>Ga0163151_10002879_pt1 | contig 25717 bp, 8 predicted proteins | sample OliLakLV19MP5IB2_FD_145596 | JGI IMG/M metagenome (GOLD analysis project Ga0163151, IMG submission 145596) | Freshwater microbial mat bacterial communities from Lake Vanda, McMurdo Dry Valleys, Antarctica - Oligotrophic Lake LV.19.MP5.IB-2 | ecosystem: Environmental > Aquatic > Freshwater > Lake...
GTTCAAGGCCGACGACGACCTATTGCGATTCCTGGCAACGCTCTGATAATGCCGACAGGATTTCGATGAACCCCATGCCAAACGCGCGTTCCCCATGAGTACTCCGCATTATCCGCAACTCGGGATTAGGAACCTAATGCCGAGCTCGGCATTAGGTTCCAATGATAGTCGAACCCCAAGGCAAAGAAGAGTGTACAACGCCCCGGACAAAACTTTTACCGTTTTGGAGCGATGGGCATTTTTAACCACTCAGAACCAGCAACGTCGTCGCCCAAAAACATTGGGGTTCACGCGGCCCCGTCGGTTTTCGGCGAGCCCGGCGCCCGTTGATTTCAAAAGTGATTTCCGAGCTGACCCCCGACCTTGAGGCGGACTCCTACTCACTTCCACGTCACCGCGATCCAGAGATCGTTCAGTGCGTTGAGGTCGAAGAACAGCCTCAGCTGCCCATCCGGCTTGGCAGGCAATCCGATGTTGGACAGATTGCCCACGAGCAGATCCCCCAGCGATGAATCCTTCGGGAGAGGATCCTTCTTCGCGGCCGCGTCGTTCTTGTCTGCCTTGTCTGCGACTTCGATACTGCCCGGCACGGGATCCTGTGTGCTTCGGGCCAGGATATCTACTCGCGTCACGCTGTTCAGGCGGCCCATACCCCAAAGCGGGTAGTGCTCTGGGCGCAGGTCAATCGTCAGCTCGTACCGCTGGTTCGCTCCCGGTGCCTGGCTCTGGAACTTCGCCCATTCAGTCGGAAACTCGTGGCGTACGGAGAAAAGCCGCACGGAACCGAGCGCCTGAGCCTCGGTGATCAGTTCCTTAACGCGCGTGATCGCTCCCTTGCGCAGCAAGCCGCCCCCTTCGCGGGCGGTGTAGCGCATATGCAAGACCACGTCGCTGATGGTCTCGTAATCGAACTGGGCCGGGTCCTTCTTGCTTGGATTCGCCGGCAATTCCAACTGCCACTCGCTGATTGCCCCTGCGTTCTCGAAGGGCAGATATCGCTCGTCGCGCAGGTTCGCTTCAAACAGGCCGCTGTCATTTTGGGCAGAACTGGTGACGATGGATTGTAGGCTGCCGAAATAGTCGCTGAAGCGTTCGTCTTCGGCATCCACGCGGGCATACTGGTCTCCGACAACCGGCGTCGTGCGGATGCCGCTCTTGAGCAGCGTCAGGGTGCAATTGACGCTTGCGTATGGCCCGGTCACGCAGGGAATGCTCATTGCCACCGTCTTGATACGGCGGAAGTAGTGGCCCGGGCCGTCCATGTCGAACAGCGCCTCAGGCAGCCGCACCGTACAGCGACCGGTAGTGCGTAGCCGAATTAGCGCCAGCGGGTCCACCTGGAGCAGGCTGACGTACTTGGTCAGTTCGTATTCGCGCCGGTTCTGGTCATGGTATGCCATCTCCATGCGCTTGACATCGAGGTAAAGCTTCTCGCCGGCCAGCAAGCCTTCTTTGCCGGCGAGGTAGCCGAACTGGAGATAGCTGAGCTGCGGGTTGCCCAGTTCGTGCTGCAGGGCGCGTTCGGCTTTTTTGGCAACATCGAAGGCAAATTGGAAACACTGACCGTACAGCCCCTTCACTTCGCGCTTCATCCAGGCGTAGAGCGCTTTGTTGGTCTTCTTGCCCTTCTTCTCGGTGCCTTCTTCGTTCAGGAAGCGTTCGATCTCCTCGGCGTGCTTCATCTGCTGGCGGTGGTTCTTCAGCTCCAGTTCGGCGATGGCTTGGCGTATTTCCGCGGCGCGGATTTGCCTGAAGATTTGGGTGATTTCGCCGGCAGCCAGGTTGCTCTGGAATGCCCACTCCCGCTCACGGCGAGCAAAGGAATCAATACGACCGGCTCTTCTGGCTTCAAAATTGAGCCTATCAGCAACAGCGCGAGCAGCCGCAGCGGTGGCACCAACAGCAGAGCCCACTTCCTGCCCTCCGTAATGCGTTGTGGCACCCACACCCATGGGTTGCGCGTGTACGCTAAATTCAGGCACAAAGTGAGCCACTGAGCTCACAATATTCAGAATGTTCGCAATGTCACTTGATAGCTGGGCGCCTTCCAACAAAAGAGATTCTCTGACCTCATGCGAGCTGAGAAGCTTCCCACCATTGAGGGCCTGGGCAGCTTGGGCGAAGGCATCCGTTGCGATGTCCACCTCGATCTCGCGCGGAGCCACCTTCGGCTCCTGCATCGCGAACTTCATCTTGGCGAGACTGTCCTTGTCCAACTCGCCAAGATCGGGGATCGCCTTCTCGATCTCGTCTTGCTTCTTACCCAGTTGCCGTTCGTAATAAGCGTAGCGTTGCACCGCCAGGGCCAAGGTCTGGAGTAAACCCTCTTTCGACTTGATCGCCTCCTGAAGCTGGCCGTAGCGAACATGCTCGACCATCTCCATGACCACGCGCTCATGCCGGGCGCGAAGTATGGCCATGGCTTCGCCGTCTTCCTTCTCCATCGCCGAGAGCAGGCTGTTGCCCAGGGACTTCACCTCCTGGACGATCTCGGCGGCCTTCTGGACGAGGAAGGCAAAGCGAACGAGCGGCAGCGGCTGGTTGAGCCCGTTGACGATGGCACCCACATCCAGCCCGGCAGCCGCCGCCCGCGCCAGCATGGCCGGATCGATGGGCGGTTCGAACAGGGCAAGCTGGCGGAAAGTGCCTTGGAGGTTGAGGCTGTTGCGAATCTTGAACAAGCGGTCGGCTACGGTGTCCCAGTAGCCCAGGAGCTTGTCGTTGCGCGGCACGCAGAAATAGAGCGCCTTGCCCAGGCTGCGCAGCGTCGCCAGCCGATCATTATCGCCTGCGTCGGCGGTGGGGAACGGCATCAGATCGAAAGGCAGGTCCGGCTCCATGTCGCGCATGACCGTACCGAACTGCGCGAGGTCTTGCCGCAAGTTGGCGTAGGTCTGGGGGCGGACGATGCCTTTCTTTGGCACCGGCAATGGACGCGGCCCAAGGATGTTGGCGGCCAGCACATAGACCATCATGGCCTCGTCGATGGTCTCACCGGTGTCTTGCCGGAACAGCGAGTCGCCCCAGGAGATCAGGTTGTCCAGATAGGCCATCACGGTCTTGTACATGTAGGCCTGCTGGCGATAACGGGCGATGACGTGCGGCCGGAAAGGCGCGTCCTTCCAGGCTTCGATGCTGCGGATGGTCTCGTTGCGCAGCGTTTCATCCGCGCCCGTGGCGAGGTTGACCAGGATATCCTCGATCTTCTTGACGTCGGTGGTCTGGAACGGCCGCACTTTCCAGAAGCGCTGCGGCGTAGGGCCGTCGCTGTCGTCGGTAGGATCGAAGAGAAAATGGAACCAGCGTTGCGCCTCGGCAAAGCGCTGGTTCTTGCTCAGGTGGATGGCGATGGTGATCGGCACATGGAAGAACAATTCCCAGTTGTAGACGGCGTAGGCACCGCCTGATGTGAAGTCGAGGTCCTTGACCGGGTAGGGTTGCTGAACCAACGCCGTGTCCGGTTTGTAGGCGGTGTCAAAGAAGTCCGCAAAAAGCACTGGGAGCGGTTTGCTCTTGAGAAACGTGACTGGGATACCGTTCGGAACCGTTAGTTGCGTGCCGCCGGCAAGCCGCACCTGGGTTCCTGCGGGTACCATTGCCTGCGTACCGTCGTGAAGGGTGATCGGTGTTGCTGCCGCAAAGGCGATCTTTGTGTCGCCGAAAACGACCGCCTTGCTGTTCGCTGGAGGTGTGAATACGGTGCCTGCGGACGGAGTTCCGGTCATGCCATCCACCAGCGTCGCCTTCATCCCACCAGGCAGCGTGGCAGGTACGGCGCCAGCTGACTTGAGTTCCATTCCTGGCGCCAGTTCAATAGGAACGCCGCCGGATGTCGCCTGCGCCGTCGCAAGAAGGGCGACCCTTGAACCGGTGGGAACCGTTAGGTTTGTGTTGCTACTTAGGGCGATCTCGATGCTGCCTGGGAGAGAGGCATCATTCGACACGTACTCGGTATCGGCCGCCTGCAATCCATTGGTGCCCTTGCGGAGCAGCCGCTGGACCAACGGCTGCACATAAGGATGCTGGTGCAGGTAGAAACGGTAGCTGAGCTCGCGCTCCTGAATGATGAAGTACTTCGTTTCTTTCGTTTCCACGACACGGGCCGGTTGAAACACGAGGTCGGTATCCCGGTGGCCGTGAAAGGTCTTGGTCTTGCCTGTTGTAAAGGTGTTCATACTATCCTCCGTTTTCTAGCGTCCCACGCGACCAACGCCAGGCATGCCTGCGCCGAACCCTGAGCGATTCAGTTCGTTAAAATTCTTCTCGAGCGCCGAGTTGAAGCCCGCGCCGCCGATGACGTTCAAGCCGCCTCCGATCGCCTTGAGGCCGGATTTGGCGAAGGTAGTCGCATCGCCTAGCACGACGGTGCTTCCGCCGGCCAGATCGCTCCCGGGGTTGACCCTCACGCGCCCTTGGCCTGCCGCGACACCGGCTCCGGTCAATATCTTCATACCAGGCTGCCCCGTCGGACCGATCAGGACATCATCAAACCTGATCGCCGTCCCTGGATTGACCAACCAGTCCCGATCCGGTATCGGATTGATGTCGATGGGAAGGCGCCATGGGTCTCCGGGGTCGGGAATCGGCCACATCCTGGGGATATCCGGAATCACAACGATCTCTTTCCACCAATCAGGCTCGCGCCAGCCAGGCTCCGGTTGCGGCGTCTGCGTAACCCATTCCTGCCATTCCTCGATTGTCCGCTCGGAGACGTTGGGTTCGATGAATAGGGTGTGCCGGTTGTCCTGGTAGAATGCCGGTTTCATGAGCGAAGCGATCTCGCCCAGACCGCTCTTGATAGCTGCCTTGACTGCGTCCGGGTTTGCCGCGCCTTGAAACGCTTCCTCGGAAACACCGAGGGCCGTCAGATTGTTGTTACACGGCAGCAGTGTATAGCTGCCTCCCTGCTGCAGGATGCTTGGGTTAGCCTTCGGGGGCGTTTTCCCCCACTCGGTGGTGATGCGTTCCTGAAAGCTTACCGTGAACGCGCCGCTGCCGGAATAGCGATTCGCAATCTCAGAGTTGGCACTGCTGAATGGATTAGCGGGCTTGTCCGCATAGCTCCCTCGTTCCGGCGCACTGTTGCGACCTGCCAGATAGAACGCACGATCAATCGGGTCGCTCATGTGGATAAATACCCCAAGCTCGGCGCCGTCAGCCGGGTCATAGTCTTTGGAGACGTGAATGAACACATCACTGGGTTTAAAGCTTGCACCCACGGTTTCATAGATCAGGGGAGAGAAACCACCCGACTCGCGCGTGCTCCACTCCCCTTTCAGGTATTCACTCCAGTGGAGTTGCACATCAACTTGTTTGTTGGCGACCGCCGCCTTCAGATCCGTGACCACTTCCGAGAGCGTTACGCCGGTCAGCGTCCTTGTGCCAGTGGTCGCTCCGATTGAGGGATTTGGATCGGCCTTGTCCATAAACGTGACCCAGAACAGGTACAGCCGGTCCCGCCAAATGACCGGCGCCAGATGGTCGCCCTCGACCTCCGCGCTCACCGGTTCCCAGGGTGTCCACATCTGGTGCGCGTAGCGACGGTAGAAGTACTTGTGCGGCTGGCTGTAGGTGCGGCCGAAGACGTGCAGGGTGCGCTGGGCAGGATTAAGGTTGTCCTCGATGTGCATGGCTACGATGTCCAGCCGCGCCAACTCGTCCAGTTTCTTCAGGTAGTTGAGGAACGCGTCCTCGACCAGGTCGCTGGAGACGTCACCCTGCAGCAGCGCGCCTTCGAGTTCGGCGAACAGGTGCGTCTTGTCGTCGCGGAACTCGGGCTCGAGCCAGTTTTCCGGGAACAGGAAGATCTTGCGGTTGGCTTCCCACACGCGGTAGCGCTTCAGCCATTCCCATTGCTTCGAGTTGATGGTCGAGGGGTGAACCTTCAGCTCCAGATTCAGCAGGCAGCGCTGGACGAACAATTGCAGCGACGAGATGGCCAGCCGGATGCGCGAGGTCTGCACCACCGGCTCCATCCCGGGATCAATAAGGAAATACTCGTAGAGTTGCTCCATGCGATCGAAGCCGTGCTGGTGCATGACGTGGGACACCAGCGCATCGCGCTGGCGCTGGCGCAGCTTGTCGAAGATCGGCTGGGCCACGCGCTGCCAGGTCTCGGGCTCGAAGCGCGCCTTGACCGCTTCCTTCAGGTCGCGGGCGATCTCGAAGCGCCGGTCGGCTGCCGTGGCGCCGTTGACGATGCCTGTCCATCCCCGTAGCGATGCCGGCGACACGCCAAAGCGGTCGACTACCTGCAGTACCTCCCACAGTCGCCACAATGGCTTTTCGCTCTCAAAGGCCGGAACGGCAGGCGCCTTAACCAACGCCTCGGCGGTTGCCTTAACCGTTGCTTCGTCGCGGCGCATCACTTTGGCAATGAGCGGATAGACCCGCTTTTCCAATTTGTCCGCGGCAGCCGTCGCGTTGGCCTCGAAGATCCCGATCAGGTCGTCCGCCCCGCCGGCCAAATCGCGCTTGAGCCGCGCGTAGGCCGCCAGGCGTCGGAATCGCGAGAAGCGCTGCTCCGTGGCAGTCTTCTCGGCAGACGTGTCGCCGACGGCCTGGGTCGGCAACTCGCTCAGGCTTGCGTTGCCGAAGTCCGCAGCGTGGGTTAGCAGGTAACGGATCTCTCGTTCGCTCAGACCCAGGCTTTGCACAAACTGCAGGGCCTTGTTCAGCAAAGTCGTTGCGCGCTCGGCCGCGTCGATAGCGGCGGCGGGGTAGAGCGTCAGTTGCGACAGCGGCCCCTTGGGCAAGGTCTCGCCCTGCACCAGCAGCCTTGCGTCGCCGCCGTTCAGCTTCTTCAGGTCGAGCGAGAAGCGATAAGGCACACCGGCCTTGAGTTCCAGAAACTCGTTCGGCTGGTCACCGAGCGTGGTGTGATCGGCAGCCGCCGCGCCCTTCAGGAAAACGGGCTCAGGCCGATGCGGGAACCGGATCTCCGCTTCGGCGTTCTGTTTGTCCAACTGAATATAGAGGCGATAGGCCCCTGCACTGCGCGCCTCCAGGTAGCCTTCGAGGCGCACACTGTTCGCTCCCGCAGGCTTGAGCAGGTTGCCATCTTTGTCCTTGGAACCGGTGTCGGCATCGACAAGGGAAAGCGTGGCGAGGGCCGCGCCAGTGGCATCCACCGAACCGAAGAACGTTGCCGTTAGCCCTCGGTCAGCAGTCGTCGCAAACGCATCCAGCAATGGTTTGGAGCTGGTCAGCAACCGACCGTCGGTGAGCAAGCTCTCCACCAACACCGGATCCGCGCCCGTCTGCGCGGTCATCGTTTGAACGATGAACTGCCGGATCAAGCGTTGTTGCAGGAAGGGCAGAAAGGCTTGCGCCAGTCGGGTTCGCCGCTGTCGCTCGTGCGCCTGCTGCTCCTCGGGCAGGACGGCGGGCGCAGGCGCAAACAGCAGATCGTAATCAGCCGCATCCAGGAACCCAGATACCGGCTGAACACCGGCTGCTTGCTTGAGCAGATGCTGGTCGAAGAATTCTTGTGCCTTCTTCTGGACGCCGCCAAGCAGTTCATCGAATGCAATTCTCTGTGGTGCAGTGAGTACCCCGTCGAATTTCGTTTGCAGCCCTGTCCTTTGCGGATTGAACAATACCCCTTGGAAAGTTAGTTTCTGCTCCTTGTGCGGCACCTCCTTGTAAGCAAGATATCGAATACGCTTCTCATCAGAAAATGTCGCCGGTTTCAGTTCGTTAGCCTTGTCCAAACCCGTTTTAGCGGCGGTGAACTCCGCCGTGCCATTCATCATGGCCATGAACGTCGCCACCACGTCGGCGGGTAGCACCAAGCCGAGCTTTTGCCGCAGCACCTCGTCGGTCAGCGCGCCGGGATCGTCCGGCATGGCGTGCTCCGCGCGGATACTGCGGACTCCCTCGGAAAGCGACTTGAGCAAGGCCAGCGTGCCCTCGCGCTCGCGCTCGGGCCGGTACTTGCCGGTTTCGTCGAAGCGATGCCGCAGCAGGTAGTCCAGGTCTTCGATCTTCAGCCCGCTGTCCTTGACCTCTTCGGCCGCCTTGACGAACTCCAGTGTCTGCGAGTACGGATGGTCTTGCACGAGGGTCGCCAGCGGATCGCGATGCAAGGGCTTGAACGGGTCGAAGCCGGAAAGCTGCTTGAGCGCGATCAGTTCGCGCACCGTCAGCTTGAGTGCCTTCGTCAGCAGGCCGTAGCGGTACAGGAGCGACACGTTCGATAGCGACAGCTCGGCCGCGTCGAGGGGTTTGCCGGCATCCCCGAGGATGCGGCTGATCTCGTCTGCTGTGAGGCCCAGGGCGCCCTGCAACGCCAGCACATGGTCCTTCAGCTTGACGTTTGGATCAGACAGGTACTGCCCCAATGGATGGTCGAATACCGGGGCGCTCTTGAGCACGCTGCGCGTGAGAAACAGTTGTGCGTAGAGCGGCTTCTTGCCAGACGTGGCGATGTCCGACCAGAGCGTGAGCAACTTGAGGCGGCTCTGTTTGCCGACCTTCAGCTTTTCATCCAGCGCCTTGAGGTGGGCCAGGTAAATGAGCGCGGTCTTGAGCGGCTGTTTGGCAAGGTTGGCCGCGCGTCCATCGAAAGGCGCAGATCGCGGATTGAAGGTGGTGAGCGCGCGGTCGGTCTCCTCAATGCTCCAGCCCAGCCTGCGCCACAGCCGCACGAAGAGATTGATGCGCAGAAAGATGATCGGATCGGCCTTAGTGCCGTCGCTGTATTGCAGTGTGGTCAGATCGAAATTGCACCCGGCATCCGGATCGGCCAGGACAAGAACACCATTGAACCGGATGGCCTGGATGGCGGCCTCCAACTGCGCCACGGGCACCTTGAGTGTCGCAGCAAGGTCCGCCAACCCCTGCGAGAAGGCTTCCACCTCCAATCGCCGCTTCCGATCATCGGTAGAAAGCGTCGCGGGGTTCCGTTGCAGCAATGCCTTGTGCGCGACGTAAAAGCGCGCATCGTGAATGCTGACCCTCAGCTTGTATAGCAGGTTCAGTTTGGTCAGTTCCGGATTGACGAATCCGGTCTGGACGATTTCCGTAATCTCCTTGTAGGTCACGCCCAGGCGGCGCGAGAGGGCCTTGGCTGAGTTCAGATCGATGCGTTGGCCCGTCGACGCATCGGTCGCTTTGGTCGTCGCTTCCGGTTGTGTCTTAAAGCCATACAGCTCGTACCACTTGGCGAGCGGAACGCGGTCGGTGAATATCGCCACTTCCTCCGGCGAGAGCCCGAGCGATTCCATGAAGATCGCCGCGCGGTCGACGGGTTGCCCCGGTGCGAACAGATCGTCGGCCTGGCGGACCACTTCGAGCAGCCGATCCAACGCCGTCTCGAAGTAATTGCAGAACTGGCGCACCGTCTCGATCCAGAGATCGAACGGCAGGTTGAGTGGATAGCGCGCCGCGCGCAGCGTGTCGTAGGCTTCACCGATCACGTTCTGCGGCTCGGCCAGCAGTTCCGCGGTGGTGGCTTCGCCGGTGTCGTGGGCAGCCGCCTTCTCCAGCTTGCCGTTGGCGACGTAATACTCGAGGATCTCGTTGACGATGTCGATGTACGGCAGCGCGGTGTGGGTGTTCTCGCAGGTCAGGGAAATATGTGGCAAGTCAGGACGACGTTCGATCAACGCGTCGTAGGGTTTGCGTTCTTCCTTGATTCGTATTGAACCATCTGGCTTCTTGTTCCAACTGGCCTTGTACTCTGTGCCGCCATATTTCGCTTCCCACTGCGCCAGGAAGTTGCCCCACACGCCCATCTCGGTATCAACGAACTGCAGCAGATCCACCAAATACGCCGCCGGGCTCAGCACCGAGCGGCAGTGCTCGCACTCGCAGAAGTCCATCGAGCCGAACAGCGACTCCATGGTCGGGAACTGCTCGATCAGCTCTTTGCGCACACTCTCGCGCACCTCTACCGGGGCCGACAGCCCGGCGACCGGCGGTTCGCTCTCGAGCTTTTTTGCAATGGTGAACAGGTTGTAGATTACGCTGCTCACCTGCTTTGCCTTGCGCCTGACCATCACGGCCACACCCGCCGGGGCCAGGGTCTTGTAGATTTCCAGGTACTTGGCTTCGAACAGAACCCGGAATTGATCTTCCGGATACGCCATCACGTCGTAGGCGGAGGTCATGTCCAACTGCATGAGCACCGGCATCGCCTCGTTGCTGGGCGTGATCTGGTACACCCGCTGCAACACCTTCATCTGTTGCCCGGCGGCTTGAAACTCAGCGTCGCTCATGCCGCCCTGCACGCCGGCGTGCGACTTCAGGTACGCGGCCACCGGCGTCTTGCCGAACCGGAAACCTTGTGCCGACGCGTTCTTCAGCAGCGCGACCGTGGTGTCGTGGCCTGCCGGCAGCTTGAACTTGTCGTCGGTTTCCATCAGCCGCCCCAGCACTTGGGTCGGGTAACTCAGGCGCACCTTGCGCGCCATGTCCTCGGCGTAGGCGTCGAGCCGCGCTTCCACCTTTTCGCCGGCGTAGGCGGCCGGGATCAGCGCCTCCAACTGCTTGCGGTCGGCGTCCATCAGGTTCGCCCGGCGATCCTGTGGAATCTCCGCCTGAGCGAACACGTCCGCAGCCCAAGCGCCGGCTCGGTGAAAGTCCTGGCCAACCAGCTCCACGGGATCCTTCAATCCCTTGTTCATCAGCCGCGTGGTCATCGCCTCGCTGCTGCCGACCAGGAAGGCGAGTTTGCCCTGGAGTTGCAGCTTGCCGATCTGCGCGTCGGCGAGCCCGGCCTTGCTAGCTTCGGCCCACAACTGGGCGCCGTCACCGCGATGGCGCAGGTAAACCGGCGCGAACATGGTCTGCGCTTCTTCGTCCAATCCGGAGCCCTTGAGCAACTCGCCATAGGTCGAGCGCGAGCCCGGTGCGGGCATAGCCAGCCTGGCCCTGTTGGCGAAGGTGGCAAAGCGGGTCTTGACCTCCCCAATCTCCGCATCGGTGAGCTGGACGATGCCGGCATCGCGCACCTTCTTGAGTGCCTGTTCGGCCACGTCCGGTTCCACCTGCGCCAGCAGCAGCTTGTCGGACGGCAAGCCCGCGCGTAGCAGGCCGTACAGGGCCTCCTGTGGGAGCTTCACGTCCGGATCGGTGCTAAGACGCTCAGTGGTGGCCGCCAGCGCGATCAGACGCGCGTCCCAGCCGGTGGCGCGATTTAGCACGGTGAGATCCTGGCGCTCGGCGTTCTCTCTCGCCTCCGCCAGCTTCGTCAACTGTCCCACGTGCGGCGTGAGGTCGGCTGCGAGGCGCCGGTATTCCGCCGCCAACGGCTTCAAGGATCCTGGAGCGACCAGATTCAACCCCGTCCTCGGTTCCTCGCCCAGCTCGTTCAGGGGCTTGGTGAGTATTACTTCCTCGTTCGCAGCGGTAACGGCGCGCACCTCCAGGCTGGCCGGTTTGCCGCCCGCATCGTAGTCAAAGGCATACTGGCCGCCTGCGAGGGTGCTGGTCTCTTTCAACAACGTGGACGTTCCGCCGAACTCCCTCCGATACAAGCGCAGCTTTACCTTCTCGCCCGGCAGACCATGTTCCAGCACGACCTGCCCCTCGATCCTCCGTTGCACCGAGGGCCTTGCGGCAATGGGGATCGTCAGGTCTATGCTCTCCACTGGCTTTGCGTTGCGCACCAGGTCGGAGGATGTCAGCAGTCTGCCGTCCTCGGCGCTGGCAGATACCCGCAGGTTGATGGCGCCCGAGCCGGGCAAGAGCTCGTAGCGAATCGTGTAGCGGCCCTCGGCATCCGTGCTGTCCTCGCCGAGCCGGATGGCACGTTGTTCGCCTTCATGGACGGCGCGCACGCGCACAGCTTGCATGGGCAAGCCGTCCTCACGCCGCACCTCCCCACTGACGATGTGAAATCTCGGCGCTGGCTCCCGGTCGAAAACGCCCAATTCCTTCAGCAGCGCGTTGAGCGCATTGGCCGTCGGCTCATCCACTTCACCGCTGGCTTGCAGCCCGCGTTCTTCCTGAAACCTGCCCACCAACTTGGAGGTGGCCCCGCCATAGGTTTGTTCAGCCCGATCGCTCCGTAGTGCTTCGGACAATTCCCGCCGGGCCGCTTCGTCGTTGGCCAGGAGGACGCCTCGATCAAGCAGCAGTTGCAGCGCGTCCTGCAGTTCGCCCACTTCCCGGCGTTTCATCCGCCGTTTCAGCGGAAAAGTGATCTTGTTCATGATTTAGTCCTCCATTCGTTCCGAGTGTCGTTCGACCCGGGTGGTTTATGTTCTTAACAAATAGTGCAGCCCATTCTCCTGGACGCTCTTCTTGCCGTCGCGCCAGTCGAGCAGCCATTCCGCGCCAGGAATGGCCGCGCCCGATGCGAGACCCAGCCCGGCTGTGGCGAGCGCCACGGGCGTGAGCGGCGCGACGAAGACCGCGAGCACAGCGGCGGCGACACCGACCGCGATGCCCGTCGCGCTCAGCGCCAGCCGGCCACGCTTGCTCTTCAGCCACGCATCGCGCGCCTTGCGTGCCTCGTCCAGCTCCTTGGCGATGTCCGGGATGGTCTTGTGCTCGAGCTCCGCTGCGAACTCCTCGCTCCACGGCTCCGCCTTGATGCGGCGTGCCATCCACCCCAGCTTGACCCGCGCCTGGCGCAGCGCGTCGTCGTGCTGCTGGCGGTATTCCAGCACTTCCTCCAAAGGCATCTCGGGGCTCAGGACCGGCAGGCTAAGCTGCGTGTCGGTAAGCGCGGTGGCCGCCAGGAGGTCGGCCTTGAGTTGCCGCACCCGCGCTCGATCGGCCTGGGCTTTCTGAACGACGGGATCCTGCGAGGCCCGACGAAGTTTCAGCGAGAGCGCCCGATTGTGGAACGGGTCGTCGGTGATGGGCGTAGCCCCGGCGTGGAGCAGGCCCGCGAACAGGGCGTGGTTCATCATGATCGCCTCGCCGAGCGCCAGCGGGAAGTCGGCGTAGCGGTACTCGACGTCGCCATCGTAGCCTTCGCGATATTCGTCAAACACATGGACCTCGGGTGCTGGCTCTTTCAGGCTGCGCAGCCTCACCGCTTGCTCAAGAATGGCACCGACCTCCGTTTCGTCGTATGCGACATAGTCGTCGGCGCCCCTCGTGCGCGTTTCCGAATTGAGGAGCACCTCTCGGGAAAAATCGCCCATCAGATGACGCATCGTCTGGTCGATCTGCATGTCCTGGGGTACCTTGGCCAGCGAAAGCGTCCAGCGCTGCTTGCCGGTGGCCCGACTGTGCGCTTCGCACAACTCCAGGAACTCGCGGTCGCCCATATCCCGGCGGATGGCTGCGGCGATTGGGGCTTCGTACTTCGCCAGCACCGTGGCCGGCGTCACAATCTCCAGAATACCGGCGTCCTTGAGCAGCCGCACAGCATCGCGGACGACATGGTCCGCCCCGATGGTGTCCCAGCTCGCGCCAACCGGATCGAGGATGACCAGCTTGTCGAAGTAAAGCGCCGCCACCTTCAACAGCGGAAGTTGCGCGTTCGTGAAGGACGCATAGGGGTAGTAGAAGAGGTTGTGCTCGTCATGGCTTGACACTCCTGGCCTCATTGCCCGGAACACGCTTCCGAACTCGGTTTCTCTCATAATCGTGGTCTGTCTCCAACTATATTACTCACTCACCACCGCCTACTTGCTACTCGTTTTGCGTGTGGCACTCATTTGCTCTATTATTTTGAGCAATGCTTCTTTGGCGTAAGCCCAGTTGTGACACTTGAAGCTGCGCAGATTGTCGATGGGTGTTTTGCACTGGAAGCACTTCAGTCCCGCAATGGCGCGGGGAGCTTCGATGTTGACAAATTTCTGTTCGCCCAGTATGACCTGCGCAATCATTTCAACCTTGTGAACTTCGCCCAACGCCGAGGCGACGATGTCCAGCCAATTAGTTTCGCGGCGACATTTCGGGCAACGCTTGCGGTCACCGCTTACCCACAGGGGCGCGCCGATGGTTTTGGTCGGCATACCCAGCAATTCCTCAATCTTGCGCACCTCATCCGTGGGCGTTAACCACTTGTGTCGCCCCGGCAAGGACGCCGGGGAATCGTAGACCTGCCGAAAGACAGCATCGCTGACTGGTAACGTAGTTCGTTTCATGGTTTTCTTCCTTTCGTCGATCTTCAGTAACAAAGCAATTTGAAAGCTTGTCTATTCGCGGCCATCGGGTTCCGAGGCCATTCTCTTGGTGACCTGCTCGACCAACACGTCTCGCCGAACCAGGTATTCGAAGCGCTGATCGTCGGCGACCACCGCAACGAACTGCGCGGGCACGGAAAAAAATGCTCTCAGCTGTCCCGTCGTGCTTTTCGATCTTAGCTCGCTGGATTGAACGACTGCCGTGTTGCAGTCGTCTCCAAGAACCCGTTCGAGTTCTTCGGCGCTGACCCAGCGCGCGTGCTCGTGCGTGTTTGTCGCGGGGTCCACAACAACCCACTCCTCTGGCGCCGCTGGTGTGGGCGGTGGAGGAAACGGCTGTTGGACACGCTGCAGAAACTCTTTCAGCAGTTCGATGCCGGCGCCGGGGTCGCCAGGCGCGTACGGATAGCCGAGCCTTCCGCTTCGGGAGACGATGACGGCATTGCGCTGTGAGGTGATGGCGGCATACGCATCGGCATACGCCTGCTCCAGCCAGGGGTATCGCCTGGCGAGCGCCCAACGAATCCTTGCGGGTTCCGCCCATCCGACGAAACGTTTCCTGACGGCACCGGACGTTTCGACGAACACGAAACAACCGATGCCTTTCATCTGGGCAAAGACGATGGCCATGATGAACAGACGCGATGTCAGCCATTCCCCGCCCGCTCCAAGGTCGATCTCGGCGTAGTCACCCGTGCCTTCGTCTTTCAACTGGGTGAGGAATCTTCCCGCGGTGCTGTCGTTGACCTGAATCGCCGTGGCCTTGTGCCGGAGATCCAGGGCCGTGGGAGACCCCGACCACTCCGGAACAAAGGGCTTCGCGAGCGCGAGTTCCAAGGAGACGCCCGCGAACTCGAGCTTTCTGACCCGACTGGCCAAGCCTTCAACCAAGGCCGGAATCTTGGACCGGTAGCCGAGGAGAATGGCTAAGACGACGAGAGGCCATATCACGGCGCTGATTGTTGCGGCTATGTCCAGATCGATGTTCATGGCATGAACGCTTGGACCCACTGTGTGCGTCTGCTCTTCGTCGGCTGCCGGAACGCCCGCTTGGCCTGCATCCAACCGTTGTCGTTGTCCAGCCGGCCTTGCGGGGGAAGTGGTCACTACACATTGCATTCACTCCGAAACTGGTCGCCTTAGCCGAAGCGCATTCCGAGTTCCACAAACTGGACACCTCATCGCTCGCTCAATCTCTTCCGGTGCACTAGTGTTGTGAAAATCACGCACCTCAAGAAACTCACTTAAGCAATGCGGACACAAGACCTTTGCATTTGCATCCACTGCAATAGTCTTACCCGCCTCGATCCAGCGCCGTGTCTCATCGTTCATTAGAAAAGCACCCCAATTGCACGCTCCGCGAAGCTGAACGCTGCTTCTGTTTCGCTGGCAGCAAGGCTGCCCGACACACCGGCAGACGAAGCACTCGTATTGAGGCGATACAGCTCATGTAGAACCGTCTTGCCGAGCTCGGCCTGAGAGCTGAAGGCCTCCCGACCGATCAAAAAGCCGTTCTCTCCAAACATCGTCATGCCCGAAGCGGGCATGCCTGGCTCGTACTGAATGAGACGGCCGCCTATACTAACCTGGGCGCTCTGACCGGCTGCATGGGCAGCCCGAATCTCGGCGAACTCCGCTGCTCGTACGATACCTCGTGCTTCATGAATGACCGCTGACTCAGTCGCGTTGAACCCAGCAACCAGCCTCGACGTGGCTGCCTCGGTTCCTGCTAGTCCCGCGCGTGCCGCCCGAGATTCAAGCGCCCCTGCGACCGGTGCCGCTACAGAGGCAGCGGCAACGAATCCAGTTGAAGCATTTGTGATAACGTGAAGCACCTCGACGAATGCTTCTTCGGGCTCATCCTGTTGTGCCCACAGGTATGCACGTCCCGCATGTTCACCGATCCCGATACCCGCGTTGTGGACAACATAGGGTATGTTTGTGATTGGCCGCGCAAGGTATTCTTCAGTTAGTGCCAACGGAGCGGCTGCGACGCCAAGCGCAAACATTCCGGCCCGGACATACCAAGGATTATCCGGGTTATCAGCTTCTCGCGCTGCGGCTTGATATTGCGTATATGCGAATCCTTGAGGAACATACAGAGTGGTATCCGGTGGACTGACAGGAGGAGGAGGCTCAATTACACGACTTGTCGTTCTCGGGGCAGTGAGGGTTGGGTTGGCCGGCTGTTGAGGTTGTGGAACCGTCGCTTCCCATGCGGTTCGGAGTCCTTCGTCACTCCATGGTCCGACTGCACCTTGACGGAAGGCATCAAATGACGGGTAGTTTCGGGGATCATTGGGATCGCCCGTGTTGGCTAGTCGCTCAGACTGCGTACCCGATTTGTCTGTATGGTTAGTAGGATTGCTGCGTACATAGCAATAGATATTTACTCCATCAATTAGAGTCACTGGGTCACAACTAACCCACCTTCCCAACCACGGCGCGTAATATCGCGCTCCGTGGTAATACAACCCACTCTCCTCATCCCGCTCCTTGCCTGTATACCGGTATCGCTTCGGCGTCTCGGTCTGGCTGCGTACCGCCTGATACGACGTGCTGCCGTAGGGCGTGTATTCCTCGTAGGAAATCACCTGCGCCTGGTCATCCAATTCCAGGCTGGCCGACCCCAGGTGATTACCGAACTGGTAGCGGATGAGTTGCGGCAGCGCGGGGTCGTTGCCCGCCGTGTCGAGGGTGCGCGTCTCCACCAGGGCGATGCGCTGCTTGTCGTCCATGATGTGCAGCGTCTCTCGCTCCAGCCGCGCCGCGCCCTGCCGCCGCCGGTAGATCTCAAAGCCTCCCAGGTAGATGCGCTCTTCGACGAGATTGGCCGATTTCTCCCACACCTTGCGCACGCGCTGCCCGGACGCGTCGTACACGTAGTACGCCGTGCCGCCCCCACCCAGGTCGGTCTGGCGCAGTTGGTCGCGATAGTCCCAGTGCATGTTGGGGGCGGGATGCGCGCCACCCATGTGCGGCATGCGGACCATGTTGCCGTGAGAGTCGTGGACGTAACGTTCGGTGATTGGGTTGCCGCTGCCGACCGTCGTGCTGCTCAAGCGATTGCTGGTCTTGAGCAGGGCGCTGGCGGTGCCGTCCTCAATCAGACTCGTTTCGCCGTAGGCGTAGGCGCGCGCCCAGCCGGGATGTGCCGGGTTGCTGCCGCGATGCCGCATTTCCAGGAAGTTGCCCACCGCGTCGTACACGTAGCGCTCGATGTAGGTGCCCATGGCATTGCCGTCGTTGGCTGACCAATCGATGCTAACGCGGGGCGCATCGTTGTGGGAATGCGGGATCGGTGCACCGCTGATTTGCCCCAGGTGCTCGCGGCCCGTGGCTTCGATCAGCCGGTAGAGGGCGTCATAGGTGTACTCGGCGCTCGGCTCGACCCGCTTGTTGCGGAAGTAGATGGTCTGCTGCGCATCGTCGCGAATGTGGGTGATGTTGCCCACCGGGTCGTAGGTGTAGTGCAGGTTCTGCACCTGGCAGCCGGGCCAGCCGGCCGGAGGCGGTTGTGGGCAGTCGTCGGGGTAGACAAAGGCGTTGCGCCGCGTGAGCAGATGCGCCAGGCGGAAAGTGAACGGGTCGTAGTCGTAGAAGGTGCTTGCGCCGTTGCCGTAGTCGATGCGCTGGCGTTGGCCCTTGGCGTCGTAGTCGATGTTGGTGACGAAGGGCGTAGCCGCTGCCGTGCCGCGCAGGTTCACGTCCACCTTGTCGAGCAGGTTGGCTTCGTTGAAGGTGGGGCGATAAACGCTGCCGTCCGGCGAGGTGGCGGTGACCGGGCGGTTGAGCGCGTCGTAGGTGGTGCGGCTGGTGTAGGTGTCGAGTTCCACCAGCAGTGAGACGGCCGCTTCCAGCGCGTCGGGGTTCAACTTCACTGCGGCACTGACGAGCAGCGCGGCGTTGACCGCGCTCCAGTCGATCGCCTGCTTGTATTCGGTGGCGATCCGCCGTGAAGCACGCAGCGGATTACCCTTGAAGTCGTGCGCTTCGGTGGTGACGGCCCCGGCCTGATCGAGGTGGAGATACGGCTTGCCGCGCAGGTTGCGCAGCTCGTCCTCCGGGTGCTGCTCCCCGTAGACCAGGCGATCGGTCAGCAGCTCCTGGTTGGGGTTGGCGGGGTCGGCACCCGTGACGAAAGAGCGCATCGGGCGGCGCAGCGGGTCGTATTCGGTGCGGAAGGTGTGGCCACGGCTGTCCCAGGCGCGGATCGGTTTGCCGGCTACATCGTTGAGCATCCAGCGCGCGCCCGCCTCCATGCTGAGCTGATGGATACGGTTGCCGAGCATGTCGTAGGCGTAGCGCATGACGACGCGGCCCTGCGGGTCGCCCGCCTGTTCGATGGCGTCGCGCACCGCGCGCTGGTTGCCTTCGATGTCGAGCTCGACGCGGGTGGCGAAGAGTAGATGCTGGCCGGGTTGCGCCGGGTCCGGGCCATTGTCCGCCAGCGTCAGGAAGGGGCGGCCCAGGGTGTCGAAGTGCGCCGTGGTGGGCGTATCGGCATGTGCAGCAGCTTTGTTGGCGGCGGCCTGCTCCTGTGCCCCAAGCCCACCGCCTTGGCGCTGTGCGTGCCAGGTCTGCCAAGGCTGTGCCGGAGGGCTCGGCGGCAGACTGGCGAAATAGCCGGCGCTGTAGCCCTTGATGTCAGCATCGGTGCGCGGGTCACCCAGCACCGTGTCGTTCACGTCCCAGGTGATCTGCCGCCACGGGTCGAACACGACCTTTTCGTAGCTGTGGTTGGGGTGCAGGGTGGCGACGACGCGCTCGACCGGGTCATAGAACAGGATGGGACTGACCCCGACCTGCACGCCGAACTCGAAGCGATGGGTGGCGCTGAAGAACGGCTCGTACTGGCGGACGGGCTTGCCCTTGTTGTTGAAGATGGTCCAGCCGCTGCCGACCCAGCGTGGGTTGGCCACCGGTCCGCCGGCGACCAGCGGCCCCGGCTCTGCCTGAATCTTTTTCTGGATCTCGCGGCCGAAGCCGTCGGAGTAGGAGAAGCTGTGCTGGACCTTGGTCTGCTGCCCCAGGTCCAAGTCGGCGTCGTGGGTCTCGCGGGCCATGGTGTAGACGACGGCCGACTGCGGGTCGGGTAGGTTCTTGCTGCGCTGGTATGCAAACAGGTCATAGACCAGCCTGGTAGTGGCGCGTCCGAGGATAGCCTGCGGGGCGGCCAGCGGGTTGCTCAGGTGGTCGAGGAGGACGGCCTCGGTCAGGTCGGCCACGAACCCAGCGAGCGAGTCGCCGAGGTTTTCCTCCGGCTTGCCCATCGCCGCCGTGCCCACGATCATGCCGAGGGTGTCGAACGCCAGCTGCGTGCGATTGCGGTTGGGGTCCATCACCCGCCGGGGCTGGAGGACGCGGTAGTCGTTGCCGGGCTTGGTGGCATCGATGGTGCCATTCGACAGGCGCTCACCGACGGTGACGCGGTTGTCCAGCGGGTCGCGGGTTTCGACCATCAGCAGGTCGTAGGCGTCGTAACGGATGAAGCTCTCTGTGCTGACCGCGTTGGTGTGGAACGGGTCGCGTGCGCGGTGCGGCAGGAAGAAATGCTGACGGGCGTAGGCGAGTTCCTGCGCAGCGCTGTCGGCGCTATTCGGTGAGAGGAAGACGCGACCGGCGGGAATCCACCAATGCTTGTCACCATCCAGATCGACGTAGCCGCCACGGTCAGCCACGACGTTGCCGGGCACATCGACCGCGAGCACATCGGCGGGATCGGCCGGGAGTAGCCTCTGACCACCGCGTGCGTAGACCTGATCCAGCAGGCCGGGGGTGAACGCCAGCATGTAGCTCACACCGGGCAGAGCCAGTTGTTGCACCGTGATCAACGGAAGCAGCGTCAATGGGTCGTCGTTCTGCGATGCGCCGAGGTCGTCGGGTCGGTAGAGGGTGCGGATGTGCTCGATCAAGCGCTTTTGCTTCGCGACGTTGTCGGCCGTTTGTTCGTACTGGATTTCGGTTGCAGCGACGGCCAGGGCAAAGTCGCTCCGTGCCCACTCGGCGAAGCTGAAGCGTTGGGCGCCGTTCTCTGGCTTGAGACCCGTCAGCTCAAAGGTACGGTTCTCTGCTGGGAGCGGCGTGCGGTAGTTGTCGGGATACGCCGCGACATCGTCGATCGGGTTCGTGACGCGGCTCTCGGTGTAGGTGATGAGCGCGCGCGTCTGCTTGTCCCGATCGGGCTGCACAGGCAGCGAGGCGTCAGGCTGACGGCGCCCGTACCCGATGGCCACTTCCTTCAGCACGTTGCCGTAGGGATCCACCTCCAGCGTCAGGGCGTGCTGGATCCGCGGATCGGCCGGATTGCGCTCGTAGTGGTAGGTGATCGCCTCTCGCGGATGCGTGAAGAACACCGCGTGCCGATTCCCACCGCGGGGTTGCTCGAGCCGGACGCTGAAGTTCTGCTCCGCGACGGTGTAGGGATGTGGTTCTTTCGCCGTGCCGTCGAGCGCATAGACCTCCTGTCGCAACATCGATCCCTTCAGCGCGCGACAAGCTTCTCGCTCCTCGTCGAGAGTCAGACCGCTGGGCAGGACAGTGTCCTCAAGCAGCCGCTCCTTCGCACGGGCGTCGTCATGTACGCGCCGGGCCTCGTCGTCGAGCCCGAGGTCGGCGGCCTCCAGATCAGTCAGCCCCGGTTCGCGGCAGTACTCACCGCGGTCGTTGGCGTCGAGCAAACCGGCGAAGAAATCGGAGACGTGATGGCGGCCCAGATACACGCCCGTGTGGAACCACGTCTTGGTGTGCACTGGCGGGACGTGGGATGCCGCGTCGACGTTCGTGGCCACGGGCAGCGTGCCGTCATCGGTGAGCGCGGCGAGCTCCTCCGTGTCCCACTGTTCCACCATTCCGAAGCCCCGAAACTCGCGCTCCTCACCGTCGAAGTAACCGTGGTGGTAAGCGTAGCGGGTGACGAAGCGGTTGCGGCTGATGTGGTCGTACGTCTCGACGCGCTCGACCACATGCACCGGGAAGGGCAGCCTGGTGATCCACGGGTTGCCGTCGCGCTTGTCTCGCAAATAGAACTTGGTCGATGGGGCGTATTGGACGCGGGTTTCGGCGCCCAGGTTGTTCACGGTCTTGACGAGTAGGTGAGGCTTCTGGCCGCCCATCAGGTTCACGTAGCGCATCGCCCGTCGCGCATCGCCGGGAAGCGGCGATGACCAGACCAAGCAGGCGGTGCCATTGCCGAGCAGGTCCGTGGGCATGATGGAGACCAGGTCGTCCACGCGCGGGAACATTCGCAGCACCAGCGGCTCGCTCCAACCGTTGCCCGACTGGTTGAAGTAGAGACGCACGCCATCACGGTGCAGGTAGATGATGTCGGTCGTGCCGCTGCCGTCGATGTCGGCCAAGCGCATGCGCTTGTGATCGAATTGATCCGGGTGATCGAAGTGCGGCGCGTGGTCCATCGTGACCTTGGCGCCGAATCGGCCGTAACCGAGGTTGGGCCAGTAGCAGACCTCGCCGTTGCGGATGCGAACTAAGTCGGTGAGACCATCGCCGCTCAGGTCGGCGAGATAGATGGACTGGGTGCCGTCAGCGAATACGACGCGCGGTCCCTTCTCCTCGTCCAACGCCTGGGCAACACGCCGTGCGGGGCCGAAGCCTTCCTCGGCCAGGGAGGAGTGCCAGACGAAGGCGTCGTCTTCGGTGATGAGCACATCGGCATGGCCATCACCGTCCAGGTCGACGAACTTCAGGTTCGGATCACGCATGTCACGATTGAGGCGCGACGTGAAGGGGCGGAAGGGCTGCCACCCTTCGGCCTCGTCGTGCTCGTACAGCCCGGGCATGGGGCCGTCCAGAACCACGAGGTCGGTCTGGCCGTCGCCGGCCAAGCCCATGAACTGCGCCTGCCCTCCGGCGAGGGCGAGATTGGGCTTGGTCGCGACGCACTCGAGCGGAGCGAACTCGATCGGCCGTTTGCCGATGGGGCTGAGGTTGCGCTTGTAGAACCACGCGCCAGCCTGCTCGGTGAGGATGCCGGGGATGCCTTCGCCATGCAGGTCGGTCCACTGGTAGGCGGCGCCGTCTACACCGATGGGCAGGTTTTCGAGGCTTGCGGCGTCCACGTCTTGCACCGTGTCCTGCACGAGGGGCTGTGTGTACTCGAATTCGACGGGCGGCAGACTCCGCTTCTCGTAGCCGCCATTGTCGCGGCGATAGCCGGTTTGGGTTACGGCACGCAGGAAGGTGTAGACGGGATTGCGGGCGCTGGCGGGGTCCTGCTCGAGGGAGTAGGTGAAGTCGGTAGAGCGCACCAGACAATCGTTCCCGACACCCTCCTCGCCGTTGAAGTGATGGAACATCAACACTCGCTGACACAGGCGCGTCGTGCGCACTTCGAAACCGGCGCGATAGATCGAAAACGGGTCGTCGCGGTAGGTCCACTGGCCTGCGTCACCCGGCGCTGGGGTGCCAGCCTGGTGCTCGCCGTAGTCAAACACCACTTCGAACATCCAGTCGGCATTCTGAATCTGCGCGGCGGTCAGGAAGCGTGGCCGTTGCCCCGCGTTGTCCAGTAAGGGCTGGCGACTGCCGTAGCGGATGCGCTTGAGATAGCGGTTGGCGGCGCGCCGCAGGTCATTCAGGTCACCCCGGTTGCGCTGATGAGAGCGGGCGAGATCGACACCGGCACCATCTTCCGGTTTGTACCCGTAGAGAACGACATTTCCCGTGTCGTCGCGGGTCTCGCTGATCAGCCAGGTGAAGATCCGACTCGAGTCTTCGGAGTCGGCGATACGCGAGTCGCCGTCCTTGCCGTAGAGGGTGAGGATGTTGTCCCGGGAAATCGAACGCCAGTGGACATCTCCGTCGTTCCGACGTGTCCAGCGCTCGATGCAAGCGAACAGCCCCTCGATGCGGGGACGGTATCGGTGGATCGTGTAGCCCGGGGCGGTGGTGTCGTCCTTGAACCTCGTCCCGTCCGGCTGGAGAACCGGGACCAGGTCGTCGGCCCCCGAGAGGATGAAGACGTCCGACTCCTCGGCGTCCCGGTATAGGGGCAGGCCCTTGTCCGTCTTGCGGGTGATGGCCGGAACGGAGAGGCTCCAGCCGAAGCCGAAGGGGCCGTTACCGGAGCCGGAGTCGTAGGATAGCGAGAGTTGAGGTCCGAAACCGGAACGGCCAGGACTCGTGGCCAGGGGCACCGACATGGAGCCCATGCCAGTGACCGGATTGCCCGCGAACTTCTCGCCCATGCCGCGGATCGCACCGCCGCCCTTGGGCAGGGAGATGGAGGGTGTGGCCGGCTTCTGCTCGCCGTCACTCCGAGGCTTCGTGTTATCCAGTGAGGCCATTGGTCACCCTACCTCGTTACGGCATCTCGTCAAGCAGCACCGACGCCGGTGCCTGTCCGCCGAACACTGCGCTGGATCGGGCACCGGCGCGCAAAGCGAGACGGGAACCCAACGGCGACGCCATCGCGCGCGCCGGTCGAAGCGCTTGTTGGACGAAGCCGCTGCGCGGAGAAGGCGATGTTGCTTTGAAGTCAAAATGTAACCTCATTCCCTCTCACGAGGGGTCACCCTTTTATCTCCTGCCTAAAATTTAGGCAGGCCGTGTAGAACACCTGAGTCAGTTTTCGATCAGCATCACCCGTATACTACACCTTTCCTACAGGGTTTCCCACTTGTTCTTGAAGGGATTTGAGCCGCGTTTTTGGCAACACTCGTTTGGGTGTGGGGGAAAAAGTGTTTTCCGACAGCTCCCGTCCCCGAAATGGCGGCTGGTGCCACGACTGTTGGGTCTACCCCCATATCGCCGTCCGCACAATGACGGAGACTTAAATCCCAATCTTTTCGATCTCCTCTAAAGTGAGCACATCCGAGGTCCGATCATAGAGCTTGGTGGTCCGCGGGGAGGCGTGGGCGGCGATGGCCTGCGCTTTCTCGATCGTGCCCCCGTTCTCCAGGTATGCGGTGATGCCGGTGGCCCGGAAGGTGTGGCAGCAGGTTGACTCGGGCAGGCCGACGGCTTTTCCACGGAGCTTCACCATCCGGAGGACATCGGCTTCATAGAGCGAGCGGGCCGTCACTTCCCCGCTGCGGCCAAACGTCCGGAACAGCGGCAGCTTCGCTTCTTCGGCGATGCCGGCGGCGTCGATCCAGGCATCGACATGGGCTTCGGCCTTATGGTGAGCCGGCACCTCGTGTAGCTTTCCGCCCTTTTCGTGGAAGCGGAACCACCAACGCTTTCCTTATTGAAAGTAGTCCTCTACCCGGAGGTTGATCACGGCGCCGACGCGGGCAAAGGTGTAGACCATGACCGCGAGCAGCGCCCGGTCCCGCAAACCCTTCACCGTCGTCGTTTCGATGGAATCGATCAGTTCCCGCGCTTCGGCGGCCGAGAGAACGGGCGTCTCACCCTTCGTGATGACGTACTTGGGTCCGCGAACCGAGGCCGCCGGGTTCATGGGAAGGATCTGGCCGACGACCAGATAGTCGAAGAGCATCCGGATCGCCGCCAGGTGCTGCTTGACGCTCGGGACCGACAGGCTCGACTGGAGATCCTTAATATAGGCGGCGATCCAGATCGGCTGTAGGCGCAGCAACTCCAGATTTCGAATGGCGCACCAGGCGTCAAAACGGCGGATGGCGCAGAAGTACGCCTTCCGCGTGTTGTCATTGGGAATCTCCGCCGTAAAGAACTCCCAAAACCGCTGCGTCGCGCGCGGTGATCCGGTGAAGAGCGTTGGGGTAGTGATTCCCTGCCCTGCCAGGACTAGACCCGAATCTTGTTGAAACTCGGCTATTAATGCCCAACCCCTCGAAAAGGTCTAATTGGCAGTAAGGGGTGTTAATTGCTGATCTCGCTGTTGAGCGAGGTAGGCAAAGAAGATTCGCCTGCCGACCCCAACGACCTTGCAGACTTCGTCTGCGGTCTTGCCGGAGTTGTCGTAGAGCACTTTGGCATCTCTCAACTTTGCGACATCAGTTCGTGGCCGCCCTCCCGTCTTTCCTCGCGCCTTTGCCGATGCCCGGCCGGCGGAGGCGCGCTCGGCGCGGAGTTCCCGTTCCATCTGATGAATGGCGCCCATCATCGACAGAAAGCAGCGGCCGGTGGCGGTGTTGGTATCGATATTTTCGCGTAGAGAGACTAGGTTGACCTGCTTCTGCTCGAGCAGCTGTGCCGTTTCGAGCAGATGAATTAAGGAACGGGTCATGCGGCTCAATTCCGTCACGACCAGCGCGTCGCCGGGACGGACATAGTCCATCAGTTGATCCCAGCCAGGACGATCCATGCGGGAGCCGGTCATCTTGTCGGAGAAAATCTTCTTGCAACCCGCCTTTTGCAAGGCATCCAGCTGCGAATCCAGATTCTGGCCGACGCTGCTGACGCGGGCATAGCCGACCCGATGCATCTGAGGACTTGTAGGAGCTTCCATAGTGCAGAAAGCTATCATGTATCGTAGGAATCCGCACTTTGTTTTTCGCAACGGTTTTTGCACTGGATACCGGCCTGCCGCGACCATCAAATTGCATCTCAACCTTGCCGTGCGGAAAGTGTACTTTTTGCACTCGCTGAAAGTGGCTCGCGCATGGCCTCCGACTCCCGCCGCCTGTCGATTCTGACCGCCCAGGAAATCGACGATCTTTACGGCTTGCCACGCTTCCCGGAAG
>Ga0163151_10002882_pt1 | contig 25709 bp, 23 predicted proteins | sample OliLakLV19MP5IB2_FD_145596 | JGI IMG/M metagenome (GOLD analysis project Ga0163151, IMG submission 145596) | Freshwater microbial mat bacterial communities from Lake Vanda, McMurdo Dry Valleys, Antarctica - Oligotrophic Lake LV.19.MP5.IB-2 | ecosystem: Environmental > Aquatic > Freshwater >...
AAATAATATTATATATTTTTAGTTTCGCATTTAAAACTTATAACTATAACCAAACCGCACAACCTGCGTTTCGTAATAGTCGCTAGTGGTGTAGTTGAAATCTTTGCCCTTAATTTGCTTCTTAATAATCATCGTGTTTGCAAGGTCGGAGGCGTTTAGGAATAATTCACCCTTACCTTTTTGAATGACCTTTTTTACGCCAATATCTAACGAAAATCGAGCAGCAATTTTCCCTTGTGGTATAATATCAGGAGCTAAATAAATAGCGGTAACCTGCATATCATATTTCTTCGGAAGATGAAAAACACTATTCAACTTTATATTGCCTGAAAAAATTTGTTGTTTGTCCGCTGTAAAAGTATTTGGAACAGGATATTTATTTTCTATTATGAAAGCATCAATCGAATTATGATAACCATTCAAATTAAGATTGAATGAAAACCATTTTTTCACATCTTGAGAAAATACAATTTCAAACCCAGTAGCGTAACTTTTTTTAGCATTTTGAAAAATGGAATATATCAATGTACTATTAGGTACAGTGCTTGCAATTCGGGTAATGGTTCCAATGCCAAAACGGTGGTAGGCCGCGGAATAAAAGTACCCTTTCTTCCAGTTTCTTTTATAGCCTAGTTCATAAATAGTGGTGAACTGCGGGCGAAGTGCGGGGTTTCCAACCTTTATAATTTCTGCATCATCATATTTGGGAAATATACGTATATCCACTTCGTTCGGTCTGTCAACCCTGCGATTATAAAATAATGAAAATTTGTTTTTGTCATTGAGTTTATAAGCTAATCTCACATTTGGAAATGGCTGGGTATAATTGTAGCCATTGCTTTTGTATGTATTATGATTGGGATTTACGATATACTTTAAATTCACATACTCCACACGCAAACCAACTTCAGCTTCAAACTTTTTACTTTCATAAACATAATTACCATATAATGCAGGAATGGTTTCTTTATATGTTGCTTCTCCGCCTGCATTGGTATCCAAGGGAGAATTCAGTCCTGGAATAAACAGCATATTCGTAGGAATTATTCGTCTGCGAAATTTCAAGCCACCTTCTATACGCCCATATTTAATAGGCCGCACATAATCCACATTCAAATCGGCAACATGCTCGTCTGAAATTAATTTGAAAGCATCTTTGCTTACATAAGTTAATAATGTATTATCGAAAAAATATTTCTCATCTTCTCGATGAAAAGTATAGTTAAAGCTAGCATTGAGAGCATGCCCGGGCTGTTTATATTTATGCTGATAGGATGCGGAACCCATTGCCGTAGTCTTCAATTCATCTTCTAAAAATTGCCAAAGGCGAAGCCGTTGTGTGAAGTCCACATTAAAGAAAGGTTGGTCTCCACGGTCAGTTATTTTCTCTGTGCCAAACAAACCTGAAATTGTAAGCATATTATGCTCATTAATATTCCAATCAATTCCTGTTTTTAAGGTTGCAAAATGTGTATTTCGATTTCGCTTAGTTTGTTGGTTTATGATAGTGCCATTATCATAAACTCGTGTTACAAATTCATTTTTATTCAGTGTTTGTGTATATAAATAATCTCCCTGAAAAAATATATTGATTTTGTTTTTGCGGTAATTTAACGACAGCGAAGGATTAATCTTTGGTGTGAATTGATACTGCGGTCGAATGGTCGGAAGGTTTTCTCTCCGCACCCATAAGGAGCCCAAGCCACCTGTCATACCTGCTTTTCCATTAAATCCATTTTTCTTATTTTTCTTATATATAATATTGATAATACCCGCGTTTCCATTCGCATCATACTTGGCAGATGGATTATTGATAATTTCAATTCTCTCTATAGCAGAAGCTGGAATATTATCTAAACCCGATTGACCTCCCATTCCTGTCAAAGCTGTTTGTTTGCCGTCGATCAATACAGTTACCTTATCATTTCCACGCAGAGCTACTTTGCCGTCCTGCACTGTAACGCCAGGCAAGTTCTGCATGGTTTGCAAAACAGAACCTCCGCTTTGACTAATATTATCTTCTATAGAAAAAACTTTCTTGTCCATTTTTGCACTTACTTCATTTTGTTTGCTTGTTACTACTACTTGATTCAAAGTTGTAGTACTTCTTTCTAGTTCTATTGCTGCCACTTCCAGAAATTCAGAAAGTGTTCCCACAAAAAGTAATTGACGTTTTGTATCATAACCTGTGTACGAAACATATAATATATAATTATCAGGCTTGATATTAGAAAGTATAAACCTTCCTTCTTCGTTACTCACTGTTCCCACAACAAATACGGTGTCCTTCTCAGTTTTCAAAATCACATTCACATAAGCTAAAACCGTTTTCGCAGCTTTATCTTTTACCATTCCCGAAATGGTTACCACTTTATTTTGGGCAAATAAATTTGAAAGAGAGAAAGTGAAAATTGAAAGGACTATAAATAATTTTTTTCTTATATTCATATTCTTTATATATATCAAAATAAGAAAGCACAAGTGCGAAACCTATGCTTTCTTAGTTAGTATTAATCTTCCTTATCCTCCTCTTTTTCTTCAACTTTTGTTTTGCTTAAAACTTTTCCGTCTGTAGTAAGGAGCACATCGAAAGTTTCTTCACCTTTTTCAATCTCTGCTTCATAGCAGGTTCCGCTTTTCACACGCTCAATTTTGCTTGCTTCGTTTATTTTGAAGTTTGCAAAATCTGCATTAATTGTTGCTTGGGCTGCGGCTGGCAGTGCCGAAGCTTCAATCTCTGTTTCTGTCTCTAACCAGGTACCTGCACTATCGAAGTTTGCAGAAACTTCTTCGTTACTGAGGTTGAAATTTACCTCAAACTTCGTTTTGTTTTCCATTTCCCATTTTGCTTTTGTTGCATTTGGAAATTTTGCCTTGAATGCTGATTCAACAACAACAGGAATATTGACTGTAGGTTCTTTTTCAGTACAACCAACATGGCTCATTATAGCTACTACAAGCAGCATTAAAATTAATTTTTTCATATTTTTAATATATTTAATTATTTGCAATAAAATTTCTGTCAAGTGCTAAGGAACTTGATAATTTATATATATATATATATAACCTACCTTTTCGGCAGGCAACAATTAAAATATCGGGGGACGGAATACAAAAGAATAATATTCAGAATAGTAGAAATTCTCCGTATAAATTGGGATGTTGCTTTTGAAATTAATTGGCTTGGCCACGGAAACCAGGAACTGTTGCGTTACAATAGATATTTGAGCAAAGAGGCAATGAAGTTGGACAGGCGAATGTGGCTTTTGTTCGTCTCCGTCCTCATGCATATCAAATAACCCATCAATATTGATGAGGTGGTCTGTAACGAAGTCAAACGGCGTCATGTCCTTGTCCTCCGTTGCTTTGCAATGCTCATACATTTTCGGCAGATCAACTATTGCTGAAAAGTTACCAGCAGGCAAGCAAAATGTACCAAACATATAGTAGGTCAAAAGCAATATGGATATGAGTCGGGTCAACTATTTTTTTTGTGCAATTTATAGTCCTTTTTGAAAACAAACAACTTTTTATTATATATTGTTTTTAAAAATATAAGCAATAGTCTGAAATGCTATATTATAACTAAGGCGTAATAGTAACATCAACCTCCCATTTTGCAGGACCATCGCAATCACTTCTGGCATCATAAAATTTATTACCCCTAAGTTGCGACTTAATAAATGCAAAATCTTCTGTGGCTTTTGATCCCCGTGCAATTTCAATGTTCTTTACAATTCCTTTGCAATCAACGGTAAGAATAACTCTTAAAAGCCTAATAGTCGACTGGTCTGATTCTTTATAACTAAAAGCAAATTGGTTAATTTGACGCGGACGATATTTATCAAGAAGGTGTCCATTTCCGTCTTTTCTACCTGATAAATTTCCTTTATTCTTATCATCTTCTCCACCTCCGCCTGGCAATGGGCTATTACCATTTCCCGCTGGCCCACCAGAGCCTTTTTTATTTGATTTGAAGCCACTATTTTTTTCAACCTGAGGTACAGTTTGCGAAGTATTGGTCGTAGTATTTTTTGATTTATTATTATTAATTGCGGGAGCATTTTCTTTACCAGGATCAGCTACTGCATCAATATCATTTTCATTGGGAGCATTATTTTGTGGCTGCGGACTATTCTCTCCTCCTCCATCACCACTACTGTTCTCCATAGCTGGCCCACCAGTTTCCGATTCCCCAAAGTTCATATATATAACTGGAGTTTCAGCTACTACTTCAGGAACAGGAAATTTAACTATAATAGCAATCAATAGTATTAATGCAGCACCCAAAAGCATATATATAATACCTTGCTGTTTGCTATTGGTGCTAGTTGATGGTATTTGTGATTGGAATATCATGGTGCTGTATTTAACCAAAGTTCAATTGGTAAACGACCTGCCGCGGCAAGTTATTTACTGGGTCTTTGTGTTGCTAAAATTGCATTCACTTTGTATTTTTGTAGTATGCCTGTAATTGGTGCAATATCTTCCCACGTAGCACCCTTGTCAATAATAACATTCACCACAGGTTCGGTTTTGTCTTTTACTAACACTTGTATTTTAGCATCAAAGTCTGCTCGTTGTACTTCTTGATTTTCTATATATAGTTTACCACCAGTAGCTACAATTATTGCCAAGTTCTGTTTCAATTTTTGCGTCCCATCTGCTTTCGCCAAAGTTACCTTTTGAAAAGTAGGAATCGCAAATGTGGCCGTGAGCAAAAAGAACAATAATAGAAAGAACAATATATCATTCATCGGAGCAGCATTGAAACTACTTAATGGTTGTGATTTGCGTTTAAAGTTCATACTTTTTTAGTTATCAGTGGGCAGTGGGCAGTGGTCAGTGGGCAATAGTCAGTGGTCAGTGGGCAGTGGTAAGTAGGCAGTGGGCAGTAGTTAGCCCGCCGCGGCGGGTAGTAGTTAGTAGTCAGTAGTCAGGGCCTTTCGGCGTTAGCTACTGTTTACTGTTTACTGTTTACTGATTACTGATTACTGTTTAAGCTGGTTCTTCTAATACTTCTATAAAATCTAAGCTTGCAGTTTCTAATTGTGTTACTACTTTTTGCACCATAATGTTTAATATATTATAACCAAAAAATGCAATAATACCAACTACCAATCCGCCTGCGGAGGTAACCATTTTCACATTAATACCTTTTGCAATTCCTGCTATTTCCACATTTCCTGCCGCTGCTATATCATTAAACGCAATCATCATTCCAATAACAGTTCCTAAGAAACCAAACATTGGGGCAGCACCTGCTACGATGGCCAATACAGGTAATCTTTTTTCCAAACGTGCCATTTCTATTTTGCCTGTATTTTCCATACTGGCTTCAATCTCTTTAAGCGGGCGACCCACACGGGTAAGACCTTTTAAAATAACACGGGCAATGGGTGTATTGCTTTTTTCGCACATCAATTGTGCTGCTTTTATATTATTGTTTTGTATTAAATCTTTTAACGCAGGGAGAAAATTATTTTCATTTTGCATGGCTTTGCGGATGGTAATAAAACGTTCCACAAATACATATATTGCCAATACAAATAAGATAGCGATTGGAACCATAATAGGTCCGCCCGCCATCAATAATTCCAGCATACTTCTTTGTTCTACTTGGGGTGTTGCTTGTAATAACATCTTTTTAATGGTTAATTATAAATGGTTAATTGTTAATGAATATTCTTCATACAATTTTTTAAATTTAATTATAAACTATGTTTTTCAAAAGTATAAATTAACAACAAATCAGTAATCAATTATAATTAACAATTAACCGTTAACAATTACTTCTGTATCAGTTTCGCTTCAGGATAGGTCTTAATTAATTGCTCCAAAATTTCATCCATCGTGTCTTCATTGTTACCTCGGCAAACACCTACCCAAGTTCTTCCCTCCTCTTTACTGCAAGGTTTTGCATGGGTTAATCCTGCCACATTTAAAGTAGTAGAAAACTCACTAGCTGCTGTTATATTATCAAACGATTTAATTACTATAATATATTCTCCTTTCCGTTCAAAACCTACCTGGTTTATTTGTGCGATAATTTTATTATCTAACGAAATTTTAGGAATATTATTGTCTGTAATTTCTGACTGTGAAAATGGATTCGTAAATAATTGTCCCCAATTAAAAGAGAATAAACTAGCTTTCTGATCGGTGTTTACCATTACCGAAGCAAATGAAAGCAGCGATGCCATCAGTATTAATAAAGTATTCATCACCACACGTCCTACTGCACCCTTGCGTTTCGGTAGTGCCTGTTTTGCAGGTCTGCGATTTTCTATACGGGCTTTAATTTTACGTTTAAGCTTCTCGTTTTCGTGACGCACCATCGGGATAGCTTGTATAGTAACAAGGCCGTAAGTATGTTTGTCGAAATTATTTTCTATTTCGGGATGGAAGGTAAGCACCTCTTCTTGGTCTATTACAAAATTCCCTATTTTATCCAATGACACCGATTTGTCGCTGTGCAATTGTTGCCTTAAATTTATTACCTGCGAAGCTATATGCTGCAAAGCTATTTCGTAACTCACATTTTCTTGCTTGGAAATGGTTTGAGCCAATAATCCATCATTCACATTAAGACCTTGATTGAAAGCTATTTTCTTGCCGGGAGGCGATATCTTATGGGCAACATGATTGAGTTGAGAGGTTACACGACGGCTAATGAAACCACCTAACTCGGGCACTATTACACAATTGTGCTCAAACAACAGCTCATGGATGTACTGCCCTAAATTTACTTGGATATTGGATTGCATACCTTGCAAATGTAAACTATTTTTTTTGCCTGTCTTAGTGAACAAACCATTTAAAGTTGAATTGCCCTCATTTACAAATGTTTGCGATGATGAGCTATTTTTCCACAACTTATCTTTCCAATTTTCGTAACGAATCCATAAACGCATGAGGAAGGGAACTTTTTCATTCTCCTCAACGGGGCTGCCCATCCCCTTAACCTGCCCTTTCCAAAAATTACTGAAAGGAATAAAAATAAAACCCTGCTTTTCGGCATCAGATGTTTGCTGTTTTTCACCATCACTGGCTTCAACAGGTTTGCCCGCCAATTGCTCTAAAATTTTCTTATTCTTTTCGTGTTCTCCTTTTACCATATTATATTATAGTGTAATGGTTATTCCTATTTGAGCATTAATTCCTACTACAGGATATCCATACCATTTTACATATTTATTGGATATAACATTGTTAATATTCAAAAACATACTCACATATTTTGAGTAACGATAATCCGCATTCAGGCTGATATCTGCATAAGGCTTCATCAATATATTATTATACTCTTTACTGGTTTTATCATACTTAACCAAATACCTTGCACCTGTATAATTTAATTGCAGATTCATATATACTTTATCACCCAATTTGTACGAGAAATTATTTTTCCAAACAAAAGTAGGAAGCTGTGAAGCTCTAGTGATAATGGTGTCGCTTAATTTATAATTGGAGATAATAAGCGAAGAGTATATATCTATTTTATTTCCTACATGATAGTGAGCATTCAAAATTAATCTCCTTACCCCTGCCGAAACTATTATAAGATCCATAGCGTGCAGATAAGTCGAATCTACAGTATACATTACAAGATTGTCCATATTGGTATATCGGGCTTCAATACTTAAATCAAGGTTATTATTGATATGCCCTTTAGCCCCAATATGTAAATTAAAATTTTTGTTATTATCCAATTTAATATTGGGAGAAATAAACGGGTTAACCTCATATATATTTTTCAAGGTATACTTTTCCCAATCACCCCACATACCAGTATACACTTTGTACTTTTTAGCTATTGTATATTCAAGAGTCAACTTGGGGTAAAACTGAAACAGATTCGCATTGGCAGTATCTCTGTTTTGATTGAGCATTATGGCATTTAGGCCAAATATAGCTTTGAAATTTTCAGCCGTAAAATGATACTCAGGTTGTAATTTAATAAAGTTTCTATTATACTTTTTATTTTGATTAATGTATTGGTCAATATCAATCAAAAAATCTGTTTTCAATAAATTACCTCTCACTATCTTTTTCAGATTTACATTTACAAACATGCATTGTTCGTTCACTTCCTTCGACCTTATCATATTATCTAACTTTAAATCGAGACGATAATAGAGTTGGGTGCTGTCGAATGCTTTGCTACTGGTAAATGTATTAAGTTGTATGTTCTGATAAGGATTATACAATGCCCCTTTGGGCAAAGTATCCGTTTTATTACTTTCATGTGCATAGTATCGATATGCATCTCTATTATACAATAAAACCGCACCGCTTATACTTTTATCGCCTGTATAATTGGCCACAAAATGCAATTGGTTATTGGAATATTTTCTTGATTGATTTTTTCCGTTCAATGAGTAATGCCTAGCATTGGCAGCCAACATCCAATTTCGAGAGCGTAGATTATTTAACGATACTTCTAAAAACGGACTATTATAATTCCCAAACCCGAGTTTGGTAAAATTACCATTTAAACTACTCAACTTTTCTTGTGGTAAATTAACGGCTTTATATCCTGGCGTATTTATTTGATAATTGGGCTCGATACTATTAAAAGTATAGGTAAAAGGTGGCATGGAAACCATGGCAGTTTCTGGCAAAGGTGTAATTGCTTTCTTAATGGATTCTTGAATTTTGGGTCTATACGGTCTCACCAAGGTGATATTGCCTTTCTCCAAGGTGTCTGCCTGTGCAGATACTATTTGAATACTGCAAATTAATAGGAATATATATATAATATGTTTTTGCATCAACTAAAAATCTTCTACTTCTTTATTCTCCTTATCCTTTTCTTCCTGACTCTTGCTATCATTCAGTTTTTGCTGCTTAATGAGCTCTTCACGGTTTTTGTCCTTATGAGTTAATAAATCCAATTTTTCTTGAGCCATTTTTATGATATCATCGGAATCCGAACCTGATTTTTCATAGTTATCAATCAAACTTTGCAAGGTATATTTTGCTTGATAATCATCATTCTGCCTTATATAATGATCGGCTAAAACCAAATATCCTTTAGCTACCCAATATTCATAATCAGAAAAATGTTCGCTCAATTCAAAGACTGCTTTCTTACAATTAATGGTATCTATATTCTCGAAATAAATTAAAGCTATATAATATTTGCTCTCTGCTCCACGCGTAGTTTTACTAAGCTTTACCACATCTTTAAAATAATTGAGTGCCGCTATTTTGTCGCTACTATAATATATTTTACCCAAATGATATTTTGCTTCTGTTACATATTCTTTTTCAATACCGGGGTATTCAACAATTTTTTCGGCAACTATTTTTAATTTACCTGTTTCACCTAGTATATCGGTGCAACGCATTTGCCCTACAAATGATAAAATTTTATTCTCCTTTACCGATGAATTTGGCTCCAATTTTTCAAAATATTCCAATGCCTTAGCATAATTTTTTATATTATAATAATAATTGCAAACCCACTTCAAACTACGCTCTGTAAATTCATTGGGCTGCCTTGTCGCTATCCATTCATATTCAGGCAAGGCTTCTTCTTTGCGGTTCTTTCTGTTCAAAATATCTGCCTTCAGTTGATGCGATTTTAATATATAAGCCCCGTCGGGGAACTCAATTATATATTTACCCAATACTTCTAATCCTCTAATCGAATCTCTGCGATCGATCATATTCATTGCCGATTCAAACATTAAGGTGTCTTTTTCGGCTGTATTCGACTGGTATATTTTTATTCCGTTGGCTTTGGCCCATTCATCAAACTTATCAAACTCTCCATTTTCGGTATAGATGGTTTTTAGTATTTCCAATCCTTCATGAGCTTCTTCGCTCTCAGAATATTTCTTAACTATATATTGAAATTGCTCAATAGCTTTATTGTTTTGCTTTTGGTTATAGAATATCAAACCAATATTCAATTGTGCTCGTCTTACTAGTCCCACAGGGCTTTTCTGCGACTCAATCAAATCGTTAAAACTCTCCACTGCCTGATCGTATTTTTCTAAATTAAAATACGTATAACCCAATTCATATAATGCTTTTTCATACAAATCACTATTCTCATATTTCTCAATAAGTTTGCTCAGTATATTAATTTTCTCGTAGAGCTTATTCTGCAAACCATATATTATACCCATTTGGAATAATGCATAATCTGCATCAACCGAGTTTTTATTGATCACATAATTATATTCGTTCGTAGCCTTACCGTATTCTTTTTGTAAAAAATAATTATCAGCTAAGCGGGCATGTGCATCCAGTACCATTTCTCCTTTATTTCCAAAATATGTTTCTGCTGCTATAAATTTTTCGAGCCATACATTTGATTGCTGATACTTGTCAAGCTTCAAATAACTGTAACCCAAATTATAATAAGCAGACGTGTAATGAAAGGTTTTGACTGCCTGCGGATATGCCTCAAATTCTTTATATAAATCTATAGCTTTGCCATATTCTTCTTTAATATACGCAATCTCTCCCAGCCAAAATACTGACAAAGATTTAAACTTCATATCATTATTATAAGAATAGCTTTTTTCAAACAATTTAGTGGCGGCAACAATATCATTTGCTTTATATAATTCTTCAGCCCTACAAAAAGCACATTTTTGTATAGCCAATTCTATTTGAGCATTCTTCACTTTAATTCCATCCAATATTACCAAGGCTTTTGCGTATTGTTTGGTATTGAGCAATAAACTGCTTAATATATTTTTGGCATCATCCCCATATTTCGAATCGGGGTAAGTATTTATAAAATTTTGCAAGGAAGTGATAGATGCAACTTGTGTGGGCAATATCTCTGCACTTAGTTTGGCGAAATTAAATTGTGCATCTTCCTTTATACTTTTATCATGCTCATATTTGCCCGCATTATAATAGGCTGCTCTTGCATTCTCCTTTTTATTGAGTAGCACAAAACAATTGGCCAACGTATATTGTGATTGCTGATACAATAAATTATTGTGATCTGCTATATGTGTGAGGCGAAAAATTGCCTGACTATAATCTTTGTTTTGTATATGACAATAGCCTAAAATATATAATTCGCTATCGGTTAGCTCCTTCGATTTGGAGCGATTCTCTAGCATTTCTGCAGCTTGTTCAAATTCTTTCAATTCATAATGCGACAGACCTTTGAACATATATATATCGGCCAAAATTTCTTTTCCCGCTTTATCACTATTCCACTTTATACATGCTGCGTATTCTTTACTTCTATAGGATATCTGACAGAGATACAAGGGTACCACTTTGTTGTAGGGTTCAATATCCATAGTGTTCTTCAAGAGTTTCAAGACCTCTCTATCATTTCCTTGAATATAATATATATATCCCAAATAGTAATTCGCATCAGAATATTTTAGACCGCTTTCATCATCTATAATCTTGGCAAGAGATTTTCTAGCATCATCATATTTATTGAGCTTATACTCGCTAAATCCTTTTTCAAAATAATATAAATACTTAAAATTATCTTCCAACTCTTCTGCATTCACCGCAGAAAACGCTTTCAAGGCTTCTTTATATTGCTTATCCCTAAAATAAATATGGGCTATGTAGTACGTTGATTCATCATATTTGGAATGGGTGCGGAAATTTCGGCTAAATGATTGTAGCAGCCCAATGGCATCATTCCCAAACTGGTGAGTGGCACACAGGGCAATATAATAATTACCTTGTGCTTTAATGTTCTCGTCGGGGTTTTGGAATAAAACCTGTTCGAACAAGCTTCGGGCTGCTCCATATTTTTCCTTGTCGAATAACTCAATTGCCCGTTTGTATGTATATACAGGTTCGTCGAAGTAACCCGTCTTTTGTGCATTGGCCACAAATGCACTCTGCAAACATATATATATTAAAGCTAGATATAATTTCTTAAACATGAACAGTTCAGTCCCAATTTTTAAACCGTTCAAAATTATTATACTAACTATAATACATTTTTTTTATCTATCCACTAAGGAACAGGGTTGTACAAAATAATGGACGATTTAATATTGGCATCACCGCCAATTAACGTCAATACGAGCCTCGGTTTGAAGAGCGTTTTTGCAGGAACTCAAAACTCAAAAAAACGAGTCCGATAGTTATCGGACATGCCGAACTGGAAATTTCGGAGGCAGTTTGGCAGCTATGCTCGTGGTGAGCAAACTCCTGGCAGTGATATTGATATATTGGTTGAATTTCGCAAACCCGTTGGTATAGAATTTATCAATCTTTCATTTGAACCGAATAAACTATATGCAGATAAGAAAGTGGATTTGGTATCACGAGGCTCAATAACCGATAGGTATTGGCCGTTTGTAAAGGATGATGTGATATATGCCTAAACGTATTGCGAAAATATTAGTTGAAGATATTCTGGAAAGAATTGAGCGTATTTTGGCTTTTACTGATGGTATGACTTTTAAAGAGTTTGAAGATGATGAAAAAACATATTATGCTGTTGACAGATGTTTTGAAATAATTGGAGAGGCTGCAAATAAATTACCAGATGAATTTATATTAAATCATCCAGAAATAGAATGGCAATAATTAATCGCCTTTAGAAATTTATTAATACATGAATATTTTAGGGTTGAAAGAAGTATCAAGTGGTTCAAATAAGAAGTGAAAAAGGTTTTTGGGAACTAAAAAAAGGTGTTATATTTGCAAAGGAATATAGTACTTCCTTTGAAGGAACTATTGTTAATATTGAGTTTAATCTCTCTGATAAAAACACATATATTACAACTGAAGAAATACTACCAGAGAACATATTCTAATAAAAATGATTTTAAAAGTTAAAGATTATACAGGGAATAATTTAGCAGTTTCAGCTGAAGACGGGAGGAAATTGTTTAATGATATATCAAAATATATTGATAAAGGAGAATTGTTGAAATTAGATTTCACTGAAATTGAATTAACGATATCTGCTTTTTTAAACACTGCTATCGGGCAGCTATATGCTTTCTATCCTCAGGACAAAATTAAAGAATTACTAATTGTTGAGAATATGGATACCGATGATTTGCTTATTTTAAAGATAGTGGTTGACGAAGCTAAAACAAGATTCAAAAATTACCCAGATATTGATACAAATGATATTGATGTTGTAAATGAAAGCTAATTTTACACCAATCAGTCAATTCAATCCATCCTTTGGAGAAAAATTTTTCTGTGATACCAATGTATGGTTATATTTATTTTATCCGCAATTTGATAGAACACCGCAGCATATTATTGATAAATATTCAAAGCTGTTTGGTTCAATTAAAATTAAAGGGAATTTGATACTTTCTCATCCGCAGATGTTTTCTGAATTTATTAATGTATGGTTGAAGGCAGAGTATGATAAATTCCGTAAGTCGGCTCACATGACTTTAACATTTAAAGAATACAGAAATTCTGAGCATTCAAAAGAAGCATTAGAAAAGATAAAGGTAGTATTGAATAAAGTATTAGAATGTACTACAATATTGTCAGGCACATTCACCACCGAAGAACTAAAGGAAATAATACTAAATTGTGACAAAGCAGATTTTAATGATTTATGTTTTGTAGAGTTATGTAAGCAACAAAATTGTATACTTGTTTCTCATGATATTGACTATAATAGTGTAACAGGTTTATCTATTGATATTATTTCGGCGAACAATAAGTACGTTGATTAGTATATCACTCATGACGTAACGCCTCCACAGGAGCCAATTTCGCAGCTCTATTTGCAGGAACCCAGCCGCTCAATAAACCTACTAATAAACATATTATAATTCCCATAATTGTCCAGCCCCAAGGCATAATGAATGGGGAATCTACAAGTCGGCCCACGAGGTTGCCGAGACCAATTCCCAATAATATTCCGCCGAGTCCGCCGAGCACACAAATTACCATTGCTTCGGTGAGGAATTGCCAACGTATATCACGCTTGGTGGCACCGAGTGCTTTCCGTGTTCCTATTTCGCGGGTGCGTTCGTTTACCGAAACTAATAATATATTCATGAGTCCGACGGCAGCACCGAGTAAAGTTATTAATGCAATAAAAGTTGCAGCAATAGTTACCATTCCCAAATTTTCTATCAGCTTTTGTGTAACAGCATCGCTACGCATAATTTCAAAATTATTCTCTTCCAATACTTTTAAGTTCCGCACAGGACGCATCGCTCCAGCAGCTTCAGCAACTGCAACATCAAGCAAAGGGATATCATCGACAGCAACAGTTATTACACAACTCACATTGGGTCGGGGAAACTGGCTACGGGCATTTAATATAGGAACTATCAGCATCCTGTCGCCACCGAAACCTATACTTGAACCGCGGCTTGCCATCGCTCCCACCACTTTATATCTTATACTACTTATATTAATAAATTTGCCAATCGGGTCCACCGATTTGAATAATTTATTTTGTATATCTTTTCCTATAATACATACATGATTTCCCTTATCACATTCATCACCCGAAAAATTACGGCCATTTTCTAATTTGAATCCTGCGGCATTTATATAATCAACATCGCCACCAAATACCATCATGTTTGGATTTGTATGATAACTTTCATATACGACCGTTGCACCTTGCGTGGCGGTGATACTAATTGCAACCGTAGACGGGAATTTGAACTTGTTTTTAAAATCAGAAGCTTGTTGATAGCTAATGGGAACATATTCTTTTGGTTTTTGTCGGCGTTCGCTAAAGCTAATATTTGATCCACGATTACGAATATTAAAAGAGTTTGCACCCAAAATACTATACTGACTGGTTAGCCCTGCTTTAATACTATCAATAGCTGTGAGCATGCCTACCAATGCCATAATACCGATGGATATGATGAGGGAGGTTATAATAAATCGTACCAAGTTTTGCTTGATGGATTCGATGGCCATATATATGTTTTGGAGTAACATTTTATTCTTCGGCAGATTCTTCTTTCTTTTTTGGCAACTTCTTCGCCCAAAGTGGTCCCGATAGCTTTCGGGACAGAATGACGTTAGCTGGGGTATTATATATTTTCTTCTACTTTTTGTTTGATGATTTGATAGGTAATATCGCATAACGATTTAACATCGTCTAAAGTTTTTCCTTGTGTGTCTATAGGTTCGTGAATATAAATACGCATAAGGCCAGGCTGGGCTTCGAATGCAATACTTGACGATAGTTTCCAATTGTCGAAAATTGATACAGGCAGAATAGTTGTTTGCGTTTCTACCGCCATTTTAAATGCACCTTGTTTGAAAGGTGAAACTTTAGGTGAGATAGGTTTTATTCCACCTTCGGGGAAAATACAAATACTGCGGACATTGTTTTTCAATTGGTCTTTGGCATTCATATATGCTTTTGCTGAATGTGCTGCACTGCTGCGGTCTACAGCAATATCAATCGTTTTAAAAAATATTCCGAAAACAGGAATTCTTTGCAATTGTATTTTAGCCATAAAATTTAAATCGAGAGGAACACCGACGGCAATTGATATAATATCGAAATGGCTTGCATGGTTCGATACTATAATATATTTTTTGTTTCGATCTACCAATTTTTTATTATATACTTTCACCCAGATAAAGCCCAAGAGTAAAATAATTCGACCCCACAATACACGCAGTTTGTGGGCGTATTTATATAATGAAGGTGTGGAAAGGGTGATTAAGAAAAACGGAAGCAGTAGCAAGAAAACCCAAATAAAATTGAAGGTAAACCAACATCCATATATTGTTCTAAAAAGCCTCATTGATTATTATAATACTTTTGCAAATTTAGGGCTTGCTCACTGATAAAATTTTTCAGCGGTTTATAGGCAAGGGCTTTAATGAATGGATTCATTTTAGCGATGATTTTATTTTGCACTTTGCTGTTTTCTCCATCAGGTTCTACCACCCACAAAAATTCAAAGGAGAAAGGTACTTTGCCTGTGGGCAATAATTTGATAAGGCTATTTGGAACTTTTTCTTCCACTTTCAAAGCCAAGTTGCCTGTACCTTTTATCGTAAAGGAACAAGTATCAGCATCTGCTGTAAAATTCTCTATTCCATCAGGCATCAACAATTTGTGCTTGGTGCAGTCGCTCAGGAATGCAAATACACTTGCGGTATTGGCTTTAATATCTATTAAGGGGCTTTCGATCGTTTCCATAAAAATTTTAATGCAATATTAGGTTTGCGAATCATAAATACCCTTTGGTTTTTTTCCTATATTTTTGCACTTATGTTTTTAATGGAAGAAAAAACGAAAAAATTATATATAGAAACTTATGGCTGTGCCATGAATGTGAGTGATAGTGAGATTGTGGCCAGTGTGATGGTAGACAATGGTTTTACCAATGTAGATAGTGAATTGGATGCGGATGTGGTTTTTATAAATACCTGTGCGATTCGTGATGGAGCTGAACAAAAAATTTGGACCCGACTTCACGCCCTCAAATCATTGCGTAAAAAACGTCCGGGTATGATAGTGGGCGTATTGGGCTGTATGGCCGAGCGACTCAAAGATAAACTATTAGAGGTTGATAAACTAGTGGATGTGGTTGCAGGCCCTGATGCATATCGTGATTTGCCCAACTTGATAAGACAAGTGGAAGAAGGCAGCAAAGCAATGAATGTGATGTTGAGTTTGGAGGAAACCTATTCGGAGATTACGCCTGTACGCATTAATAGCAATGGTGTTTCGGCATTTATTTCCATTATGCGTGGCTGCGATAATATGTGTAGCTTTTGCGTAGTGCCTTTTACCCGTGGTCGTGAGCGTAGCCGTGATCCATATTCTATAGTGGAAGAAGCCAAACAATTATTAGCTGAAGGAATCAAAGAAGTAACCTTATTGGGGCAAAATGTAGATTCTTATCTTTGGTTTGGCGGCGGACCTAAAAAAGAATTTGTAAAATTAAGCGATGAAGAAAAGGAAGAGGCCATTACATTCGATAAATTATTGGGCATGGTGGCCGATTTAAGTCCAGAGTTGCGTGTGCGTTTTTCTACTTCGCATCCGAAAGATATTACCGATGCCGTTATATATAAAATGATAGAATATGAAAATATTTGCAATTATATACATTTGCCTGTACAAAGTGGAAGTAGTAGGGTATTAGATTTGATGAATAGAATCTATACTAGAGAATGGTATATGGATAAAGTTTTACGTATTCGTGAGTTAATTCCTGAGTGTGGAATTACGACAGATATTATAAGCGGATTTTGCACCGAGACCGAAGAAGATCATCACGAAACAATGAGTATCTTGGAATGGGGACAATTCGACTTTGCGTTTATGTATGCTTATAGCGAACGCCCCGGAACGCTGGCTGCACGAAAATATGCAGATGATGTGCCCGATGAAGTTAAAAGTAGAAGGCTTGCAGAAATTGTAAAATTTCAGAATAGAATATCTACAGAAAAACACGAACAATTTATTGGACAAACATGCAAAGTTTTGGTAGAAGGTTTTAGTAAAAAATCGGATAATGATTTAAAGGGACGTAATGACCAGAATGTTATAGTAATTTTTCCAAAAGAACATTATAAGCCTGGCGATTATGTGAACGTGAAAATACATAAAGCTACTACGACGAGTTTGATTGGAACGGCGATTTAGGTTCGAAGTCGTCATTCTGAGTGGGCCGATAGCGATTGGCCTTCCCACGAAGAATCTTTTGAAATCAGAGACGCTATAACGATTCGCGGCGGCGAAGCTTCGTGCCTCGCAATGACGGTATTGAGTAAAAATAAAATGAAACCAATATTATACATACTTATCCTATTCAGTCTTTCTTGGGCAGCAGTTCCTAATAAAACAGTTGTGCATATATACAAAGCCAAACGCAAATTATATATAATAATACCGATACTCAATATATAATAGTCCAAAAGAAAGGGACTAATTCCCCCGCATCCCGATAATTATCGGGATTAAGCGGGGCTTTCGGGATGTAGTTCGGTATTTCCATTCTAAAAACTAAATCCGCCACAGGCTGAGAACTATTTTAGTTTAAGAATTGGTATGAAATATCCGCACGACAGTTGGAATTATTTCTTATGGTTCGATTATCCTAATGCAGATTCCTACAAAAAATTTAAAGATATAAAAGCAAAAAAACTTATTCCACAAGATGCTACCATTGGTGGAGAGGTTGGGATTCATGGCGTTCCCGCAGGTTATGATTATTTAATAGTTGATGGCAAGGACTGGACTTGCGGATGTATCTCGCTCACGAACGAACATATAAAAAAAGTATATGAATCGTGTGAAGTGGGGAGTAGTATTATAATAAAGCCGTAGGGTAAGATTATATATATTATTCCACTACTAGTGCGATAGCAGAACTAAGCTGAACAAGTCCCACCTCGTCTGGCCCCTTAGCTTCAATTCCAAATACTTGAATTTGGTCACCAGGCTGAGTAGCTTTCATAGCATCTTTTATCTCTTCAGTTATGGCATTACCTATTAACAATAAATAACTTTGATTCTTTTCCTTTTTGATTAAATACTAATGTAGATTTGGTTACAGTATATCGCATACCGTCAAATAAAAACTCAGGGCCTAAGCCAACCCATATAATAGTTTGCGTATTAACTTCACGAGGAGAAATTTTACCACCTCCTTTGTTACCAAATAATGGGAATGGCTTGGGCACATTCTTAATGCGGAATTTTGCTGTACCCATTATATTGCCATTAACAGCAGCGGTAGCAATAACTTCTCGAACGCTATTATTAACCATAACTATATATAAACCAGGTCTTATTTTGCGAGCAGTGGCTCCTTCAAAAGTGCACTCAATTTCATCCTCTTTTGCTCCTGGAACACTTATGCTGACAGGGTTTTCAAGCCCTATATATAATGCATTCATTTTATAAGCTGAGATGTTAGCTGAGGCTTTAAAACCTATTTATTCTCCTTCAAAATCATAACTCTTATTTTCACCAGTAGTAGGATCCTTTACTAAAATTGCTCCTTTGTATTTATGTTCTCCCGCACTGGCATTTTGAGAAATTTTACCAACCCCATTTTCTACTTTAATTGGAGCACCATTAACAGTAATAACATTATTGTCTTTTGAGTTATATCCAGTAAGAATTACTTCCGCCTCAAATTTTTGTCCTTCTAGTACCATCGTTGATTTTGGAATTACTTTAGCAACTAATTGGTCAAAGTGAAAATCTACAGCGTTAATTTTCGATACTATTTCAGACATGGCTTCAGCACCTACATTTTTAGCATCTTTTTGCATTGTGGTTAATAAAGCTATTACTGTAGCTAGTGGAGAATTTACGAACATTTCCGATTCCCAAGTTTGTGAACCATTATCTGCAGCTTTAATATCTTTAAGAGACAATATTTCATCAGGTCTTATATTTTTGGCTTTTACGATATTAGAAATAACAATATTGAGTTTATTGATTTTCGTTTTTAATACTGCACCATTTCCTGATGTAATCATGTATTTTGTATGATACTCCATATTATTACGGCCAATTAATTGGCCTTCTCTCAATTCGCCTTTTGCATACCTTCCCCCAGTATTAACTTCCAAATTGTATTTGACCCCTTCAATATAACTAACATATTCTTTTACATTTTTGTCAATTTGCAGAGCAGCGAGGTAAAATGGATGTGCCTTGGCAGGTTCTTTATCAACGGCCTTTTGCAAACTACTAAATATTTGTCTGCAATAGTTGTCGGTATTCCTGCCTGATTTGAGCATCGACACTTCCATCAAATAAAAAGTTTTTAATATCTCAGGAGATGCATTTGGTGATTGGGCATGGGTCTTAGAAAATACGAATGCCGCAATGAATAGCATGTAAGTGATTTTTTTCACGTTTTATTTATTTAATTGCAAACAAATAAAAGGGAGAAATCAGTAGAAAAAAATAAAAATTTGCTTGCGACAAAATTTAATACAAAGTTAAAAATCCTTAGCATTTAAAATTCTAAAAAAAATGTTTAATTAACGTATTATATTTGTCGGATAATTCAATTAACGATATGAAAAAAAAATTACATTTATCATTGTTTGCAATACTCTTCGCTGTTACAAGCTTGAGGTCGCAAGCCCAACTTTATATCAACGAGTATTCCTGTTCAAACGTTTCCCAATATGCGGATACCTATGCTAAACATGAGGATTGGATTGAAATTTATAATGGAGGAAGTAGTGCGGTTAACCTTACTGGCTTTTACCTGAGTGATGATTCCACCAATTTGACCAAATGGAAAATTCGCCAAAATATTTCAATTGCGGCTGGAGGCTTTTCTGCTTTTTGGGCATCAGGTCGTGATACTGGCAATCACACAAATTTTAAATTTACACAAACAAAAACCAAAACCGAACAAATTGTTTTGTCGGATACTGACGGTAGCCAAATTGATTTGGTTATTATTATTAAAACACAACTAGGGCACTCCATAGGACGCAGTACCAATGGCGGTAGTACATGGGGGATATTTATCGCCCCCAGTAAAGGTGCAAGCAATAATGCATCAACACAGTATACCGCTTATGCCGAAACACCAACAATAAGTTTAACTGCAGGGTTTTATGGCAATGCCCAAACGGTCACGATGTCCACCAATAATGCAGGGTTGAAAATCAGGTATACTACCGATGGCACTCCCCCAACTGCCACCTCAGCATTATATAACAATGCTATTAAAATATCAGCAACTACGGTGTTGAAGGCAGCAACTTTTAGTTCAAGCAGTTCTGTTTTGCCAAGTTTTATAGTATTCAATACTTATTTTATTAATGTATCACATACAATGAAAGTAGTTTCTATTTCAGGATACAATTTACAAAAACTTGCTGATGGGGACAATAGTTTATTTCCCAAAGGCTCATTTGAATTTTTTGACAAGGGCAAAAAACGTAAAGCTACTGCGTATGGCGAATTTAATAGTCATGGGCAAGATTCGTGGGCCAACGACCAACGCAGTTTGGATTTTGTTGCCAGAGATGAAGCTGGATATGGCAATGCGATTGAGGAAAAACTTTTCCCTCTTACTGACCGCAGTTCTTTTCAAAAAATAATACTTCGTGCTGCTGGCGACGACAATTATCCTGCTGCACATCATGCATCAAACGATGGTAGTGCACATATACGCGATGCTTTTGTGCAGAATTTGGCCAAGGAAGGTGGCTTAAATTTAGATGTACGTACAGCCGAAAAATGTATTGTTTATCTGAATGGTAAATATTGGGGCATATATGATTTGAGAGAGAATGCCGACGACCATGATTATACCGATTATAATTACAACCAAGGCAAATATGATTTGCAATATATATTAACATGGGGCACTACCTGGGCAGAGTATGGGGGCAATAAAGCTCTAACGGACTGGAGTACTTTATATAATTATATCAATAGTAATAACATGGCCGACTCCACCAAATTTGCTCATGTTGATTCTTTATTAGATGTGAAAAGTTTGGCTGATTATATAATAGTAAATTCGCTAACGGTTTGCTCCGATTGGTTGAATTATAATACTGCTTGGTGGCGTGGATTAAATCCAAATGGAAAACATAAAAAATGGGGATATGCACTATGGGACAATGATGCAACATTTGGTTTTTATATAAACTATACTGGCGTGCCCGATACCTCTGCCAGTGCGGCACCTTGCAATGTGGAGACAGGAGGACTTAGCGACCCCGAAGGACATATCGTTATCTTACAAAAATTGCGAAAGAATAAAGAATTTGATAAGTGGTATATATCTCGTTATGCTGATATGTTGAACTCAACTTTCAGCACACAGCACATGACTTACGTGTTAGATAGTATTATAAATTTACTAAAACCAGAGATGACAGCCCATGCCAAAAGATGGTTTGGAACTTATAATGAATGGTATAAAAATGCACAGCGTTTACGGTGGTTTATTGTGAGACATGGTAAGTCATTGGAGAGTACAATGAGAAGCTGCTATAACCTCACGGGTCCGTATGATTTATTGCTGAACACGAATCCCTACGGTGCCGGAAAAATCAATATTAATTCGCTCAAAAATGTGCAATTACCGTGGAAGGCTAGATATTGGGGTGGCATAGATATACAGTTAAAAACAACGCCTTTGGATAGTGGTAATAAATTTATCAATTGGACTTCAAAGTATCATAGTTTTACGCCCAAAGCCGATTCTTTATATACTACTTTTAAATTGACAAAAGGTGATACCGTAACGGCATTGTATAAAGTATCGAGTAGCAAGGTTACTTTTTCTGAGGTTAATTATAATAATCACCCCAAACGCAACAGTGGAAATTGGATAGAGTTATATAATTCTTCATCAAGTAGTATTGATGTTTCTAATTTTGTTATCCGTGCACACGACTCTGCGAAAACCTATACAATTCCACAAGGCACAACTATCGTAGCGAATGGATATTTGGTAGTTGTTGAGGATACCATCAAATTTAAAAAGATTCATCCCTCGATTACAAATTTTGTAGGCCCCGCCAATTGGGGTCTTTCCAATAATAAAGACAGTATTGTATTATATGATGATTCTGGCTACTTGGTAAAGAAAATGACGTACAAAGATTCTTATCCTTGGCCCCAAGGTGCCGATGGCAATGGTGCCACTTTAGAATTGAAAAAATATACTGGAGACTTAAATGACCCTTATTCATGGATGACAGGTTGCCCCGATGGAAGCCCTGGAGAAGCATATACACCTTGTGCCCAAAAGGTATTGGTGAATGAAATAAACTATAGTAGTTCCAAAACAAAAGATGCTGGCGACTGGTTCGAATTATATAATACCGACACCTCCGATTTTGATTTATCATACTATATCATGAAGGATAATAATGATAGTAACTATTATAGGTTTCCCTCAAATACAATTTTAAAAGCGAAAGAATATTTGGTGGTATGTAATGATACGGTGAAGTTCAAAAATATATTTCCATACGTAAATAATTATATCGGACAATTTGGTTTTGGACTATCTGCAAGTTTCGATGCCGTGAGGATACATAATACCGATTCAGCTTTTTATTGCGGTGTTTGGTTTAACGACACTATACCATTCCCTTGGGGAGCAAAAGGTACAGGATATACTATTGAACGTATAGATACAATGTATAATATTACTTTGGGGGCAAGTTGGAAACTAAGTTGTATAAACGGTACTCCCGGTCGTGCACGCAAAACTATATGTTTCCCTAAAGCTAAATTTGCCATTACAGAAGTAAATATGTTTCCGGATAATAACATGAACGATGGAGCATGGATAGAAGTAATGAATACTGATACTGTTGATTTAAAATGGAGCGATTGGCAAATAAAAATATCATCCAATACAAATAATATTAGGTTGCCTTATCCTGCCACCATCAAAGCTGGAGAGCGGTTTATTATATGTTCCGATAAAGCAGCATTTACTAAATGGCATCCAACTAATTCGGCAACGGTTTTCGGAGATTTCAACTTCAACAAAACCAAAGATACGATTACCATAAATTATGAAGGTGGTACAAAAGTGTGGTCTAGTATTGTGGATAGTAATATATATAATAAACTAGCTATTAATATGGGTCGTACGATGGAGCGTAAATCTATTGATTCATTGGTTAATAATCCGTCAAATTGGTTTGCAGGCTGTATTGGTGGAAGTGCGGGAGCAGCCTACCAGTCGTGCGTTGAGCCAAACTATATAAGTGAAATAAATTATCGCTCAGCGGCAAGCAATGATGCAGGAAGTTGGCTGGAATTATATAATAATGATACCCAGCAATGGGATATTTCAAATTGGACATTACGCACCAAATTAGATTCACCCTATATACAATTTCCTGCAAATTACATTTTGGCTAAAGGACAAAGAATCTTATTGGTAGCGGATTCTATGAAATTTAAAACGGCCCATCCTTATATCAACTTCGATATGAACGGATTGGATTTGGATACTTTGGATGCGTTAAAAATATATGATAACACAGGCAAAATGATTTATAGCATGTTGTATGAAAACCAAGGGCTGTGGACAGATTCAGCAAATGGAAATGGCTATACCTTAGAGTTGATGAATGATACACTTAAGCCTTATGATGCTAGTGCTTGGCATGCATCATGCCCCAATGGAACACCCGGTAAAAGTTATCATAGTAATTGTTCACCTGGTATGCAGGCTGATATTTATTTCTCGGAAATCAACTACAAATCACATACTGCTTCCGATGCGGGAATATGGGTGGAGTTGAAGAATCATTCTAATACTGCATTAGATGTAAGCGGTTGGGCCATGAGAAATGGGAATGGTGATATATATATATTTGCTGCAAATACAGTTTTCCCTGCAAATTCGTATATTGTATTAATTTCTGATACCAATAAATTCTTTACACAAAATAGCAAACCTACAAACTATTATGGTCTACCTAGTAATTTCATTCAAAGCAATAGCGACTCTTTATTTATATATGACTATAGCAATTATTTGGTAACCTCTATGAAGTTTGCTTCGGACAAAAATTGGCCATTTACACCTAATGGATTAGGTCGTACTTTGGAGCGTCAAGATTCTGCAAGTGCGGGTAATTACTCAAGTAATTGGTTTGCGGGATGCCTTGGTGGAAGCCCTGGAGCAGCATATAGTACCTGCGATAATTCTCTCTTAATTTCGGAAGTCAATTACCATAGTAAGGATTCTAATGACGCAGGTGATTGGATAGAATTATATAATAAATCGGCTACACAAATTGCTTTGAATGGGTTAACAATATATACAAGAAGTGGCAACAGTTATATCTTAACCAATGCCCCTATCCTATTGCCCGATTCATATATGGTAGTAGTAGGCGATACACAAAAATTCAATAAAGAAAATTGGTGGGTAGACAAATCCATCTATGCTCCTGGCTTTAATTTGGCCGATAGCAATGATGTAATTATTGTAGCAGATAATAATATACTATTGCAGCAAATATATTTTGAATCAGACACACCCTGGTATACTATGCCCAATGGAAATGGCTATACTTTAGAATTGAAAACTTCAGGTATTGATATGAATACTCCCGCTGCTTGGCAAACAGGCTGCCCTGGTGGAAGTCCAGGAACTAAATATGAGTTCCCTTGCCCTGCACATATTAAACCTGATACAAATACGGGAATTGGATTTGGTGCAATAGGCAATTCATTGTATCATATATATCCAAGTCCTGCTACAACTAATTTAATATTTGAGTATTCAGGTATTGCACCACAGAAATTACCACTAGTATTATATGATATGCATGGGAAGGAATTATATAGAACTTCAATATTAAATAGTGTAAGTATTGATGTTTCTAAATGGGCTGCGGGCTTGTACACTTATAGGATCGGGGAGAAAGTGCAGGGGAGAGTTGCGGTGGGGAGGTAGAATAAAATGAACAACAATTACCTCCTAGAAGGAGCAGAATCAAAAAGACTTTTATTTTGTAAGGTTCAGGAAAGTGATTTTGATACTTGGTTAGAATTTTGCAAACACCCAGAATCACTATTATATATATTGCCTTCAAAAGAAGAGACACCCCAAGAAAAATGCAAAATATGGTTTGATAAAGTTTTTTGGCGTTATCATAATTTGCAAGGAGGAATGAATGCTTTAATACCGAAACTCAATAGACCTCTTTCATAATTCAAATAAGAAAAGCCAAATTATAACGGACACTTTATTTTATTGTAGTATCGCTCGCCGCGAACTCCGATAACTATCGGGGCTTCCTTTTTACAC
>Ga0163151_10002890_pt1 | contig 25666 bp, 22 predicted proteins | sample OliLakLV19MP5IB2_FD_145596 | JGI IMG/M metagenome (GOLD analysis project Ga0163151, IMG submission 145596) | Freshwater microbial mat bacterial communities from Lake Vanda, McMurdo Dry Valleys, Antarctica - Oligotrophic Lake LV.19.MP5.IB-2 | ecosystem: Environmental > Aquatic > Freshwater >...
GGGAGATAGAAATGGTGTGGATGGAACCACGCCATCTGCCGCAGACCGAATGCCAAAGGCGTAAAAAAAGAAAGAGGTAAAGCGGCTACAGCCCTTGCTGCCGTAGAGAGAGAGAGAGAGAGAGAGAGCTGCCCTTTAAACATTGTATTTAACGATGTGGTTGTAGTTAAGGGCATGGGGGCTTTGGTTTTTTGGTTTTGGAATAAATAGGCTGCAACGTTACAAATTAAAACAATACGATGCAAATTTATTTTTTTGTGAGCCTCTTTTGTCTGAACCATCCCTGATAGATTCAGTGTTATGGATTTAAGGATTCCAAGGATTATTCTCCATTCATGCACCACCTGTATTCGGCAATAATGCAGTGAAGATTTTTTTTTTAGTGGCTCCGATTTTTAAAGATTTTTCGCATTGACGCAATGTTCAAGATGACGGAAGGGCACTTACAATATCGCTTGATAACGCTGCAACTTGGCGGGCAATGGAATTCCCATGTTCAAGGTATATTTCACGCCCCTCCCCTCGCCTGTTACTTTTATGAGGCCACGTTCGGCGAGTTCTATAAAATCGCGTTGTAGAGTTTTGCGGTTCACATCGAAAGTGTCGAATAATTCTTTGGTTTGAATTACACCTTGCCTATATAATACTTGCATAAGCTGCTGTTGGCGTTCATTCAATCCTTGGTGACTTTCAAAATTTATACTACCTGCCTTTTCAAATACATAATTAATTACATTTTTGAGACGCGGGCCGGCAGTATTATAATGTGTGTTATTGGTATAATAATTTTTGAGATTGTCCTGCAAAGTTTCCAAATATGCTTTATGAAATTTGTAGCCAAACTTAATATAATCTGTAAAATCTATGGGTCTGTCTAATTTCGCTTCTTTGCCTTTTTGCATGGCTGTTTGACAGAGTGAAATATATACTGCCTTATGTTTGTATAATTGTTGTTCGATAACCAATAACCCCGCCAGAGTGAGGTTATGACGCAGCAACCAATTAAATTGCAGCAACCTAGCTACTCGTCCATTTGCTTGCCCCCATGGGCCTTTCATCATCACAAAAAAATGTATCACCCACGATTGGGTAAGTGGATCCCACTGTGTATCGTGCTGTAAAAAATCGCAAAGGGCTGACATGCCGGTATCATATAATAATGATAAATCCACCCCTTGATAAGTATATATTTGACTGGTGAAAAGATCATTCTTAATGCCTTCGGGTGGTTTGCTAAAAAACACTTGCTGCATGTCATTAATCATATATACATCGAAGGGCAAGTCCATGCGTTTAAACAAATACATCTCTGCCTGGTGATAGCCCATTACTTCACGCTCTAACTGTTCGAGCGGTTGTTTTTCGTTATTCACCAATTGTTTTACGTGTTCAAATTGGTAATCTACACCTTCGAGTGCGGTACTATAATGAACCCTATATAAAGCAGATTGTAGTCGTTCTTCTTCGATGGTATTTTCGTCCAAATCGACAAACCTAAAAATACCCAACATTTTGGCATAAGCATCCAAAGCACTTTGTCCTTCGCTATCGGGCAAATTGATTATAGGGGTGAGCAGTTTGTCTATGACCATTTTTTACTGCCACGAAAATACAAGTTCATGTCCTGAAGCAGCTATTGGGGTATATAGCTAAAAACTGTGCATAAACCTTAAACACGCGTCAGTTGGCTATTTACGTAAAATATAATGTGCAAAAAATTGTATGCTTTCAACTATTATAATATTGAAAAAAGATGATTTTGGTAGTGTTCACAAAAAAGGAATCGCAATATAGGTAATGTGCAAAGGTGGATTACTTTGCCGAATTCAAAAATATATACTTAATTATCTTGCACAAATTTTATGGCTCAAAAACACAAATACATTATATATATACTTGTAGCCTTAGGTCCTATATGTACTTATGCTCAAAAAAGAATGAGTACTGAAGAGTATATAAATAGATACAAACATATTGCCGTAGCGGAAAAGTTTCGTTCGGGTATCCCTGCCAGCATTACGTTAGCACAAGGAATATTAGAAAGTGGTTCAGGAAATAGCCGCCTCACACAGGAGGGGAATAACCATTTCGGCATAAAATGTAAAGGCACCTGGACGGGCAAAACAATATTAGAAGACGATGACGAAAAACAGGAATGCTTCCGTGCTTATGATAGTGCCTGGCAAAGTTATCATGACCACAGCGATTTTTTATTACATAACAGTCGTTATAGTACTTTATTTAATTTGGATGTTACAGATTATAAAAGTTGGGCCTACGGATTAAAAGCAGCAGGCTATGCGACCAATCCTGTATATCCGCAAAAATTAATTGAATATGTAGAAAAATACAATCTGCATCAATACGATTTAATAGTTCCAGATTCTATCGAAAAAAAAGCAGTGGAGCAAGAATGGAAAGCGGAAATTTCAAACTATATAGAGATTAACGAAACGCCCGCACTTATTACCAAAACGGGAGACACTTGGCAAATGATAGCCAATGCAAATGATATGCGTGTATGGCAAATTACCAAGTATAATGATCTCAGCGATTCCGAAGCTTGTCATGCACGAGACACTATATACCTAAAACCAAAACGCCGCCATGCCACAACAGACTTTCATATAGTTAAACCAGGGCAAACGATGAAAACTATTTCTAAAATATATGCACTCAAACTTAGCAAACTGTATGATAGAAATTTGATGACGATAGGCGAAGAACCAGCATCTGGCGAAAAAATATATTTGAATGATGAACGAAAGGAGAAACCAAACTTATATATCCCTGTCGCCATCAGAACTACCAAACAACCTACAAAAGAAAATGTTAAAAAAGACAGCATTGTTAAAACAAAAATAGAAGAACCAAAAGATACAGTAGTTGGTTCCGTCCCGAATAAGATTCGGGATTCGGGAAACCACAAAAATATAGATACTTCATCAAGCATCATAATATCAAATCCCAATATTCATATTGTAAAAGAAAAGGAAACATTATATAGTATTTCAAAAAAATACAATATAACTGTTGATGAACTCAAACATTTGAATGGGCTTGACAGTAATAGTATAAAAGTAGGGCAGGAATTAAAAATAAAACCGACCACAGTTCAAAAAACGCTACCTAAAAAAGATACAATAAAAACGCCTGCTAAAAAACCTACAACCTACACTGCCAAAAAAGGCGATACCATAGGTAAGGTTGCCAAAAAATTCCATTTGGACAAACCCAAATTAATGAAATTAAACAAACTAAAAATTGAAAAATTAACTGAAGGGCAGAAAATAAAATTGTATTAGCATTTATTGCCGTTGACTTAAGTCAACGGCAATAAAAGTCAACGGCAATAAAAGTCAACGGCAATAAAAGTCAACGGCAATAAATGCTACCTTATCACCACCGACCCAATAGTCTTGCTCAAAGCCTTCCGCATTTCCAAAATTTCTTGTTGAGCTTTTATATTCAATTCTTGCTCTTCATCATCTTTTGGATTCTTGATCATATCACTAATAATTTCCATCAACTTATCTGTTTTACGCAGCTTCAATCTGTTAATGGCCGATACCACATCCTGCAGATAATTTTGCTCTTGTGATTTTACTTGTATCTCATATCTTTCGAACCAATGCGGGCTTGCCAAATATTTTTCTGTGAGAGCCGTTACTGTAAATTGTGAAATGGAAGGATCGGGATGGTTCACAAAATGATTGGTATTGGGTACTTTTCCTTGTCCTTTTAAAGTATCATAATATTCACAAATTGTCTTGCTCAAATTATCTTCCAATTCAATACCATTATTTTCCAATTCTAAAAATACAAATTCGGCAACAGTTTGCCCCTCGTTCATTTCCATATCGCCAAATAATAATAATACTCTTACTAAGTCACGTTCCTGCCAATAGTCAAAAATATCTTTTTGAATTTGTATAGACTTTTTTTCTTTGACTCCTGAAGTAGCTTCCTTAAATCCAGGATCTGTATTTTCTCTCTTTTGTCGCCGAATGCGGGCTATTTCACCCGTAAATATTTCAGCACCCAAATCGAAGATGCTGGAAAGTTCTTTTATATATACTTCACGCTTTAAACTGTCGGCAATCTTGGCCACACTCTCAGCCACATTCCGCATCACCTCTGCTTTGCCTATCGGGCCTTCTGCATCTTTTAATAATAAATCGGATTTGAAAGTGATGAAGTCTTTTTTGTTCTTTTTTAAAAATGCTGCAAATGCTTCGCCGCCCAAAGTTTTGCAATATGAATCTGGATCCTCTCCTTCAGGAAAAGCAACTACATTCACATTCAAACCATTCTCAAGCAACATATCAATTCCCCGTAACGAAGCTTTGATACCTGCAAAATCGCCATCATATAAAACTGTGACATTATCTGTAAAACGTTTGATTAATTTTATTTGTCCCTCAGTTAACGAGGTGCCCGATGATGCAACTACATTCTCAACCCCACCTTGGTGCAGTGTTACCACATCAGTATACCCTTCCACCAAATAACAATTATCATGTTCCTTAATGGCTTTTTTGGCGAAATAAATTCCATATAATACATCACTTTTATGATATACATCGCTCTCGGGACTGTTTAAATATTTGGCAGTCTTTGCATTTTTTTCTAATACCCTGCCTCCAAAACCTATCACTTTCCCCGTAAGGTTATGGATAGGGAACATCACCCGTCCTTTAAAAAAGTCGAACCATGTTCCGTCTTCGCGTTGCTTAATAAGTCCACCCTTTTCGAGGTATTCTGTTTTATAACCTGCTGTAGTGGCTGCATTAATAAATCCATCCCATTGGTTCAGGCAATAACCCAATCCAAATTTGTGCATAGTATCATGTCGGTAGCCACGCTCTTCAAAATAGCTGAGTCCTATATTTTGGCCTTCCTCATTGTCAAATAAAGTTTTTTCGAAATACTTGCTGCTCCAGTCTATAGCCACAAGTAATGATTCACGTTCCTTGTTCTCAAGCCTTACTTGGTCGGCATCAATATTCTTATCTTCTTCAATTTCTATATTATACTTTTGAGCCAAAAATCGGAGAGCTTCCGGATAGCTCATGCTCTCATGCTCCATAATAAAATGAACCGAGTTCCCCGCTTTGCCACATCCAAAACATTTATATAAACCTTTAGTGGGCGATACTGTGAATGACGGAGATTTTTCGTTGTGGAAAGGACAGCAGGCTACATAATTCACCCCGCGTTTTTTGAGCGATACAAATTCTCCCACTACTTCGTCAATACGAACGGTGTTGATTATCTGATCGATGGTGGAGGTTTTTATCATGACTTATGATGGGAACAAAGTTAACTATTTAATTAGCCATGTTTCTTAACAAAATTAAAAGTTTTTTCACAGCCAATGCAAAATATTTGAAGTTCTGTGTTCATCTTCGCAGTGTGAAATCCCAACGTCATTCTGAGGGAGGCACAACCGAAGAATCTCATCAAGCGGAGACCTAATTTGTATTCGACCCCGACAGATTCTTCGTGGGAAGCCCACTCAGAATGACGTTTAATTATAAATTGTAAAATGATCCAACGTATCCAACACCTCTATTTATTCATCAATTTCCTATTGGCTTCCTATTTTGCAACGATGCCCATTATACAACTCAATTATATTTTTAAAGGACATGCTTATATACAATGCATAACGGCAACCGACCTCACCATGAGGGTTGATGGTGGTTCCTTAATTGTGAATGATACTTTTTTGTTCCCACTTATTACAATTTGCACCAGTTTATTGCTTTCTTTCGTGGGCATATTCCAATTTCGTAACCGAAAATTGCAACGCGGTAACTGCTTTCTGAATTATTTATTTATCATACTTTTTATATTATCTATTATAAAAATATGGATGGGTATTCAGAATATTGATGTATTGGAAATTACCACGCTTAGCTGGATTAATATTGCTTTAATGATATTGATGCTAGTCCTCAACTATTTCACCGTAGCTGGCATCAACCGCGACGAAGCATTGGTTCGCTCAGCAGACAGACTTCGTTAACATGGGTATTATATATGCTCTGCTCACGGTAGTGTGCAGGAGCACTGCTGTACTAGCTTTTACCAAAGCATCTAAAATATATGAACCTGCATTGGTTAATAAATCAAGATTGGCGTTAGCCACTTTATTACTATTTATATTTTCTTTTTTTATATTTTTGTATAATGGTTCGGATATAATAACTGAATTTGCACTACTCAAAAACTCCCATTGGTTTTATTTTGGCTTATCGGGAATTGTAGGATTGGCTATCGGAGATTACTTTGTATTTAAAGCATTTCGTGCTATTGGTTCTACGTATACAACACTTATCAGTTGTGCATCACCATTGGTTGGTGCTGTTGCGGCTTATATGCTAAGTGGGCAAAATATTAATATAATAGGTTGGTTGGGAATGACAATTACAATTGGAGGTATTATACTCGTAATTGCAAGCAAAACGAATACTGCAAATAAAGCACAACTTATAAAAGCAGGATTTATATATGCACTCATCTCTGCCATCTGCCAAGGCTTGGGACTCGCCATCACACAAATGGGCCGGGAAATCGACCCCATTAACATGCCACAGCCTTACACTATAGGACTTATACGTATGTTTTGTGCTACGCTTATTATCATATTTTCCGATGCTTCTCGTGGTAAGTTTAATATATTTCCACTTGCACCTTTTATACAAAACCCCAAAGGCATTATATATATTATTATAGGTACTATCTCTGGTCCCGTATTGGGCGTAAGCTTTAGCATAGCCGTTCTTGCTTACCTCCCCGTTGCCGAAGCACAAACAATATTTGCCAATTTGCCTATAGTCATTATGCTCTTCAATACCATTGCAGGAAACGAAAAACCAAAACCTATTATATGGTTTTATCTGTTACTGTGTATTGGGGGTATTATAGTATTAGATATGAGGGAGGAGTTAATGTTAGTGCTAAGGGTTAAGGAATAAGGAGTTAGAACTTGCGGATTAGTACTCCTTATCGCTTATTCCTTTCCCTTTAATTCATACGAAAACATATTTTTTTTGATATTCAAAAAGATAAACCTACCTTTGCCTAATTGCTTCAAAACTCAAATTGTTTGTATTCAAATTATTACAACGAACATTTTTATTAGGTCGCATAAAATATATCTATTATTTAAAAATAAAAATATGTCAGGTAAAAATACACTACCAGAATCATTGATAGATGATTTAAATTTAAAAATTTTCTTTTCTAAAAAAGTTTCTTTTTTTAGACATTATCAAAACAGTTTTCTTATAAAACACAGCAATGATTTTGACTGCAATATTGTAGAGATTGGTTCGGAAAAACAATATAATCATTCAAGCTTTTTTACAAAGAGCAAGTCATACCTCAACACAAATATTGGTGGTGATTGCGATAAAATACTAGATGCCACAAATATCGATTTTGCTGATAACTCGCAAGAGGCATATATATGCCTTTCGGTGCTTGAACATATATACGAAATTGATAAAGCATTTAAAGAAATTAAACGAACCCTTAAACCTGGAGGTAAGCTATTGTTAGTTATACCGTTCTCCTACCCTATTCACGATAAAGTTGATTATTGGAGGGTATCAAAAGATACCTATATAAGATATTTTGGCGATGAATTTGAAATAAAAGATTTTTGCCATTTAGGCGAAACTTTTTCAACGATGATTGAAAACTTGTCAAGACCAAAGACAAAATGGAATCTGCGTTATACTATATATAAAATGCTTGCCCTTGTTGTTTTATTATTTGGTAAAATATTTGGCAGAATGGATAATTTCCCCATAGGTTATGGTTTGTATGCAGTGAAGAAATAAGAATTTAAAGTGCAAACAAACAAGCAGTAAAGGTCTTCCGATTTAAAAAAGTATTGTAATACGAAAATTATTATATTAATACGCTGTCAAGTTAGCAACGCTAATTGAATCCGAACATTCGCCGTGGCGAATGCCTAATTGGGGGAGTATTTAGGGGTTAGGAGTTGACGCGTGATGGGAGTTTTTGGTACAAAAAACTAGAATGAAAAAGATATTTTTTTTGTATCTTTGATGATATAAACTCCAACAATGGAATTAGTAAGAGAACCACAAAATGTTAACTTCTATGTTTTGGACAAACCATGGACAGAAAAAGAACGAAAAGAGTTTAGTGCTTATATTAAAACACGCAAAGAACAACGTAAGAAAAGATAATCTAAAATAGCGACAACAAAACGAAAGAAAGCGGTTATATAATTATAGTATTGGAGGGGAGGGAGGAGATTGTTATAGTACTTAGGGGTAAGTGCTGACGCGGGATAGGAGTTTTGTTTGTATCGCGTTAGAAACGCTATAGGAGGCCGAACAAATCACATTCGCCGCGGCGAATGACCGATCAAGGGGGTACAGAGCTGACGCCGCTTGGCACTTACTCTTTATTCCTTATTCCTCCCTTCTCCCCTATCTTTGCAACATATCATGACTTTCTCCGAATTAAACCTCAACAAACAACTCCTCAACGCTCTTGCTGACATGAGTATGACCACGCCCACTGCTATACAAGAAAAGGTGTTCTCAGCAGTAATGTCGGGCAAGGATGTGTGTGGGATTGCACAAACAGGAACAGGAAAAACTTATGCATATCTATTGCCCTGTTTGCGTCAATTGGAATATTCCAAAGACAGAAATCCGAGGTTGATGATACTTGTGCCTACCAGAGAATTGGTGATACAAGTTTTAGATGAGGTTAATAAGCTCACAAAATATTTATCGCTAACCGCAGTTGGTGTTTTTGGCGGGGTGAATTTAAAACCACAAATAGCAGAAGTTTCTGCAGGATTGGATATATTAGTTGGAACACCAGGACGCATTGTTGATTTAATTGCAACTGGAAATTTGCGTACCAAAAATATAAAAAAACTGGTGATAGATGAGTTTGATGAAATGCTCAATTTGGGTTTTAGAACACAGATAAAAATTATATTTGATAGTATACCTGAACGTCGACAGAACCTGATGTTCTCCGCTACGTTGAATGAAGATGTGGAAGCATTGATTGATATATACTTTCCCAATCTAGAAAAAGTAGAAGCCACTCCTATTGGAACGCCTTTAGTAAATATATCACAAACTTATTATCCAGTTCCAAACTTCCATACCAAAATAAATTTACTCAAATTATTATTGGATGAAAATGCCGACATGAGCAAGGTATTGGTATTTGTATCTACCAAACATTTGGCTGATTTGGTATATGAGTATTTATCAAACTCTATAAACAATATTGCTGTAATACATTCTAACAAATCGCAAAACCATAGATTCGCTGTGGTTAATGATTTCCAAACTGGCTCGTGCAGGGCATTGATTGCAACCGATATCATAGCCCGTGGTATTGATGTGGCAGAGGTTACGCATGTATTCAATTTTGATTTGCCCATGGTTCCAGAAATATATATACACCGAATTGGAAGAACAGGAAGAAAAGATAAAAAGGGAATTGCTATATCATTTGTGAAAGAAGATGAACTAGAAAATTTGGAAGCTATACAGAAATTAATGAACTATGATATTCCTCAATTATCGGTTCCCGAAAACTTAGAAATTTCCGATAAAATTATTAGAGAAGAAGAGCCTGTAGTGAAAATGAAAACTATCAAACTTAAGAAGTCTACTCAGCATGTTCCTGGCCCTGCATTTCATGAAAAATCTGCGAAGAATAGTAAGGTGAATGTGCGGAGGCCTAGGAAGAAGCGGTAGTAGAAATATCGTTGCTGAAGGGACTTATTCAATATAGCCATTTTTTTACCTATCTTTTATATATAACGAGACTGATTATAGGTATATATAAATGCATTGCTCAAATAACACAATTATTCTTCAAATTTGCCGTTCATAATTTAAGATGAAATAGCGTAAGGAATATACGGTATTGGGCTGAAGCGAAATTATATTAATATTTGATTTGTGTCGCGTTAGAAACGCTAAATAAGGCCGAACAAGTCACATTTGCCGTGGCGAATTCCCGATTGTGGCTATGCTATGTGCGGCCGCGTAAGGGATAGAAGCCGGCATCCCGCTAGATAGCGGGATAAGGCATATAGCCCGACGCCGCTTCGGCGGCACGCCCCAAAATAATACCGAAACTCAATATATAATAGTCCAAAAGAAAGGGACTAAATGTATTGTAGTTCGGCATTACCATTCTACAAACTAAATCCGCCACAGGCGGAGAACTATTTTAGTTTAAGAATTGATATAATATATAGATAAGCTTAGTGAAAAATATTGTGCTTGGTGATTCGCCGCGGCGAACCAACCAAAGGTAAACGAAAACTAGTTCGCATCAACTACTTTATACTTTTAGTAAGACACACCCTCGCCTCCCACATCCAAAACGCACTCCCCTCTCCCCGCAATAAGCGGAGCAGGCAAGAGGGGAAGTCTTCCAAACACAACTTTTCTAGTAGATTTAAAAGTATAATAATTCGTAAATAAATATATACGCGTGAGCTACTTTATACTATATACTTTATACTCCCCTAAAACTTCACCAACACCCCAACCATATAATGTCTTTGCTCCGAATAGCGAGAAGGATCAAGGGGAGGAAGGCCGCTGCTGCGTGGGTCACGAGGATCTATGTAACGTGGGTCTTGCCACTCAGTGGGAACATTTTGGCCTGATTTGTAGGCAGTGCCTGTTACAGGATTTATTATAGTGGCGTTTCTATTATTTAATATATTTGTGATTTCAAAAGTGAACGCAATTTGTGTTTTTTTAACCGTCCACCATTTCCTAAAATTCATATCAATCCAAAACCATGAAGTACCTAGCTTGCTAAACTTAGCATCGGGATTGGGATCTTGTACAAATATAGGACGATTGGTAATAGGTTCGTTGCCTTGCGATATATAAGGCGTATAACGACGGCCCGACCGGTAGTTCATTTCGGCATATAATGCAAAACGATTGAAACGATTATTCCATAAACCTTTTTTATCGGCAACTTTATAAGTGAGATTCATTTTTGCATCGATAGGTCGGTCCCATGCAAGGTAAAATTCTTTGGTATCTTCGCGTGCACCTGTGGCCAATAATTCCTTCAACGCTTCGTTAGCCGACGAGCTTTGCCCTGTTGCTATCATATATGATATAGATGCTTGCCCCACCAAACGATTTTTGATACGTTTTATATAAGTTACTTCAATGCCACGCATACGTGCATAGTCGCTATTGATGCGGAGTGTACGGCTTACCATACGACCCGTTGCATCAGGAATTAATACAGAGGCTGAAGTTACAAAATCGTATTTATCTTTCATATATGCCGATACATTTAGTGCATCGTTTGACGTAATTTCACTTCGCAATCCTATCTCATAACTTATATCAACTTCGGGATTGAGATTTGGATTTCCCAATCGTGCAATGGTAGAACGATCGGTATATAATGGATTTAATCCTGCATATATATAACTGGGGTGTGGCAATATAGTAGTATGCCCATAATTGAAATATAACATTTGCTTATCGCGGATTGGGAAAGAAGCAGCAATGCGTGGCAACATCCTAAACTTATATCTTCTGTCGAATAATTTTACCGTGCTTTTTATATAATCTTGTCGCACTTGTTCTAATATAGGAGCATTGGGATTTGCAATGGCTGCATCTACATATTTACCTGGTGCCCAATATTCGAAACGCAAACCCAAATCTGCAATTAATCCTTTGTATTTTATTTTATCAGTAACAAAAAAACCACCGCGTTGTACATTCACTTTCCATATATCACTATTGTCGCCTAGGCGAAAACTTTGTGTATATTGCCCATTGGCTAATTGTATGGGAGCCCCAACCCACGGGCGGTTTACGTCAATCCATTGCAGTTCTTGAAACTTCATTTCTGTTCCAAAATTTACACGATTAAATTTATTACTATAATAAGTTCCGTTCCATCTAAAAACATATTCTTCCACATAATGACTATGCCATAATGTTGCGATACCATTATTATTATATAAACCACTGGTAGGATTTACAAAATTGAGTGAATCGTTTTTGCTAAAATAAGTAACGGGAAAAGTAACAATATTATCGGGATCCATTTGCGTATTCACTACATCGGGTCGCCACTCACGGCCATTGGCATCGGCACGAAGTTTTACAAACAAACGCGAGAAAGTAGTTTTGTGTGTAAACTTACGAGTTGGTGTATGTTGCAAAGTAACGATGGCCAAATAACTATCATGTGTGAAGGTATTTGCATTGTCCATTTGCTTGCTAAATATATATTGATAACCGGGATTAAAACCCACATCATTCCCTGTTACACGCAGCATATTTATGTCTTGGTTCACCGTGAGCGAACGCACATACGAAAATGATAATTTTAATTTGGGGTTGAAATCATAATTTAATTTTACCATCCCACTCCATCTATTATCTTGATAAGGTGTCCATTTGGTATTGGGATATAATGATGATATAACTTGGTTGGCGGGATTGCGTGTATACTCATCGGTGAACGCAATTTTGCCAGCCGTATAAAAGCGAAGTTTTTTTGCTTTGCTTCCATTCATTGCTTTTTTAATTTTAATACTTCCACCATAATTCATTTCCAAACTTTGTTGGTTGAAAACGGAATTCCAAGTTTTATAATTCCCAAAATTATCGCGTTTGTATTGTGCAAATATTTCAGTTTTATCACCACCGCTTTTAAGTTTTGTACTCACCACACCTGCAGTTGCATCGCCCACATCGGCACCAATACCACCTGTAGTTACTTCTATATCTTGCACTGAGTTTGAACCGAGGTCGAGTCCAAAACCAGTGCCGCTCAACGGGTCGGTAGCAGAAACACCATCCACCAAAAATCCCGTTTCATAGCTTCGGCCACCGCGAATATTGATTCCTGCTGGCGAATTCATGACCCCTGCTTGTGTATTGATAATTTTTTCTACACTTCGCACGGGGCTAAGCTCTAATTGCTCCTGCGACACATAACCACCCGACTGTGGTTTTTCGATATCTATCAATTTACGCTTACCAATTACTTTCACCTCTTGATCCATGGTAACTACAATGGGTGCCATCTCCACATCCTGCTTAAGTCGCTCGTTTGCAGTAACTTTGAGGTCGTTGTATATTATTTTTTCATAGCCACTCAGCACAAACTCCAAGGTGTATTCGCCCGCCTTCAAATTGCCAATTTCATACATTCCCAACGAATCTGTTTTGGTGGTTTTGGCAGTACCTTTCACATTGATTTGTACAGCAGCAACTGGCATTTTTGTTGTGCCAGTTTCCATTACCTGCCCAAATATAGCACCCGTTTGGGCATATATATAATGTGCCTTTATAATGATGATGATAAGGAGTAAAATTAATTTCTTCATGCAACGGATAAGATGACAATATTAAGCGTACAATATTAAGCAAACAAAAATTGGTTGATAAATTCACACAATAATCCTGCAATTTTGTCGTTCATAATATTGTATGCAAAAGACTATTCTAATTTTTACGCTACTGTTGGCAGGTATGGCCTGTAAAGCCCAAGAGAGAGGTCAGCCACAATTCGATTCCTTATATGATGCCGAAATACAACTAGAGGGCTTATCACATTATTTTATCAATGATACCAGCGAGAATGTCCGTCTGACCACTACTTACTTTTTTGTTAAAACACTGGTGAAAGCTCTTAAAATAGAGCATTCGTATTTTTATCCTTTCGATTCGCTCAAAGCTGTTTCCATTCAAAAACCAGAGGATGATAAGTTCCGAATTTTTAGTTGGCACCTGCGAATGCACAATGGCAGCTACCGACAATATGGAGTTTTACAATTCAATCCTGAGTTTATTAAAACTATCAAACGCAAAAAGAAGGATGCTAATATACCAGCTTATATACCTTTAATTGACCGCAGCGATAGTTTGTTAACCAAAGATGCTGAGATGGCTATCTGCGGCACTGAGCAATGGTTTGGTGCATTGTATTATAAAATAACTACGGTAAAATATAAGAAGCAAACTTATTATATGCTTTTGGGACTCGATAAAGCCGATAGTAGCTGCAACCGAAAAATAGCTGATGTGCTCACTATTGATAAAAAAGGAAAAATAATATTGGGTGCTCCTGTATTTAAAAGACTTAATGACGAAAAACTAAAAAACCGCTTTATACTTAGTTACGCAGATGATGCCAATATTATATTGCGTTACACGGAAGCATCGCCCGGAAATTTTATGATTGTGTTTGATAATTTAATTCCCTCGCCCACTCCGATAAAAGGTAAAAACAATTTGATACCCGATGGCTCGTTCGATGGGTTGAAATGGGAAAAAGGATTGTGGCAGCATAAGGAAATAGGCGATATGGATGGCATTAAGACCAAAGGGGAACCTGGTAAAACAAGATAACAAAAAAATTGTTATAATATATTAATATGGATGAATTTGTAAACAAGGTAGCCAATAGTGGACTTATTACTTTCAATCTGGAAGATTACTATGACCTGAGCGAACGTGCTATTTTCGATATTAAAGATTGCTTGTTTATGGGCTTGGTGCTAAAGGAAAAAGATTTCAGGGGATTTATAAAAACCAACGATTGGTCAGCATACAAAAATAAGCATGTAGCAATTACTTGCAGTGCCGATGCTATAGTGCCCACATGGGCATATATGTTATTGGCAAATGCACTGCAGCCTTATGCCAAGCGTATTATATTTGGCGATATACAAATGCTAGAAAGTATATTAATTACTGAGGCGTTGAACAAAGTAAATATACAAGATTTTGCAGACCAGCGTGTGGTGATAAAAGGCTGCGGCGACTTGCCTGTTCCCACTGCTGCTTACGTGGAGATAACGGCCAAACTAGCCCCTGTGGCCAAAAGTATTATGTATGGTGAGCCCTGTTCTACGGTTCCTATTATGAAGAGACAGTAGACAGTAGACAGTTTGTAGTTTGTAGTTTTGCTTCCGTCAGCACTTTTAACTATTCACTTTTAACTGTTAACTATCCCCTACATTTGCAAACCCCCTAAACTATAAAAAACACTATGCCACAACTTGACAAATTAGACATTGAAATTCTTAATATTCTGCAGCAAGACTCCACCATTTCCGTTAAAGATATTGCAGAGAAAATTGGATTAACTACTACACCTACCTACGAACGTATGAAGCGTATGGAACAGGACGGTATTATAACAAATTATGTTGCACTTATCGACCGGGAAAAGGTGGGACTAAGTTTACTTGTATATTGTAATATTGTATTAAAGGAACAATCGAAAAAAGCACTACTTAATTTTGAAAAATCTGTTATGAAAATGCCCGAAGTAATAGAAGTAACTAGCATCTCGGGCAATTATGATTATATGCTAAAGATTGTGGCCAAAGATGTAGCAACCTATAATGATTTTGTGGTAAATGTAATTTCCAATATCCCTAACATTGGTCAATACCACAGCAGCATAGTTTTAAAAGAAGTAAAAAAAGAAACGGCTTACAAGGTTTAGGACAGTAGACAGTACAGCAAGCAGTATATAGTTGGAAGTTGGAAGTTTTGTTAACGCCATTAACCCCGCCGCAGTGGAAACCATTAACCATTACTTAAAACTTCTATAATACCTTCAACCGACCCATTCCAAGTATATCTTTTCGCATTTTCAAATCCTTTTTGTATAAATTCCTGTGTCTGTGGTTTGGCACCCTCACCAACTACATTGCTACTAAGTTTTTGCATACATCTATATATTTCTGTAGGGCTAAGCGGGTTTGCCAACAGTGCTGCACCACCTGCTACTTCGGGCATGGATGATATATTGGAAGTAATGACAGGCACACCGCACTGCATGGCTTCTATAATAGGTATTCCAAAGCCTTCGAACAATGACATATAACATAATGCAGTGGCTGATCCGGTTACTTTTGCAAGTTCTATATCATCTAATCTTCCTGTAAATATAATATGCCGTTTGCAAGCTAAAGTATGATAGAGTTCGTCAATTAGCTTATTCTTCCATGCCTTTCGGCCAGCTATTACTAGCTTAAAAACGCTATTGGGATTTTGCTCATGATAATACTCAAAAGCCAATAATAAGTTTGCCAAATTTTTGCGGGGATGTATAGCACCTACATATAAAAAATAGGGATTCCCGTTTGTATATTTTTGTTTGGTTTCAGAAATTTGCAGAGCATCTAAAGGTTTAAAAATATCGGAAGCTGCATTATTGATAAGTTTGATTTTATCGGATTTGATATGATATAGGTTTTGTATATCAATAGCGGTGGCTTGCGATACAGCTAAAATATTTGCAGCCTTCTTGGCGTATCGGGGAAAGAAATATTTATAATGCCATAAATTCACTTTACTCACCCCTTCAGGATAGTGCTCAAAAGCCAAATCGTGGAATACGGGAATTTGTGGTATATTACTTTTCAAACTCAAATACCCATCAGGCGAGAAAAATATATCTGCTTTATATTTTTTGAAAACTCGAGGCAAGGCCACTTCAAACCACCACCAAAACAATATTGGATGCCTTGCTTGCGGACTCACTACAACCGGTATTACATTAGGCCCATATATAAATTGTTTATCATAAGGTCGGTCAAAAATAAATATAAATTCCCAATCGGGCTTGGCTTTTACAAGCCTGCTTAGTGTTTCATGCGAGAACCGTCCGATGCCTTCTAATCGCCCGGCTAATAAGAATCTTGCATTAACAGCTACACGCATGACAATATATTAATAGTCTCTAAATTTCATCTCATCCAACAACATGGGAGGACTATCATATAACTCTGTACTGTCTGAAACTGGTATCGTTTTACGTAACATACTTTTTGCCGGTCCACGCAATACCACATTGGGTTCAAGCCCTGTAGTATCTTCTGGGTTTATTAGTTTTCGTGCAACCATTAATCCTGATATCTGATTATAATAACCCTTATAGTGTTTCTTTAACATTTGGGTAGTATCATTAAAACTACTGGCAAACCATTTAGGACGAGGTATGATAGAAGCCATAAATATAGCTTCCTGCAAGTTGAGTTGCGAAGGCGATTTTTCAAAATAAAAACGGCTGGCCTCTCCCACACCATATATGCCAGGCCCCCATTCTATAATATTCATATATACTTCCAGCATCCTTTGCTTGCCCACTATTCCCAAATTTTCTATCATCCATACCAATAACATTTCTTCCATTTTGCGTGACAAAGTTTTTTGCCTACTTAAATATATATTTTTTACCAACTGCATAGAAATAGTACTGCCCCCTCTGATAAATCTTTTATATACATAATTTTGTGCTATGGACTGTCGTATCGATTCTATAATAAATCCCCGATGCCCAAAGAATGCAGGGTCTTCAGTGGTAAGTACCGCATTTTTTAAATATTCAGATATATTATCATACCCGGTATAATCAGGATTATCAGGACCGATAACTATCTTTTTAGCATTGCCATATTCATAAGTAGTATATACAAACTCTCCATTTATTAAAGGCAGATAAGCTTTTCCGTAACGTTTAATTCGGAAATTTTCTTTTTGCATATCCGAATTAAAACTTACATCCCAAGGGGAAGTATCGCACAAATGGCAATCCATGCGATACGTGAGAAACCCTTCTGCATCTATTCCTGCCAAACTTTCGAACATGCCATCAGGCAATGAATTGAAAAAATCGTTGGCAATCATACGATCGGTTGCCAATTTTAAATCATAATCTATTACAGGGCTGCGTTGATAGCGAAAATAGGGATGTACATTTATTTTATTCAGTTTAAAAGTACTACTGCTATCTAATGTTATATAGTTTTCGCCAACCATAATATGTATATCGCCAGAGCCCACTGCAACTTTCACATCATTATTGGAAAGCCTAGGGTGATTGATAACAATATCCTTCATCTCGGCAAAAGTTTTCAGTACCAATTCGCCATTATCATATTCCACTTCATTCAGTTTCAAATTCAATTCTTTCGCCCCAAGTTTCAGTCCCATTTTTTCCTGTATTAAGGGCATATACATCATATCAAAGTCACGACTTTTTATTTTTACATCGCCTGTCATATTATCAGGGTCGAACAACCCCTCTACTTTAAGTCGCTGCACTGAAGCTGTGTTTACTGGTGTATTTATTATTTCAATTTTTCTCCTCTTATTTTTTACTTTTTTACTTTCTTCTTTTTTACTTACAACTTCTTTTTTACTTACAACTTCTTTTACAGGAGTAGAAATATCTATATTACACTTCAATTGCTCATCATTCAACCTTAGACCATCGGCTTTTATATAATAATTATTCTCACCACGGGTATATGATATCGTAAAATCTCCGACTTCTATTTTCCCCGGAATTTGCCCCAATATATTTTTGATAATTCTATATCCTTTCTGAGCCAAACTTACTTTGGAACTGCTTTCCACTTCGGAACTATCACTTTTTTTGGTAAAATTACTATAATTTGTTCGCGTGGAATCGTAACGTACGAGCCTTGCATAACCCTGGTCTAATTGCAAATGCGAGAACATAATATTCCCTGTTATAAATTTCCATATACGCAAACCTGTGGAAGCTTTTCCAATATATAATAAGGTATCTGCATTGTCAGGAATGAGAGCCATCTTGGTAATTTCCACATTGGCAATTCCTGATATAGTTGCTGAGCCCACTACCAAAGTTGCATGGTAATTTTTTGCTTTGGCTTGGGCTTTTTCAATTGCCCAATTTAATAAATTTTGTCTGAAAAAGAATGCTAACAAAACTGAAAGTATGATAATACTTCCTAAAGAAATCAAAGTAATCTTAAGCCATCGAAAACTTCTACGTTTTTTAGGCGTATCGGCATTATACAAATTTTTTCGGCGGCCAAGCAAAATTATTTTACAATTTGAATTTTATATTTTTTTAGGATCTAGGAGCTAGGGGCAAGGAATAAGTGCGATGCGGCAGATGCCACCCTGAATGCGATCCGACAGCTATCGGACGAAGGGCGGCAACGCCTCCTTACTCCTTATTCCTTCTACATTAAACAGTCATTATATCTTTTTCCTTCGCAGCCATTACGCTATCAACTTTAGCTATGGTTGCATTCGTAATTTGCTGAATTTTTTCTTCACCTCCTTTCATATCGTCCTCGCTCATCCCATCAGCTTTTAATTTGCGAATGCGTTCATTATAATCTTTACGTTCGTTGCGAATAGTTACCCTAGCATGTTCGGCAGCAGCTTTTACATTCTTTACCAAATCGCGGCGGCGATCCTCGGTAAGTGCGGGAACTAAAATGCGTATTACATGTCCATCATTAGTAGGATTGAAACCTAAATTAGCATCCGTAATGCCACGCTCAATAGGGCCAATAGATGTTTTATCGAAAGGTGTTATAACCAAAGTGCGTGCATCAGAAGTGCTAACTGTTGCAACTTGATTCAACGGCATATTCATACCATATACTTCGGCATGAACCATGTCCAACATATTAGGAGTTGCCTTACCCGCACGAATCCGAGAGAACTCATGCTCAGTATGGCTCAAACATTTTTCCATGGCAGCATTCATGCCATCAACTAGTGGTTTTATTAATTCATTCATAACGAAACTATTTTAAATTTTATAATTATAATTTTTTATTTTATTTCTTTAGGAGTAAGGAGCTGGGATTAAGTAGTAAGGCCGTACGGCAACGCCCCCTTACTCCTTACTCCTTATTACTATTTTACCAACGTCCCTATTTTTTCTCCCATCATCAATCTTTTAAAATTGCCCGGTTTGTTCATATCAAAAACTACGAGAGGTAAATTGTTTTCTTGGCATAAAGTAATAGCTGTTAAATCCATCACGTTTAAACCTTGTTTATATACTTCCGAAAATGTGAGTTCATCATATTTGGTTGCACTAGGATCCTTTTCTGGGTCGGCAGTATATATACCATCCACTCGTGTACCTTTTAAAACCAAGTCGGCTTCAATCTCCACAGCCCTAAGCGATGCAGCAGTGTCGGTTGTGAAATAAGGATTGCCAGTACCCGCTCCAAATATTACTACCCTTCCTTTCTCCAGATGTCGAATAGCCCTGCGACGAATAAATGGCTCACAAATCTGCTCCATTTTTATCGCACTTAGCAATCGTGTTTTTATTCCATGTTTTTCTAATGCTCCTTGCAAAGCCATTGAATTAATAACCGTGGCAAGCATGCCCATATAATCGCCTTGTGCCCTATCCACTACGCCGCCTTGCACCCCTTGCACCCCTCTAAAAATATTTCCCCCTCCTATCACAATTCCAACCTCCACACCCATATCAATGGCAAGTTTCACTTCACTGGCATATTGCTCAAGCACCGCGGGGTCGATGCCATACTGCTTATCGCCCATCAAGCTTTCGCCGCTCAATTTCAATAATACACGTTTATATTTTAATGGTTCCATTTTAATATGATATACTTGATTTATGGGTTATTATTTCCCGATTTTATCGGGATGGTTTTTCATCGGCAAATTTAGTGGCATATTCTTCAATTTTGGGAGCAATTCTCGCATGCTCCGATTGAACATGTAAATAAGGCTCAATCTTCTCTTCTACCATATCTTCCAAATGTTCGATGTCATGTTTTTCTATCGCAAATGCTTTTTTAAATTCTTCCTCGGTCATCTTTTCCTCTTTTAAACTGTGGTTCAAATTTTTAAGTTGTTTTTTGAGTTCAGCCAATTCTTTTTGCAAATCGGCTTTATGTGTAATTACCTGTTTAAAAATTCTTATCTCGTTTAAATACTGCTCCAATACAATTCCCATTTCCAGAGTTATCCCAGTATCTTTTACTTTCAACAATCGGTAAATTTTTTCCATTTTTCGAGTTTCGGCACCCAAGTCATCTGTATCAATATTTAATTTATCCTCTATCTGCGATAGGCCATAGGCAAGGCTGTCCACCTTTTTTTGCCTAAGATCACCACTTCCATTTTTGCAAGCTTGCTGGGTTAAAACAAAATTGATTACGCAAAAACAAATTAAAATCTGTGTGATATATTTCATGATGGGATACATTTGCTGTGTGAAAATAAAAAATGGATAAGTCGGGGGCAAAAATAATAGAATTACGCAAGCTTGCGTTCCTCAAGCAAGTATTTTGGTTATCGCTAACAGCTTTCGGTGGTCCACAGGTTCATTTTACGCGTTTTACCGATGTGTTGGTAAAAAAACGCAGGTTCCTGAGCAACGAAGAATTGCTCGAAATAAATTCCTTTTGCCAAATGTTGCCCGGGCCTACAAGTACCCAAACTATTACTACTATAGGGTATCGCCGCGGCGGTCCTGTATTTGCAGCGGTCACTTTGGCCATTTGGGCATTGCCCTCCTGTATTTTGATGGGGTTGCTCGCCTTCATTGTTTCTATGTGTGGCAATAATATTAATGTAGGAAAAGCATTACAATATATACCTGCTATGGCCGTGGGGTTTATGTGTTTTGCAGCCATACGCTTCACGCAGCAAATGGTGAAAAGCAAAGTACATGCATTCATTTTACTTTTCACTGCATTGGTTCCTATTATATATAGTCATCCAATTTTTATTCCTATACTTTTGGTATTGGGTGGTTTTATTACCAACTTTACAACGGGCAAAACTTTGGTGAAACCGCAAGACTCATTTGCCAATATCAGATGGGGAAATTTATGGGTTTTCATAGGTGTGTGGGTTATTGCAGCATTGCTTGGGAATCTTTTACATAATCGCCCCGCCCTGTTGTTCGAGAACACCTATCGCTATGGAAGTTTGGTATTTGGAGGAGGAAATGTATTGGTGCCTATGATGTACGATCAGTTTGTATTGTTCAAAGAATATATGGACCACCAAACTTTTATGACTGGGGTGGGCATGAGCCAAGCTTTGCCGGGCCCCGTGTTCAGCATATCAAGTTATGCTAATGGTATGGCCTTAAGTGGCATGGGTGGCTGGGGTTTACTGCTGGGATGTGCCATCGGCAGCATCGCTATTTTTTTGCCGGGGCTTTTACTTATCTTCTTTTTTCACCCTATTTGGTACCGACTCAAAACCTATAACCGTGTGCAAAAAGCTATAGAAGGAATCAATGCAGCATCGGCAGGACTCGTAGTTGCGGCGGCTGTATTATTGATGCGACCTGTACATTGGGACTGGGGAAATGCGGGTATTATAGTACTTACCGTTGCTTATTTATGGTGGGGCAAATGGCCCTCTCCTATTTTGGTTTTGGCAGTTTTGATTTTTGGGATGTTTGCGGGGTGATGTTTTATTATACACCACTTTCATAATTCGTGCTATAAATCATAACCCAAGCAAGGGCGGGATTAAAAAAAGCATAACCACGAATATTTTTTGTATTATATAAAAGTCCTTTTATATTTTAGACCTCAACTGTTTCAATAATTATTTTTAAAGAAAGATCAGTTTCTAATCTTATACCAATTCTTAAACTAAAATAGTTCTCCGCCTGTGGCGTATTTGGTTTGTAGAATGGTAATACCGAACTACATTATGTTTGGTCCCCTTTTTTTGGGACTATTATATATTGAGTTTCGGTATTATATACTTTCAAATTCCTTACTGTGAAGAAGATTTTTTAAATATTATAAAAATGATGAAATTATTTTTTGGTATTATCCCAATTCTTATATTACTATAGTTCTCCGCCTGTGGCGGATTAGTATTGAGAGTTGTAAAAACGAGCAACGACCCGAAAGCGTTCAAGATTTGGCCACCTCCTTTTTGAATATTATATATTGATTTTCGGTGTTGTTGGCAAAGATAAACGAATACTGGAGGAATGTTAATTTCAAAAATCGTACTATATTTGTCGCACAATAAAATCGTAAAAAATTCGTTTAACAATTAAACCACCCGATGGCCCCGCCGCGGCACGAGGAGCAGAGGCAACCATTCATCATTCATTCCGCCGCGGCGGACATCATTAACCATTTACCCCGCCACGGCGGGAATCATTAACTATTAACCATTATTTATGGAATTTATTTATATCTTGTATTTCACCATCCCTTCCCTTATTGTAGGGCTATTGGCTTACCTCATGCTTACTGCATATTTCAACAATGAAGAAAAGAAACGCAATATGCAATTGAGGCTCAAAAACGAAGAACTTTTCACCCCATTACGTTTGCAAGCTTACGAGCGTATGTCGTTGTTTCTAGAACGAATCTCACCACCAAACTTATTGCCTCGTGTAAGTCAGCCCGGCATTAGTGCCAAAGATTTTAAGCAATTATTAATAGCGGAAATAAACCATGAGTACCAGCATAACCTTAGCCAACAGATATATGTGAGCCACCAAGTATGGGTGCTTATCAGGGCCGTAAAAGAACAGGTGGTCAATATGGTTAATGTTTGCTACACCCGCATGCCCGAGGAAGCCAAAGCCATCGACCTCAGCAAAGCCATCTTTGCGGTGATGATAGAACAAGACGAAAATCCCGTTCAAAAGGCCCTCGATTTTTTAAATAAGGAGGTGCATATCATTTTTGCAGGGAACGAGTGAGAAGTTAGGAGTAAGGTGTAAGGGAAAAGGGAAAAGGGAAAAGAGGCTGACGCAAGTAAATAATTTTCGACAGCTAAACTTTTCTTATTTCCAGTTGTCGAAAATAATAACCTTTAAAGTCCTTATCCATTACCCCTAAAAAAAAATGTTTAAAATAGTAATATACATACTAATATTATTCATCGCCTCAAACACTTATAGTCAAACGCATGATTCTATTAAGTACGTCAAAGTACATTTTATGTATGGTTCGAGGCCATTAAAAAAATTTAAGAGCACAGAAAAACATTGGTTTGGTGGCATCAAAGGCGGGCATGTGTCGATGGAAATAGATTCGCAGGTTATTGGTTTTGTTCCATCAGGCAGGGTGCATATATTTAGGCACCGCAATAAAAAAAATAGTGCTTTTTCGGTTGAGGGAATTCAAAGTTGGGAGGCAGATACAGCCTCCATCAAGTATACTTCAGTGCTTATTCCACTTGCACCAATATCTTATCAAAAAATAAAATCTATCTTTCTAAATTATACCGATACTACTCCTTATGATTATGCATTTTTCGGGATGCGATGTGCTGCCGCAACATGCGAAATTCTATCACAAATTGGAATCACACCTAAAGGAAATATATATACTAATTTCTACCCACAGTTATTTCGCCGCCGATTAATTAAACTTGCCAACTTAAAGAAATGGAAAATAGTAAAGCATGGCGGGCGAAGCACAAGAAAGTGGGAAAGGGAATAGGTAAAAAAATTTTCTTTGAAGAAGGTGGCCTATCCTTCGCAAGCTTGCAGGTTTCAAGAGGTAGCTCTGTATTACCGATCTAAAAACTTGGACTATTTTAGTTTAAGAATGGGTATTACTCCACTGGATTAACACTCGGGGGAGGAGGAGTTACCACCTTTGGAGCAGCAACGGCATGTTTTACGCGAACAGCATTCATCCCCTTCTGACCCATCTCGGTTTCGAAGGTAACTTTATCGTTTTCTTTTATAGGACTTTCAAGGCTATTAGCATGCACAAAAACACTTTGTTGCGATTCGGAATCTTTAATGAAACCGTAACCTTTGTCGTTGTTGAAGAATGTTACCGTACCTGTTCTAATTAAGTCAGCAGGGTCAATGGGTTCTTGCTTGGCCACACTTATTTGAATGTCTTCAACATTAATAATTCTTTTCTTTTTGGGATCGGGAGGAGTTGAGGAAATATTGCCATTCTCATCCACGTACACCATCATGTCTTCAAAGCTCTTCCCCTTGTCGGAGTTGGCTTTACGTTCTTCTTTCTTTAACTCTTTGTCTTGCTTCTTTCTTAACTTCTTCTTCTCTTTCTCTTTCTTGTTAAATGTTTCTTGTGCTTTACTCATAATTTATTTTTATAATGGTGCTTGTGTTTTATATCACCAACCTTGCAAAGGTAGGATATAAATGATGGATTATTTTGGAATAATAAAATTTCTTATAGCACCAACCATTGAAATCAAGTGCTTCCTTTTTTCGTAGTTCAGTCTCTCGCAGCGGACTCAGCGGGTATTAATTCCTTCCGCCATTTATATCATATGCATATTTGATATAGAATTTTCCAGGATTTCCATTTTTAAAGACTTCCACTGAGGTTAATTGTCTAACTCCACATTGATTAGTATCTACATTGTTAAACATTACTGTTGCGGGATAATTACCTATTTAACTCACATAAAATTTATTTTCAAGTCTACGAGTATTTCCTATAATGTTATAGGTTATTATATTGCTAAACGCAAATGGAGAATTTGACCTGTCAAAATTCAGCGTTTTAATTTTATTTTCTGATGGAAATCTTTCCAGATCACAACTAATATATTTTGAGTTGGTAATTCGGTATTCTGAAATATTTATTGATGTTTTAGCTGGAACTGTTAGTTTCTTTTTTTCAATAGACCTCTTTCATAATTCAAATAAGAAAAGCCAAATTATAACGGACACTTTATTTTATTGTAGTATCGCTCGCCGAGAACTCCGATAACTATCGGGGCTTCCTTTTTACACAAAAAGGAAGCAAAAGTGTTTTTATTTACCAAGGTGATTTTTGCTTGACCCAAGTTGCAGCCGATTGTCATATTAC
>Ga0163151_10002891_pt1 | contig 25651 bp, 29 predicted proteins | sample OliLakLV19MP5IB2_FD_145596 | JGI IMG/M metagenome (GOLD analysis project Ga0163151, IMG submission 145596) | Freshwater microbial mat bacterial communities from Lake Vanda, McMurdo Dry Valleys, Antarctica - Oligotrophic Lake LV.19.MP5.IB-2 | ecosystem: Environmental > Aquatic > Freshwater >...
AGAACCCGACTGTAGACGGAAAAAAGCTATGTTTTAGCATAGCTTCTCCGTTCAATTTGGTACTAGAACTAGCTGATAGTCCTAACTGGCTCCGCGACCAGGACTCGAACCTGGAACCAACTCCTTACATCGATCCTAAAATTTCTTAAAGGGATGGACTATATCATCACCCACGTGGGGTGCGAGGCGCTTCCCGGAAATATCGGTACGAAATACCGGTATTTCAAGTACTCTCTTGCGAGATAGTCTCTACACCTTCCGATTCTTTTAAATCGGCTTGGCTCGGGATTGCCCGTCCGCTTTTCGACGGAGGAGGGTTTCCCCGAATTCACCTCGTTTTTCAATCCTAATTGCTTAGGAAGGCTGCCTACTGACAGGGAGCTGCTCTACCATTGAGCTATCGCGGAATGTACTCTTCTACATTCCACGATATCCAAAGCGGATAGAGCGCAGAATGTAGGCGCATTCTAGCGAAAAATAGAGAATCAGCAACCTTCATTTAACGCACATGCACCTTCGCGGTATACTAGTGGAAGCATGCAAATACGACTCAAAGGAACAAAATACGAACCGACGCCAGAAATTACGAAACAGGTAGAAGAAAAGGTTGGAGCGCTTGCGCGTTTTATAGATGAGTCAGCTTCTCAGGCATACGCTGCAGTAGAACTGGAGCTTGCGGTAGGCGGAAAGAAAAACGGTGACATTTGGCGCGCAGAATTGCACATCACGCACGAGTCAGGAGAATTCCGAGCGGAGTCCACAAAAGCAAAACTTGACCATGCACTCACCACAGTCGTTCGTGATGTTGCGCATGAACTTTCTCGTACACACAAAAAAGCGCAGGATGCATCGCGCAAGCGAAGCTCAGTAATGAAATCACTTCTTCGTGGTTTCGGCGGTGATCGCTAAGTTCATGTACGTTCGGGTTGAAGTTAAGCCGGGCGCAAAGCGCGAGAGCGTTATGCGAATTGATGAGAAGACGTTCGCGATTGCAGTCAAAGAACCAGCTCTGCAGAATCAGGCAAATATGCGTGTACGACAACTCGTTGCTGAGGAACACGGTGTTCCTGTTGCGCGCGTAAAGATGATTAGCGGGCACCGTTCACCGCGCAAAATTTTCGATATTATTTAACGAACGAAATCTGCGTAATTCATTTCGCTCCGACCTTCAGGGACAATGCGAAGAGGAGTGAACTGATTGTTTTCAAACGTAGCGGTTTTTATTTTTACGCGTGTACGCGCGCCTTTTTTCTCTGTAAAGAAATACGTGCCCGGACTTTCTGCATAGGCGCGATACGTGCGCCAGTTGGTAAGCGCATCGCCTGAAAGGTCGAGTTCACCTGCGATTTTTTCAATTTTCCGTGCGAACGTCGCTTTCTCGTGGTCTTGTGACACTCCCATTAGTTCACCTCGCTCAAATGCTGGAAGTGTAGTAACAAGAAGTTCTGCACCGATGTGTACCAGGCGAGGACGCAATTCGCGCGTCGTTTCCTCGGGCGCTATTGCAACTTCTTTGACCGCAAGCACATCACCCGCGTCCATTTCTTTCACCATTCGTTGTATCGCAACACCTGTCGTTTCGTCGCCTGCAAGAAGTGCAGCTTCCACCGGTGAAGCACCACGATACTTGGGAAGCAAAGAGTAGTGCACATTTATGGCGCCGAGCGGGAATGCATCAATGAGTGATTGCGGGAGGAATTTTCCATAGGCAACAACCACTGCGTAGTCGGCTCCGTACGAACGAATTTCTTCGACAACGTCGGAGGTAAGTTTCTCGGGGCTAAATACCGGTATTTCGTGCTCGAGTGCCCATACTTTTGTTTCAGACGGCGTAAGTGTCATACCGCGACCACGCAGTGCATCGGGCGACGAAACGACAAGAGAAGGTGTGTAGCCGTGTTCAACAAGGTACGCGAGTGTGTCGCGCGCTACGTACGGGGTACCAAAAAAAATAAACGGTTTATGCGACATCTTCGAGTTGGACAGCATCACGTAGATTTACTGCATGGTCAACAAAGAGAATTCCGTCGAGGTGGTCGATTTCATGTTGGAATGCTTGCGCAAGCACCCCTCCGCCACCGCGCTCAAATGCTTTCCCGTGCTCATCTTGAGCACGCACCGTCGCGCGCTCAAAGCGAAGGGTTGTGCCGTACACACCACGAACTGAAAGACACCCTTCTTCCATTTCTTTACGGCGTCGAGAGGTGCGAATAATGCGTGGGTTTATATATACACCGAGTTCTGGAACAGGGAACGATTCTCCTTCCAGAGGCGGAGGAAGCATACGGTCATAGCGCACCAAAAAGATACGGTACGGAATACCTACCTGAGGAGCGGCAATAGCAACACCATCAACCTCAGCATTCAGTGCTGAAGTCATTGTCGAAATCATGGTGGCGAATTCTGGGGTTCCGAACATTGCGTCTGATACTTCAGACGCAATAGTAGAAAGAACGGATTCGCCCTTTTGGAGGATGGTACTCATACGTCTAATTAGCATAACAAAAAACCGGTCTCAGAGTGAGGCCGGCAGTAAGAGGGTGACCCGGAGCGCGTGAGGGGACGCGCGCTCCGGGTCTTCCTAAGCCTGGCGGGGTTTCCGGGGGGACGGATCACAGGCTTCGGAATCTTGAAAGATCAAGAGAGTCTCGGGTGCGAGAGAGGCGATAACTGAACGGGGGTCTTCAGTTTCTCAGCGACTACTACCCGCACCCGGTACTCTACTTTAAGCACCATACCGGATTATAATTTTATTGTCAAGGTGGTTTGGTTTTAAAAAGGCGTACCGTCTTTAGCTTCCTTACTATGCTTTTTCGGGTCCACTTCCCACCAGAATTTCTTACTAAAGTGCTTCGCTTTCGAGCAGACGCTTTTCAGATAGTACAAATCACGTGTTGGAATACCTTCAAGAATTTTCCCCATCCGAGACATAGTAATGAGCGATAATCCGTCTCCCGCGCGCGCTGCATTTAAGTGTGCACGAAAATAGCGCATGAGTTCACCGCGCTCGGTTTTACGAGACCCGTCGCTTGGCGTGCTCTTGATGAGGTCGCCGATGTGCTTCATGGCTAACTGGAGGTAACGTCTGCACCAATTGAGCGTAGACGTGCTGCTAAATCTTCATACCCGCGATTAATACTGTATACATTTTTCAAAAGCGAAGGACCTTCTGCTGCGAGCATGCCGATAAGAAGAATGGTCGCGGGGCGAAGTGCTGGCGGACAGGATATTTCTGCACCACGCAAATGAGACGGACCTTCAATATGTATGCGATGCGGGTCAAGTAATTGGGTTTCTGCGCCAAGACGATCAAGCTCGGTGTAGTAAATAGCACGCTTTTCGTATACCCAATCGTGAATAAGCGTTGTTCCTTTTGCTTTCGTCGCAATGACAGCAAAGAAGGGAAGATTGTCGATGTTGAGTCCTGGATAGGGACGTGCATGTATTTTTTCAGGGAAGGCGATGAGTTCGGACGGCATAAGCTGTATGTCAGCGAGTTTCGTAATACCGTTTTCTGAAACGCCGACGTTCGTTACGGTATGTTTCAGTCCCATCTTTTCAAGCACTGCGAGCTCAACTTCCAAGAATTCAATCGGTGCGTTGCGCACCGTAAGTGTTGAGTGCGTTGTGGCGGCTGCTGCAATAAAGAACATTGCATCAGTCGGGTCTTCGGCAACAGTGTAGTCAAGATTGAGCGCGATAGCTTTTTTGCCGTGTACGGTGAGCGTCGTCGTGCCTATTCCTTCGATACCGACTCCGAGCGCAATCAGGAACCCGCAGATTTCCTGTACTTGATAGTTTGAGGATGCGTATTTTATAACGGTAGTGCCCTCAATGCGTGCAGCGGCAAAGAGCGTGTTAATGGTCGCGGTATCGCTCGATTCGAATAGGACAATTTCGGACCCTACTAGTGCGCCGTGCGTTATACGAAAACGATCAGACAGGGTTTCGATGGAGACACCAAATTTTTCAAGCGCCCACAAATGTGCACGGACACTTCGTAAACCGAGCGTACATCCGCCTGATTGTGGAATGTCGAACGAATCGAAGAGGTGAAGTAGGGGACCAATAAACATCAGTATGGAACGGGTACGTGTTGCTGCATTTCTATCAATAGCATCGAGGTCAATTTTTTCTGGAGGCGTGATACTTAGGTCGCGCTCTTTCCACTCTGCTTTCACGCCGACAGAACGTAGTACTTCAACCAAGCGATGCACCTCTTCAATTTTCGGTACGAGACGCAGAGTCGTCGTACCTTTGTTCAAAAGAGCAGCCGCAAGAAGTGCGACAGCGCCATTTTTTGAACGGTTCGTAGTAATCTCGCCGTGGAGCGGGGTGCCACCCGTAACTGAAAAATTAAGCTCCTCGTTGGACATTGAGCTATTTTAGCAGATGCCTCGGGTCATCCACAGGTAGCCTCTCGTATATACGCTCTGGTATGATGCACCAACGATGGCTTTTTTCTCTCCAAGGCTCGGTATAGATTTGGGTACGACGAATGTATTGGTATTTGTGCCTAAGAAGGGGGTGGTTCTAAACGAACCATCCGTTGTCGCTGTTTCTTCGGAAAACAATAAAGTACTTGCTATTGGTACTGAAGCGAAGCAGATGGTGGGCAGAACACCCGATACCATTCGTGCGTATCGACCAATGAAAGATGGTGTTATCGCAGACTACCGTGTCACCGAAGCGATGCTCCGCTATTTTATGCGTAAAGCACTCGGTAAATGGAATATATGGAAGCCTACTGTGCTGGTATCGGTACCTGCTGGTGTCACGTCAACAGAAAAGCGTGCGGTTATTGAAGCGGCAATGAAAGCTGGAGCCGCTGATGCATTCGTCGTGAAAGAACCTATTCTCGCTGCGATAGGTGCCGGTATTCCTATTCAAGAACCAATGGGTCGCATGGTCGCTGACATGGGTGGTGGAACGATTGATGTGGCGGTGATTTCGCTTGGGGGCATTGTTGCCTCAACAAGCGTTAAGGTGGCAGGTAACGCGCTTGATCGCTCCATTATCGACTTTGCAAAGAAGAACCATAATCTCGCTATTGGCGACAAAACAGCCGAGCAAATTAAAATACAAATTGGTTCCGCAGTACCAGTGACCGAAGAACTTTCTATGCAAGTGAAAGGACGCGATTTAGTTTCGGGGCTTCCACGCACGGTCGAATTTAAGACCAACGAAATTGTGCAGGCCATGAATAGGGAATTGCGTGAAATGATGAATGCTGCGCGTAAAGTCCTACAAGAAACACCACCAGAACTCGCCAGTGACATTATCGACAACGGTATTATTCTTACGGGAGGTACGTCACAGTTGCGTAATATGCCAGAGCTCGTCTTTAGACGTACGGGCGTGCATGCAAAACTCGCGCAAGACGCGTACTTCTGTGTTGCGCGCGGTACCGGTGTTGCGTTGAAGCACCTTGATACGTACAAGAAATCCATCCTTTCAAAGAAATAAAAGGTGTTCGTCAGCATGTTCACTCCGCGTCCTCGGGAACGAGGCCTGTAATCCCTACGGTCGCTCGCGAACATACTTCCTCGCTTTGAGGTCGATACGGTATGCTGGTTACATGTCGGCACATCACGCGTACTTCGTTACGGGAGATATTGAAGAAGGAATTACCTCAGCACTGACGTTTGCAAAAGAAACGCTTGCACTTGAGACGAATGGAAATCCAGACGTACTGACCCTTCGGCACGGACTTTTTTCAGTTGAAGACGCACGGTTACTACAAAGCTCCGTCATGCGTGCGCCAGTACGAGGAGATGTAAAAGTTATTATTGTCTCGGCGACGCGGTTTTTCCACGAAGCACAAAACGCACTCCTAAAAACATTTGAGGAACCACCCGCAGGCACCACCATAGTATTAGTAGTGCCAAGTGAAGGGATGTTACTCCCAACACTTCGTTCACGCCTCGTATCACTTCCTGATACGTCCTCTGCACGCTCGGTACCTGACCTTGCTGTCACGTACCTTGCATTAGGTAAGGAGGAACGCGACAAACTGACGGCAAAAATAGTTGAGCGTGCAAAATCTGAAAAAGATAGAGAAAAAGCAGGAGCACGTGCGGACGCGCTTTCGCTCGTAGAGGGGCTCACGGTTGCGGTATACGCAACACATACAAAAGCTCCGAGTCCCGAACTAACTGCGTTACTACTGGATCTCGATAGATTTACGCCAATACTGCACGACCGCTCTGCACCGTTAAAACTCATTTTTGAGCACGTGAACCTCATCATGCCTCGGCGACTCTAAAAAACCCGTGATACACTCCGACTAATGGCATACAATTTTTCAAAGCTTGATGCGGGTGTAAAAGAAACCAAGGAGTGGCTTGAGCGTGAATTTTCCGGTATTCGCACTGGACGTTCTTCTCCTGCGCTTCTCGATAACGTAAAGCCGGAAGTGTACGGCACGCGTACCCCAATGCAACAACTCGGTTCCGTCTCCATAGAGGACGCGCGCACACTCCGTATTATTCCGTGGGACAAAACTACGGCAAAAAATATTGAAAAGGCGATTTCAGAAGCAGACCTCGGTGTCTCTGTAGTTACTGACGACCAGGGTCTTCGTGTCATCTTTCCAGACCTTACGGCAGAGCGCCGGGTCATTCTTGGAAAACTTGCGGGAGATAAGGCAGAACAGGCACGCATCACCCTTCGTGGTCACCGCACGGACGCCATGAAAGATCTTGAGTCTTCAGAGAAGGAGGGTGGTATGGGGCAAGATGAATTGAAACGCCTTAAAGAAGAGGTACAAAAAAAGATAGACACGGCAGGGAAAGACCTTGACGCGATGCTTGAGCGTAAGCACGAAGAAATTTCTCGCTAATGTCCATTTTGCTTTTCATTATTGTTCTGGTGGTGCTCATCCTGGTGCATGAGTTTGGCCATTTTTTGACGGCAAAATGGTTTGGGATGCGCGTCGATGAGTTTGGTGTCGGGTATCCACCCAAAGTTGCTGGATGGAAGCACGGTGAGACGGAATACACGCTGAACTGGTTACCGTTTGGCGGATTTGTAAAAATATATGGAGAGGATGGGGAAGAAGACGGTCTTCCTAAAGAACGTTCATTCGCGAGTAAACCAAAGTGGCAACAGGCAACCGTCCTACTTGCAGGCATAACCATGAACTTGTTCCTTGCCTACCTCATTTTGACGCTCACCCTTTTTGTAGGCATGCCGCGCGCGCTTTCTTCTGAAGAAGCTATGCGAGCAAAAGATACTGCACTTGTAGTGTCCGAAGTGCTTCCAGGCTCTCCTGCAGAACAAGCGGGTGTTATGCGTGGCGATATTTTGCGTAGCGTGTCCGCACCGGACGCCTTGTTTGAAGGCGCAGATACGGAAGCCTTCACACGATTTGTTGCTGAAGAAGAGGGAGCAACGCTCACACTTACTGTGGAGCGGGGGAGCGAAATGCTTTCGCTCGCGGTTGCGCCAGAGCCGGGACTTATTGAGAGTGAGCCAGAACGTGCGGCACTTGGTGTTGCTATTGCGTCGTTCGGTACTATCTCGGTACCACTCCTGCAAGCTCCTAGTGAAGGCGCAAAACTTACATACGAAGCGACGAAACAGACAGCTGTTGGACTCGTACATTTCTTCGCTGGTGTGTTCACCTTTACGGCAGACCTTTCACAAGTTTCTGGTCCTATTGGTATTGCAGGAGCAGTGGGGGATGCGGGCGCGTCTGGCATAGTACCGCTCCTGACACTCATGGCACTCATTTCAATAAATCTTGCGCTCATTAACATCATTCCAATCCCAGCCTTAGATGGTGGGCGTCTCCTCTTTGTTGTGATAGAAGCAGTAACACGTAAACCAATTCCGCAGTGGCTCGCGGGCGCACTTAATTTTGGCGGTTTCGCGCTCCTTATTCTTCTCATGCTCGTGGTCACTGCGAGTGATGTATTTAAATTGTTCGTATAAAAAGAAACAGGGTCACCCACACGTGGGTGACCCTGACTCCTCGCACGAAAGAGCTACTCTTCCCGGTCGTGTTCGTCGTACTCGTGTTCTTTCGAACCCGACCCGATAATTGTGGTACCGAGAAGCATTGTCATAACGCCAATCGCCACTGTTGCGTACCCAGAAGTTTGGTGAGGAGTCATGTTAGAAAACACTCCTCCGATATCCAGCCCATATTCTTTTAGTACTCCCGCAACGCCGAGGCCGGCGACGCACAGACCGCAACCGATTGCGACGAAGCAAAAGGCCAAGATAGTTTTTCCAAGAGACAAGGGATATTCCTCCAAACCCAGACAAGAATTATTTCCTATCTGCGGATATATACATAATACCATTTCTTAAAGCAAAGTCAATGTTTGCACTATGCTGTAGTTTCCGCTTTCGAAGCGATGTTCTATACTGATGGAACTATGCGACAGAGTCAGCTTTTTACGAAGACGAGGCGCGAAGCGCCGAAGGATGAGACTGCGAAAAACGCTCAGCTCCTTATTCGTGCTGGATTCGTACATAAAGAGATGGCGGGAGTATATGCGTACCTACCACTTGGCTTACGGGTTTTGGAAAACATTAAGCGTATCGTGCGCGAGGAGATGAATGCTGTTGGTGGGCAAGAAATGATTATGACGTCGCTCCAACGCAAAGAGCTATGGGAAACGACTGACAGATGGAACGATGCAAACGTAGATGTATGGTTTAAGTCGGCGTTTAAAAACGGTACTGAGGTTGGTTTTGGTTGGTCACACGAAGAACCAATTACCGACATGATGAAACATTTCATCGGTAGTTACCGTGACCTTCCGGCATACGCGTATCAGTTTCAAACGAAGTTACGTAACGAACTTCGTGCAAAGTCCGGCATTATGCGCGGGCGCGAGTTCGTGATGAAGGATATGTATTCGTATACAAAAGACGCGGTAAGTCATAAGGAAATATATGACGCAACGATTACTGCCTATCTCAAAATATTTGAGCGTGCCGGACTTGGAGAACTGACATTTCTTACGTTCGCATCAGGAGGTGCGTTCACGGAGTTCTCGCACGAATTTCAGACGCTCTCACCAGTGGGAGAAGATACGGTATACCTGCATCGTGAGAAAAAGGTGGCGATAAATAAAGAAGTACTTACTGACGAGGTATTAGAAAAACTCAACATCAAGCGAGAAGAGTTAGAGGAGGTGAGTGCCGTTGAGGTAGGTAACATTTTCGATTTTGGAGGTGCGAAGTCTGAACAGCTGGGTCTCTTTTACGTTGATGAAGCAGGGAAGAAGATACCGGTACATTTGGGTTCGTACGGGATCGGCATCACGCGCCTTATGGGCGTTATTGTAGAAACGTTTGCAGACGACAAGGGTATGGTGTGGCCGGAGGAAGTTGCACCGTTCAAGTTCCATCTCCTTAATCTTCTTCCCAATGATGAAGCCACGGTAACCTATGCGGATGCGCTTTACACTGCGCTTGGCGACACGGTGTTGTATGACGATAGGGATGCGCGCGCTGGTGAGAAATTCGGTGACAGTGATTTAATTGGTATTCCATGGCGTATCACAATAGGTAAGGACACGGTGGCTTCCGACCAGATAGAACTTACTCATCGCGCAACCGGCACGGTAGAGAAACTTACGCAGGAAGAATTGATGAAGCGTGCCTAGCATGAAGAAAAAACATCCTACGAAAGGTTCTTTTTTCTCTACTGATATCGGTATTGATTTAGGTACGGCAAATACGCTCGTCTATGTGCGCGGTCGTGGCATCATTATTAATGAACCGTCGGTCGTTACCGTGAATGATAAGACCGGGCAAGTGGTCGCTATCGGTAAGGAAGCAAAAAGTATGCTCGGCAAGACACCGCCCCACGTGCGCGCCGTACGCCCACTTTCACATGGAGTCATTTCTGACTTTGAAGTTACGCAAGAACTTTTGGCGTACATGATTCGTCGTGCACAAGGTGACCGCACGCGTCTTCTTGGTCCTCGCGTTGTTGTGGGTGTTCCTACTGGGGTGACGAATGTGGAGAGTCGCGCGGTGCGCGACGCGGCATTGTCCTCTGGCGCACGCGAAGTGTATATCGTTGAAGAACCGGTTGCGGGTGCCATTGGTGCAAAACTTCCAATAAACGAAGCGCTCGGTACCATGGTGCTTGATATTGGTGGCGGTACCACTGACATCGCCATCATCTCGCTCGGTGGTACGGTGGCGTCTAAAAGTTCGCACGTTGCGGGTGACCGGTTCAATCAGGACATTATTGATTACGTGCGTAGTGAATTTCAGCTTGCCATTGGCGAGAAGACTGCGGAAGAAGTAAAAATGGCCATCGGTGCCGTGCTTTCGCTGAAAGATGGAATGGAAAAGACGGTGCGCGGTCGTGATTTAGCCACCGGACTACCGCGAGAAATTTTACTTACCGATGCTCATATACGCGAAGCACTCGCACCATCACTTGATTCTCTTATGGAGGCGATGAAAGAGGTTATTGAAAAGACGCCACCAGAACTTTTGTCTGATGTATTACAGCGTGGGGTGACCGTGTTTGGAGGTGGTGCACTTCTTCGCGGTTTACCAGAACTGCTTTCCGGTATGCTGGGTGTTCCGGTACACGTGGCGACTGACCCGTTGACTGCGGTTGTGCGTGGTACCGGTATTATCACGGAAGACCCACGACCGTGGGGTAGCGTATTCATGCATGAAGACGTCATACTTCCAAAAGCGTAGTTCCTCACTCTTGACGAGTGGTCGCGTCGCGGTACTTGTCGCCGTTCTGTTTCTCTTGGTACTTTTTATACTTCGAGTAGTATTTCCAACAACGTTCTTCTCTCTCGTGTCGCCGATTTTTTCCTTCGGTACGGAACTCACCTCGCTTCAGGGTGATGTTGAGAGTGATGAAGCTCGTGCGGACCGGACACTGATGAATGAAAACAGTGCGCTCCAGGCACGTGTGAAAGATCTCGAGCGTCTTGCGGGTGTAATACCGGTTCTTGAAGAGGGAATTGTAGCGAGCGTTATTGCTCGTCCGCCACTTGCGCCCTATGACTCTCTTTTAGTATATGTAGGCAAGAATGGTGATGTTGTTCCAGGCATGCAGGTGAGTGCCGAAGGAGGCGTACCTATTGGTACCGTTGAACAGGTGACGGACGCGCACGCGCAAATCGCACTCTACTCTACTGCAGGGCGTATGAGTGAAGGATGGGCGGGAGAGAACCGGCATCCAGTAACTCTTGAAGGTGTTGGAGCCGGCGCGTTCACTGCGCGCGTTCCGCGTGATGCGGAGCTCTCAGAAGGCGACTACATCTACTTACCAGGTCCTGGCGCGCGTCCTGTCGGTCGTATTGTTCATATCGATGCTGATCCTTCATCGCCGTCTGCCCAGCTTCGCATTGAGCCACTCGTTAATCTGTTCTCGCTCGTTGTGGTACGAGTTGAACACTCATTATGAGTAGTGTGTCAGGTATTCGTATCGCGTTTATCGGCGCTGTATTTTTTTCTCCGTTCTTCTTTCCGTACCCGTTCACGCTCGTGCTTTCGTTTGCCGCGTCCTTGTTCGTTCCCTTTGTGGGCATACTTATTGGCATACTTACTGACGTACTATATTTCGTACCGCACGTTGATCACATCCCGCTCGCAAGCCTCCTCGGTGCTCTCGTTTCGGTCGTGGCATTTTTCGTGCGTCGCTTCCTGAAAGCGCGTATCATGGGCCAGTAATGGCACGATTTCATAAACGATTTGGCACCAGAACGCGGAATAAGGAGCTTGCGCCCGAAGATATTTTTCTCGATTCCTCCAATCTTCCTGATTTTGACCGTGATCGTCTAGAAGGAAGACTTGAAATGCCTGTGGGGGAAGGTGCGTACTTAGGCATCACTCTTTCAGTAGCACTCTTGTTGCTCACGCTTGTTGCGCAGGCGGCGAACTTGCAGCTCGTACAAGGGGAATCCTATGCTGAAAAAAGTGAACGTAACCGACTGCGTCCTGAAACAATATTTGCAGAGCGCGGTGCCATACTCGACCGTAACGGCGTACCGCTTGTTGAGAACGAGGCTTCAGAGGACGGCTTCGTGAAGCGACACTACACAACACCTGGTTTCGCACATCTCTTAGGGTACGTGTCCTACCCAAAGAAAGATTCCTCGGGTAATTTTTATGAAACAAAAATAGCAGGACTAGCAGGAGTCGAATCTGCATTCGATGAACTCCTTTCAGGAGAAAATGGTAAACGACTCATTGAGGAAGATGCGCTTGGTACGGTGCAGTCAGAAGGAAGTGTCGTTCCAGCCATGTCAGGTCAAGACATAACGCTTTCCATAGACTCGAGAGCACAAGCGGCGTTTGCGTCATCAGTGGCGGAGCTTGCTGACCGTATTCCGTTTCTCGGTGGCTCAGCAATTCTCATGGATGTTGAAACGGGGGAAGTACATGCCTTGGTCTCCTATCCGGAATATGATTCGAATGTCCTTTCGCAAGGTAGTGATGCTGCAACCATTGCGCGCTACGCCACTGATGAGCGTCGACCGTATCTTGATCGCGCTGTATCAGGATTATATACACCTGGTTCCATCGTGAAGCCGATGATTGTGGCAGGTGCCTTGAACGACGGCATTATCGTGCCGTCAACAACCATTGTTTCAACGGGTCAAATATCGGTACCTAATCCCTATGACCCAGAGCATCCTTCCATATTTAAAGACTGGAAAGCACTCGGTGCACTCGACGCACGTGGCGCTATCGCGTGGTCCTCTGACGTATACCTGTATTCCATCACCGGCGGGTATGGTAACCAGAAAGGACTCGGGATTGAACGACTCAAATACTGGTATGACGCCTTTGGTTTTGAAAGTCCAACACAGATAGAATTAACTGGCGAAGCAACTGGGTTCGTCCCGACACCAGCGTGGAAGGAGGCAACGTATGATGAGCCGTGGAGACTTGGTAACACGTACCACACCGGCATTGGTCAGTACGCGATGCAAATAACACCACTTGAAGCGGCGCGTGGCATTGCCGCGGTCGCAAACGGTGGGAAGTTGGTGAAGCCAACTATTCTTGCTGAACAAATGCCTTCCGGGGAATCCATTGCAATCTCCCATGATGCGCTACAAGTCGCGCGTGAGGGTATGCGTCGCGGCGTAACAGAAGGTACATCAATTGGCCTTAATGATTTGTCGTTTGTAAAAATTGCAGGGAAAACAGGAACCGCGCAGTTGGGTGCGCATAATGAGTGGTACAACTCATGGGCCGTTGGATTCTTTCCATATGACCATCCAAAGTATGTGTATGCGGTGGTAATGGAGAAGGGGCCAGCCGGGAATGCTATTGGTGGTATTTACGTAATGCATCAAGCGTTGACTAAATTGCACGCAAGCGCGCCGGAGTATTTTGAATAAAGGTCGCTCGGAGTAGATGAAATCGGAAACGCATAATCTTCTGCTGAAGATTTGCTCCGCCTCGGCTACCCGCCTGCGGATGTTCCGATTTCATCTACTCCTCGCTCCGAAGTTGGTTCGTACAACCACTATGATATATCATAGTGGTTGTAGAAGAAGCACGTCGACATTGACGACTTGTCTGCTACCCGTACAATAGGCGCACAACCCACATTACATTTACATGACTGATCAAGAGACCGTAGTTTCGCAGGAAAAGTTCGACGAGATGGTAAAAGAATTAGAGAATTTGAAAACCGTACGTCGAACGGAAATTGCAAAGAATCTTGAATATGCGCGTTCACTCGGGGACCTTTCCGAGAATGCGGAATACCAGGAAGCACGTGAATTGCAGGCCGCAACCGAAGAACGTATTCGCAAACTTGAAGAGTTGGTGAAGCGTGCGCACATTATGACTGACGGAAAGAAAAAGGATGTCGTCGGATTTGGTTCGCTCGTCTCAATTAAGAAAGACGGAGTTGAAGATTTGCACGAGTACACTATTGTCGGCTCAGAAGAAGCTGATATGCGCGCACGTAAACTTTCGCACGTCTCACCACTTGGTGCCGCGTTGATGGGTAAGAAGAAGGGAGATGTATTTACGTTTGAAACGCCTAACGGCAAACAGACCTATACTGTTCAGAAAGTTGCGTAGTAGCAGAGAAGCAAATAGATGAAGGGCGGTCCGTGAGGACCGCCCTTTGTGTGTGTAATGCGCTGAGGACGCTAGTCCATGCGGTTACGCCACCAATCTCGTGCCTTTCGTTCTGCAGCGTCAGGATTCCGACGTTGCAATGCCTGCAAGTCGATTTCCTCCCTCGTGAAGTTCACGTGAGAGAACCCTTGAGTTCTCTCACTAGATCCCTCTGCAACTGTTGTAAGTCGAGGGTCTTCATCGTTCGAGTGTAGTTCGTCAGGCATATTCCTCTCCCAAAACACATGGTTTTCTAGATTGTTTCGCCAGTAATGGCGACGGGTCCTCGATTCTGGTCGAGGGCCCGCTTGAGATTTCTTTTTACTACCGGGAAGAAATCTCAAGCCGAACCTCGACCTTCCGAAGAAGGAGGAGTTTGGTTAGGCCGATAAGAACTTTCCACGCATGTAACATGATTTGTTTACCATATGCCTTGCAAGAGGTGGTGTCAAAAGGAAGCTGTTGAAAATTTCTTCCCTTCGCCTGATTTTTTGTGCAGAAAGCCCCACAAAAAATCATGCATACGAGTTCTAAATCTCTCGTTTGCGAGAGATTTCTTCCCTTCGTCTGTTTTTTCCGAAGAGAGCCCCGTAAAAAACAGACATACGTGTCCGAAGGCTGTGCCCTTCGCCTGATTTTTTGTGCAGAAAGCCCCACAAAAAATCATGCATAAGTGTTCGAAATCTCTCGCTTGCGAGAGATTTCTTCCCTTAACTTGTGTGGATAACCCTCAGGGAAGTGGGGGAAAGTGTCATATACTTGCATACTAGTGGGACGAAGTGGGATTTTCACTTCCATCCTCCTACCATCCCTATGTTCATCGGAGAATATCGACATACATTTGATACCAAAAACCGGATTTCACTTCCGGCGAAATTTCGTAAACAACTCGGTACATCGGTGGTGGTGACTCGTGGTTTTGATAAGTGTTTGTTTGTGTATCCAAAATCTGCATGGAAAACAGAAGCAGCAAAGATGGCAAAACATTCGCTTGGAAACGCAGCAGGTCGCGGTCTTGCGCGCCTCATGCTCGCAGGAGCGAGTGAAGCAGATGTTGATACGGCGGGTCGCGTACTCGTTCCGGATTACCTCAAGTCGTTTGCAGGTCTTTCTCTAAAGAGTGTTATTGCCGGCGTATCGGATCGCGTTGAAATTTGGGATGAAGAAGCGTGGAGCACCTATACGGCAAACATTGAGCGGGATGCTGACCAGTTCGCAGAAACACTTGCTTCCTAAAAGTATGAACACCACGCTTATGACTCCCGTTCGTACAGACACCGCACCTTCACTCGAAAGCCATGAAAGCGTCTTTTTAACGGAAGCCATCGAGCAGTTACAGGTGCAGTCGTCGAGTGTTGTGGTCGATGCCACCATAGGAGGCGCTGGTCATTTGAAGGCACTCCATGACCGCCTAGGGAAGGAAGGTGTGCTTATTGGTATAGATGCTGATGATGACGCAATTGTGCGTGCTCAGACGCGCCTAGGCACCGCTCCAGGTGCCGAAGTTCGTCTTATCGAAGGGAATTTCCGTAATCTTGCTACCATGCTGGACGCTGCAGGTATTGATGTCGTAGACGCGGTTCTTTTTGATCTTGGCTGGAGCAGTTTCCATCTTTCGCGTGGTCGCGGATTTTCATTTCAGGTCGACGAGCCACTTTTGATGACGTATGGAAATCCTGTGGCAGGTCAAACGGCCGCTGACTTATTGAACACCGCAAGTGAGGACGATCTTGCTGATTTGTTATTTACGCTTGGCGAAGAACGATTCGCACGTCAAATCGCACGAGGCATCGTTCGTGCAAGAAGTCAGAAGCGCATTTTGATGACTCAAGAGTTAGTTGAAATTGTAAAAAATGCTACTCCAGACTGGTATCACCACCGCCGTATCAATCCAGCTACAAAAACGTTTCAAGCACTTCGTATCGCAGTTAACGATGAACTTGGCGCGGTGCGCGAGGGAGTGACTGCGGCACTTAGTCGGCTTGCTCCAGGAGGTCGTATTGCGGTAATTACTTTTCATAGCATTGAAGACCGTATCGTAAAGAACGTACTGCGTGATGCTGCGCACGAAGGAAAGGGACTCCTGGTAACCCGCAAGCCTCTCGTGCCGTCTGCCGAAGAATGTGCCCGCAACCCACGTGCACGAAGCGCAAAATTGCGTGTCTTTGAAGCAAACTCACTATGATTTCCATGCCTGAAAAATGCTTGTCGCGCCTTTTGTTCGCCACGGCAGGATTGTTTGCGGTGTACGTCGTTTTTCTGATTACTGCTATTTACTTTGCCTCGTCTGCTACACAGCTTGCTGGTGAATCGCGTTCCCGTGAAGCTGATGTCGTTGCGCTTGAGACGGAATACTACGCAGCGGCGTCCGCGCTTTCAAAAGCAAATCCTTCGGCTCTGGGGTACGTGATGCCGCATCGTGTCGACTATGTGACGGCTCTTGGTAGTCCGACACTTACGCGCGCAGACCGCTAACCCTGCATGCGCCGCGAGTTCCATCTCAAGTTGCGCGTTTTTTCCGGAGTAATTGTGCTCGGAGCTTTACTCCTCATCGTCCGACTTTATTTCGTACAAATACTCCACGGTGAAGATTTTGTTATACGAGCTGAACATCAGTATCAAAGCCGAGAGACTCTCTTTGATCGTGGCACTATCTATTTCACCCGTAAAGACGGTACTCGTATTTCAGCAGCAGCAGTCGCAAGCGGGTTCCGTCTTACGCTCGATCCAAGACAAATAAAAGATGCGGATACCGCGTATGCAGGCATTACCAGTGTTGTTGAACTTGATCGAGATGCGTTTTTTACCGCTGCAGGAAAGACGAACGACCCGTATGAAGTACTGGCATCGCGTCTGTCAGAAGATGAGGGGGAAGCAATTGCTGCGCTTAGTTTGCCGGGAGTGCACTTAGAGCATGAGCGCTGGCGTACGTACCCTGCAGAAGAAAAGGCTGCCTCCTCTATAGGGTTTGTGGCGTATAACGACGAGAACACTATAACGGGGCGCTATGGACTTGAGCGCTACTACGAAGAAAATTTAGTGCGCGGTTCCTCTGGATTGTTCGGTAACTTTTTTGCGGAACTTTTTGCAAATCTCGACAGTGTCGCAGGGGATGCTCGAAGTGCCAGAGAAGGGGATTTAGTCACATCGATTGAACCATCAGTGCAAGAAAAACTCGATCAGGTATTGCAAGAAGTGCAGGATAAGTACGGTAGTCGCATGACAGGCGGCATTATTATGATTCCTTCAACAGGAGAAATAATTGCGCTCGATACACTACCAAGCTTTAATCCAAACGAATTTCGGACATCGGACCCTTCAGTGTTTGGTAACCCGCTCGTTGAGCATGTGTACGAGTTCGGTTCCATTATGAAGGCACTCACTATGGCCGCAGGTCTTGATTCGGGCGCCATCTCTCGTGGCACCACATACACGGACACGGGCTGTACTACGCTAAACAAAAAGACGTTTTGTAATTACGACTTAAAAGCACGCGGTGTCACTGGTATGCAGGACGTGTTGTCGCATTCATTAAACTTAGGTGCCGCGTTCATTGCCGGGAGGCTCGGTCATGACAGGTTTCGAGAGTATTTTACGAAACTTGGTTTTGGAACAGAAACAGGAATTGATTTACCAAGTGAAGTGCATGGCCAGATAGCGAACCTTAACTCTCCGCGTGATGTTGAGTACGCCACAGCATCCTTCGGTCAGGGTATTGCGGAGTCTCCCGTTGAAATGATTCGAGCGCTTGGTGCGCTTGCAAACGGTGGTGAAATTGTCACACCACACTTAGTTTCAGCGATACGACTTGAAAATGGTATTGAAAAGAAACTAACCTGGAGTAAGCCGGAGCGAGTTTTTAGTGCAGAAGCCACGGAAGAGACAACGCGCATACTTGTGAACGTAGTTGATGAAGTCCTTGCGAACGGGACGGTTAAAATACCGGAAATGACCGTAGCAGCAAAGACGGGTACCGCCCAGGTCGCGGGTCCACAAGGTGGGTATGAGGACGGGAAGTACTTCCACTCCTTCTTTGGGTACTTCCCAGCCTTCAAACCTCGTTTCATCATCCTCCTCTACACCCGTGAGCCACACGGGGTACAATATGCCTCAGAGACCCTCACGCATCCATTTATGGAGTTAACCCACTTTCTGACGAGCTATTACAGCATACCTCCGGACCGTGCAAGCGCCGTTATACCTGACCCCTCATGAAATTAATTCTTCGTTCAATTATCGCCGCATGGCTTGTTGTGCTTGCTAGAGCCATCATAAAAAAATACAAACCAACTATCGTCATGGTGACTGGTTCGGTGGGGAAGACCTCTACCAAAGACGCGGTCGCCGCCGCACTTGGTGGACGGTTTAATCTACGTGCGAGTGAGAAGAGTCATAACAGCGAATTTGGTGTCCCGCTCACTATCATAGGAGCCTCTAACCCTTGGATGGATTTTCATAAATGGGCGCACGTTATTGAAGAAGCGGTTGCACTTATCTTGCTTCCCAGTCATTACCCGAAGTTGTTGGTACTCGAAGTAGGAGCAGATAGGCCCGGAGATTTGGCACGAATTTTGCGTATTGCCACACCAGATGCGGTCGTTGTTACCGCGCTTCCAGATGTACCGGTACATGTGGAAGCGTACGCATCACCTGCTGCGGTGCGTGAAGAAGAATTTGCGCCAGCGTATGCACTTAAACCAGACGCTCCGCTTATTATTTCAAAAGATGACGGACATGCGGTGGGTATGGCAGCGCGCTTGCCGGTAAAAATAACCACCTTCGGTTTTGAGAAAGGTGCAGACATTCATATTGGAACAGAGAAGCTCGACGAAACTGATGGTAAGCCAAGTGGTATGAGTGCCTCAGTTACTACGCCAGAGGGGAAGAGTGAGTTGAAGGTTGTAGGTGCACTTGGTCGTCCGCAGTTGTATGCACCAGCCGCCGCGCTCGCACTTGCTCGCGCACTCGGTCTCTCGGACGCCGAAGCACTTGCGGGTCTTGCGAACTATCAGCCGCCCGCTGGTCGCTCGCGCATTCTTGCAGGTCAGCATGGTTCGCTCTTAATAGATGATTCATATAACGCCTCGCCAACTGCTGTTGCCGAGGCGCTTTCTGTGCTCGCAAGTATTTCTTGTTCCGGTCGGCGCATTGTGGTTATCGGCGACATGCTTGAACTTGGTCGTTATTCTGTTGAAGAACATCAGCGGGTGGGCACGCTTGCTGCGGGAATCTCTGACATGGTTATTGGTGTAGGGGTGCGCGCCCGGGCGCTTGTGGACGCCGCGCGCTCCGCCGGGATGACTGAAGTGCATGCACGCGCATTTGATACTTCAGCGCTCGCAGCGAGCGCACTAAAAGAAGAAGTGAAAAATGGGGACGTAGTTCTTATAAAAGGTTCCCAGAGTATTCGAGTGGAACGTATTACGGAAGCGTTACTTGCAGACCCGAAGGATGTGGGGAATTTGGTGCGGCAGGAAAAGGAGTGGAAAAAGAGGTAGCTCGTAGAGTGTGATGTGGAAGAGCGGAAATGTCCCAGCGTGACATTTCCTCAGCTTCGGCTCCCGTGTTTGGCATAGCGAAGACGCAAAGGATGCCAAACGCCCTGCATGGGGCCTGCGCTACTCTCCCACTTCCCACCCTCCTCGCTCAAAAGGGTGAGAAGGAAAGAGGTATAACCACTATGATATATCATAGTGGTTATTGAAGCAGGGCACTGTTTGCGGTAGGGAAAAATATTAAGTGAAAAACACAAAAATAAAAATTAACAAGGTATTCATTGCGATAAAAAATAAGGGGAATATCTTAAAGTGCTTTACTGTTTTTGTTATTACAACACCTGCTAAGAAATAGAATGGGATAGCTTGGATTGTAGTCAGGTGCCAGAGATCGCCTGGTAAATAATAAAAGAAATAATCACCAAATAATAAAAGGAAAGAACCATTAAGTAGAAATTCCAGAACGATAGCTTCTATGGCTATAATGGTGGCTAGTTTTCGAGATGAACGGATGTTCCAGCCATGAAGGCTATCGTGTAACAGATACAAGTAGAAACCATACATTCCCCATACAAAAAGAGAATATAACGACGTATAGCCATTGTGAATTGGGAAAATATGATATTCCCACAGAGGAGTCCCGAATATTATTGTATATAAAGTGTCAGAAAAAACCTCACCAAAAATTCCAATTAAGGTAACGGTAGAGATGTACAACGCCGCACTTACCGGGTCTATCCTCTTAAAGGATTTTACAATGACAGAGTTAAACAAATAAACAATCAAGAGTCATCCTATTGAAAAATACAGTAAGGCAGGGATTGCTACGGTGAACATGATTGTGACCCTACGGGGAATCGAACCCCGATTTAAGCCTTGAGAAGGCTCCGTCCTAACCGTTAGACGATAGGGCCAATTCGGAAACTCTACCGCAAACACTGCTCTGCTTCAACAGCCGATATGATATATCATATCGGCCACGATACAATTTTATTTTTCTTTGCCGTTGAAGGGATGACGTTCAAGCGTGGAGAGCTCAATGTCGTCAAGACAACGAACGTTTATCGAAACCATTTCTGAGCCATCTGGTTTTGAGCCACGACCATAGGACTGCACTCCACAGATAGGGCAGAAGAGGTGTTTAATTTTTCCGGTATTAAAACGGTAATCAGTGAGCGCAGAATCGTCTCCTGCAGTGAGTGTGAACGCGCTTGCGGGTACGAAAGCAAGCAAGAGACCTTTCTTCTCACAGTGGGAACAATTGCATTCAATGGCACTCGTGAGCTCCATATCAACTGCAAAGCGTACTTTTCCGCAGTGGCATCCGCCCGTGTAGGTTTTCATAAGTCTAGTATAGCAAAAACCATATCATCAGTATGATATATCATAGTGTCCTTATCTTTGTCCGGGCGGACAAAGATAAGGACAAGCAAGAAAGAGAGGAAATACGGGTTGAAGTGGCGGGTACGGAAAGGGGACTAATATGATATATCATAGTGGTTCTACAGATAGAAAATGGGCGGCCCGGAGGGCCGCCCATTGCGCATGCTTAGATTTCTGTATCGTGCGGAGTTTTGTAGGCTTCGTGCGTTGGTTTGCGAGCAACGTTTTCAGGAGGATGTACTCCTTGAGTTGCGAGTTCCGCGTTTATTTCTCTTGCGTTAGTGGCCAAATCTTTTCGACCGATATGCAAGAAATAGCTAACACGGGCCTCTGTAAAGGGGTATGGCAGTTGGGACATGCACATCTCCTTTGCTCGCTTGTCGGACTTCCGACAAGCATACGGCAATACTACTCCTGTTGATGAAAAAACGAAAAAGAAAAAGCCCGTCCGAAAGGACGGGCACTTCCACACCTGGAGGGTAGTTTAGTTGTCTTCTGGCGGACGTGTTTTGAGGTCGAATATCATCGCATCAAATTCTTTTGATGACATACGACGAGGAGCTTTATGCTCGGTAGTTTCTTGAGAATTCACCATCTCAGCTTCTGCGAGGGTGTGTCCAATACCGGCAGGCTGAGATTTTTTTGCATTTGGCACCGATTCCTTTTTTGGATTCAATCGTGCTTGGCGTTCGTATACTTCTTTTCCGAGTGCATCAAGATTGCACGTAACCGATCTTCACCGTTTTCGATAGACATAGGGAAGCTCCTATCCTAGTAATCCTTCTATGACCTCCTTCACCATCGTACCATCCGCCCGTCCTTGAGTTTCCTTCATGACTGCGCCCATAAGCATGCCCATTTTTGATTTGTCGGCATTCAGCTCAGCAATCTTCGCTTTTGCGATTACTTCAATCTCTTCGCGCGGCATTTGGGTAGGAATGAATGCTTCAATGACGGCAAGTTCTTCTTTCTCTGGCTCGGCAAGTTCCAGACGGCCGCCCTTGGTGAACTGGTCGATAGAGTCTTTGCGCTGGCTTGCGGCGCGCTTAAGAACCGCCATCGCCTCGTCGTCGGTTAGGAATTCGTCTGGCTTGCGCTTCTTAGCAACGACTTCGTTGGTCATTGCAGTAGTCAAAGAACGAAGAGTGCGCAATCGAACCTCATCCTTTGCTTTCATTGCCTGCATAATGCCTGCCTTTAGATCTTGATGTAGTGCCATGATTTTTTAACTATACCACGCATCAAAAATCAGCCGTGTTAGGGTATACTTTTGAAAGTTATGGAAACGAGCTGGCACGCCCGTTCTATTGATGACATCGCTAAAGAACTCGCGACTGACGCCGCGAAGGGCCTTTCGCGTACCGAGGCAGCGGCTCGTCTTTTAATAGGACGCAATCGACTCCCCGCGCCTAAACCCGATACGCTCTTCGCGCGTATCTTTCGTCAAATTGCTAGTCCAATCGCGATTGTCCTCCTTCTTGCGGCACTCGCAACAGCATTCATCTCGCACTATACCGATGCAATCATCATCGCGGTCGCACTTCTGGTAAATGTTGCTATTGGCATCTTTCAGGAAGGCCGAGCAGGGAGTGCGTTCTCGGCTCTCGCAAAAGAAGAAGCATTGCGTGCGGTTGTTATACGCGAAGGAGAGCGTATGGAAATCTCTGCAGAGTGCGTGGTGATCGGTGATCTGATTGTTTTGTCGGCGGGTGCGAAGATGCCTGCAGATATTCGCCTTACGGAGGTGCATGATCTCCAGGCAAACGAAGCGCCGCTTACGGGTGAATGGCTTCCGACTGAAAAGCATACGGAACTTACTGAGAAAGATGCGCCGCTCGCAGAGCGCAAGAATATGGTGTATGCAGGAACGCTTGCGGCGACTGGCGCAGGTCAGGGAATTGTCGTTGCAACCGGTATTCATACTGAACTCGGCGCAATCGCAAAAGAACTATCCAAATCAAAACGCACCGAGACACCACTTCAAAAGGATATAAAAGGTATTGCACGGATGCTCCTTGTCGCGGTTGCGGTTGTCATTGTCGTTATCAGTGCGCTTTCGTTACTGCGGGGCATGACGATTGGTGAAACGATGCTCGTTGCCATTGCTATTGCCGTTGCCTCCATTCCAGAAGGTCTCCCTGCCGCAGTGACGGTGGTGCTCGCGCTTGGTATGGAGCGCATCCTCAAAGCGGGTGGTCTGGTACGCAGTCTCCTTGCTGCAGAGACATTGGGCGCAACCTCAGTCATTCTTACGGACAAAACCGGCACCCTTACCGAAGGACGTATGAAAGCGGTTGCGTTCGTGACACGCCAATCAACAACGGAAACGGCAGAAGGTGACACGGCAAAAGCGATGCTTCGCGCTGCGGTGCTTGCCTCCGATGGTTATTTGGAAGAAGTGGCGGAACCTGCAAAAGATGCTGAGAAGATCATTGCGCGCGGACGTCCCATGGAGCAGGCGATTTTGCTCGCAGGGCTTGCTGCCGGGATTCCTGAGCGTCAGCTCCGTGAAGAGTTTCCCAGGGTTGATGAGCTCCATTTCTCTTCTGCGCGCGGGTTTGGCGGCATGCTTGTCAAAGAGCATGGAAAACATGTGGCATACGTAAGCGGGACACCGGAACTATTCCTTGCGCATGCTGAGCACATGACGGGAACCAGAGGCGGGACACGTCCGTTTACTAAAGAGGATGCGGAGTTTTTCAACGAAGCACTCCGTCGTTCCGGCTCAGAAGGGAAGCGGGTGATGGCAGTCGGCCGTATCGAGGTGCATGGTAAGGAGTTCCCGCTTGAGAAAGCCATGACCGAGTTTTTGGATGATCTCCAGCTCATCGGATTCATCATTTTCTCGGACGTCATTCGCCCTGAAGCAAAAGCAGCGGTTGCTGAGATGCAGGGCGCCGGTGCGCGCGTCATTATGCTCACAGGCGACAATCCAGAAACAGCACTCTGGTTTGCGCGGCAGGTCGGTATTGCACAAGGTGCAACGCGCGCATACACGGGCGCTGACTTCCGCGATCTTCCTGACGAAGCACTGCTCGCGCTCCTTGAAACGCAGACCGTGTTCGCACGCGTCGCACCAAAAGACAAGCTTCGTATTGCCCAGGTTCTAACAAATGCCGGAGAAGTAGTCGCGATGACGGGGGACGGGGTGAATGATGCGCCCGCACTTGAGGCAGCAGCCATTGGTGTTGCACTTGGTTCTGGTACCGACGTTGCGAAAGAAGCGTCAGACCTCGTACTTCTTAAAGACAGTTTCTCTGTCATTACAAAAGCCATAGAGGAGGGACGGCGCCTTCGCGACAATGTGAAGAAGATGTTTGCGTACATGCTCTCGACAAACTTCAGCGAGATTTTCATTATCACTGCCTCTCTTGCTGCTGGGCTTCCAATTCCTATTCTTCCAACACAGATTATGTGGGCGAACCTTATTGAAGGCGGGCCTATGAATGTGGCGCTCGCATTTGAGCCCTTGTACCCGTCTGCGATGAAGCGCTCGCCCAAACATCCCGACATTCAGAAGGTGCTCTCGAAAGACCTGATGAAGCTTATCGTCACCGTAGGCTCCTTGACCGGCATGATGCTGGTCACGATCCACTTCTACTTGGTATCAACCGGTATTCCAGAAGAAGAGATGCGCACTATTATGTTTGGTGCTGTTTCCGCTTCGTCTGTTGCCGGTGCGTTCTCCCTCAAGTCGTTTGGCACCCCGCTCTGGAAGATTCCCGTCCTTTCAAACGGCATTCTCTTCGTGTCACTTCTTGGGTCGGTCGCCATGCTCCTTATCGCGCTCTTTGTCCCGTTTGTGCAAAACCTCGTCCACACGGTTCCCGTCTCAGTCTTTGATTTGATGCTGATTGCCGGTGCTGGTGTTGCAAACCTTGCTCTTATCGAGATAGCGAAAGAAATGTTCTTCATCGGTCCGGCACGTCGTGCAGAACGTCGCCTTGCGGCAGTCGCGGTATAATGGGGGAAATGGATATCCTTACTGTCGGACTTATTGTGCTTGCGCTCGTATTCCTGCAGGGAATCGGGCTGTATTTCATGATGCGTCGTAAGGAAGGAAAAGTAGAGGGCGGCATGGACGGGCTTATGCTGCTTCAGAAGCAGATGGAGAACCTGGAGCGCACGCTTGACTCCCGCATGAACGCATCTTCAACCCAGATGCACGAGACGATGCGCACGCAGCTTGGAGAGTCTTCGCGCCTTATTAAAGAGATCACCACTGAAATCACTTCAGTGAAAGAGATTGGTCGGGAAACGGGGAAGTTCGCAGAACAACTTCGTTCATTGCAGGACATTCTCAAGAATCCGAAGCAGCGCGGAGTGCTTGGAGAATATTTCCTTGAGACCGTACTCAAAAACGTGCTGCCGCCCGGTCTCTACCAGATGCAGTACGCATTTAAGAACGGAGAGATTGTCGACGCCGTGGTGTTTATGAACGACAAGATAGTACCAATCGATTCAAAGTTCTCACTGGAAAACTACAACCGTCTTGCGGCTGCGACGGATCCCGTTGAGCGCGCAGCGCTTGAGAAGGCGTTTGTGAACGATCTTAAGCTCCGTATTACAGAGACTGCTAAGTACATTCGTCCAGAAGAAGGAACCATGGATTTCGCGTTCATGTTCATTCCCTCTGAAGGTATTTATTACGAACTGCTCGTCAATCAGATTGGGGTAGGGGAGGATGAGAA
>Ga0163151_10002909_pt1 | contig 25490 bp, 27 predicted proteins | sample OliLakLV19MP5IB2_FD_145596 | JGI IMG/M metagenome (GOLD analysis project Ga0163151, IMG submission 145596) | Freshwater microbial mat bacterial communities from Lake Vanda, McMurdo Dry Valleys, Antarctica - Oligotrophic Lake LV.19.MP5.IB-2 | ecosystem: Environmental > Aquatic > Freshwater >...
TATCTTCAGCGAAAAACTTGAGTAATTTAGTGATTGTTGATTTCTTAATTCTGGGCTTTCGCTGCAACATATTATCTAGCTTAACATTTGTTAAGCTAGTCTAGAGCCTTAATTTTTATTTAAACTCCAATTTTTAATTTTAGGGATAGCTGATCCGTGAGGATCGCTTTCGGGATTATGCAAAAACTTTGCCAATCTTTTGATCACCTCATCACTACAAGCATGTTCTAATCGCTCCGCCTCAGCATGAACTAACTCTTTTTTCATCTTCAATGTCTGATGGAGAAAGACTTCAATAATCCGGTGCTTGTAGGTCAATTTTGTCCCAATATCTAGACCCTTTTTAGTTAGGGTTACTTCCGCATAGGGTTGAGCCACCACTAAACCATCACGAACTAATTCTTTTAATCTTTCAGAAACGGTCGATTTACTAAGTTTTAACTTTAAAGCTATATGCGTTACTCCAGTTCCTTTGGTTAACTGACTTAAGATATAAATAGCTCTTATGTAATCTTCCTTAGTAGCAGTTATCTTTCCAATCCTACCTTCAGATGTTCGCATATACGAACTATATACTACCACTACCTTTTTGACAACTTTCTACTTGGTATAGAATCATAAAAAAAGCCCCGCACCAGAGGTGCGGGGTTTTTTTCTTAACTAGCGACTTTAGTTAACTTGACTCGAATCGTAAGTCTAGACTTCTTGCGGGCGGCCGTGTTCCCCTTAATCACTCCACGCTTCGCCGCTTTATCAATAGCTTGATAAGCCTTTGGTAGCATTTCTTTCGCTTTAGCAGTGTCTCCACTAGCAATAGCTTTATTGACATCTTTAACAACGTCCGTCATGACATTCTTCCGACGAATGTTAAAGATACGTTTTTTCTCTGATTGGCGATTAGCCTTGGCTGCTCCTTTGGTGATTGGCATAAATATTAATTTAAAGTCTCAGCACTATACGGTATTAAGCCAAAAAAATCAACCTTTTCGTTGTCACCAATAATAAACGTTACCCAAACCCCCTCGAGTCATTAATAAATAGGTTACTGTGTCATTCATATGAATATGGCGACAAAAACAGACATCTTTAAGCGTTATCTTAGTGAGTACTTAAAAGCCAACAAACAGCGTAAAGGAGAGATTATTAAACACATTAACGACGTAGTTGGACTGCATCCTAAATCCATCATCAGACGTTTCCGTGTACAACAAAAAAGACATCCCTTAGATACCGAAGCCAGGGGTCGTCCTGTGTACTATACTCCTGATGTCACCGCTGCCCTGAAAGAGATCTGGACCCTGAGTGGTGAGTTATGCGGCGATAACCTAGCTGGCTTGTTGGTTCCGTACGTCACTGCTCTGACTCGATCCAGTCAATGGACCTATAGTGACGAAACCACTGGTAAATTATTAGCGATGAGTACTGGAACTGTTAGAGAACGGGTCCGGTATTTTGCACGTAGTTTATTAGCCTTTGGTAATGGTCGCAGTACTACCGTACCGACAGTGATGAGACAGATACCGATTAGAACTGATGGTTGACCGACGACGCAAAAAAGGTGTTTGATGAAGTTTATCGACACGGAAATAAGAGTTGGTTGGGTAACACTTATTTATTGTCTACTACGCCTTTTTAGATACCTAGGACCTTTTTTAGTTCAGTGTCGACTTTTTGCTGTACAACACTGGAAATCAAACCAATTTCTCCCAACACAATTTTAGCGTCCAGTGTCGCTATTTTGGAGCAGACGATTTTTGAGGTGGTTTTTAAACCATTCTCTTGGTCTGGCGTGAGATTAACTAAATGGTTTCCTCTTAACTTAGTCTGCGAGGTAACAAACACTACTACCACGTCTTCACCCACTTTCCCTTTAGAAATAATCAAAGCCGGTCTGACTTTATTACCGGTTAAATCAGTAAATGGAAAAGGTACTAAGATAATCGTTCCTCTCTTATACATAGGACTTCTTTAAGTCTGAAGCTGAATAAAGCTCAGGTTCTTTATCAAGGAAAGCAAAGCTCTCTGAGTAAGTATTAATATTAGTGATGTCATTAACCGCCATATTGTATTGAGTCGGAAACTTGATCAAAAGCACCTCTGGTTGATTGCGTCGCCCAATAGCAAAAACATCCCCCGTTTCTCTAACGGTATTAATTAACTTGGCAATCTGCTTGCGCGCATTTGTGGTAGTAATTGTTTTCATCTTTATATTGTACATTTTGTACAAATTTAGTCAAATACTTGTGCTCGTCCACCAACTTTAGCACTAAAGAGGCTGTAGGTTCTATACAATTTCAGCCGCTCTCACTTTAACCTCTTGGCTCAACTTCCAGCCATTACCATGCCTCAATAGTCCGAGATATGACTGAATCGTTTCTGCTTTTCCCTGCTTTGTCCTTATGTTGTTCCACATTCGGCGTTTAGTGACCGTTCGTAAGACCCGATGCTGGGGGAAATGCACCCAACCAAGAAAATCAACTCCTGAGGCAAAAGTACTGATTGATACCTTACTCGGATGCATGGATAGTTTCAGTTTTGCTAGTAAGAAATCCTGCATCAGTGACAAAATTTTTTCTAGGTATGTTCGATCATGCGAGATAACAACGAAGTCATCAAAGACGCGCTACGAAATATTCACGAATCCTTGAGTCCACTCACCCTCAGAACTGAGATTGACCGACGACGCAAAAAAGGTGTTTGATGAAGTTTATCGACACGGAAATAAAGAGTTGGTTGGGTAACACTTATTTATTGTCTACTACGTAGCAATGCTTCTTAAGGGTAAAATAACTCTTTTATCATTCCCTCAGTTATACAAAGGTGTTAATCTTAAATCTATGACAAAAGTCTATCCGCAAGCTTATTTAAACAAAAAAGTTCTTCCGCTTTCAGAAGCCAACTTGAGTATTGCGAGCTCGGCTGTCCTCTATGGCCTTAGTGTCTACACTGTCTTTCCGGTCACCCTAACAAAAAAAGGGCCGGCTATCTTTCGAATCAAAGACCATTTCAAACGCCTAATCAATTCAGCTAAGATTATTGGCCTTGATACCTTTGCTTTGGAATGGACTGAAGAAAAGTTTTTAACTGCCACTAAAGAATTGATAGCTGCCAATGAAATCACAGAAACCGTGTTTGTTAGAGCCACAGTCCACGTGGACGAACTCGTTCCTGGCACTCGCGCGCGGGGTCTACGGACTAATCTTAGTCTTTTTATCTATGAAGCAACCCCCATAGTGCCGCAAAACGGTATGCGCCTGAAAACCAGTCCGTGGCGCAGGGTACCGGACTACGCTATTCCCTCTCGCGCTAAGGTAAACGGCGCTTATATCAATTCTGTCTTAGCTAAACAAGACGCTCTTGATAGTGGTTATGATGATTGTATTTTTTTGGATGTGAACGGACATGTCTGTGAGCTTAGTGCTGCAAATATTTTCATTGTCCGTGATGGGGTATTGATTACCCCTGATCGCTCAAATGATTTACTCGAGGGGATTAATCGTGCCACCATTCTTGAATTTGCTCGCAAAGCCGATATCCAATGTGAACTTCGAAACGTCGACTTAACCGAACTATACGTAGCTGACGAAGCTTTTGCTTGTGGTACTTCAGCCTTTGTTGCACCAATCAAAGAGGTTGACGGTCGCATAATCGGTGACGGAAACATTGGTCCGATTACTGCCAGTCTACGAAGCCAGCACCAAGAAACACTCCTGGGCAAAAATCCAGATTATGAAAAACTCCTCACCTACATCTCCTAGACCAACTCGGTAGAAATTAACTGTCCCTCTCAAATTTGTAGTACAATAAAAAAATGATTAGATCACTTGGAGGAATAATTGAATCCCTAGAAGACAAGGCAGTGGTTTTAAGCGTTAATCAAATAGGCTATTTAATCCACACTTCCACCACGAGAGCGGCTTATGTGCCTGGCGATGAAGCTTTTTTTTATACTCATCTGGTAGTCCGCGAAAACGCCCTTGATTTATATGGCTTTACTGAGAAATTGGAATTGTATTTTTTTGAACTACTACTCAGTGTCCCAAAAATTGGCCCGAAATCAGCTCTCCAGATACTAAACCAGGCTGACACCAGCTTGCTCACATCGACCATTCTTGCCGCTGACCCTGATCAGCTGCACAAATTATCCGGGATTAGTAAAAAAATGGCGACTAATATCACTACGCACCTGGTTGGGAAACTAGACCATTTAGACTTAGGCGAAGTGAGTCATACTAGTCCAGGAAGCTTGTTGTCACCAAATCAAATTGACGCCATTGATGCTCTGATTACCCTGGGATACAGCCAATCTGACGCCAGAAACTACGTCCAGAAACAAGAACGAGGCGGGGATACAAAATCAATTATCCAAGCAGTCCTGAAAGAGATCCCCATGCGTTAATTAAGCTTTAAATTAGACAGGTAGACAACACAACAACTAACTTTTGGCAAAAGAATACTTTGTCCGTATACTTGTTATTATATGGCTTATATTTTTTCCGTAATCAAGAGTTTACTGCCTCGGTCCCTACTTGATTTGATTCGACCTCCTTACCACTTTGCATTAGCTTATGCTGCTAGTTTACGTTACCAACATCCGTCACGCGAACTGATTGTCATTGGTGTCACTGGCACCAAAGGAAAATCAAGCACGACCGAAATCATGGCTCGGATTTTAGAAGCACAGGGATACAAAACCGCTTCACTTTCCACTATCCACTTTAAAATTGCTGGGGAGGCCAAAAGAAACTTATTTAAGATGACGATGCCCGGACGCTTCTTTGTCCAAAAATTTCTTCGTGACGCTGTCGCTGCTGGTTGTACCCACGTCGTTTTAGAGATCACCTCTGAAGGTGCCCGACAATACCGCCATCGGTTCCTTGAGCTCGATGGACTTATCTTCACTAACCTAACTCCTGAACACATTGAGTCACATGGTTCTTTTGAAAAATATAAACAAGCAAAATTATCTATTGCCGATCGTGTAGCTAAATCAAAAAAAACTCCGCGTTATTTAGTAGCAAATGTTGATGATGAACATGGTGCTGACTTTTTAAATTTTGATGTTGAATATAAATTACCCTACTCCCTGAAAAATCTCTCTTTGTACTCCCTGCACCGAGACAGTGTCAGCCTAGTCTTTGGTGACACCACCATTAGAGTTCCGTTAATCGGACTGTTTAATGTCTACAATATCTTGGGAGCAATTACTTTAGCTCGAGCATTAGATATTTCGTTTAATACCATCGACAAGGCTTTACGTGATATCCCAGCTATTGCCGGCCGAGTGGAACAATTCACCACCAGCAAGGATGCCGAGAAGCAAGTGACGGCAGTAGTAGACTACGCCCACACCACTGACTCACTAGAAAAACTTTACCAAGCCTTCCCTGATACTTATAAGGTCTGTGTTCTTGGCAACACTGGCGGTGGACGTGACACCTGGAAGCGCCCAGAAATGGGTGCAATCGCTGACCGCTACTGTGATCAAATCATTCTCACTAATGAAGACCCTTACGATGAAAATCCGCGACAGATTGTTGAGCAGATGGCTAAAGGCATCGAACATCAAGACAAACTAGAAATTATTATGGATCGTCGCTCTGCGATTACCGCCGCTTTTGAAAGAGCGCCTCACAATAGCCATGTCCTCATCTCAGGCAAAGGGACTGACCCATATATCATGGGACCAAGAGGTAGCAAGCAAGAATGGAGTGACGCTGAGGTGGTAAAGGAGGAGCTAGCAAAATTATAGTTAAAATAGTACGCACCTTCAGTGCGCACTATTATTAAACCCCAAGATACAAAACAATCCCAGCTGTCACCGAGACATTGAGTGATTCTTTTTGTCCGAGCATCGGAATTTCTAAAACCTGATCAGCGGCAGCCAAGACTGCATCTGACAAGCCTTCGGTTTCACTACCTAAAATATAAGCAACTGATTTTGGTAAAACAAAATCTGCTAATTTTATCGAATTTGTCGACTGTTCGACCGCCACGACAGTGACGCCCTTTGCCTGAAGTTTTTTGATTAAAATCAAAATATCAGACACAACTTCCCAAGGAATAAATTCTTCCGCTCCCAAAGCGGTTTTGTGAATCTCGCCCACCTGTCGACCAAAGCGGTCAATTGGTGCTGGTGTAAAACCAGTGAGATAAACCTTCTCTACCCCAGCGCCATCACAGGTACGGAATATTGCTCCCACATTATAGTTACTGCGGATATCAGCTAAGATCACCTGTTTCATTCATGCTACACTAACAAATAATTCATATTGAATCCATTTTTTGGGGATTGGTTATTTACTTTTTATTACTAATGCTGGCATCTTTGCGTTTGATTTGCTGATATAATATGATATATTGCTGCCACTCAAACAACCAATGCGCGCCCAGCTCATCTCGGTACGCGTAAACAGTACCCATACTGTTTACCCTTATTAAGGAGAGGTACGTAAAGCAGGCAAAACAAACACATGCGCCCATAGCTCAGCTGGTAGAGCAGCTCCCTTTTAAGGAGAAGGTCCTAGGTTCGAACCCTAGTGGGCGCACAAACGCAAAAAAGAACTTTTAGTCCTGGGACTAAAAGTTCTTTTTTAGTGAGCAAACAATTTTGCTCACGGCGTTGGTGCGCCCACTAGGCGCGGTTTTTCGTTTAGAAAAGCGTGGCGCGGTTCGAAAAGCTTTTGAGATAGATTTGACTAGAAGGAGAATATATCTCAAAGGTGTACAGATTCTGTAAGGAAAGTGGCCTAGCGGGCGCTCCAATTTAGATAGGCCTTCTTTTATTAAGCCACCAAAAACTCCAGACTCAGTCTGGAGATGAATCGGCTTGTCCAGACAACATAAACAGATACAATAGAACTAATGAGATACCGCAAAGGAGCCCACTGCGTATACAAAACTGAATACCACATTGTCTGGACACCTCGCTATCGGCGTAAACTCTTTGTGAACAACATCAAAGCAGAGTGTGAGGCATATTTCAAAACCATGGAAGATCTGCAGACCGATATCGAGGTTATAGCCGTCAATGTACAACCGGACCATATCCATATAGTACTCGTCATCCCACCTAGAATTGCAGTTGCCGACGTTGTTAAGTATCTAAAAATCCAAAGTGCCAAAACCTTCAAAGCCAAGTATGGTTTTATGCAAAAAGCTATCTGGGGCAGAGGTGGTATCTGGTCACGAGGGTACTTTGTCTCTACCGTGGGTATAGACGAGAAAACCATCTTGGCGTATGTCGCTAACCAAGAGAAAGAGGACAGAGGGCAACTACAATTTGAGCTCTAACGAAGAGGAAACTCCCGACTCTGTCGGGAGAGGGTTCAGTTTCAAAAAATTTTGTACCATCTCATTTTGATTGACTTTGTAACCAATTGACTTAGCGAGATAGCAGAAGGTGAAGGTGAAGGTGTTCACCTTTGTTTAAGTGACGAGCTTCAACAAATAACAAGCGCTGGGCTCTTTAGTAAGATGAATATAAAATCCCTTGAAGGCGAAGACTTCATCATTCGTGTCTCACCCAATGGGACGTGTTCACGCGGCAAGGAAGCTTTGAGGGAGTCACTTCATGCACCTGTCTGGAATCAGCACGAAGATCCTATTAGGTTTCTGAAACGAATTCTTGCTAACGTTGGGAAGCAAATTCAGACGAAATAAAAGCCTACACCAACACTAAGCCCCCACAATTGTCGGGGCTTTTTCTATAAATCTAACGTCCCCTACCCTCTCAAGACCCAATCCTCCAAGGCCAAATCCAAATCGGTCTCCCCGCGATGACCTTCATGATATATCTTTAGCAACCTCCTCGCTTTTACTTCTATTTCTCCAGACTTGAAATCCCGCAGGGCCCTTTTTGCTTTTTGATACGGAAAATCTTTTAGTCCGGCTTCGGCTGCAGTTTGCGTCACGCCAGCCAATCTCATAGCCTTAAGTTGCCACCAGAGAGTGCCGATTATTTCTTCAGAGGATAGGTTATTTCTCTTTGCCTCCTGGAGTAAAAGCCAAAGCGAACGCTTATCTTTCCTAGCTAAAGCATCAGCTAAACTAAAAGCATTAAAACGTGCTGTTGGATCTTTTTTATATTCCTCAAGTACCGAAGCTTGTTTAGTGAGTGGTTTTTTGTCGGCAGCTAACAGTGCGCCAGCAACGCAAACAAATAAGTTTTGTGAAGTCGCCAAGGCTTCACACTCGCTGATAAATTCTTTAAAAATTTCGCTATCGCTACTGCCAACATCTACTAAATACACTGAGTCTCCACCGAAGAGAGAGCTGGAGCTGGCGAAGCCAAGCAAAGTACCAGGTAAATAATCATCAGCTTCAAGTGAAATTATCTCTTGGTCTTCACCCAACTTAGCCCTCGCTACAAGGTATGCTTTTTGTTTTATCTTAAGGGAATCTGTACCGTAAAAAACTTGAAGCATATTACCTACAATCAACTAAATCAGCCCAGTTAGGTCCGGTCGCCACATCTACTTTGATTGGGACCTTATAAGTTTCATAACCAGCAAGTACACTCTCCATTAGCTCTACTAATTTCGGAATTTCTGCCTCCAACATTTCATTTTTAATTTCAAATACTAATTCGTCGTGAACTTGAAGTAATATCCGCACATCAGCCAACTTCTTTTCTTTAACTAAATAAGCAAAGACCTTATTCATCGCCACTCGCATAATGTCTGCCGCTGTTCCTTGAATTGGGGCGTTTATCGCCATCCGCTCCGCCTGAGCCCGGATAAAAGGTGCGTTGGAGCAAATACCAGGAAAGTGTCGTTGTCGGCCAAATAGAGTTTTAGTGTAGCCGTGATCACGAGCATACTGTTTAGTTTCTTCTAAGTATTCGGCCAAGCGAGTAAAGGTGTTGAAATAGGCATTCAAAAACTCTTGGGCTTCTTCTCGCGGCGTGTCGTCACCGAGGTTGGCACGAAGCGCATTTACCCCCATACCGTAGAGAATACCAAAGTTAATCACTTTGGCCTTGCGACGCATTTCACTCGTGACCTCACTAGCCTTTACACCAAAAACTCTAATTGCTACTCCTGTATGAACATCCTCACCGACACTAAAGATATCAATTAGTTTTTGATCATGCGCTAAAATAGCAGCTATCCGCAATTCAATCTGGGAGTAATCAATGCCGACCATAGTGAAGCCTTCCTCAGCCACAAAGCCGCGTCTAATCGCCCGACTTTCTTCAGTTCGTACTGGGATGTTTTGCAGATTAGGATCTTTTGAACCCATGCGCCCAGTAGTTGTGCCTGTCTGAAGGAATGTAGTGCGAATACGTCCATCATCACTCACTTGTGTTGGCAAAGTGTCAGCGTATGTAGAGACTAGCTTTTGGAGTTCACGATAGCGTAAGAGATCAGCAATAATTAGATGGTCATCTTTCAGTTTTTCGAGCTCAGACTCTTTGGTGGAGCGTTGTCCACCAGCGGTTTTCTTTTGGTGTTTTGGTTTTAAGCCAAGAGCATCAAACAAAACCTCACCTAATTGTTTTGGGGAATTAATATTAAATTCAGTCCCGGCATGCTGATAAATACTTTGTCGCAGTGTCTCTAACTCTTTGTGCATTTCTAGAGCCAGCTGCTTCAGGTACTCGACGTTGAGTTTGATGCCGTTACCATTAATATGCTTCACGACCTCCTGGAGTGGCTGTTCAATTTTTTCGTACACGTTTTTAAGATCCAAATCACTGGTTACTTTCTCCAGTAGGATTTTAGAAATTTCTTTAAAGTTATTAGTGTTCAAATATGCCTGACCATAATCAATTATATCTTCGAGACTTGGATTAGTGCGTTCGCTCTCCAAAAGCCAAAGCAGAATCCCGGTCTGACTAATTTCCTCTGGTGAAACATTGCTAGTCGAAACACCGACAGACACCTCAGAAGCCAGACCTAAGGCTGTTTTAACCCGACTACCTAAAGTACGAAAACCGAGTTCGGTAAATAGAGTAGTAATTTTTTCGATATCGGCGTCAGCTTGCCAATTCTTTTCAGATAAATTAAAAGTGACCGGTACATCGATACGAATGGTTGCCAACATTTTTGAAAACCGAGCTTCTTCTTCTCCTTCTTTTAGTAAGTTAATGATTCGTGGTTTTATTCCGACAGCCAGGAAAGCGGGTTCATCTTTTTTTAATTTTTTGTAAATTGCATCCAAATCACCGAAATTGGTGATGAGCTCGGTGGCAGTTTTTTCACCAATACCAACAATGCCGGGAATGTTGTCTGAAGTATCTCCTCTTAGACCTTTGTAGTCGGGAACGAGTTTAGGTCCAAAACCAAAACGCTCATTAACGGCTTTTTCATCATAAATAATTGTATCCTTAATCCCCTTTTTCAAGGTATAGACACGCACTCTAGTACCATCAATACACTGCAACGTATCCATATCGCCAGAAGCAATAATGACCTCAAGGTTTTTGTTACTTTTTGTTTGTTCCGCAATTGTTCCTAAAAGATCATCTGCCTCAAAACCAACTTGCTCATAAATCGGAATCCCGAAAGCAGCAAAAATATCCCTCGAGCGGATAATTTGCGACACTAGGGTGTCGTCTGTCTTTTCCCGCTTCGCTTTATACCCCTCAAAAGCATCGTGCCGATAAGTTGGTTCTGGCAAGTCAAAGCAAGCCACGATGTAGTCTGGCTTAAAGTCTTCAATGATCTTGAGGATCATACTAACGACTCCATATAAAGCACCTGTCGGCGAACCGTCCGGCGCTGTAAAATCAGGTAAAGCGTGATAGGCGCGATGCAAAATTGCGTGCGCATCAAGTAAGATTAAACGTTGTTTTGTTAGCTTTTTAGTAATCACAGATTTAGTATACTGTTTTTTTAGCAAACTGACTAAACCACTGGTTCTAAACCGAAAACAGCCTCCCTGGTGTCTTCATCAATAGTCTTTAAGGTAAGGTAGATGGAGTCTTTTGGTAAGACTGGAGCAATTCTTTCGGCCCACTCAATACAAATGAGATTACCCTTAGCTAAAAGTAGGTTTTCTAGTCCCAGTGGTCGCAATTCTTCTAGAGATTCAATCCGGTAAGCATCTATATGAATCAATCGTTGAAACTGGTGCGGTCCAGGCACTAGATAACTTTTCATAATGGTAAAGGTGGGACTAGTAACAGTCTCCTGAATACCAAGCTCGAGTGCTAATTGCTGCACTAAAGTTGTTTTACCCGCGCCCAAGTTACCCGAAAGCGAAATCACTTGCAGTGTTTTTTTATTATCGGACAAATAGCGCCGAAGATTTTGGGCAAACAACCTAATTTCCTCTAAACCTTTGATGACAGTCCTTGGTGGCATATCACCTTATTGTACTGCTTTATAATAAAATAGCACTCCAAAACCATTTCAATGCTTTAATTTATAGCTGGCTGCTTACTAACTATAGTCACCATATCACGCATGATATGACAGCTCTCCAAATCAGTTAGTTTGTTTTGACAATACCTGTGTAATGGTTTAATTGCTTGTGAACACCTCATCTATACAAGATAGATATGTAAACAAAAAAATAGGAGCGGTGCGCTGTAGACTGCATGTTATAATTTTCTCAGCATGCTTAATTTTAATGATAAATTTGCGAACAGCCAACTTAGCGAACTAAGACGCAGTGAGGAAGAAAAATTAGTCCAAGCCTTAGCACCACAGTATGGCTTTGAATACATCAACCTAAATGGATACACCATTAACCCGGAAGCAATTAGCTTATACCCGGAAAAAAAAGCTCGAGCAGCCAAACTTGTAGTCTTTGATGTTAAGCACGATCTTCTCTCGGTCGCAACACAATCACCAAACAATCCTGCCGCCCTTCAAGCCCTACAGGAACTACAAAACGACAGACAAAACATTCAGCTTTTCATGTGCTCACAAGCTAGCTTAGAACATGCCTGGAAGCGTTATCTTGATATTGTAAAATCAACAAGTGAAAAAAACGGTGTTTTTGATATAAATGAAAATGAAATTTTAAACTTTACCAAATCAATCAAAGAAAGTGATGATGTGTCTAAACTGTTTAACAAAATCAACACGCTTAATAACTCCAAGCGTGTCACCGAGACACTGGAACTGATATTAGCTGGTGCCCTTGGTTTGCGTGCTTCAGATATTCATATTGAACCTGAAAAAGCAGCTATCCGCTTACGTTATCGTCTTGATGGTGTACTGCGAGATATTTTTGATATTGACCGGTATATCTACGATCGACTAATTTCCCGCCTCAAACTTATTTCTGGAATGACTCTCAACCAAAAAAAAGAGCCTCAGGATGGTCGTTTTACTTTTACCCTCGGCGAACAAGAAATTGATGTTCGTTCATCAATTATTCCCGGAGCAGTCGGTGAATCAATGGTAATGCGTCTCCTTGATTCTGGAGTAGCGGGCTACACTCTAGATAAAATAGAAATGAACCCGAGGCTGCGTGAAGTTATGGAAAAAGAATTAAAAAAACCAAACGGCTTAATTTTGACTACTGGACCAACTGGCTCAGGTAAAACTACTGTGCTCTACGCTTTCCTACGAGCCGCCCATAAAGAAGGGGTAAAAATTATCACAATCGAAAACCCAGTGGAGTACAAAATAGAAGGCATTGTCCAAACCCAGATCAGTGATAATTACACTTTTGCTTCTGGGCTTCGAGCGATTCTGCGCCAAGACCCAGATATTATTCTAATTGGTGAAATCCGCGATCAAGAAGTGGCCGAAACTGCACTTCATGCAGCTCAAACTGGACACTTGGTTTTTTCAACCCTACACGCAAATAACGCCGCGGCTGCCTTTTCCCGTCTAATTGATCTTGGGGTGGATCCTCGAGTACTAGGTACATCGATGAATGCCATCTTGGGTCAAAGACTAGTACGTCGACTATGTGATAAATGTAAAGTGTCCTACACCGCCACTGAAGAAGAGTCATCACTGATTAAAAAGATACTAAAAAATCACCCAGAAGCAATAATTGTTAGTGAGCCACTAACTTTATATAAAGCCGTCGGTTGCAGCGTTTGTGGCGATACTGGCTACAAAGGTCGTGTCGGTATTTTTGAAGCTATTTTAATGGATGAAACGGTAGAGGAAACTGTCATCAACGATCCTCGAGAGCATGTTTTATTTGCTGCCGCAAAAGCACAGGGTATTCCCACCATGCTTGAAGACGGAATGGAAAAAGTAATCAGTGGCGTTACTTCAATAATTGAACTTGAACGCATGATAGAAATTCCTCGCCTAAAACCAAGTGTGACGGATCAGCCAGATGATGGTGACGCCTTCCTCTCTCACGTAGTATCTTAAGAGTTTTTCTCAGATATAAAAAAACAGCTCGGTCAAGCTTGTTTTTGTTTTTTGTATGCTATAGTCGATTTGTCCGACGTCTTTAGAATTTATTCCAGAGTATAACTCTCTAAGCAAGCTTCCGCATTGAAAGTGAACACCGCGCTAAGAAAGTTTGTCGCACTCTCACTCTAGGGTGAGCGCCACAAAACCCCTCGCCACGTGCTCAAGTTGCTTAGAGAGTTATCGTCTGGAATTTTAAATCAAAGAGTAAGCACTCCTATACGGAGTGGTTGGAGAACTAATTACTTTTGTATACTAGCACGAATATATTTTTCTGTCAATGGCAGGCTCACTGAGCCTTGCCTGAGCAAAGTTAATTTAACACCGCCACCATATGGGCTTTGGTTTCAACAGCAGATTACTTATAAATTTGCTAGAATGACTTAATGGAAAAAAGGCCAAACAATAAGTTAGTTGCTAAAGATGAAAATAGTAATCTAGACCATACTCTCCGTCCACAAACTTGGGAGGACTACATTGGTCAAGCTAAAACTAAAGAGAATTTACGCATCTTACTCACAGCCGCCAGGCAGCGGGGCCATGCGGCTGAGCACATCTTACTTTACGGGCCACCCGGCCTTGGCAAGACCACACTCGCCCATCTAATCGCTAAGACCTTAGGTACCAACATGCGTACCACCTCTGGGCCGGCGATCGAAAAGGTGGGGGATCTAGCAGCCATTCTAACCAACCTATCGCCAGGTGACGTACTTTTTATCGATGAGATCCACCGCTTATCTAAGAGTATCGAAGAAATACTTTACCCTGCTATGGAATCCGGTGTATTAGATATTATTATTGGTAAAGGCCCTTCAGCCCGCACAGTACAACTTGATCTTCCACCTTTTACACTAGTTGCCGCTACTACCCGCATTTCAATGTTATCCGCTCCACTACGTTCCCGTTTTTCCGGCGGTACTTTTCGTTTAGAATTTTATAGTGATGAAGAAATTGCTGAAATTCTTACGCATTCAGCCAAAGTACTAGGCGTTGATGGTAACCCTGAATTAATGTTGGCTATCGCGAAGCGTTGTCGAGCTACTCCACGCACCGCCAACTACTTACTAAAACGCTGTCGAGATATGGCCCAACTCCAAACCGGTCTTTTGACAGAAGATATTATCAAACAAACATTTACTTTACTAGAAATAGACTCTCTCGGTCTAGGACGACCTGACCGAGCGGTCCTAGAAACAATTATTTATAAATTTGGTGGTGGTCCGGTCGGACTAAACACCATAGCAGCCGCCACCGGTGAAGAGCAGTCAACCATAGAGGATGTGGTTGAACCATATCTTATTCGTCTTGGACTGCTAGAGAGAACGCCGCGTGGCAGAATTTCTACTAGCGAAGCTATTACCCACTTAGAAAAATATGCCGCTGAAGCTGCAGTAACGCCCATATAAATATGTCTGGTCATAATAAGTGGTCAAAAATTAAACACAAAAAAGCCGCTACTGATTCACAAAGAAGTCGGATATTTTCAAGGTACTCGAGATTAATTACTTTAGAAGCCAAAAAAGCTGGTGGTGACGTCTTATCTCCTGCCTTAGCGGCCGTTATAAACCGTGCTAAGAGAGACTCAATGCCCAAAGAGAATATTGAACGCGCTGTTGCTAAAGGAATCAGTGGCGAAAGTGCTAACTGGGAAGAATTGTTATACGAGGCTTATGGTCCGGGCGGAGTAGCTATTTTGATCACAGTTATTACAGACAACAATAATCGCACAGCCCCGGAAATCAAAAACCTCCTAATGAAAGCAGGGCATCCGATGGCTGCGCCTGGTTCAGCTAGTTGGGCTTTTACTAAACATGATGGGGCTTATTACCCCACTAGTCCCCTTGAGCTTAGTGAAGATGATAGTGACAACTTAGCAGCGTTTGTCGAGGTGATCGAGAGCAATCCTGATGTCCAGGAAGTCTACACCAGTGCTGACGCTCCTCTTGGTGAATAGCTATGAAAGTGTTAGCTATTGATCCTGGTTACGGCCGTCTCGGTATAGCGGTTGTTGAAAACTCCCCCCAGGGCGAGATTGTTCATTTTTCAACCTGTTTAACCACCAACAAAAATTTAAGCTTGGCCGAAAGGATTCTAATAATTGGTGACGAAATTAATCGACTGATTTTGTCTCACCGACCTGACAGTGTCGCTATCGAGACTCTATTCTTTAACAAAAATGTTAAGACCGCTATTGGTGTCGCCCAAGCACGGGGAGTGATTCTTTATCTGGCTCAAAAACACGGTTGTGCTATTTATGAACTTGGTCCACAAGAAATTAAAGTAGCCATCACTGGCTATGGCAAGAGTGACAAAAATGCCGTCAACATGATGTTGCAAAAGTTGTGCCACAATATCCCCCTACAGGCACTCGATGACGAATACGACGCGATTGCGATAGGGGTTACTTGTTTGGCTTATCATGGTAAAAAAGGCCAAAATCCCCAACTTCAGGCTAAGTGATTTGAAATTTTTCGTTATCTTTGGTACAACTTAGCGTAACAAAAAAAGTATGACATTTTTAAATCGTGATGAAGAGGAAGAATCAGAAAATCCGGATGATGAAGAGGCTACTTTAGCCGAAGACTTACTTGATGAAGTTGGAGAAGAAACAGTAGCCGATGACGAGTTAGAAGGTTTTGGTTTAATCACTCCCGAGGTAGAAAAAGAGGAAGAAGAAGTTGAAGAAAAAGATGATGAAGAGGCTACTTTAGATGAGGACGCTGAAGATGTTGATTTTGATACTTTTGACGACGTTGATGAGATGTGAGAACATAAAAAAGTGCGACCTAAAGGTCGCGCTTTTTTATTTAATTAAAAATAAAGCAATATTTTTTTTGCCGCGCTTCACTTGTAAGATTGTTTGAGCATCGTAATCTAAACAACTATCAACTTCAAGAATTTTAGTACCGTTTATTGTCACCGCTCCTTCAGTAACAAAAGTCTTGGCCTCCCGCTTGCTACTAGCTAAACCAGCAGCGACCAAGGCCTTAATGAGTTCCGTACCTGGAGCAAAGTTTTGTTGTGGGGCATTAACTAAGAGAAATTGCCGGTCCACCTCAGTTAGTGCGGTGATTGATTCATTACCAAATAGTAACTCAGTCACTCTTTTGACTTGATCAGAAGCTTCCACACCATGCACCAACTTAGTAACTTCGGCGGCTAGTGTTTTTTGTGCCAATCGCTCCTGTGGTTTTGTTGCCACCGCTTCTGCTAAATGAGAAATTTCTTCTAAGGAAAGTAAAGAAAACAGCTTTAAATACTCCCCTACACTTTCATCAGAGGTATTTAACCAAAATTGATAAAACGCGTATGGTGCGGTTTTGGTCGCATCAAGCCAAACGGCATTGCCTTCACTCTTACCAAATTTCTTTCCTGTAGTTTTATCAATGATCAATGGTACTGTCAGTCCATACACTGTTGTTTGCGTCTTACGCCGCACTAAGTCAACTCCCGCTACCACGTTGCCCCATTGATCTGACCCTCCCACTTGGACGGTTACATTACTCTTCTGATATAACTCTAAGTAGTCATAGGCCTGTAGTAACGGATAAGCAAACTCTGTATATGATAGCCCCACTTCGCTTTGTAGCCGCCTAGCTATAGCTTCTTTCTTTAAAAGCTCCCCCACAGTGAAATGTTTTCCAATATCACGTAAAAAAGTAATTAAACTCAAATCACCCAACCAATCATGGTTATCAACAAAAGTAACCTTGGTCTGACCAAAAAAATCAGACGCTTGTTTTTTAATTTTTTCTACCCGGCCGACAATAACTTCGCGGGAAGCCAGCTCTCGCTCGGCATCAGGTTTAGGATCACCAATCATTCCTGTTCCGCCGCCAATTAAAAAAACAATCTGATGTCCATGATTAACCAGATGCTTAAGCAGCATCCAAATGACAAAGTTACCAGCGTGAGCTGAATCAGCTGTAGGGTCAATACCATGATAAATAACTCTTTTTTCTTCATCGAAGATTTCCGATAAATTATCGCTCGTACACTGAGCAATATAGCCTCTGGCTTGCAATTCTTCTGACAATTTCATCAAATAACTCTACCACACATTACCACTAAATTGTCTAGACAAGTCGTGGTAGTATTGGCTATATATAAACTTTATATGTTTAAGAAACTGTTTAAAAAATCGTGGTGGAAGCATAATTCCAAGGAGATAGTAATTGATGTTTTTATTGTTGTCTTTGCCTTGGGAACTATTTCTTTCGCTGTAGCCCTCCTTTGGGTCTCGACTTTAGAAATTCCTGATTTATCAACTTTTGATGAAAGACGAATCCTCCAATCAACTAAAATCTACGACCGCACAGGTGAAACTTTACTCTACGACCTGCACCAAGACGTTCGTCGGACTATTGTTCCATTTGAAAACATTTCCCATCACCTAAAAAACGCCACTGTCGCCATTGAAGACGACGAATTTTATAATCACTATGGAATTGAACCACTGTCTATAATGCGGGCGGTTTTAGCTAACTTCCAACAAGGCGATTTACTTGGTGGGCAAGGCGGATCGACCATTACTCAGCAGGTAATCAAAAATTCTATTCTGCAACGAGAAAAGACTATTACTCGTAAAGTAAAAGAATGGATATTATCAATCAAGCTCGAACGAGTCCTTACTAAAGATGAAATTTTGGGAATCTATCTCAATGAATCACCTTATGGTGGAACCATTTATGGTGTTGAGGAAGCTTCTCAATCTTTCTTTGGTAAGAGTGCCGCTGATGTCAGCCTAACTGAAGCCGCTTACATAGCGGCTCTACCGCAACTTCCAACATTTTATTCTCCCTACGGCAATAATCGCGAGGCCTTAAACAAACGCCAGCAATTAGTTCTAGAACGAATGTTTGTTAAAGATTTCATCACTGAGGACGAATATAACGAAGCTAAGGCAACTGAAGTTGAATTTCAACCACAAATGGTGACTGGCATTCGTGCTCCACACTTTGTAATGTTTATTCGCGAATATCTAGCAGAAAAATATGGTGAGGAGGCTTTGATGGAAAGAGGTTTGCGTGTCATTACTACTTTGGACTGGGATTTACAAAAAGAAGCGGAGCGAATTGTCTACGAAAAGGCTGAGATCAATCAAGAACGCTTCAAGGCAGATAATGCTGGCCTGGTCGCCACTGACCCTAAGACTGGGGATCTCTTAGTGATGGTTGGTTCACGTGAATACTTTAGTGAAACCATGGATGGTAATTTTAATATTACCTTAGCCTCCAGACAACCCGGTTCTTCAATCAAGCCCTTTGTCTATGCAACTGCTTTTAGCAAGGGTTATTTGCCTGACACTGTCGTCTTTGATGTGCGTACCCAGTTTTCTCCTGCCTGTCCCCCAGACAGCCTAGATTCAGCCTCACCATGCTATTCACCAAGTAACTACAACCACAAATTCTTGGGTCCAGTCAGTTTAAGAAATGCCCTAGCGCAGTCATTAAATATTCCTGCGGTAAAAGTGCTTTATTTAGCTGGTATGCGTGACTCACTCAAACTAGCAGCTGATATGGGTCTAACCACCCTCAATGACCCAGACCGCTATGGACTCACATTAGTGCTTGGTGGTGGTGAAGTTAAACTATTAGACATGACTTATGCTTACGGCGTCTTTGCTAATGAAGGCCTCAAGGCGGAGCCTCGGAGTATTCTTCGCGTAGAAGACAATCGCGGTAATTTAATTGAAGAAAATCAAATTGTTACAAAGCAAGTCTTAGATAAAAATGCCGCCTTAATGATTAGTAATATTCTTTCTGACAACGTGGCCCGAACTCCTCTCTGGGGAGCTAACTCTGCAGTAAACTTTCCTGGTAAATCCGTAGCTTCAAAAACTGGTAGCACCAACAATCTACGTGATGCTTGGTTGATGGGTTATTCACCCACTATCAGTGTCGGTGCTTGGGTTGGTAATAACAACAACCAGCCAATGGGTGGTGGTTTGTCTGGTCTAATAGTGACTCCAATGTGGCGTGCATTTATGGATATCGCTCTCGCTAAATATCCAGAAGAAAACTTTAACCAGCCGATGATAAACCGTGTTGGGGTAAAACCAATTTTACGTGGTGAGTATGTCGACACCAGTGCCCTTATGGCCCAACTACAAGAGGGTGAGCAAATAAATCTCGCGGCTTTGTATCAAAATACCCACAATATCCTGCACTACGTTAATGTCAAAAACCCCCTTGGTCCAGAACCAACCAATCCAAGAAGTGAGCCTCAATACGATAACTGGGAATATGGAGTTCGCGCTTGGATAAATTCAACTTATGGTAGCTATACAGCACCTAAAAAGAAGACTGAAGATAACTCCAATGAGGAGGAGGAAAATCAGAACCGAGACCGAAATTAGAGTTAAAGTATAGTTTTGGGCGCACTCTTTGTTCCTAAGGCTTGTTTTAGGTTTTTAATTATTTCCCTCTCTTTAATCTTAACTTCCTGCTTCAATATTCCCGAGGCCTTTATATACAAAACTTGAGTGCTCACTGTATACCTCACCTGATCCTCACTCAGCCTGATACCCACCACCTCTCCAATCGCTTTAATTGCCTCCACCTCAACACTTTTTTGGGGGGCCTGTAGGTTCAGTCGATACTTAGCAAACAAGTCCTTAATAGCCACAATTTCGCCTCGACTCTTTCGCATACTATCGATTCATTGGCATCACTAAGTAACGCAATGATTTGTCATTAGCCCCAGTAATCACGAGGGGTCGACCAATGCCAGCAAAATTCAAAATAATACTATCGTCAGTAATATGCGACAGTGGCTCAATAACATAATTTTGATTAAAATTTAAAGATAACTCTTCTCCACTAACCACAGCGTTCATCGTATCCGTAATGTGTCCCACTTCATTATTTTGTGAAGAAACAGTTAAGGCTTTATTAGTTAAAGTAAGTGAAACCTGAAGAAACTTATTCAGAAAAACTGAGGTTTTCTTAAAAGCATTCTGGAGATCGTTTTTGAGTAGAGTAGCGTGACTGACATATTCTTTGGGAATAATTTGCTCATAGTCAGGGAAAGAACCAGAAACTAAGCGGGAGGTTAAATAAACACCCTCTTGATTAAAATCTAAAGCGCATTGATTTTCAGTAACTATCAAAGTGGGATCATTTTGAAGCAAATCACAGATTCTCGCTAATTCAATCGCATTTTTTTGTGGCACTAAAAAAGAATGTTTGAGGATGACAGATTTTTGAGCCACTGTTTTTTCCATTAAGCGAAAAGAGTCAGTTGAAACAAAGGTTAAAGAATGTTCTTTCTTTTGTTGGATATAGACACTTCCAAGTTCGGGCTTGATAGAAGATTGTGAGGCAGCAAAGGCTGTGGTTTTTATACCCAGAGCAAACAAGGACCTGTTAAGCACCACCCCCTCTCCCTCTAAGTGATGGATATTTGGAAACTCATCTGCATTAATTGCTTTAATTGAGGTGTTTGTTTGACTAGTTTCAATTAATAAAACATTTTCCTCTACTCTCAAAACGACATCAGTTTGGTTTATGTACTGGACACTTTGCAGTAACGTGATTGCCGGAACCGCAATCACCCCCTCTTCTTTGATTACCCCCTTCAAAACAACCTCAATACTAAGCTCAAGGTTAGTAGCTTTAAAAGTGATCTTATCCGTCACTGTTATGAGGACGCATTGTAGTACTGGGAGAGTGACATGTTTGGTGCTGATTTTTGTGACCAACTCCAAGGCTTTAATAAGTTGGGGATAGGGGATTATTATTTCCATATTAAAACTATTTTACTACCTACTATTAGGGTTGTGGAAGTGTGCATATCTAAAATATATGTTGTATTTAATGCCTCATTCGGGTTTAAAAAAAATGATAAGTTGATCATGGATTGTTGATAAGAGTTTATAAGTTGGGGAAAGTAATTTATTTTTTTAGTAGGCTCTAGTTGGTGAATTTTATTTTGGGAAAAAGTATGATAATTTCCTGCTTAAAACATACCTTTTACACAACTTATTCACGGGTACCCTAGGGTTATAAGTAGTTTATCCTAAAACTCAGCAATAACAAAAGAACACCCATTTTTCAGGGTGTTCTTTTGTTATTTTAGCAACATGCGAATTTGGGTAATCTCTTCTTCAAGCTCGGGGCTGGACTTCAGTTCATTTTTTATCTTTTCGCAAGAGTGAATGACAGTGGTGTGGTCTCTTCCACCTAGCTTCTTGCCAATTGAAGGATAAGAAACTTGGAAATCTTCACGTAAAATATACATGATGATTTGCCGTGGTCGGACAATCTCTTTACGTCTCGTTTTTTCATAGATGCTCGCTTGGTCAATATCAAAATATCGAGCTATTTTATCCACCACATCTGATACAGCCAAAGTTTTCCTCGGTCTGGAGCTGTTTTTGATAATCGCTTTTACTTCATCGAGTGTCAGAGTACGACCGAGAAGTTGTGATTGGCACATAATTGTATTAAGAGCACCCTCCAGTTCACGAATATTACCCTCAATGGTCCGAGCTAAGTGATCAACTACGTCATCAACCAAATTAATGCTGTTTTGAGCCGCCTTAGCCTTTAAAATAGCGGCTCTCGACTCAAGGTCTGGTGCTGGAATATCGACAATCATTCCTTGAACAAACCGAGACTGGAGACGTTCTTCCAGGCCAGAAAGCAAGGCTGGGTGGGTGTCACTGGAGAAAACAATTTGTTTGTTGGTGTCATGAAGGGCGTTAAAGAGATGAAAAAGTTCTTCTTGAGTTTTTTCCTTACTAGCCAAGAACTGAACATCGTCCATAATCAGAACATCGTATTGACGGTAACGGTCTTTGAAACTATTAGCACTACCGCTTTGTAGGGCGTTAAAGTAGTCAACCGCAAAACGTTCACTAGTTACATAAAAAACTTTTTTCCCAGATTTTTTTACTTGATTTCCTACTGCTTGAATTAAGTGAGTCTTACCATGGCCAGTCTTTCCATAAATAAAGAGAGGGTTATAAGCAATGCCAGGCTTTTCACTTACGGTTCTAGCGGCGGCGTGGGCTAAGGCGTTATATGGTCCAATGACAAAGTTTTCAAAAGAATACTTCGGGTTTAGATTATCGTTTTTGTTGATGTAATACTCCTCTAGTGGTAAGGCGGCATTAATAGTTTGGGTTTTATTGCTCTCACCACGACGATCGCTTCTTTGCACTACTTCATATTCAACACTACGGACATAAGGAGTGACATCTCTCAGTGTCTTTAAAATCATTGATTGAAATTTGTCTTGCAACCAGTCGCGAACAAAAACACTCGGCACTGCTAGAGTAGCTGTGCCGTCTTCGAGAGTTAAGATATAGGTGTCACGAAACCAAGTTTTAAAATTGGCTGGGGTGATAGAAAGCTCAATTTTAACTAGAGCATCATCCCACAATTTTTTAACATCAATATGTTCAGTGCGGACAATGCTGTTGGTGGAAGAAGGGTGTGATATTGGATTCATAACTTTGCAAACAATCTAGCAGTAACTAGCATTATACTCGCATCGGGCAGACTGTAAAATGTTTTGGATAAATGACACTATTAGTACCCTCGTTTCTGCTTCAGAAAATGCAACTGTGTATAAGCTGTGAATAAATGTGAGTGAAACTATTTGCGCACCAATAAACCTATTACGTAAGCACCTGGTTTTCTTGAGAAGTAGCTTTCAAGAATAGAATAGTGTCTGTTAGCCTAAAGCTAAGGCCCGGACCTCTCCCTGCGCGACGCCTCCCTTGAATTATTAATACAATCCTGTATAGTAGTGCCCATATGAGTAAAAGAACCTATCAACCAAGTAAGCAAAAGCGGGCTACTACCCACGGCTTTTTGGTGCGCAGCGCTACGACCGCTGGCAGTAAAGTATTACAGGCGAGACGCCGCAAAGGACGAGCTCAGCTAACTGTTAAAAAAGCTCGATAAGAGTTTTTTGCTTTTTAGACCCCTAGTTTTAACGTTTGGTGTTACTTAGCTGTAGTACTATTATTTAATATATGCTTAAAAAAAGTGAGCGCTTAGACCGTTCTAGTTTCACTACTTACTTTAAAAAAGGTAAAAAAACTAATGGCGTATACACCACTATTGTGACGTGTCCCAGCCCCACTTTTCTTGCGACGGCTGTCGTTGGTAAAAAGGTGTCCAAAAAAGCAGTGACCCGTAACTCTATTAGGCGTCGACTCTATGGTATTTTAGAGCTGCACAGACATGATCAAAAATTGACTGGTGTCTACATTATCATTGCTAAACCTGAGATTATTAAGCTGACCAAGAAAGCTTTTGCTTCAACTTTGCTTGAGGAAGTTGGACGTGTGTTGAAATAAAGGTAAAATAGGCTTTATGTTTAATTATATTTGGCACACATTTTTCTTTGACCCAGTTTACAACGGACTGGTGTTTTTTATTGACATTATTCCTGGAGGGGACGTCGGACTAGCGATAATTGCCACTGTAATCGTGGTTAAGACTATCCTCCTCCCGTTGTCGATTAAAGCTGCCAAAACGCAACGGGTGATGCGTGAGATTGAGCCAAAGTTAAAAGAAATCAAAGAGACGCTAAAAGATAAAAGAGAAGAACAAGCGCAGGCGGTGATGAAAATTTATCGAGAAGCAGGCATTAACCCCTTTGCTAGTATATTTCTGATTTTCCTCCAAATCCCGATTATCATTGCCCTTTACTTCTCCGTCTATACTGGGGGAGGTATCGCATTGCCGGCTATCAATGTCGATATTTTATATAGTTTTATTGCAGCACCGAGTTTGGTTAACATGGATTTCCTCGGTCTTATCGATATAACGGGACGAAGTCTCCTTCTAGCTTTACTGGCCGGACTGACACAGTACTACCAAGTTAAATTAGCGATGCCAGATCTACCGCCTCGTGATCCTAATGCTGCCCCTGACTTCAAAGCCGACTTTGGTCGCAACATGCAACTGCAGATGCGCTATGTTATGCCAGTAATTATTATTTTTGTAGCTTATGGAATATCAGCCGCCATTGCCCTTTATTTCTTCGTAAGTAATCTAGTGGCTGTTATCCAAGAGATTTATATTAAGAAGCATCGGTAATCAACAAACCAAATTTATTATTCCTCCGGGACCTATTTAATAAATAAGGAAACACAAAACAGGGCGGCTAAAGCCGCCCCGTTTTGTGTTGTTGTATAATTTTATAATCTATAAATTCCGTTCTTCGAACGCCCCCCCCTTTTTTTACTTTGTTCGACCACCTCCCTATTTTCTAAGGGTATCTATTAATCACAAGCTGCACCATTCCAAGCAGAGTTACTATCACATGTGACTCTAATGATTACATAAGATAAGATGTCTCCCGTTACACTGTCATTATTACGCAGGTTAAAACGATTTCTTACTGGATTTATGCTTCCTGCTTGTGTTGATCCACTGGTTCCTGGCTCTGAAACTCTAAAACCATTATGTTCAACTAGTGGTAATGTAGCATCTGTAGTGTCCCAGGTAATTGTAATGGCGGAAGAACACGCAGTACCACCTACTGGAATAGTACAGGAGTTGATATTGGCTGACATAGTGCCAGAGGCACCATCATCGTCAGTGTCTGCAACACAAGTATTAGTATTACGTTGCCAACTAGACCCAGATGCACATGAAATATTAGCTGGAGTTGAGGATACTTCAGTATCACCATCATTTATTGAAATACGTACAACCGGGCGACTTCCCGTAAGTCTGAGTTTATGATTGGTACCAGCTGCAGCTGTGGAAAACTCAATATTGTCGTATCTGATACTTGGTGCTGAATTATTTTCAGCACTCCATGTGACTGAAACATCGCAACCACCTTCACCAACTGGAATTTCACAACCAGTTGCAGTGATAGTCGCCCTAGAAGTTGGACCTCCTCCACCACCACCAAGGTCTAAATCAATCCCTACCAGATTTGGGTTAATCACCGTTAAGATCAAGACTGCTGAAATAACAATGAGTAAACCAGTCAAGGCTCCTTGAATATCTTTCTTCACTTCTTCTTTAGAGGTAACTACGTCAGTAAGCATCCACTTCACGCCGGCGACAATAATCTTAATGACTGCCAGCAAAGCCGCTAGACTAATAGAGAGTACGTATAGGGCGTTAATATAAGTACCTAAGTCAGAGTCAGGGTTAACTCCTGGGATACCAACTAAGGGGG
>Ga0163151_10002910_pt1 | contig 25484 bp, 27 predicted proteins | sample OliLakLV19MP5IB2_FD_145596 | JGI IMG/M metagenome (GOLD analysis project Ga0163151, IMG submission 145596) | Freshwater microbial mat bacterial communities from Lake Vanda, McMurdo Dry Valleys, Antarctica - Oligotrophic Lake LV.19.MP5.IB-2 | ecosystem: Environmental > Aquatic > Freshwater >...
GTCTTCACGCGGGCGAAATCGACCCAGCCGGAATCCAAGTCCACGGCACGAGTCGGCAGGGCGGCCAGATCAGTCTGACCGAAGCCGGTGTTCGCCGCGAGCAGGATCATCGCCTTCAGCGGCTGCGAAGCGCCGGGGACGTGCTGCGGTTCGCCATCCTTGACGGGCATCGTCTTGCCGTCCAGCATCGCGCGAATGTCGGCCGCCTCAAACATGCGGTCGCCGTGCTTCGCGCGGTGCGCCTCCCGCGCACGGCGCACAACGTCCAGCTTCGGTTTGACGAACGACTGACCGAAGCGCACAGGTGCGATAATCAAACCGTCGTCAAACGCGAACTTGAACACGGAACGAACCCGCTGCATTTCGTTTCTGAGCGCGACGGCCTGCCGCGTCTTGCCGAGCGCGCTCCGCAGCTTGTGAAAGTCGTCCGGCACGATGTCGGTCACGACACGGCCCTTGCCGAACGTGGCGACGATGGTCGCACAGGTCGCGTGGTATCCTGCCCACGTCCGGGGGGACAACTCGCCACGGTCGCGCAGACGCTCCTTGTGGTCAAGGAACTGATTGCAGAGTTCGGCGACGGTCAGGCCGTCTGACTTCGCCCGCGGCTCTTTACCGGCGAGCAGGTCTTCCTTCACCCGGCTCCACTCTTCCAGCGCGGCGATGCCCTTCGGATCGGCGGCAAGATTGCCGAAGTAGTGGACGCGACCGCGAACCTTCTTGCACCAGGTGCCGGAACCCTTGTGAATGCTGAGGGGGAAATCGGGGCGAGGCTTCTTCAGCTTTGGCCGACCCGTCGGAAGCGAACCTGAAGGTTCGTTATTGGGGCGCAGGCGTGGGGGTTTACCGGACGCAGAGACGGCAGTAGAATCGCTGGACATGGGGCACCTCTCGGTCAAAGGGGTAGGTGTTCCGGCGTTTGTCGGCCGCAATCCGACGAACGCCATTCGCGATACTGATCGCGTGCCCACTATTCTACCGGGCGTACTATCGGGCGTAAAGCACTCGACATTAGGGCCGTTAGAATCGACGCAAGTTATTGATAAGAAACAACTTGCACCCCTAGCTCAACTGGATAGAGCATCGGTCTACGGAACCGAAGGTTGGTGGTTCGAACCCACCGGGGTGTACTTCCTAAAGCGATGCCAGCAAAGCTTTAAGCTTGCTGACCTCGGCCTCAGACAAGCGGGGAGCCGGGTCGGTTCCCCCCATCAATCCCCCCACTAATGCGGGGGTTTGTGCGGCGGACATCTTCTGCTGCACCTCGGCCGCCGCGGCCTGGGCAGAGCGCATGGCTCCGTAGAACTTCTGCGTGGTCGCGAAGTCTGCGTGCCGCATCACCACCATCAGCGTCTCGGCCGAGACGCCGGCATCGATCAGCCGGAGCGCACACCCCCTGCGGAGGTCGTGAGCGCTCGCAAATTTCACCCGGCTGCCACTCCGTTCATCAGCCTGGCGAACCACGACTCCGGCCTGCTCCCCGATCTGACTGATGATGCGGCCCACGCGTTCCTTGGTGAGCCGCCACACCGACTGAGCATGCACAGTTTGGGGGTGCCAGTTCTCGATCTCGGCCGCGGGAATCGAACTCCTCACTCGACTCCCGGTCACTCGGACAATGCCGGCTGCCATCAGCCAGTTGCGGACGGTCGTTTCCGAAACGCAACAGGCTTCAGCAATCGCACAGTTGCTGAACTGAAGCGCTAGGTGCTGCAGCTCGGTAGTCGTCGGACGGAACCACTCCTGTTGCGTGACGATCCGGTATTCCACCGGTTGAGGGTTCACGACCCAGCCCTGATGCTGGTGCCGGGGAATCCCCTGCAACAGATCGCGAAGTCCGGGCAGCATGGGAATCACCTGGTACTCACCGTTCTTCTGGGTTGATGGCACGACGAGTGTCGGATGTTCCTCTGCCCGTCTCGCCCAGGCTGGATGGATATGCCGGTCGTCATCCCAGGAGAAATCCATCACGTCCCCGACGCGGAAGCCACTCTCCCACAAGACGCGGAGAGTGAAAATCCAGGAATCGGCGACACCCTTTCCGACAACCTCAGGCGTTGCTTCGAGCATCCGCTCGAATTCGGCCGGCGTTACCGGACGTCCCTTCATCACCTCGTCCACGTCCAGCTTGTCCAAGCGAGGGACGCGGTCGATCCACCCGTGGTCGTGGCAATAGCGGATGAACGCCATCACCGCCCCCAGCGTGCTGTTGACCGTGTTGGGTGACCGGCGGTCATACCGGCACTCGTCCCCGGCCAGCAACCGCTCCTGGAGATACTCCAGCAACTCCAAGGTGCAGCAGTCCCGGATGCCGAAGTGGGCCCGGCCCCGGTCCTGGAAATAGCCGGCGAAGATCCGTGCCGCCAGCTGCAACCGCGACAGGGAATGCACCAACGATCCCTCGCGGATGCGGCTTTCGCGATGCTGCCGATAGCGATCGTAGCATTCATCCCACGAGCGACTGGCTTCTTCGGCCGCCGAGAGCCGTGGCTCCGGCGCAAGACGCGACGACACCGATTGGGCGGCCGTGATGGCCCCGTTCGTGGCGAGATACTCGCCGTTGTGCAGCCGCTCCTGGCACTCCCGTTGAATCCGCCGGGCTTCGCGCCGATCGCGCGTCCCGCAGTTCCTGCGAATCCGCTGGCAGCGGAGCGGGCAGTAGAACTTGAGGACGAAGCCGTTCTTGTCCGACGGTTTGAGCGGCCGGTCGGGATAGAGTTGGACGTTGCCGATTTCGGGCTCCCTCGACATCGAGGAGTCCTTTCTGTTGTGAAAGAGCAGGTCATGTCTCTCGCTTCCTTTCCGCGTTCCTGGAGAAATGCTCGATGAGGGCCTTCCCGGTCACCCAACGCGTGTGACCCACACTCGTGTAGGGGAGCCCCTCGTCCAGCATCTTATCCCACACCTTCTGCGAGACGCCAAGCCGACGTAGCAACTCATGCTTGCTGTAGGCCTCATCGGCATGGATCGAACCTGCGGAAAAACCATTGCGCGCCATGTGACACTCCGATGATTGCGCGTCGCGCGAGAGAAATCGTGGCCCCGAGAGAGATCAGGTGGACTTGCCACCGGCTTGACCTGCGGCCCGCACCGGCTCAGGTTTCAGCTTCTCGTACACGTGACTCAGGCACAGCACACCACGGAACGTCTTGTCCGCAAACGCGACCTCCACTGTCTTCTCTCGCGTCGAGCAGATGAAGCACGGCTTGTCCGAAGCACACTTGATCGTCAGCATTCGCCACACCTTTCATGAGAACGAACCATCTGCAGAGGACCGCGTCCTCTCGCTTCCAGAATCTGCGACCGCGACATTCGCGAAGGGGGCCGCTCGTCAAAGCCTCAATCGCTTGAGCCGCGGGGAATCTCCTCGACGTAGGCATCGCAGAGACAACCGGGGAGGTCGCAGGAGGCGCTCCACGCCCGATAGCGCCTGCCTGTTTCGAGGTCGACCACTGTCCGTCTCCATCGTCGCCCCCGCGGGATGTCCTGCTCGCTGATCCGGAGCATGAGCCGAACCCCTGACCAGAAATCGACAGGCGCGAAGATCTGCGTGCCTGCGACGGCATCGGGAACCGCCGAGGTGGTCCGCGCGAGAAACGCGATGAAGTCGGCCGCATCGCTGGCAGTTGCCGGCGCTTTGCTGCCGATGTTGAGTTCAACCGGTTCGTCTGAGGCCCAGAGTTCCTCCGGCGTCCACAGCGCGATGTCGCAAAGGCTGGTCAGCTTCCAGTCGTAGAGCGTGAACACCAGCGGACCCTTCCGAAAAACCCAGTGACGGGAAATCTTGTATTCGTCCGCGGAAGCGCCGGAGCCGAAGCAACGAATGACATCCCGTGGGGACAAAACCAATTCGCCGAAGTGGTATGTGCCGTCTGCGTCGCCGGACGGCGCTAATGCGTACGAGCAGTCAGTGATGCGATTGTTCATAGGGTTGGGGGAAAGAAATCAAGCAGCCTGCAATTGATCCGCCAAATCCGTCGTTGCGGTCAGTGGCAGCGAATAGGGGTTTTCCACGATCGTGCACACGTCATGTAGGCCCGGAATGAAGCTGGAGCGGTACGTTTTCCGTGAACTGCTCGCGCCGTGGGAGAATCGGACAATCTGCGTGTCGTGCTGTCGCAGATGCAGCTCGAAGCAAATGCGCTGCGTGTGAAACACGAGCGGACAGAAGCCGGCATCTCGGTCGCTGTAATCGCCCATCAAAACCGCCAGCCGACCGCCGGGCGTGAGGGCGTCGCAGCAGTTCTGCAGCAGGTTCCGATACCGGTACAGGAAATGGCTCAGGTTCGGTGCATTGCTGAGATCACGCGGATCGGACGTGTACTGCTTCTGCCGCCAGTACGGAGGATGGAGCCAGACGAAGTCGAATTCGCCCAGCTCGGGATACATCGCCGGATTGCAGGCATCGAAGCCGTCACGGATATCGAAGCTGAGGCACTCGATGCCGAGTTCCCGGCAGACATCGGCGCAGGTGCCGGAGCCGGTCATTGGATCGAGCACCCTCTGCGGGCGATAGTAGCGCAGCAGATCCTTGATCAGCTCTCCCGAGCAATTGCCCGGATACCGCGGATCGCCGTAGGGGCCGCGGAAGGCTTTGTGATAGAGGCTCGTGAGTCCGGGAACCGGACTGCCGTTCTTGGGAGCCAACGGCAACACCGCAATGCGGGACATTGGGGATGATCCCATACAAATGAGGAGAAAGAAGTAAGAAGCCTGAACGTGCAGGCGCACGCCCTTCTGCACGGTTGGCAAGGTGGAGCCGTAGGATCACCTTGCGGCCGTGCCACGATTCCAACGCCTGCACGAAAGAGAGCGCGAGGCACTTCAGAGTCGAGGTGCCCGCACAAGAAGAGGTCTTCTTCCCAGGTCTGCCGGCTGGTCATCCCGGAGGACGACGCCACTCTGACGACACAGGGAGGGCAGGATGGTCGGGGCCACCCCGCACTTCTTAACTCACGACGGGCTGCTGGCGAATGAATTCATCCGCCTGTTGCGCCACGGCCACGACTTTGCCCAGGTCTTCCAGATTGAAGGACTTGATGTACTTCCGCTTGCCGAGCGAATCCCGGTACGAGCGCGAGAAACTGACGCTGTAGAACGTCCTGTCGTCGCCCCGAACCTGAAACTGCCGGGCAAATACGGAAGCCGACACGTCTTCGATCACGAACACCTTGACGGGTGCTTTGGCCGACTGCGGTTCGGCCGCGGCTTTCTTCGATTTTTCCATACGGTTGGAGGAAGGAAATACAAACGGATCACACGAACTGAGCGATCCCGAAAACGATGAACAGGGCAAAGACGGTCGCGTCGAACCATTTCCCCGTGGGGCGAGTGCGGCGCTTGCGTTTGACCCGTTCTTGCGTGCATGAGTGGCATGCACACCATCCTTGCTTTTGCATGATGAAAAGCGGAAAGGACTAAAAATCCACCCTTCGCAAGTGCGCGACTGCCCCGACAGCAGCGTTGAACTCGCGATGGTGTGGCTTCGGGCGGGCCGCCGTTCAGGGCGACGGCTGCGATTATCGAATGTCGTAGAAATCGTCCGGATCGTCGACGTTCCGCAATTGGGACATGCGTTGATCGACGAAGAACCGCCGGTCGCCGAGTTTGATCGTGGGCAGATGATGCGGACGATCCTGCCGCTCATCCAGCCAGCGGTCGACCTCGTAGAGCACATCGCGGACGAAGTCCAGCTTCGACTCATGCAGGCAGAGCATCGAGACCCACCTGCGGCCTTTCCTGAACTGGAAGTCGAGCCAGTATGCCCCTGGATTTGGCTTTCCTTCATGACGGGACTGAAAAACTCCAATCCGGAAGCGGTCATTGCGGATGACTTGCGACGGTTTGTCTGCAATGTGGCCATCGAACAGCAGATCGAACGGAGGTTCGAACAGATCTTCAATGGATGGTTCCCAACGGAACCGGCGAAAGAGTCTCCTGAACATAGTGTGTGTGGGAAGGAATAGAATGGTGCGGTGAGGCACCCCAAACACGGCAGATTGCGACCCTGAATCGCAGTCAACAATGTGTTGGTCGAGCGGTGTGCCATGGCGTGCCCCTGGCCCCTTATGCGGAACCGAGCCGGAGCGAACCGGATGGAAGGGATGCGAGCTTGCGAGCGGATGACCACGGCACATAAGGGGCCAGGGGCCGCGAACGCTAGAGAGCGAGCCCCTGGCACACCGCAACTGATTGTCGGCCTTGAGGTAGGAACGACCATCGGTTTCATGACGGGGTGTCCTCCCTCGGATGGGTTGTGGTACACCCTGCGGACGGTTTGATGATCGAGGTCGGCTCTCCGAGACACGGATAGAAGATCGGCTGATGGAAGGGATCGTTCTCAAGGTCATCGGCAGCGGCGAACCGCCATAACTCTGAACCCGGCCGATTGTTCATGGCTAAGCGAAGAGCATCCCGCCGCTTTCGATCCGGCGTAATGCACAGCACGTTGAAACCCTCAACCGTGGCTTCTGGGAACATTACCCGATGCAGCCGCCTTTCGGCCATCGCCGCGTAACCGCGCGATTTGCCGTCGGCGACCTGTTTGACGCCGCTCGTGGCCCGGTCCTGTTCGAGGAAAAACACCTTGCGGTGCCCGCGTGCATTCAGCACGAATCCGGCATCCGGGGCGCAGACGAGCTTTGGGGTCTCAGTGATGAGCCGATAGAGGCGAAACCGACGTTCCGGGGCGGTTTCGTCCTTGTTGACCACATCCCACTCATTCACCCACGGTTCGATGGATAAGTCGGATTGGCCGTTCAGCGATTGATCGAAGGCGATGTGCGTTTCAGCTACGGCGATCCAATGGGGGATATGGTGCTGAATTGGGGTCAGCGTCGGGGTCAGCAGATGACGGTCATCGTCGAAGTGCTTGGCAAGCAGCTCATTTCCCAGTGGAGCGGGAAAGTACACCGTGGTGGGCGTCCCACCGTGTGGAGCGCAGAAGAGCATTTGCTGCCGATTGATCAATCGGGCGTCGACCAGCAGTTGCAGACGGCGGCGGGTAACCCGGCCGCTGACGTCAGACTCGAAGCACAGCCGCTGGACCTGCGGCCGGCTGAGAACGTAATAGTTGGCCAAAGCCTGAACAATCGCGATGTCGCGGTCCGTGACCATCTCTGCACCTCAGGAAAGAAAATGTGCCGGAGCACCCTGAAAAACCAGGGTACTTCGGCATCACAGTGTCCCGAGGTGGGACGCCACTACAACCAGGCAACCGTGCTGCAACGCTCGTAAGCGTCGTCCGCAAAACCGGCCGTCACCGGAGGCACTCCCGAAGGAGCGTGGTTCCATTAGAACCAAGAAAGCTGCGACGTCAAGCCCCTACATCCCAAAAATCTCTTCTCCCTGCTCAAGTGGCTCCACCTTGAGGAACCGCCCTAACCGCTCCGTCTCGGCATCCTGTTCGGAGGGCTGAAAGCAGTACGGATGGTTTTTGCCGAGGAACTTCTTGTAACCGTCGACGAGGGTCAGCCGACGATTTTCGTCCAGCGACGGAAAGGCCGGATCGACGTGATGCACATTCATCGGAAAGGGCATTGTGCCGTCGACGGCGACGACCGCCTGTCCCATTCCCAGAACCCGCAGCAGTTGCTTGATCTTGTGGAGCTGATCATCGACGGATCGTTTGAGTCGTCCTGTCTCCTGCACCTCGGTGCGGTGTTTCGCGAGGAAGTTGGTCTTCGTGGTCCTTCCCTCAGTTCGTGACTCTTGCTTACTGTGGGAAAAGCCATAGGTTGTCGTGGCATGATCGCCGCTGCGGGTCTCAGAGTGACTTGCCGCTTCGCCTTGACCCGTGGTGACCGAGGAACTGAAATCGGTGGTCCGAATCGCCTCATACCCATCGAATCGATCAACTTCTTGCGTGTGCGGCGTGAAATCGAGCAATGGGTAACCGAAGAGCTGCCCAAGAATCTCAAGGTCTTCCGGATTCTTCTGTTGGAACGTGATGTGGATGCCGCACTGACTGAGGACTTTGGACGTCATGTCAATGTCGCGGAGCTGCAGAGACGAGAGGTCCTGCACAGCCAGGCAGATCGACAGTCTCATTTTGCGGAACTGCGCGAGCGCGTCGATCAGATCCTGTCCGACGAACCGGCTGGCTTCGTCGATGAAAAGGTAGAACGGCTGGCGAGCGGTTCGCGAGGCAATTTGCACCGCTTCCAGAATCTCGTTGATGAACAGGCCACCGATCGCGTTTCCCTGATCGAGCGTGAAGCTGCGGGTGCGCCGCAGGTTCACCAGCATGACGGCCTGTTTTTCGATGATCTCGCGGAAGTCCAACGTCTTTCGGGCTTCGCCGGCGAACAGGCTTTTGACGGCAGGCGAGAGAAAAGACCGGAGGCGGTTGATCGTTGATTCAACCCAGTCCTCTTGTTGCCGAGGCTTGCTGCCGCGGACCTTCTCAAAATCGGAGCGGATTTCCGAGGGCAAATGCGGCTCGATGGTGCCGTAGACTGCTTCATGCTGCGGATGCGCAGTGTCCAGAAGGATCATCGCGTCGCCGAGGCCGAGATGGTCGCCCTGTTCATTCACCCGCACGCCACAGGCATACAGCACGTTGGTCAGAAAGCGTTCGAGGCGGGGTTTGCCCTCGAACCCGGCTTCCCCCTGCTTGCGGATGATCGTTCGGGCGACCGACTCGACTTTCGCCTTCAACCAGTCTTCGTAGCTCTCCCCCGGAATCTCGTGGTAGTGGAAGGGATCGAATCTGAAGCGGAAGGCGTTGGAACCTGGCTCGAAATAATTGATCCGGCGATAGACCGCTTTCCTGCTTCCGTCATAGCGCTGCATGACGAATGCCATCAGGTCTTCAACAAGATCCCCGTGGGGGTCAATCACGCAGACACCGGCCCGCTGCTCGATGATCTGGCGGACGATCAACTCCAATAGCTTCGACTTCCCTTTGCCGGTGCCACCGTATATGGCCATGTGCGTCGAAAGCTCGTCTTCGCCGAACTCGACAGTCCGCATTTCACCCGAAGAACCAATCTTTAGGGAGATCGGCAGCCTAGCCAGCTCGTGATTCACGGCGACGCTCCTCGATTTCCTCAAACGGGCTTTCGGTTTCTTCGTCGTCTTCCGTGAAGAGCCGTTCGTATGCGGCGATCCGCTCGGCTTCTTGGCTGGCGGATTCCATGCGGGACTTCTCTTCGACAAATGCGGCTCTTTCCGCTGTCTGGCGTGCTTGCTCGGCAGCTTCTCTCTGCCGCCTTCGCTCGCGAGGACGAGTGACGAGAATCGGATAGAGGGACTGGGTGATCGTGCTAAGGATGCAGTAGAGGAAGTCTCCGATCAATAGGGCGACGGCAATTTGAGGGCCATAAGGAATCGCGAAGATGACCCCAATGGCTACCGCCAGCCCCGCACCCATCTGAAGAGACTCGAAGAAAGATGCTGTCGTGAGGAACTTGAAAAACCGAGGAGTAAGCATCGCGATGTCCAGTCTGTGCATATTAAGGATGAGGGGGATGCTTATGGTTCAAACCGTAACACGAGTTCATTCACCCGCCCGAAGGACCAAGTCACCGTTCCCTGCCGGATGGTTTCTGCGGTGATGACCTTGGTGTATTCACCGATCGTGTCGTCTTTGAAGACGTCACCATCCGATACTTTGACGGTTAAGGTGTCGCCCTCACTCACGCGAATGACGCGGCTACCGAAGGAAGCCGAGTGCGTGTCCTGCTGCGTGGGAGTGGTGTAGCTGGCGCTGTAGGTTTCGAACTTAACCTTGAGGTCAGGCGGTCCGGATTCATCCCACACGCCGCCGCCCCCCTTGGTGCTCAGGACGCTCACAGAGTTCAAGATGACATCGACGGCATTTCCCGAGGGCGAAGGCGAAGCGGCGCTTTCGAAGCTAAGGGTCGGTTCTTCTATCGTAAATGTCGGCCGTCGGGATACCTGCTCCACGCATTCTTCCGTGACCTTCGCTTCCTGTTCAACCGTCTCGACTCGCTGCTTTTGTTCGTTGACCGATGCTTTCAACTCTGCAAGTTCTCGTCGGAGTTCGGCATCTCGCGAGCAACCGGCAAGGAACAGGAACCCCCCTACCATCAACGCGAACTTCTGCATGATCTGGCCCTTGAAGGAACGAAGAGTGATGCCCTCTAAGCCAGAGGGCGTGGTGCTATTGGAAAATTGGGGGGCATTCCACGCTATGTATGGTAGGGAAGCGCCGTCAACGGCAAAAATGCGGTAGGAGGGAGATACGGCGAAGATAGAGAATACGCTGCTGAAAAACCCCTCTCTTGCGAGAAGGGCGGGATCAGCGGAGCTGATCCTAATGTTCATTGCCGATTGCTTTCCTCCAGGATGAATTCCCAGGCGATCCGATAGAGATCGGCCGCCATCAGGAGATCCTTGATCGAGCAAGATCAGAAGGGAGGCTGCCCCCCTTCCTCGTCGGTCGCTTCTCCCGGCAATGGCGTGGTGTAGCAGTACGCCTGGGCTTGGGTGAGCGCGAAGATTAGCGCCGGGAGGTCCGTCGGGTTATAGGACGGCGCGTCCTTCCACTGGTTGGACTCCTTGTCGAAGTACCGACGAGGCGCGACCGTGATCGACCGGAACGTCCGGCTGCCGCCATCGTTCGTTTCCGTCTGATTGAGCCAGACGGCGACCCCGACACCACCGGCAAAGGGGCCGATCTTTTTCTCGGGCTGGCGTGGCTGGCGATGATTGGGGGCAGCCGTTGGCTGCGCAACCGGAGAGACGTCAGATGCGGGAGGTGCTGCTGCGGCGGTGGACATGAAAGATCCTTTCTGAACGGACGAAGCTGTGAACGACCGACGCTCGAATGTCGAGCGATGCGGCAACAGGCCGCATCGGCGTCACATTGCCTCGATCGTCTGGCAATGCGCAAGCTGAGAACTCGGAATCGAGTTGAAGAAACTGGTCAATCGGCGTGCAACGTCAAGTAAACCGCACCGACGTGTGTTCGATCACTGCGCGGAAACGCGAATTCACATCCGACCAGTACACGACATCGACTTTGATGGGGAGCGATGATTCGCTGAATGCTTCGGCCAATCGCGCTCGCTCCAGCGGGGGGAGGGGATGGTCGCCCATGACGCACAGGTCCAGATCGGACATCGGCTTCTCATTGCCAGTGACCCGCGAACCGAATGCCCGCACCTCTCGCGATGGCATCTGTCGCGCGAGAATCGAGCGGATCAACTGGTCGTCTTCAGGCCGCAGTCGAATCGGAGAGGTCATTGAGACGGAGGAGAAGTTCTCGCGCGTCGACGAGAAACGGTCTGGCAAACGCAAAGACCGCCGCCGCCGTCGCAGCATCATAGGTGTGGGACGTTTTGTTCCGGGCGACGCGGTATTCAAACCACCTGTCCACCTCGTCGATCAGTCCGCGTTCGGCTCCCGTCCGCAATACGTCGTTGTACGCCATTTTGTCGACATCGTCGCCGAAGACGATCTCCAGCGCCCGCCGCAGGAATTTGAGCGCCAACTCATGGCTGTATTCAAACCGCTGGATCACCCCGTCACGAAGCAACTCGTTCAGAGGGTTGTCCTCCGCTTGCCGCAAACCAACATCGAGCTGCAGGAGGGCATCGGCCAATGGTGAGACGTCGAGGCGCGTGATGAGCAGACGATACCACGAAAACACGGAATCGCGGTTTGACAAGTCAGCGCAATGGTGGGGGAGTGGGCGACGACGATGCCGGCGAAAGAGATGCCCACCGTACTGACAGGTTGTCAGATGTCGGAAATGTGCCGATGTCAGCTCGACAGGAGAATTGTTCTCAGGCATCCTCCGAGTAGCCCATAACGTCCTTTATGGGATAGCACTTGCTCGGAGCAAGTTTCCGTCAGCCGCATGGTCGATCAGCCCCTCGTTCCCACCGGCCGTCAACTTCCGGCGATCATCGCCGGACAACTGCCGCGACTCTTTGTTGACGCGGGCGAGAAAGCCTGTCGTCGCTTTATCGAGTTCTTCACGGCGAATATCCGGAACCGCAACACACGCGAAGCATACGCACGGGCCGTGCTCCGGTTCGCTGACTGGTGCGAACATCACAAATTGCGGCTGGAACAGCTCTCCCCTCCCCTCGTGGCTGCCTATATCGAGGAGATTTCCCTGACGCACAGCGCCCCGACCGTGAAACAGCACCTGGCAGCCGTGCGGATGCTGCTCGATTATCTGGTCGTCGGGCAGGCACTCCCGCTCAATCCGGCCTCGTCGGTCCGCGGCCCCCGGCACGTCATTACGCGGGGGAAAACGCCGGTGTTGAGTGCCGAACAGGCTCGGCAACTGCTCGACGCCATCGCCGTATCAACCATCGCCGGCCTGCGGGATCGGGCGCTGATTGCCGTGATGGTCTACAGTTTTGCCCGCGTGTCAGCCGTCACCGGCATGAATGGAGACGATTACTATCCCGACGGCAAGCGCTGGTGGTTCCGGCTGCACGAAAAGGGCGGCAAGTTCCACGAAGTGCCGGCCCACCACAAAGCCGAAGAGTACGTCGACGCCTATCTCGAAGCGGCGGAGATCGGCATCGGTAAGGGGGAGCCGCTGTTCCGGACTGTGGACAGGCGAAAGCAGCTCACCGAGCGGCGCATCAGTCGCCGCGAAGTGCTCGCAATGGTCAAACGCCGCGCCCGGAACGCCGGCCTCCCCGACCGCATCGGCTGCCACACTTGGCGGGCGACGGGCATCACCACTTATTTGCTCGGCGGCGGTACGCTGGAGCGTGCCCAGCAAATTGCAGCCCATTCTAGTGCGAAAACGACGAAGCTCTATGACCGGCGGAACGACGAGATCACGCTGGATGAGATCGAGAGAATCGTGATTTGACGAACATTACTTGCTCGACTAAGCGTTTGCCGCAGCTCCATCCGCGTATGTCAGCGCGAAGATCGTATCAGCAAGGGACTTCTTAAAACCCGGATTGTCCGTGAACTGCTTGAACAGTTCTGTATGGTCGCTCATGAGTTCCAGGATGGCCCTACCAAGCGCTTTGTCGTGTTCGATGCGGGCGTTCTGCTTGTCGCTGTTGCGTTTGGCGTTTCCGTAGGCTTGATCGGCATTCACCTTCTCGGGCAGTTCCTCGGTGATGACGCGGATGATGCGGTCCTTGTCTTCCCAGGGGACGTTGCCCCACTGTTCGTTGAACTGCTTCACGATGTTGCTGAGGCGGTCGACTTCCGGTTCGGATAAGCTGCCCCCGCCACCCATGGGTACCGGTTCCACTTCCCCCTCTTCGTCCGTCAGTTTGATGGATGTCTTGGCCCGCACCTCGGCGCGGTAGCTGTCCATGTCGATTGTTTCGAGCACGCCCTTGGACAGATCCTCTTCGACTGGGGCCGGGAGTTTCGGGATCAGGAAGTTCAGGAAGATCGACAGCTTCTCCCACGATGCATTCGTAAAGTCGAGGACCGATGCGAGGAAGTTGTAGGTGCGGACGAAGACTTTCGCCTTTCCCTTGAAATCGACCTGGGCATCTTCGCCAAGATGTTCGATGTACGTCGCCACGCAGACATCGAGGATCGGGTCGAGCGTGTCGCGTTCCGCCCCACCGAGAAATCGTTCTACAACGGTGTCGATATCTGCTTGCGAATAGACTTGGTGCCCGTCGAGGTCGCTTTTCAGGTCGTGCAGCTTGTTCGGGTCGGTCGCTTCGCTCAGCACGGTCGTACGGTAATAGGGTTCAAAGGCCTTTTGAATGGTTTCTGTGTCGTTCATGAAATCGAGGACGAAGGTTTCCTTTTTCTGTGGGTGAGCCCGATTCAGCCGGGACAGCGTCTGCACGGCCTTCACGCCAGACAGCGGCTTGTCGACATACATCGTGTGCAGCAACGGTTGATCGAAACCGGTCTGGTACTTGTCGGCGACGATCAGGAACCGATACGGGTCCGGCTGGCGGATGCCGGAGACTTCGTCGGCATCAAAGTAGTCGACGATCTTGGCACTCGGAAAGCCGTTCATCGTGGCTTCCGTGACGTCCTTCTTTCCCTCGTATTCGTGTGATCCCGAGAACGCCACGATCGCCTTGTACGGGCTTTTGCGTTCGGCGAGATACGCATCGAACGCCGTCTTGTACTGCATCGCCCGCTCGATGCTGCTGCACGCGACCATCGCCCGCGCCCGGCCGCCGATTTTCTTGGCCCCCAGGACTGAATCGTGGAAATGGTCGATCATGATTTCCGCTTTCGTGCGGATGGCATGGTCGTGCGACTCGACGTACTTCCGGAGTTTTCGCTGCGCCTTCCTGGCATCGAACTCCGGATCGTCCTCGATCTTCTTGGCCAGACGATAGAAGCTGGCGACCGGCGTGTAGTTGGCAAGCACGTCTTCGATGAAGCCTTCCTGGATCGCCTGCTTCATCGTGTAGCTGTGGAACGAACGGAACGTGCCGTCCGGCTGTTTGATGCCGAAGACTTCCAGCGTCTTGTTCTTGGGCGTGGCCGTGAACGCGAAATAGCTGGCGTTCTTGAGCATCTTCCGCGATTCGATGATGCGATTGATTTCGTCTTCGACCGATTCGTCGTCGTCGGCCGATTGTTCCGACAAGGCGATATTCATCTTGGCGGACGTGCGACTGCCCTGCGAACTATGAGCCTCGTCGATGACGATGGCGAACTTCCGGCTGCGATGTTCGTCGCCGATCTCGTCCAGAATGTACGGGAATTTCTGGACGGTCGTGATGATAATCTTCTTGCCTTCGCTCAGAAACGAGCGCAGTTGCCCGGAACCCTGCGTGACGGCTCCGACGATGGCCGACACCTGGGCGAACTGTTTGATGTTGTCGCGAATCTGCTTGTCGAGGATGCGACGGTCGGTCACCACGATCACCGTGCCGAAGACCGGTTTGGCGTCCTTCTGCACCTCGACAAGCTGATGGGCCAGCCAGGTGATGGAATTGCTTTTCCCCGATCCGGCCGAGTGCTGGATCAGGTAGCGTCCGCCGGGGCCTTGGGCCGCTTCGACGAGCAGACTGCGCACCACGCTGATCTGGTGGTAGCGAGGGAAGATTTGTTTTCGCTTCTTGCGTCCCGTCTTCTCGTCCTTCTCCTCCACGATCTGCGCGTAGTTCTCGATGATGTTGGTCAGACTGTCTTTCGCGAGCACCTGTTTCCAAAGGTAATCAGTGGCGATCCCGTGGGGGTTCGGCGGATTGCCCGCGCCATCGTTCCAGCCCTTGTTGAACGGCAGGAACCAGCTCGCACCGTTCTTCAGGTGCGTACACATTTTGACCTGCTTGTCATCGACGGCGAAGTGAACCATGCAGCGGCCGAAGTGGAACAGCGGCTCCTTGGCGTCGCGATCCTGCTTGTACTGTTCGACGGCATCGTCGACGGTCTGCTTCGTGAGCTGGTTCTTGAGTTCAAATGTAATGACTGGCAGGCCGTTGATGAAGATCCCCATGTCGAGAGCGTTCGCCGATTCGACTTTGCTGTAGCGCAGTTGCCGCGTGATGCTGAAGATGTTCGCGGCGTACCGCTCGGCGGCGGTCCTGTTGCCCGGCGTCGGCGTGCCGAAGCAGAGATCAACCGAAGCTGCGCCGTGCTTGATGCCCTTCCGCAGCACGTCGATGACACCCCGTTTGCCGATCTCTCCTTGCAGGCGATGCAGAAACTGCGTGCGTGACGGTCCCTCGCTGCCGATGCCGAGTTGCTCCACCACCGTCGGCTGGGTCGCTTCCAGAAATGCGAGAAGCTGTTTGAAGTCTATGCAATGGTCCCGATCATAGTCGTGAGGATCACCCTGGACGTACTTCGCCTCGCTCACCAGTGAGCTGCTGATGAGTGCTTCGAGTCCGCCTTCGGAAGTGTCGGTGTGGCTCATAGTTCGACGTCCTCGAAATTGGCGAGTTCCTCCGGTTCGGACGTGGGCTCGTCGGCAGCGACTTCGGCAGGAAGGTGTTTCGCGGCCTCGCGCACGTCCAGCTTACCCGTAACCACATCCGTGATGAGGCGAGTGCGGTATTCAACGAATAAGCGAATCTCACGGGAGAGCCGCTGAAGAGCACAGTCCAACGCCTCTGTCTCGTTCTCGACATATTCGAGAACGGAAGTATGCACTTCGCAAAGCAGGTATCGGTTGACGCGAACCCGGCCCACCCCGGCCGGGTCTTTCATTTCAGCAAGGTCTGAACCGAGATTCCCATAGCTTCCGCAAAGCGCCGAACCATGCCCATCTGCGGGTCGCCAGTCTTCAAGAACAGGTACACAGACTGCCGCGCCGACGATGGCGCGTAACCCATCTTCTCGCCTAGCTCTTGACGTGACAGCCCGGATTCCGCGAACCGTCGCCGGATCGCCTCCATCACCGGGTCTTCAACCTTCGGCTTGCTCATAGCCAGATTCTAGGCTTTCCAGAATTCTTGTCAAGCAGTGCTTGACATCAACCCTTGATGTAGATAAGATATCTACAGACATGAAGGGAACGCCATGAATCTGCTAGACCTTGCCCGGCTCGACGACAACCAAGCCCGCCAGTACCTTGAGAAAATTCGCTGGCCGGACGGGCCGCGTTGCATGCACTGCGATTCGGACAACTGCACGCGACTGGAAGGGGAAGCCCATCGGCCCGGTACGATCCAATGCAACAACGGGGCGTGCCGGAAGCAGTTCACCGTCACCGTGGCTTCGGTCATGGAATCGAGCCATGTCCCGTTGGTCAAATGGGTGATGGCGTTCCACCTGATTTCCAGTAGCAAGAAGGGCTTCGCTGCCAAGCAACTTCAGCGGGAACTGGAGCTCGGATCGTACCGGACGGCTTGGTTCATGCTGCACCGCGTCAGGCACGCGATGACGGCCGGATTTGGCAAGCTGGACGGCGTCGTGGAAGCGGACGAAACCTATGTCGGCGGGAAGCCGCGGTACAAGGGGCAGTCTCCCCGCGGCCGTGGCACGAAGAAAGCCCCGGTGATGGCGCTGGTGCAGCGGGACGGCGACGTTCGCTGCTTCCCGGTTCAGATGGTCGATTCGGCCACCCTGCACACGGAGATCGTCGCCAAGGTGTCGAGTGACGCGACGCTCATCACGGACGAACTGCCGGGGTACAAGCGAGTCGGGAAGACGTTCGCCGGTGGGCATCACACCGTCAACCACGGCCGGAAGGAATACGTTCGCAAGGCCCGCGGTCGGGACGGCATGAAGATCACGACGAATACCGTCGAAAGTTTTTTCGCCTTGCTGAAGCGGGGGAACTACGGGGTGTACCATTCGATGAGCAAGCGTCATCTGCACCGCTACTGCGAGGAATTCGCGTTCCGCTGGCGTCACCGCAAGGTGTCCGACTCGGTTCGGACGGAAGCCGCGATTGCGGCGGCGGAAGGAAAACGGCTGATGTACGAAACACCTTCGTGACAAGGTCGCCCACGGCCGATACAATACTGGTCAAGCCTCCAGTGGGGACGACATGACCAGCGCTGGATTACCGACGGCTGAACTTTACCTGTATGCGCCCGAAAATCCGGGTCAGCACGCTCCACTTGCTGACTTTAACGAGGCGTGTGCCGCGCTACGCAAAACGCTCCGTCATGTTGAGCGGTGCATCAGCGGCAAAGACGCCAGCCTCGAATTCGAGGTCTCTGAGGTGACGGTCGCCAGCTTGAATCTGCGAACCGCGCCAAGCACGCGGAACCCAGATGTCTTCTCGCTGGCTTCCGAAACGATTCGGGTACACCGCGAGACGTTCAAGAAACTACAGGGTCGCGACCGCTCGCTAGACCCGCGACTCGACTACAACGCCGTCCTATCGTTTAATGACTTCTCCCCAACGGTCAAGCGGCAGAAAGTCGCCGTAGCCGTCGATGGCGTAAAACTCTCTCAGGACTTCATCGACACGCTAGGCAAGGTGCTGCGGCCGATTAAGCCGTCGTTCGGATCGGTCTCCGGCATTGTCAAGCAGCTTGACGTTCACGGAAAGCACACGTTCGTTCTCTTCCCGCCAATGCTAGGAAGTGACGTGAAATGCTCCTTTCAGCCGGAGAAGTTTGAGACGGTACGGGCCGCACTGAAAAGGCACGTCACCGTCTTTGGGCTGATGCACTATGGGCTTGGCCGTTCCTTTCCTGTCACGGCGGATGTCGATGATATCGAGATTCACCCCCCAGACAGCGAGTTGCCAAGCTTGCTTGACATGGAGGGCATGATGGAAGGCGAAACCACTACCGTAACCGGGTCACTGAACGATGAGTGGGAATAAGACTCCGCCAGCCGTCGTGTGGGATACCAGCGTGTTTCTTGCTTGGTTCAAGCGGGAGCAAGCCAAACCCCTGCACCTTGTCGCAGCGTCGGCGCGCGAGATCATGACGAATAGGGTCATCCTCCTTGTTTCTGCTGTGACGCGAATCGAGATCATGAACCGCCCACAGTCTCCGGGCGCACGGGATAAGTTCAAGCAATTCCTCAAGCGGAGTAACGTCTCTCTCGTTATGCCCGATGAGCGGATTATCGACTTGGCCTTGGAAATAAGGCAGCATTCGGCTGATGAAAACGCCGCCTGCCAGACCAACCATCCGGTACTTGGAACATGCGATTCGATCATCGCCGCGACAGCAATCATCTACAAGGTTCCTCGCCTATTCGCGTTCGATTCTAAACTCAAGAAATACAGCACCCTGCCGGTTCTTCGCGGACTGAATGTCACTGATCCAGAAGAGCTATCGCCAGTGCTAAAGCCACACCCCGAAAACCCTAATCAACCGGGCTTGTTCGATGGCCAAGAAGAAGAAACTGGAGAACCAACCGTTCCCGGAGATGACGCCGGAGCAGGCGATCTTTCTGGCCCTGAACACGAAGCCGATTCACAAGACGGCGGCGAAGACCTCGAAGCCGACACCGAAGAAGGCGAAGAGACGGACGCAAACCCCAGAGGGGAAGTAGACGGGGGCGACGGTGAGGCCATCGCACCACCAGACTCGCATGGGATCGTTGAAGGTTCCCAAACGATGGCGGCCATCAACGCCATACTCGAGAAAGAGGATGCGGCCGACGAAAACGGCGCACCGGGAGTTAGAGACGGACTGCCAGTAGCCGTGCCAGCCACCGCAACGGTACCTGTCGATGCACATCCGAAGCCGGAGTTGCCGGAGACCGTCACCACAACCACTCACGCGGCGACGGTGGGAGTTGCGGAGAAGTCCGATCAACCCCCAGCCAGCCCGCCTGCAACGGGGTCGGCGGAGAAGTAGGAGTGGAGGGAGTCGAACCCTCGCTTCGGTCTTAACACTGGCGTCGCCGTGTCCAACGATGCCAGCGGAATGCAGGGCCGCGTTCTGTCCGTTAAACTACACCCCCGCTAAAAATCCTAGCCAATCGCCAGGAACGCATCAACCCACGCCTGCTTTGCCAAGTGCATACTTCCGTTCCATAACGGTGTAGGCCCCAGTGATCATGCCGCTGAATTGCGAGAGTCCTACGGTGCGCGGAGTTTCTGGCACATCGAAAAAACAAAAAACCAAATCGCCAACTCTCACTTCCTGGGATGTTCCCATATCGGACGAGAATTTGCCTTTCATTGTCGAGATGTCACGAACGATGACGCCTTGTTTGGTGAGCGACAACAACCGATACTGAGAGTGACGATCACCCACCAGCACCTTTCGTACACGGAGGTACGCGCGATTAGGCACTACATCCCAATGCTTCGGGATGTCGCCGAGCCAGGGGATGCCCGATGGTTTGAGGCAGACGGTAGGGTCGAGGCCGCGAGTGACCGCACGGTGGATGATTGACTGCTTCTGCTCATGGAGGAGTGCGATCACCTTCCGCTTCGCCCGGATCGCCTTCTCCATCCGCGCGTTCGCGTAATTCAGAAATCGAACGATCGCCGCCTGTTCTTCTGGCGGAGGCAGCGGGGATTTTGTGCCAAGAAACCGTGGAGCCGGAATTGTGTTTCGTAGCCCGGAATACAACGGGCTCAGCAGCTTTCGGTCGTCCATGGCCCGGTAGAAGAATTCAAAATACTGTGGATTGCCTCGTCCCAAGAATTCAAACACCGTGTACGCGCCCGTGATCATTCCGTCGTGTCGAGACAGTCCGACGGTTCGTGGCGTTTCCGGCACGTCGAACAGGCAGAACACAATGTCCCCATTGCGAACTTCCTGCGAAGTTCCCATGTCAGCAGAAAACTTGCCTTTCATTGTCGAGATGTCACGGACGATGACGCCTTGTTAGGTGAGGGAGAGCAGAGAATAGTCGCTGTGCCGTTCACCAACGAGCACCTTTCTCTTACGGACAAAGGCACGGTTGGGAATCAATCCCCAATGCGAGGGCATTTGTCCGAGCCACGGTAGCCCCGACTCCGTGTATTCCCGGTGCGGACGGAGATTGGCGATCATAGTGCGTTACTCTTGAGAAGTTCGTCGAGCAAACCTTCCGCTTCCTGCTCCGCCGCGAGAATGTCGATGCGGATTTCGTCCAACGTGCGCAGCGGCTGGGGCTTGTAGAAGTGACGGGTGAAGCTGATTTCATAACCGACCTTGGTCGCGTCTTCCTTGATCCATGCGTCAGGGGTGTAGGGCAGCACCTCGCGGCGAATGAAGGCTTCAATGCCGCCCTCCTCCAGCAGCGGCACTTGCTCGGTGTCGCGCAGATCCGGATCGGGTTCGTATTCGACCACGGCCGGCTTGCCGTTGACCTCTGCCTCATACAGCCCGCGAAGCTGATCTGCTTTGGTTTTGGAGGGCTTGTGAACTTTGGCAATGACGCGCGGGGCGGTCTCGACGCGCCAGCTCACGGCGCGGAGGATGAGCTTCAAATCGGCGGCGGAAAGTTTGATGTCGAGCTTCTTGAGAGCTTCGTCCACACGAGCGCGGAACACATTGTGGTCTTCAAAGAGGTCGCCGCCGATTTCTTGACGCAGGGCGTTTGCGGTTTCAACGAGCGACGCATCGCGTTGCCAGGTCTTGGGGTCGAGCAGCTTCTTCTTCTTCCTTTCCGGCAAGCCCTTCTTGGCAGTGCCACCCTCTTCGGATTCTTCCTCGTCGTCTTCACTCCCCCATTCGTCGAGACGTTTCTCCAACGCAGAGGCAATGTTGGTAAAGTCGGTCGCGAGCGTGTCGCCGAACTCCTCGAAGAGAACGGTGCGTAGTTCCTCATCGCCCGAAGCAAAACGGAGCGGAGCGATGGCCTTCAGCGAAAGCTGGCTGTGCAACCGGAGCGGACGCTCGACGGTGACCTTCCAGTAACCGAAGGCGGCGTTGGGGAAAATCTTCGACTGGGGCGTTTCCTGGAATTCGGTGTAGGTGTCGCAGATGCGGCGAATATCGTCCGGGGCGAGTTCGCAGTTCTTTTTGCCGAGATTCTTGCGCAGCGGCCGAAACCACTGCGTCGCGTCGATCAGTTGCACCTGGCCTTTGCGATGCTCGGGCTTGTTGTTGGAAAGCACCCAGATGTAGGTGGCGATGCCCGTGTTGTAAAACAAGTTGAGCGGCAACGCGACGATCGCTTCCAGCCAGTCGTTCTCGATAATCCAACGGCGGATGTTGCTCTCGCCCTGTCCGGCGTCGCCCGTGAACAGGCTGCTGCCGTTGTGAACCTCGGCGATCCGGCTGCCGAGCTTCGACTTCCGCTTCATCTTGGCCAGCTTGTTGACCAGGAACATCAACTGGCCGTCGCTGGTGCGGGTGACAAGGTTCAGGTCCGGTTCGTCACCGTAGGGGCTCTTGTGCTCCACGACAAAACGTGGATCGGACATATCCTTCTTGTTGCCGCCGCAGATCCGGTCGAGGTCTGTCTTCCAGCTCTTACCGTACGGCGGATTGCTGAGCATGAAGTCAAACTCCAGCGACGGGAACGCATCGGCTGACAACGTCGAGCCGAACTTGATGTTCTCCGCCTCGTCGCCTTCTCCCTTGAGGAGCAAATCCGCCTTGGAGATGGCATAAGTCTCGGCATTGATCTCCTGCCCGTGCAGGTGAATAGAGACGTTTTTACCGTGCTCCTTGGCAATCGTGTGCAGAGTCTCTTCCGCCACGGTCAGCATACCGCCCGTGCCGCATGCGCCGTCGTAGAGCAGATACGTTCCGGAAACGAGCTGGTCGGCGATGGGCAGGAAGATCAGCCGGGCCATCAGGTCCACGACTTCGCGGGGCGTGAAGTGCTCTCCTGCCTCCTCGTTGTTCTCCTCGTTGAACCGACGGATCAGTTCCTCGAAGACATACCCCATTGTGTGGTTCGACAGCGCGGGCAACTTCTCTTTGCCCTCGCCGTCGAGCACGGGATTCGGGCTGAGGTTGATCGTCGGCGAAATAAACTTCTCGATCAGATGGCCCAAGGCATCGGCGTCGTCGAGGGTGTCGAGTTGCTGGTGAAACTTGAACTTGCTGAGGATTTCCAGGACGTTCGGCGAAAACCCGTTCAGGTAGTCGGCGAAATTCGCCTTCAGTTGCTTCGGCTGGTCAAGCAAACGCCGCAGCGTGAACTGCGACGTGTTATAGAACGGCTGCTTCGCCGCCTGCGACAGAGCAGGCCCCTGATTCGCGATCTTCGCCTTATCGAGCTTGTCCTTCATCGCGAGCACGGCATCGTGCGTCGGTTCAAGAAGACAGTCGAGACGGCGGATGACGGTCATCGGCAGAATGACGTCGCGGTACTTTCCGCGAACGTAGACATCCCGGAGAACATCGTCGGCGATGCCCCAGATAAAGTTGACGATGGAATTGTGCTGGGAATTGTCCATGCGGTGTCAGTATGCCTTAGTTTGCCTCGTGATTGCGAATCGCATTCCGCCTGGATTCAGAAGAGGCCGGGGCCTGTGTCTTTGCTTCGTTTCTTGACCGGTCTGCGGACGGATACGGGACGAAGAATCGCGGCGACGGCCTGTTCGCCAGACGCCCCGAGTTCGTCTTGCGCAGTCCAAAGCGGAATCGCTGACACCCTGTACGTCCCGGACGCCTGCCCGAAATCGAGATGGCACTGATCATCGACGGGACTTCCTGTCGCGGCGGCGCGGTAGATCGGCCCGTCGTTCTCGACGGACTTGTCTTTGGGTAAGAAGTGGCCGTCGGCTTTGAACGTTTCACTCGCGATCGAGTATTCGATCCGCAGTCGGCGTGCCTCGCGCAACTCGTCTTCGGCACTGATGCCGAAGAGATTGATTTGGTTCGGATTGCCGACTGTCCCCTTCTGCGTCGGCTTGAGCTTCCAGATGAAGAACACGGCTGCGACGGACTCGGGCGACGTTTCCGCATAACGGCGGATCACCGCTTCGCGTGAGGCGTGATACGTGGCGGATAACGCGATGATGCCGGGTGCGTCGGTGATTGCTGCAGCGTCACGACCGAACCAAGGCTGGGGAAACAGCAATTCGGCAGCACCGATGTCACAGAGCATTTCAAGGTAGTCTTCGGGAGTTTCCCGATTGCGATACCGCGCGTCGGTGCGGCACCATTCCTTGCTCGCATAGTCGGGGAAAAACGTATGACTTATTTCATGTGCGACGCTGAACCGCTGGCGGGTTTCGGGGCGATCGGGATTCACGCGCATCGTGACGCCGCCTCGACCATCGGGAACGAGTTCCGCATCGGGACTGTGGACAGGTACGTCATCGCTCCGTCCAATTCCCCGAAGACTTGCCAGCACATCGACGCTGATAGGGAGTGATGGCTCGCCGAGCATTGTGACGTGGAGATCGAGCAACTCTTTCGCTTTGGCGCGAATGGCCGCTGGGGCATCGTTACATCCCGTCGAACGGATCAACTCGTCGATGAGAGCCTGTGTGGACCGCGCCGATTGCGTCATGTCGGTCGCTTCCGGGTGGTGTTCAGGAGGACGAAATAGAGTTGGTGCCACTCGTCGGCGGTTTGGGGCTGCGAGCCCCGGAATTTCATCCCCGCCAGTTCCTGGAGATCCTGCGCGGAAAGTTGGTCCCCCATCCGGTCCCGGAATTGCGCCAGTGACGGCGGGATCTCAACTGGTCCCTGCGGGGCTTTGACGGTCGCCAGCCCCAATAGCTCGGCCAAGGTGGTGGAAAGCACATGTGCTATACGCAACAGGACGTCTGCGGATGGCTTTTTTGCGCCGGCCGTGTCTCGTTCGAGTTCCCATAAATACGTCTTGGAAATGCCCGCCTTTCCGGCGACTTCGTCGAGTGATAACCCCTTGTCGTCCCGTATCTTGCGCAGTCTTGACGCAAGAGTATTTTCGGGCTGGTCGCCTTGTTTCGCTGTTTCGCTCATGCCCGCCAGTGTACCAAGTCTGTTAGTCGCAGCAAGATTTTTTGTTCGTTATTGTTGACGCATCGATGGCGAACGGATATGTTCGCCATAACGAACAGCATGTTTTCCCTTCCTGGATTCGTTGCATGACGCAGCCCTCATCACATTCAAGGCGCAAGCCGCGGAAAGCCGCCACCCCGCCGGTTACAAACGGCTTCCGAGAAGTCACCCGATCAATCAGCAAACCGGTGATGGCCCTTCTCTGGGGACGGGCGGCAGCCCGCTGTGAATTTGCCGGCTGTAGCCGTCCACTCTGGAAATCGCCGGTAACGCAGGAAGCCGTCAACATTGCTCAGATGGCGCACATCTACTCATTCAGCAGCGACGGGCCGCGAGGAAACGACGGTGTGTCTGCAGCGGATCTCAACAGCGTCGAGAACCTGTTGCTTGTGTGCCATCCGTGCCACCGAAAGATTGACCAGTATAAGGACGGCGGTCGGTACTCCGCATCCCTTCTGCACGAAATGAAGGCGTCGCACGAACGGCGGATTGAGCTGGTAACGGGAATCGATCCCGGACGGCAGAGCCATGTCGTGTTGTATGGCGCGAACGTGGGCGACCATCATCCGTCGCTCAATTTTCACGACTGCGCTACGGCTATGTTCCCCGATTTCTATCCGGCGACAGATCACCCGATCGAACTCAGCATGCTGAATGATCCTATGACGGACGATGCCGCTGCATATTGGGAATCGCAGAGTGTGCGACTTTCGACCCTGTTCCAGCAGCGGGTGCGGGACAGACTCTCGCCGAACGACATCAGGCATGTTTCGGTGTTCGCGATTGCGCCGCAACCGCTCCTCATCTTACTCGGCACTTTGATCGGCGAAATGACGAACGCGGCGGTATATCAGCGGCAGCGTGAACCGCCAACATGGGCCTGGCCGGCGGTGTGCGATACATCCCCATTCGAAGTTGTTGCTCCGAGTTCGACGGCGGGCCCGCCGGCATTGGTCCTTGCGATCAGCGCCACGGTGACCGATGACCGCATTCGGAACGTGCTGGGCCCGGACGCATCAATTTGGACTGTCAGAGTTCCGGTTCCGCACAACGACATGCTCAAGTCGCGTGACCAGATCGTTCAATTCAGGCAATTGTTGCGGCCACTTCTTGATCGCATCAAAGCAATTCATGGACAGACCACGACGCTCCATGTGTTTCCGGCGGCGCCCCTCAGCATCGCGGTGGAGTTCGGCCGCCTCCGCATGCCCAAAGCCGACATGCCGCTGCGCATTTATGACCAAGTGAACGCTCTCGGTGGCTTCATCCCTGCCCTTACTTTCTCCCTTCAGGAATAACATGAAC
>Ga0163151_10002923_pt1 | contig 25435 bp, 17 predicted proteins | sample OliLakLV19MP5IB2_FD_145596 | JGI IMG/M metagenome (GOLD analysis project Ga0163151, IMG submission 145596) | Freshwater microbial mat bacterial communities from Lake Vanda, McMurdo Dry Valleys, Antarctica - Oligotrophic Lake LV.19.MP5.IB-2 | ecosystem: Environmental > Aquatic > Freshwater >...
TCTGCAGGCGGCCCGGATCGAGCGAACCCTCTATTTCAAGACGGCCCAGACAGGCCCCCGCGCCGTGGCCCGGATGACGGCCGAGCCGTTGAACCTCGACGAGGGCGAGGCAGTTCGGCGGCTCACCGGCGCGCTGATCGGGCCGCCTGCAGAGGGTGTCGAGGCCGGCTCCGCCGAGGACGACATCGACGCCCGGCAGACCTGCCTCGTGCTCACGCTCTCCGATGCCGCGCGTGCCAATCTCCACGGGGCGATCGACGAAATCAAGAAGGTGGCCACCCACGAGCTCGGCATCCCCGAGGCTGATTTCCACATGGGTGGCCCGCCGGTCGACAACGTCTCGATCGACAAGGCTGGCCAGGCGAGCGTCACGATTCTCTTCGGGCTCTCGCTGGTCGTCGGCTTCATCGTGAGCTGGTGGAGCCTGCGGAGCAAGGCGCTCGTGGCGATTGTGATCGCCTCAGGCGTGTACAGCATGTTCTCCTGCCTGGCGATCGTCTGGTACTCGGGCTACCCCGTCGATGCGATCCTGCTCACGATGCCGTCGCTGGTCTACGTGGCCACGACGAGCGGCGCGATCCATCTGGCCAACTACTACCGCGACCAGATCGCAGAGACCGGCAAACGTGAAGGCGCCGCCGGCGAGGCACTTGCCCACGCGCTCCTGCCGCTTTCGCTGGCCACCGGGACGACGGCCGTGGGCCTGGCGACGCTGGCTGTCAGTGAGCTTGTGCCCATCAAGATGTTTGGCATCTTCTCGGCCGTGGGCGTGGTCGTGAGCTTCCTCGTGATCGTCACGCTCATGCCGGCGCTCCTCGAGCTGTTCCCGCCGCGGCTCAAGCTCGGGGCAGCAGCTGGCGGCGAGGATGATGGCAGTTGGCGGCCGATCGAACAGAGCCCGTGGTGGAAGGTTGGCCGGTGGGTCACCAACCACCATGCCTTCGCCACCGCAGCCTGCGTGCTCGTGATGGCGGGCGTCGGCTACGGCATGACTCGCATCGAGAGCAGTGTTCAGCTCATGCGGCTCTTCTCGCCGAACGCCCGCATCCGCACCGACTACCACTGGCTCGAGAAGAATCTCGGGCCGCTGGTGCCAATGGAAATCCTCGTGCGGATCGACGATGACGCATGCCCGCTCGATTTCCGTGAGCGGATGGAGCTCGTCGAGCGAATCCAGGAAAAGATTGCGGGCCTCGACGAGGTGGGCAGCTCCCTCTCGACCGTCACCTTCAGCCGCGGCATCGACGTCTCCGGCGGCGGAGGGGGCATCTTCACGAGGATCATCGGCATGAGCCAGGCACGGCTCGAAGCCACGCTGGCCAGGACGCTCGAACGACACCGTGACGAATTCTTGGAGGGGGATTACCTCCGCGAGGCCGAGGTGGAGGTGCCTGTGGGTCCGCCGCCTGAGGCGCCCGCGGTCTCCACGATGGAGTCGCTTGCGATCGCGGTCGGCCTCATGGCAGCTCCGGTGCTGCCGCCCGTGCCTATGCGAGAGCGCACCGAAGAGCTTTGGCGGATCAGTGCCCGCGTGAGCGCCGTTAAGGAAGTGGACTACGCCGACTTCAAGGCGGAGCTCCAGCAGGAGATCACCCCGATCCTTGCCCAGCTCGAGGCCGATGGCATCGATGGTGTCAGGGTTGAATACACGGGCCTCGTGCCGCTCGTCTACAAGGCCCAGCACTCGCTGCTCGACGGCCTGAAAATCGGCTTCATCTTTGACTTCCTCATCATTGTGGCGGTGATGATCGTCCTGTGCCGCGCCGGATCGGCGGGCGTCGTGCTCCTTCTGCCGGCGGCGTTCCCGGCCGTGATCGTGTTTGGCGGCATGGGCTGGGGCAACTTGGGCCTCAAGTCGCTCGGCATCGGCTCGCTCTTGGTCGATATCGGCTCCGTGATGGCCCCCAGCGTGGCCCTCGGCGTGACCGTCGACGACGTCGTTCACTTCATGCTCTGGTTCCGCCGGGGAATCAGCGAAGGCCTCAACCGCAAAGAGGCCACGATGCTTGCCTACAAGGGCTGTGCCCGGGCGATGTACCAGAGCTGGGGTGTGATCGGGATCGGGCTATCGGTGTTCGCCCTCTCGCCCTTCGGGCCGACGCAGCGGTTCGGCTACATGATGCTCTCGATGCTCACGATCGCCTTGGTGGGCAACCTCGTCTTCCTGCCCGCGATTTTGTCGGGGCCGCTCGGTGCCCTCTTTGCCGCGAGCGTGCTGCGGAACGATCGCCGCAAGGCTGAGCGAGAAAAGGGTCGGCGCGTGAAGATTGATCCCGGCGCCGATGCCCTGCCGCCGCCCCATGTCGCCCCTGGGCCAGCGAGGCAGGCCGTGCATGCCTGACATGCCTGACATGCCTGACAGCCTGCCAACGGCAACGGCAACGGCAACGGTCATCCTCAAGCCCCGCCGGGCCCGTCCGTTCTTCGGGCGGCATCCGTGGGTGCTCGAGAGCGCCATCGACAAGGTCGAGGGAAATCCCGTCGCTGGCGACGTCGTAGACCTCATGACCCACGACCGCATGTTCGTGGCCCGCGGTCTCTACAACCCCAAGAGCCGCATCCGCATTCGGCTGTTTGTGTTTGATGCCGCCGTGCCGATCGACGACGCCCTCTTCGAGGCGCGGCTCGCGTCGGCCGTGGCGCTTCGCCATTCGCTCGGCCTCCTCGATCCGGCCGGTGCCTGCCGGCTTGTGAACAGTGAAGGCGACGACCTCTCCGGCCTGATCGTAGACCGCTATGGCGAGTATCTCGCGGTGCAGATCACGGCGCTCGCGATGCTCCCGCGGCTGGATTTCCTGTGCGACCGCCTCGAAAAGCTCGTGCCCGTCCGGGGCATGCTTCTGCGGGGTGCCGAGCGAGGGCTTGCGAAGCTCGAGGGCCTCGAGCTTGCCGACCGGGTGGTGCGTGGCACGGCCCCCGACGGTCCGCTCTTTGTGAGCGAGCATGGCCTCACCTTTGGCATCGATCTCACCGAAGGCCAGAAGACGGGCTACTACCTCGACCAGCGAGACAACCGCCAAGCGGCCGCCCGCTACGCCCGGGGCCGTCGGGTGCTCGACATGTTTTGCTATTCGGGTGGCTTTGCCCTCACCTGCGGCATCACCGGCGGCGCGCGGAGCGTGCTCGCGGTCGATTCAAGCGCGAAGGCCACGGCCCTTGCGAAGGCCAACGCGGAGTTGAACGGCGCCGCGAACATCGACGTGGAGACATCCGACGCCTTTGAGAAGCTCGACGCGCTTGCCACGGCCGGCGAACGGTTTGGCATGGTCGTGCTCGACCCGCCGAAATTCGCGCGGAGTCGGGCGACGGTGGAGGACGCGATGCGGGCCTATCATCGAATCAACCGCAGGGCATGTGATCTTCTGGAGCCAGGTGGCATCCTGGTGACCTGCACCTGTTCTGGGTCGGTCACCCGCGACGAGTTTTTGGAAATGCTTTCGGGCGTGGCCCAGCGCACAGGCCGATCGATTCAGCTGCTCGAGGTCCGAGGCGCGGCTCCCGACCATCCCGTGAGCGCGAGCTGCCTGGAAGGCGAATACCTCGCCTGCGTGATCGCCCGAGTGGCGTAACGCCTGGCGGTTGATGCCCAGCGCGCGACCCTCAAGAAGTGGCCACGGCGAGGGGTTGCCCGTGCCCCATCGCCGGACGTTCGCTACGGCCATCCATGGCCTCCGCTCACTCCATGCGGGCTGCGCTTCGCCATCCTGGCTGCGCTTGCCCGCAAGGCCGGCGGCCGGGGCGAGGGGTTGCCCGTGCCCCGTCGCCGGACGCTCGCTACGGCCATCCATGGCCTCCGCTCACTCCATGCGGGCTGCGCTTCGCCATCCTGGCTGCGCTTGCCCGCAAGGCCGGCGGCCGGGGCACGGGCAACCCCTCGCGGATACCGCATTGGAGGCACGTTCGCGCGGCATCGCATCGCTTGCGAATCCATGCATGACCCGTCGGCTCGGGCGATCTCCACCGCGGCGGGCATGGAATCGACCGACCGGAGGTGCGGCCGTAATCATGGCCTGACGGCTTCGATGAGGTGGTAGCCCTTCACAAGCTCTTCGGCGATGTTGGTCCACATGCGCGGCAGCTCTTCGACATACCAGGTGGGCTGCTTGGTGACCACGAGCAGCGTGCCTCCTGGCACAAGCGCGAGCCGCGCGGCCTCGACGAATTTTTCAGCAATTGAAAAGTCGCCGTAGTAGGGAGGGTTTGCGAGCGCGAGATCCCAGGTGCCGCGGTCGGGCACATGTCCCTCCGCCTCGAGAGCGACGGTGATATTGGCGAGGCCGTTGATCTCGGCGGCGAGCCGCGTGCATTCGACGGCGCGGGCTGCCGAGTCGTAGGCATACACGGTGACGCTCGGATCGCGGGCCGCGATGCCGAGCGCTACGCAGCCGCAGCCGCAGCCGATGTCGAGCACCTTGGTATCGGGGGCCACGTCTACGGCATCCAGAAGCCGCCTGGCGCCGGGATCGATTCGACGGTGGGCGAAGACGCCAGGCCGCGTTATCGCGGTAAGAAGCCGGTCGCGGTCGCGGAAGGCAAACCGGCAACTGAAGTCGCGAAGTTTTGAGAGCTCGCGGGTCTTCTCAACGACATAGGCCATGGTGTCACCGCGAGGGTCTGGCCGCACGCGGACCGTCTCCCCGGTCGCCGCAAGCTGCTCGCGAACCCACTTGTCGCGGGCGTTGTTTACGGCCACGACGAGGCTGCCACCAATCGCCAACTGGAAGAGCGCCTGCTGGAGGATGTCGCGAGCAAGCTCAGTCTCGCCTCCTTTGGAGAGCGGGATGATGGCGAGGTCATACGGCCCCGGCGGCATGTCGGGCGTGCAGTGCACCGAGAGGTTTTCAGGCGTCTCACCCCAAGAGGCGATCGCGTCGGTCTGTTGGTAGAAATCGAGAAACCACGATGCGACTGTTGCTTCGGGTCTCGCCAGGGCAAGCGCGTGGGCCGCCTGCCCGCGGCCCACGGTCGTCGCCACGATCCGTGAGCCGGGCAGCGCCTCGGCAACGGCGAGCGCGTGGGTCTCGGCGGGGCGTGCGGGCAGCGGCGTGAGAGATCGGGACATTCCTCGCGAGCATACCTTCGCAGATCGCCGCGACTACCTGCCGCGCTCACGCTGCGGGCTTACGTGTTGTCACTGCGTTCATCGGCCAGCGGCGCGGGCGGGGGCGGCGAATCATCACGAGGGCGCCCCGGTCGTTCGGGACGACGTTCCCCATCGGGCGATCGGCCTCGCGCGGGCCGCTTGGCATCGCCATCGGGACGAAACGGCCGCTCGGGCCGTTCACCAGAATCGGGACCACGAGGCGGGCGATCGCGATCACCGAAACCCTCGGGGCGACGTCCTTCCCCCTCCGGCTTGCCCGCGTCACCTTCGCGGAACGGCCGCTCGCGCGGCGGTGGCTCACCCGGGCCGGGCCGGAAGCGGGCCATCATGTCCTCGGCGAACTTCATGAGCTCGTCACGGTCGAGCTTCCCGTCGCCGTCGCCGTCGAACTTCATGGCGCGCTCGACGAATCGTTCGGGTGACGGACGCTCGCGCGGGCCTCCCGCTTCGGGTCGGAAGGGGCCGCGTTCACGTGGGGGTGGGCCCTCACGGTCGCCACGGAAGTCTTCATGCGGTGGGCGCGGGGGTGGAGGACCATCACGGAAGTCGCCGTCGGGCCGTGGCGGCGGCGGTGGCTCGCCCGGTTCGCTTCGCGGCGGTGGCGGTGCATCGCCGCCGTCCGGGAGCACGGGCGGTTCGGCCGTGGCCACCGCGACGATCACTGCCGCGAGGCACGATCCCGTGATGGCAAACACAACGGCGGAACGGGGTGATGTGTGCGAAGTGGGTCGCATGGCGTGAGGCTCCAGAGTGAACGGCCCAGAGTGAAGGAATCGGAGAGAAGGAATCGGAGAGAAGGAATCGCCCAATGGCTTCAACGGGGTGAGCCATCCAAAGGTTGCGGCGGAAGATTGTGGGCGGCTTTGCCTCGACAGAGTCTCGTGGAGGGCACGCGATGCGTCCGTCAGTCGCGGGCGCGCGCGAACTGGACTCCCGTTGCCACAGCCATGATGGCGCCGGCGAGCAGAATGGCGCCGCCACCCCCGAGAACGATATAGTTCGTCGTCGTGATGCCAGGCTCGAGGATCGCAAATCCTGGATTCTGCGGATCGTAAAAGACCTTCACCGGCGAGCCGACCTGATACTTGTCGACCACGGCCTGGTGCGGCTCTCGGTTCGTCGAACTGTCCCCGCCGCTCGCCCAGATGTATTTGGACGTCAACCGCTGGCCACCGATCTCGTAGCTGTAGCTGACCGAGGGGGAGTATCTTCTCCTTCCCTTTTGGAACGTCTCTGTCACCTGCGATGTTTCGATTGTCCCGGTCGTGGTTGGCCACGTCTGGCTCGCCTGAGCCTTGCGATACATGGGCAGACCAAAGAAGAACGATATTCCAAGTCCGATCGCCAGGCACACTGCCGTGACGATGGCCTGGCTAACGAGCGAAGCAGGACGACGGGCCATAACGTGGCTTTTGAATGTGATGAAGCCAGGACGTGTTGTTCGCTGGCGGCGGTTCAAGAGCGAGTCGCTCTTCCCCAGGGAGCAGAATAGCCTGTCGCTGCCGGGTAGGACAATGACCGGCAGCCTTCAACGAGGCGAGCCGTCCACAGGTTGCGCCTGGGCGCCTCGGCGATTCCACAGCGCTTCGATCACGGCTGTGCGATCGTCGGTCCACGGCCGCGTCGTCGTGGATTCCGCACAGGGCTGCCACCGCCAGCGCGTGCCCGTCGGCCGAGCGTAGATCGCTTTCACCGCTTCGAGCGACCGTGACAAGGCCATCCACTCCGACGGCGTTCGCGCCGCTCCGTCGCCGAGGTCGACGTCGCGGGCGAAGATTCCCATCCAGCCACCGTCCGCGGCGACCGCCTCCACGGCAGGCACGAAGTCGAGATACTTGTTGGACACGTGGAGGGCGAGCACACCCTCGCGGTGGAGCTTCTGGCCGTAGAGCGCGAAAGCCTCACGCGTGAGCAGATGGGTGGGCACCGAGTCGCCGGTGAAGGCATCGATCACGAGCAGGTCAAGGCTCTCGTCGGGCTCCCGCTCGAGTGCTCGCCGGGCGTCATCCACCACCACCCGGGTGTTGCCTTTACAGTCGGCCAAAAAGGTAAACCAGCGGGTGTCCTCCGCGATTCGGGCTACCGCCGGGTCGATCTCGAAGAACACATAGTCGTCACCGGACCGCGCGTAGCTCGCGATCGTGCCGACGCCCAGGCCCGCAACACCCACGCGGCTTCGCCGGCCGATGGTGTCGAGCCCCTGGAACACGCTCCCGAGGGGGCCGGCCTCGCCATAGTACGTCAGGGGAATCCGGCGGCGATCGGGATCGTTTGAGACCAGTTGCTCACCGTGCCGGATCGCCCCATGCATCAGCACGCGGGACGGGCCGTTGCTCGATTCGCACACCCGCAGGACGCCGAAGAAGGTTCGCTCGCGGAACACCACCTGCCGCGATACTTCGCCGACGAAGAACGTGCAGCAGGCCAGCGCGAAGATGGCCGCGGCGCGCTCGCCACCAGCCAGCGCCACCGTCGGCACCACGACGGCAGCCGCGATGAGGCCAAGCCAGGCCGACCGCGGCAGCGGCATCCACGGCGCCGCGAGTAAGACACCGGCTACGACGGCAGCAACCGCCACCACCACCGCGAGTCGCACTGGCATTCGCCAGCGCCAGACCGCCGGGGCCACGCCTGCCGCGACCGCGATCGCCAGCGGAAACTCAAGATGGGCGTCGAATACGACAGGCGCCACCAGCGCGTTCCAGAGGCCGCCACATGCACCGCCGACGGCGAGCGCCAGATAGAAGGTCGATAGCCGCGCTGGCGGCGGCCGGCTATCGACGAGCATGCCGTGAATACAGACACACGCGACGCCGAAGGCCACGATGTGGAGCGTGAGGACAAGCGAGGCTGGCTCGTCGAAGTCGCTGGCGACCATCCATGCTGCAAGGGCCGATGCGACGAGAAGCGCGGGCCCCTCGAACCGACGCAACCGCCGACCCCATGCTGTGAAGACGACGACATAGCTTGCGAGGTAGACCGCCAGTGGCACGACCCACAGCAGCGGAATCGGCGCGACCTCCACCGTGGCATGCGTGGTCACGGAGGCGAGCCACGACGCGGGAATGGCCGCCAGCGCCGCCCACCGCAGCCATTGCCACCATGTGACGTGGGCATCGGGAGCGCCTGTCACCAGAGCGGCGTGCGGCGTCGAAGCCATCCGCGCGGTGAGCCCCCCAACCACGAGCATGAGTACCGCCACTGCGAGCAGGAGTCGCCCGGCAAAATCAACCTGGCTGTTGATGCCCGCCATCGGCTCGATCAGCGTGGGATAGGCCGCTAGCATCGCAAAGCTGCCGGCATTCCCGGCCGCGTAGAGCCCGTACGCCGCCCGGCCGCCGCTGGTCTCCGCGTCGGGCCAGAGGCTTCGCCAGTGGCCGAAGATCGGTGAGAGCGTGGCTACAGCAAAGAACACCGGCCCCATGCCTGCTGCCAGCACGACGACGACGAGGAGCGGCAGAGGCAGCGGCGATTCGGGCCGCGCCCAGTCGCTGGCGATGGCCAACCCCATCGGCACGGCCAGGGCTGCTGCGGCAAAAACGGCGGCTTGCGCGACAAGTTGGAGCCGCGGCTGGCGGAGCCGGATGAGCCGGTCGGCGTAGAGCGTGGCGACGACGAGGCCGACCTGAAAAAACGCGAGGCAAGAGATCCACACGCCAGGCGCCCCGCCAAAGAGCGGCAGAAGAATTTTTCCGGCGACGAGCTCGAGCAGGAAGAGCGACGCGGAGGCCGCGGCTGCTGCCACGACCGCGACGGCGCTCCAGATGGCCGGCACGTTCGCGGATGGTTCCCGCGGGGGCATCAAGCCGTGCGCCGTCGACGCATCCACAGAAGGAGACCCTTCGCCGCGACGGCCAAGAGCGCCGCGGTTGCCGGCTGGGCTACCGGATTCATCGCGGTGGGAATTGCGGCGGCGGCGAGCGGAGCGTCCCATATGCGAATCAGACTCGCCGTTCCGGAGGTGCTGAAGTCGAGATTGTCGTCACGGAAAAATTGCAGCGTGCGTAGGGTATCAGTCCCGGCGTCATGGCTGGGCCGAAGGACGGCACCCTCACAATGTTTGAGTTCAGTGAGGGCGAGCGTCGCTTAGTCGTCCTCGGGCGGCGGTGGTGGTGGCGCTGGAAACGCCCGGTCGGGGTCGAGGCCGGCCTTCGTGGCGGCCGCGCGGAGCTTTTCGAGGACCGGTGGCGGGACGGTCTCGCGGAGCGGCTTGGTTGAACAGACCCAGATCCGCGCTCGCTCCATGACGGAGAGGCTGTCTTCGCCCATCACGCTGGCATACGAGTTGGCCACGATTTCCGGAAACGGCAGGAGCTTGGCCTCTTCCAGCACAAACTTGGCATTCGGGGTCGAGGCGGCATACCGCTTCTCATACGCGGCCTCGGCGATCGACAGATAGCGATTGAAGGCGGCGTAGTTTCCCTTGCCGAGGCCTTCGCGGATCGCTCGGCGGATCATGGCGTCGAGGAACTGGCGGAGATTCGAGACATCGATTGCGAGCACCTCGGCGATCCGGATAGCGATGAACGACTCGATCGTGCTGGTGTACATCGGATCCTCGCCGCGGCCGAGCTTCTCAGCCATCATGCGGAGCTTCACGAAGTGGTTCTGGGCTGCGGCGATATCACCGTAGAGGTATTCGACGATGACCGCCCGATTGAGGAACGTCTCGTAGCCTTCGAGGAGATCGGCCTCCTCGGCCAGGCCAAACTCACCCGCCGAAACGCCCTCCTCCGAGTTGATCAGAGCGAGCGCGTCCTCGAGCGATCGCTCGTAGGACGCCGCGAAGCGGGGGTCAGGCAGCAGGTCGACTCGGTGGCTGGCCGCGTCGTAGGCCACGCGGCCAGTGAGCATGAGCTCGGCGAGCATGTGAAGGCGGCTGCGGATGATGAGCAGCTCGTTGTTGTCCTCGCGCCGCCTGAGCTCACGGCCAATTTTAATCCCCTGTTCGGTCCAGTAGATGCCGTGCGACTCGGCATGTCGCCAATCGAGCGGGCCATACCGCTTCATGTTCGCGAGCATCGCAGCGGGCTCCATCTTGTAGCGGTCTTCGAGTACGCGCCTTTGAAGGTGCGGCACGAGGTGATCGAAGATCAGCCCAGCGACGTCGCGGTCGCTACGGATCGCCGCCAGGAGCGGAGCGTTGACGCCATCGGGGAGCCGATTCTCGCCGAGGATCCGGGCGTCGACAGACGCGGCCTGCATGAGCGACCGCCCGAGCATTCGCAGGAAAGCCTCGTCGGGCTTCGCCCCATGCTTGGCGATGAGGTCGAGGCCGCTTTGCAGGTCGGGCACCTTTGCGAGTAGCTCGTCGAGTGTGGCCGGGGCGTCGGCGACGCGGCGAAACATCAAGATGGCGTCGTCAGTGGTGCGCCCTGCGGTCATGTCCCCGAGAAACTCCTGGATCTCACGGGCCAGGCTGGCCTTGAAATACCAGTGCTCCTTGTCGCCCTTGCCAGCGATCTTGTTGTGGAAGATCCAGCCGAGCTCCATTTGGAGCTGCGGCGAGCGGGGATTGAGCGGGATTCCCTGGTCGCGAAGGAGCCCGATGCCCCGCTGCACCCAGCCCCAGCGCTCGGCAGGCACCTGCGTCGCCACGGAGATGTTGTAGGCGAGGTTCCAGGCTTGAAACGCCCAGACCTTGTGGAACCGCGGCTGGAGCGCCGTGATCCACTGGCTGAGCGTCTGGGCCTCGAAGTATTCCCCCTCGGACTGAAGGTGATCGGCCCGCGCCCAGAGGGCATCGACGGCCAGGCCGCGGAACGTGCCGAGCGCCGCGGTCACGACCGCCACATGCGCTGGCATGCCCTCGGTCGTCGCTGTTGGGATGACGAGGTCGAGATCCTTCCGTTGCTTCTGGATACCGGCGGCCAGCCACCAGGAAGCGGTGATCGCCAGCGCGAGCAGGACGCTGGCTATCGCAGTGACTTTTCGGTTACCAGGCATAAGACACCATCAGAACCCGGAAACATTCACCAGGTCGCGGCGGGCGAGCAGTGCCCAGCCGAAGGCCAGAAGGACGAGCGGGTAGGCGACTCCGAGTACCGCCACGCTTTGCAGGGTGTCGAGGATGGGCAGGAGACGGCCGGTGGCCACCTCGGTCACGCCGTCGTGGGCACCGAACGACGGCACCAGCGCGATGAAGCCGTCGGCAGCAATCGACGTGATCGTCTTGAAGGTGTCCCACAGCTCGAGGCGGTCGAGCCGCTCGAAGAGGACCGCGCCCCGCAATCGGAGCATCTCGGTGACGGTGGCATTGGCCCGGTCGGCACCGGTGTAGATATCGATGGCGTCGGCGAGGAACGCACGAGCTACCGCCGTCACGTAGATCATGAGTGACGCAAGCACGGCGATCGGGAAGCCGAGCCAACTGGCCGCAGCGAGCGCCGCCGATGCGATGAGGGCCAGCTTCGCCCACATCACCGCCAGGCATCGCAGATAGTTGCCGCGGAACGAGCCGCTGCGGTAGAGGATTTCGAGCCCCTTGCCGGGTGAGAACGAGATGCTCGTGGGCCGGTCCTGGCCGGGCGGCACTTCATTGCGGTTGGCGATGGCCACCCGGAGGCGGCCCTCTTCATCGATCGCCGCGGCAGGGATCTCGAGGGTGTGGAACATGCCGCTCGCGAGCGTGTACTCCTCGTGCTTGCCGTCTTTCACCGGATAGGGGCGGTCGTTGAGCCAGAGCACGAAGCGGACCTGGGCGCGGTCGACGGTCGTGCTGTCGGAGAACGGCTTGAGCCGGAGCTGCACGACCGACGCCCCGAGCCGCTTGGGGTCAAGGCCGGTGAAGAGGTAGCTCGCGACGGCATCGGGCGTGACGGTGTGCCACTCGAGGACGCGTTGGGCGAGGATACGCCGACGGGCGCCGGCGGGGTTGATGGCGAAGGCATCCGGGTCGTCCTTCCGGACCTGCTCGATGCCGGCCTCGACGGCGGCATCGAAGTCGGCACCGCTCGGGTGCGCGGGGCGGGCGACAGAACGGGCCGTAAACACTTCCTCGTCAACGGCCCGTCGATCGGCGGCATCGGCAGCCGGCAGTCGCCGGATCGCCTCGGCCGTCGCAAAAACGCCACCACCGACAAGCGCCACGAGAAGGGCATTGAGCAGCACGATGCCGGTCCACTTGCCGAGGAGGTATTGCCAGCGGGCGAGTGGTTTGACAAGCGCCATGTGAATCCGCTGGCTGTCGATGTCGCCACAAACACTGCCGCAGGCCAGAAAAATTGTCACCAGCGCCAAGATGAAGCCGCTTGCCGAGAGCGACCAATTGAGGAAGAACTGGAGGCGATATTCGAGCCGCTCTGAGGGATCGAGGACGAGTGGCAGGACCGGGAGGCCGACGACCAGGAGAATGACGAGGAGGACGGGCAGCCGCGTGCCCACGGCCTCTTCGACGACGGCCCTGGCGACGCCCACGATCCCGATGCCGGCCGAGAGGCATCGCCGCAAGAGAGCGATGCCGAGCCGGAAGCCGGCGGCGAGCGAGAACACGCCGACCGCCGCGGTTGCCACCGCGTCACGGCCGGTCAGCCATGCAATTCCGGCGACCGCCGCGGCCGTGATGATCACCACCCAGAAGGGGATGCGGCGGGCCCGGGTGTCGGCCACCTCGGGGGCGAGCGTTGGTATAACGGCCGTCGCGTTCATGGGCGGGACTGGCCGCGCGTGAGGCTCTCGAGCAGCCCGGCATCGACCGCGGCGGCGTTGCCTGCGGTCGGCGTTGCCCCAGCACCCCCGGCCGCCAGAAAGCCGGCCACCGGACCGCCGGACGACGCGCCCGTCGTCACGAGACCCTCCGCCTGGGCCTTCTCCACGATCTCGAGGAAGAGGCTTTCGAGCGACCGCCTTGGATGCTCGATCCGCTTGACCGCGAGATGATGCCGTGCGAGCAGCTCCTTGACCTCGGCCACCACGCCGTCGGGCATGTCAGAGGTCTCGAGGATCGTGGAGTGTTCCTGCGTGAGGAGCTCGGCGCAAGTGCCTTCGGCCCGGATACGACCACCGTACATGATCGCCACGCGGTCACAGAGATCCTCGACGTCGCCGAGCAAGTGCGAGCAGAGGAGCACCGTCTTGCCCCGACGGGCGAGCGTGGCGATGAGATCCTTGATCTGGCGGGCACCGACGGGATCCATGCCGCTGGTGGGCTCGTCGAGGATCAAGAGCTGCGGGTCGTTGATGAGGCTCTGGGCCAGGCCGATTCGCCGCTGCATGCCCTTGGAGTACTCGCCCACGGGTCGGTGCTGCGCGGCCTCGAGCCCCACCATCTCCAGCAGCATGTCGATCCGCTCGCGGCGGGCTCGGGCGTCGAGGCCGAAGAGCCGCCCGAAGTATTCGAGTGTCTCGCGACCGGTGAGGAAGCGGTAGAGATACGACTCCTCCGGTAGGTAGCCGATGAGGTGCTTGGTTGCCACATCGGTGGGCCGCTTGCCGAGGATCGCGATTCGGCCCGCCGTCGGCTGGAGGAGCCCCAGGAGCATCTTGATGGTCGTGCTCTTCCCCGAGCCGTTGGGGCCGAGGAGGCCATAGACCTGTCCGCGGCGAATTTCGAGGGTGACTGCGTCGACCGCACGCACGCGGGGGCGCATCCAGAAGTCACGGAACGTCTTGGTCACGCCGACGCAGGCGATATCAATCGCGTCGCCGCCTTCCGCCGTAGCCACCATGCTCCGAATCCTCCTTGTTCGATCGGCTCCCGGGCCGCTTGTGGTCGCGGGCCGGCCGGAAGCGGGCTACCGGCTTTTCTCGGCCTGCTTTTGTTCCTGCCGCATCGCCTTGAGCTGCTCTTTCTGACGTTCCTTTTGCAGGTTTGGGTCGCGGTTGAGCTGGAGCTCGAGCCTGCCGGGCACCGTATAGAAGGTCTCGACGTCTTTGCTCGTGAGGATGGTCTCTCGGGCATCCTCCCAGATGCGGGCCAGCACGAGCCGCGGATTCCGTTCGTACTGCGGCAGGAGCTGCTCGAACGTCTGCGCCTCGCTGGCAACCTTTTCTACGATCTGCGTGCGGTACGTGGTGGCCGAATTGATCACGCTGGACACCTCGCCGCCGATGCGGAGGCCGTCGACCGACAGATCGGCAAGCGCCTCTTCGATGCGGGCCTCTGCGGCGGCAGCTTCGGCCGCGTCGCCGCGGTCGGAGGCCTGCTCGAAGGCCACGATGAGCTTCAAGAGGGCGGGGCTCGCCTCGCCGGCGGTCTCGCCGAGGATGCGCGATCGCTCCTGCTGGGCCCCGACGATCGATTCGGCACGGAAGCTCTCGGCACTCGTGACGGCGTCGAAGCTCGCGGCCACCCGCATCGGTGCCGAGACTTTGTCGAGGGCGAGCTGGTCGATGACGATCCCCGTCCGCATGTCGTCGAGCTTTTCCTGCATGGCACCGACCACCACGTCGCGGTTGACGACGCCCCGCAGGAGCTCCTCGGCAGCGATTCCCGCCGCCGCATGGACAATGCCCTGCTGGGCCACGAGCCGCACCACATTCGCGGCGAGCGGCTGGCTGCCAACGTTCGTGAGGTAGGCGACGGGATCAGCAATCCGCCAGGTGATCGTCCACTTCGCGTGGGCGATGTTGGAGTCACCGGTGATGAGCGAGCCGTCACGCAGCGGGTGCAGTGGCCGCGCCTTCTGGGCCTGCATCTGGTTGCGGGTGAGGCCGCTTTCCTGTTCGGTTGTCTCGTACCAGAACTCCTTGTCGAGGACGAGCGTTGCGGGCCGGGTGTCAACCTTCACGATCTCTTCGATCGGGAAGGGGGCAGCCAGATAGGTGCCAAGCTCGAGCACCCGCCGGCCAGGAGCGCCCACGTAATCACCGAACCGCAACCGCAGGGCGACCTCGTTGGAGCCGACACTGAACGTGCCGCTGAAGGCGTACGCGACGAGCAGCGCGAGCATCGCCAGCTTGAGGATCGTGAAACTCACCCGCAGCGCCTCGGCCAGCGACTGCTGGGCCGGGTCGACGGGCGGCGCGAAAGGCCGGGGCTCGGCGGGATTGGGAGTGGTGTCGTTCATGGTCGGAGGGGAGCCGGGGCCGTTCCCGGACGGGGCTGGCTCGGATCGCTCTGGGCAGGATCCTTGTTGAACCAGTCGAGGATGCCGAGGCTGTCGGCAGAGAGCACAAACGTCGTGTTGTGGTCGAGCATCTTCTTGAGGGCGTCAACCTTCCGCAGGAAGATCGCAAACTCCTCGTTCTTGGCGAAGGTGTGGTATTGGCTCGATGCCTCGCGGTCGCCCTGGGCACGGATCGACTGGGCCCGGCGTTCCGCGAAGGCGAGGATCCGCTCGCGGGCGCTCGACGCCTCGCTGCGGATCGATGAGGCCTGGGCCTGCCCTTCCTGGAGCGCGTTTTCCGCCAGCCGCTCCCGCGATGCGATCATGGTCTCGAAGACCTTCGCCGTGGTCGATTCCGGGAGGATGATCTTGTGGATACCCACGCTCTCCACCTTGATGCCGTAGCCCGCCTGCATGAGCGCGGCATCGATCATCTTCGCGGCGTCGGCCTCGATGGCCCCGAGCCGCAGCTTCGAGCGGTCGAGATTCACGAGCTGGTCGAAGCGGTGGTTGCTGATGAGGCCTCGGATCTCGCGGAGCCGTGACGAGAGCTGTCGGGCAGCCTCCGATGGGTCTTTGAGCGTCACATAAAACTTGAGGGGATCCTCGATCCGCCATGTGAGGTAGGTCCGCACGATCACGCTCTTGCCGTCGGCGGTCTGTAGCTCCTCGATCCTGTCTTCGAGCAGTTGCAGGCGGCGGGGGTAGAGCGTCACTTTGTGAATCGGCCACGGGAGACGGAACTTGAGGCCGGGGGTTTCCTGCACGCTCGAGGCATCGGCCTTGTCAAACGTGGTGCGCACGGCCACTTCGTCGTAGCGGACCTGATAGAGGAACATGTGCGAGAGGAGCACGCCGACGATGACGAGGCCGACCAGGACGACGAAAGAGTTCTTCATGGGAGTTGGAGGCCACCGCGGGCAGCGAGGGCGAAGAGGGGGTCACTCGTTCAAGAGCATGTCGATGGCGGATGCCGGGTCGCTAAAGTCCATGCGGAACACCGGTGTGTCGCCGGTGTCGGCGGCGATCACAAACTTCCGGCGGTCGGAGAGTCCCTCGGCGAGCACTTCGAGGAACCGACGGGTGCGGTAGTAGTTTGGCGATGCCTGGAAGGCCAGCAGCTCACCCGCAAACCGTTCGCCGTCGGCCCGCTCGCCAACGGCCCGCCGCCAGCGGTAGGCCCAGGCTGAATGGAGGAGCTCTGCGGCCTCGCCCCGCGCCTCGGCGAGCATCCCATCGATCCGCCGTTCGGCCGCCGCAACCGCTGTAGGGTCGGCTGCGCCGGCGGTTCGCATGGCGTCGAGCCCGCGGATCTCGGCGTCGATTCGCTTGCTCAAGTCGACCGAGCCCGCGACCCGCGCGAGCTGCTTGACCGCTTCCTTGTGTGCCAGTTGGATCCACGTCTCGCGTTGCTGCATCGCCCCAATCTGGGCGTGGAAGGCCCGCGACACGGTGCCGATCGGCGGATGGATCGACGTGATCGCCACGCCGACGATGTCGATTCCGAGGCCGGCACGATCGGCCCGCTCTTGGATCGCCGTGCGGAGCTCCGGGCCTCCTTCGGTGCGGCCCGTCGCCAGGAGCATGTCGATGTCATGCGTCGCGAAGAACTGCGTGGCTTCCCGCTGGGCGACGGCTTTGATCGCCTGTTGTGGGTCGGTCGACCCGAGGAGGAACGTCTCCAGGTTTGCCACGGTGTATTGGACGGTCACATCGGCCGACACGAGCGACACGCCCGCCCCGTCGGCGGCGGGTGCCGCGAGGAAGTCCTCCTGGCCAATCTGCGAATCGCGGTCGCTGTCGTTGGTCCAGAGCATTGCCGGCGACAGCTCCGAACGACCGGTGAGGTCACTCGAGACGACAAGCTGCTGCACCTCGCCGACCGGATGCATCTCTACCGTCTCGATCGGCCACGGCAGCTTCACATGGATGCCCGGCGGGAGCGGCTCTCCTTCGAGCGCCCCAAACCGTAGGAGCACGCCCCGCTGGTCTGGGCCCACGATCGTGAACGCGCTCAGGGCGATAAGGCAGGCGGCGCCGAAGATCGTCAGCGGAGTGATGGCGCTGCCGAGCAGGCGATAGAGCCAGCTCCCCGACACCTCGACGCCGAACTGATAGCTGATGAGATCCGCGAGCACGCTGCCGAGCGACTCGGGCGCCGTGAGCAGGCCGAGCATGCGGCTGTCGAACGCAGGGCGTGGAACCGCGCCGGGCACCCGCGGCCGATACGACTCGAGGAGGGTTGTGAGAAGAATCTCAAGGCCGATGGCCACCATCACGGCGGGAATGGCCAGGGCCATAGCCTCGAACGGCCACGTCACGCCCGCCACCGCAATCACCGCCACGCCGCCGAGCAGGAGCACGGCCATGACGAAGCAGCTCATCAAGTAGCTTGCGCAGCCGCGGAGGAGCTGCCAGGCCCGCTGACGTGCGTACCCGGCGAGCCAACGGCCCCCGATGAAGGCCACAAACGCGATGCTCGCCAGCGCAAAGAGCAGGCCGACGGGGTTGCAGCGGGACGCGAGTGGGGCGGCAGGCTCCGCGGCCCGGAGCTGGACCGAGACAAGCGCAGCACCCGCGATAATGAGGTAGCTGGCGACGAGGAGGCTCACCGCCGGAAGGCCGTAGCGGTAGAGGTTGTCGAGCCGGCGGCGGGCGGCATCGAGGTCGTCGCCGAGGTTATTGAAGATGGCGGCCGACGCAGTTGGGTCGGCGGCGAGCTTGTCGGCGGCCAGCCGTTCGGCCCGCTCGGCTTCGTGCTGGCTATAGAGAAGCGCCAGCATGATTCCGATCGGCAGGCCGCCGAGCATGTGCCAGCCCGCGGCATAGACCGCCTGGCTGTCGCTCCAGAGCGCGACGAGCCCCGTGGCCACCACGAGCGCCCCCTGGATGGCCAGCCCAACCAGGGCCACGTTCGTAGCTCGCTGGAACACCCGCGGATCGGCGGCGGTGGACGGCGGAGCGGCGGCGGTGGAAGGCGGAGCGGAAGAAGTTTGGGAGGTGACGGCCATAGGTTTGCGGAGGACGAGCGGCCGAGGGCCTGCCAAGCTTTCGAGTATACGTTGAGGCGAGGGGCTTTGAAGCGACCCCGTCCCCCCCACACACGATTCTCACCTTCATCGTTGGTAGGATGCAAAAAATGCCTATTTTCCCGATTGCCGCCAACGCTTTCCGCGAATCGATCCGCCAGCCGGTGCATTCCGTGCTGATCGTGGTGGGCCTTTTGGCGCTCCTGCTCAACGTCAACGTCGCGGCCTACACGCTCGAGGACGACAACAAGCTCCTGGTCGACATGGGGCTCAGCACGCTCCTGGTCGTGGGGATGCTCCTGGCGGCGTTTACCGCCACCGGCACGCTCTCCGGTGAGATCGAGACGAAGACGGTGCTCGCCACCGTGAGCAAGCCCGTGCCGAGGTGGACGGTCGTTGTCGGGAAGTTTCTCGGAGTGGCCGCCGCGATCGGCCTGGCCTACTGGCTGTTGTCGGTCGCGTTCCTGATTACGGTGCGGCACCGCGTGCAGACCTCGGTCCGCGTCGAGGACACCTACGACGCCCCGGTGCTCGCGTTTGGGATCGTGGCGATTGCGGTGACGCTCATTGTCTCGGCCGCTTTGAACTATCTCTACCGCTGGCCGTTTCCCTCCACGTTCGCGGTTGTGGCAGCGGTGGCGGCGACGGCCTCCTGGGGCCTTGTCTCGTGCGTGAGTCGCTCCTGGCGGCTCCAGCATCCGGCGACCGATCAGAATCCCCAGCTCATGATCGGCCTCGCGATGGTCCTGCTCGCGGTGCTCGTGCTGGCCGCGGTGGCGATTGCCGCGTCCACCCGCGTGGGGCGGGTCGCCACGCTCTTGATCTGTAGCGGAACCTTTATCTTCGGGCTTGTGGGCGACTACCTCCTCTCGCTCGGCGGCGCGCATCTTTCGGCGCCGCTCTCCGCGGTGGTGCCAAACCTCCAGCTCTTCTGGCCGGCCGACGCCCTCACCCAGGGGCACACGATTCCCGCCTACCATCTCGGCCTGGTCGCGGCGTACGCCCTGGCGATGGTCACCGCCGCGCTCTCCCTGGCCGTGATCCTGTTTCAGTCCCGCGACGTGGGGTAGAGCCTGTCGGGTATTGATGTAGCGGCATCCTTGGCAATACAAGCCCACGGCGACAGCCGTGGGGCTGCGGGTCTGAAGAAGGCCATACCGCTCGTTTCAATGGCAGGTGGGTGAGCCCAAGAACCCGCCGCCCCTCACTATCGGGAGTGGCTTTTATGGTAAGCCGCTGAACACATTAGGCGGGATGCGCTCGAAGGCCATCGCTACGCGGTGGCGACGGCGGCTTGTTGGTCGATCGCACGTCAATCGTTCATGAAAGGTATTACCTCCCGCGGCTCGCTTGCGCTCGCCTCGGTCAGGCATACAACCACGATTTACAGAAGCTATGTTGCACTACTGCCTCGATCGCATGGCAGAGCGCGATCACTTTCGGGTCCGTGAAGTAGTCCTCGGCTTTCCAGCCACACTTGGAGTGCCAGGTTGCTGTCGGGTCAAGTGAAGTCCCGCAACCACTGACAACCATTGCCAAGAGCCCAAGACCGATCACGATGACACTCCGGATCTTGAGCATGGCACTCAGGCGTCACCCAGGCTCCGTCACTCTAGGCCCTTGGGAGCCGCGGCCTTCTCCTTCGCGTCGCGCTCTGCGATCTCAGCCGCTCTGCGACGCCCAAACTCTCCGCGTGGAGAGCCAAGCCAGGATCTCCAACGCTTAACATCAGCTCTCGCGATTTCAGCAGACTCACCATGCTTCTCGAGCCATCTCAGGATCTCCTCATGCTCCGCCCTTTGCTGGGGCGTGTATTGAGAGAGAATGTCTTCCTTTCCGACGACGACATGGACGAGTCTCCACAATCCCTGGAGATCATAACTTCGATAATCTGCCCCGGCCTCCAAGAGCATAGCCGCTATCGAATATTGGCCTCCCCAACGCACTGCCAGCATCGTGGGCGTTACGTCACCGGCAATGACATCCAAATCTGCACCGAGGTCAATGAGCTGCTTCACCTTTCCCTCACGGTCACGATTGCCCCATTGGATGACCAGGCTAATCGGCACATCGTTCATTTTGCCAGGGCCCGAATTCCGAAGGCTTGGATCGCCGCCGTGCTCAAACACCGCCTCGAAGTACCCCGGAAACGCTGTCTTACAGACTAGGTGCGTGACGGCATCGCCGGAGCCCATCGCGCCTCTCGTGTTGAAGTCGCTCTCGATAATGACGTTTGGATCAGCCTTGTGCTCCAGTAGCCGCTTGAAACGCGGCAGCTTGTTGTCTGGGAACGCCCACAAGAGCGGCGTCATCTTGCCCTTGCCTTGGGCATTCACGTCCGCACCGGCGGCCACAAGCCGGTCGATTTCAGCAAGGTCATCGGCCTCGATCGCATGGCAGAGCGCGATCACTTTCGGGTCCGTGAAGTAGTCCTCGGCTTTCCAGCCACACTTGGAGTGCCAGGTTGCTGTCGGGTCAAGTGAAGTCCCGCAACCACTGACAACCATTGCCAAGAGCCCAAGACCGATTGCAAATCGCAGATCGCACATCGGAGTGGTTTCCGCCAAGCCTAGAAGTATTCGCTATACCCGAGCATGTCGACCTCAATCGGGCCCCACACGCCCTCAGTCACAAGCAGTCCATACAGAATCGACGGGTGGCCATGCAGTCCAACCATCGTCTCAAGGGCCGAGAGAAGCCCCGCCACCTGCGCCCAGGTCTGACCCGTGATCGACGCCGCGGTGAAGCTGGCAGCTTCCAGAGCGAGCTCGAGATCACTTGGGCCATCCAGCTCATGGGATAAGCCGACGGCATCTCGGCCGATGGCACTCTGCACGAAGGTCAGGATATCCCAATCAACGAAGTAGGCATCAATGAACGTCGCGGCAATGAGATATCGCCCTTCTGAGCCTTGGTAGCGCTCGATGTAATCACCATTGGCATTTTTGAGGGGAACGTCGTCTATGTCGCGCTCGTAGAGCGTGTAGATATGCAGGCCTGCCGCATTGAAGGTTTGGGCCCGGGCTCCCGAGACGACCGCCGCGGCGCTTGCCAGGCCGCCGCCGAGGGAATGACCGGTTACGGTTAATTCTGAAACTCCGAGAACTTTCCCGAGGACATCGCCGATTTCCATCGCGGCTGTGTATTGCGGCGCAGACCAGCCCAACCCCTGTTCGATGTTGTTGGCCCAATCTGCAAACTCGAGCACCCACATGTTGTCGTCGGTGCCGGCGAACGCGAGCACATACTGAGCCTCGCCGGTGATGTAGTCTTGGTAGACCATCGCCTTGAGACCCGCGACGAAGGGGTTGGGCCCGAGGTTGTTCAGGACGGGGCCGTCGACGTCAAAGTCGGTCTCTGCGTCTTTGGGCTGGAGGCAGAAGGTTATCAGGTCCTTGAACTCATAGACGCCGCGTGAAGCCAACTCATTCCGCACTTCCTGGCGGGTCTGCAACTGATAGAAGAATGAATCCTCGTTGGCGACGAGATATTTCACTTCATCAAAGCCAAAGTCCTGGCCGTTGAGCACGACCGTTGTGCGAATTCGCTCATCCGGCTTGCCGACTAGCTCGACTCCCGCAAGGGTCTTGATCTCTTCGTTTTCATCGACGCCCTCCGCATAGAGGACGACCAGTCCCGTTTGAGGGTCATAGTTGAGTTCCGACAGCGTGTAGGACCACCCGGGGTACACGCGGTTGCCGCCTTCCTCCGCCGGACCCGGATTGCGGACATCATCGGGGGCAGATGTGGTCCAAACTCTGAGTTCGCCTGCCCGCCCGGTTGGGGTCCAGTCAACTCGCACTTTCAGTGCATCGAGCCGCTGCGGCAAATTGCGAGGCAACTGAAGAACAACTGGCGTGACCGGCCTCTCAGGGTTGTCCAGCATGACGAGCTTGCCGAGCCCGTAGGGGTTGACTTCCAGGTCGTCCTCCCACTGCGATCCCTCGGGGTTGCCGAAGCCGTTGTTGTTGTCGCTATCGATATCGAGATCGACGACAAGCGCGGTGAATCGCACCGCATCGACATTCGCGGGGTCGCCGGTGGCACCGAGCGAAATCATGACGTCGCCAGCGCTCTCGCTCGGTTTGATGGCTTGAACCCACAGCCCTCCGGCCAAGCTTTGGCCATCCTCGTTGAATCGCTCTAGCATTCTGCTCCAGGAAACGGTCTCCTCGCCCTCAAAGACATCAAGGCCGCCCGTCGCACTGGTCCAAACCTTGACCTTGTCGGCCCCGCTTGTGATGGCCAGGTCGGCGGTCACGCCTGCCTTCGTCTGAATGACCATCGGTACGCGGCTGCCGCCGACGGCGACAATCTTCCCAGGCTCGCCAGGGCGATCTTCCTTCAAGTCCTCAATAGGCGTGCGATCTAAATGGCCCGAGTTGTCGCTGTCGATATCCAGATCGACTTTGTCGTCGTCGATGATCGTGGTGAAAATGGACTGCTCGGGAAAGAACGTCGCGTCCCAGGAACGGAATTGGTCAGTCCACTGGTAGTTTGCCCCCCAACCCGTCACGAACCCGAACGTTTCGTCCCCCTCGATTTCGCTGTCGTCGGTCATCGTCAGTGTCAACGTGGCCGTGGCCTGGCCGACAGGGATCACGATGATGTGCGTTCCGTGGCCGCCTGGGATTCCCGTATAGTCCTTGCCCGCAAGGGCTGTGCTATCGCCCCTTTCGACGAAGGGCACGATCAGAGGTCGAGTCCGTAATGGAAGCGCATACGCACCAGTCACACCGTCGTCCCAAAAGTGGGTAAACGTGAACGTGACGGTCTTTGAACCATCCTCTTGGACCACCGGGTCGCTCGCACCGATGGCCACTGGAATGGGACCGAAGTAGTCACCGTTGTTGGTCGTCAGGGTGCCGATGCCGAGAATCACATCATCGAAATCGCCGTACTCTGGGTCGAGAGAGGTGGGGTCGGTCAGCGGTAAATCTTCCCACGAGAACATCGTCTCGCCCGAGTCGTTGTTCAACGACTCGTGAACATGGTCGCCATCCACGTTCATGGTCGGCATCGAATAAATTCGGCCAGTGTCGGCGCCCTCTTCTCCGAGGAAAAATGCCAGCCGCGTGCCACCGGGGTAGGACGGCTCGAGAAGTCGGATATCGGAGTAAGGATCGATGAAGCCCTTGATCGTCAGGTCGCCACGTGGCACGAGCGGGTCAAACAACGGGTCGTCAGGACCATACAGGGTGTTGAGCGGGTAGCCATTGGCGTCTACCTCGTAGACCACGAGTCCGGTGGAATCCGATGGACGACTATTCCCGCCGCCATACCGAAACGTGACGGGCGTCGTCTCGCCGGATCCGCCCGGTACCGTGTACACGCCTTCGCTGCTCGGGCGAATCGTGTTGCCCGTGACTATCTTTTCGACGGTGGCTGGGTTCACGAGCCGGAGTGACTGGTTCGCCATGAGTTGCTGAACGTCGGTTGAGGCGAGATTCACAGGGCTGATGAGCGTGAGCTGGCTCACATTGATTCGGTCTCGGCCCTCGTCAGGAGCTTCGTCGATCGTATCGAGCCCGGTATCGTCAGGTTCAGGATAGACATACGCATCGTTTTCGGCGCCACCGGCCAGAAGATCGGAGCCGTCATTCCCGAAGAGGCGGTCATTGCCATCGCCTCCATAGAGGAAATCATCCCCGTCCTGGCCTCGGAGCGCGTCCTTGCCGCCTTCGCCAAAGAGGCGGTCGCTATCGGGACCACCGCGCAGATCGTCGTCGCCGTTGCCACCGAAGATCACGTCGAGACCGCCGCGGCCGTAGATCAGGTCGTCGCCATCACCGCCGTAGAGCGCGTCGGCGCCCGCCCCTCCGTCAATCTCATCAGCGCCGCCGAGGCCCCGAAGATCGTCGCTGCCGGGGCCCCCGATGAGCACGTCGGCGAGTGATGTGCCGATGAGCTTGTCTTGGCCAGCCCCGCCATTCATCGTGATCGACCGGTCGGTGAGGCCTGAGAACGTGACGAGGTCGAGCGTTGATAGGTCCATCGTGTCGGGGCCACCGCCAAGGGCAGCGAAGATCGACGTGACGTCGGAAGCTTTTACGCCGGGCCCCACCTGGAGACCATTGACCGTCACGTGCGGCACGCCGCCGAGATCGGCAGAGCTGATGAGGACCGTGTTGGGACCGTCGTCGCCCATGATGTCGAGCCGACCAGAGGTGAACGCGGGGACCACAGCCATCACGGTTCGGCTCTCGAGCCGTTCAAACAGATGCAACCGCCCTACGCGATAACGACCACGATTGCCCCCCCTCCTGCCTTGCCCAGAGTGAAGGGTGCCTGGACGAGCGACAACAAGATCTCGGTGATTGTCGGGATCATGTGGATCATGTGGAGGAAGAGCCAACGCATGAATGAACGCATGAAGGGCTCCTGAAAGCTGGCAGCCGTCGAATCCCGCGAGGCGGGATCATCCCCAATGCCTGCGGAGGCTATGGCATGGAGGGAGGCCTCGTCAAGCAGCCCCGGGGCAAACTTTTCGCGAGCGAGCTCGGAGAAGTGCCTACGGCGTGGGTGCCTGGCTGCGGGCCCGCTTGAAAGGGTCGACGGTGCCGCCACCTTCGCCGGGAGGTGGCTCGTTCGGATTGCCACCAAAGAGATTGGGCCAGCCGGTTGCGGATGGTTCCGGTCGCATGTTGGGCAGGGGCACGGCACGAGGCTGCACGAGATCGTTCGGCCCGGGAAATGTCGTCGTTGGGCCCGCTTGCGGCGACTGGCCCTGCGATGAGACGAGCGTGGCAGGCGTGCCCGCGCCGCCACTTTGTTCGAGCACACGGATGCTCACGTTGTCGATCCTCGCTTCACCAAGACCCGAGAGTGCGAACGTGACAACCACTGGCTCCCCGGCCGACTCCGGTGGCACCCGTACCCGCGTTGAAATCTCCAAGAGCTTTCCGACAGTCGTCGCGACCGGTGGGCTCGTGAAGGCTCCAAAAGCCATAAACTCTTCAGCAAAGGACAGGCTGGCCGTCGGCTTGAGATATTCAAAAGCTCTGGTGGATTTCCTACCAATCGGCCTGATAGATGTATTCACCGGCGCGGTTGATGTAGCCGTAGACAAGGCGCCCGTTCATTGTTTCTCTAAGGAGTTGCAAGACAATAAGGCAGTCTAAGTGGCATTGACTCTCATGGGCAGCATCTGCGATTCGTTATGGCATGGCAAGCGCCGAACTGATTCAAACGATTCATCGCAAATACTCCGCGATTCTCCTGGACCTCGATGAGCGGGGAAGCCGTCGTTGGGCGGC
>Ga0163151_10002926_pt1 | contig 25396 bp, 26 predicted proteins | sample OliLakLV19MP5IB2_FD_145596 | JGI IMG/M metagenome (GOLD analysis project Ga0163151, IMG submission 145596) | Freshwater microbial mat bacterial communities from Lake Vanda, McMurdo Dry Valleys, Antarctica - Oligotrophic Lake LV.19.MP5.IB-2 | ecosystem: Environmental > Aquatic > Freshwater >...
GTCTATGAGAGCCTGCTCGAACTGGTGCCGGACCCTGATCCTCACGCGCGCAGCTTCGGATTCGTCGGGGCCGACGGCGAAGGCAGCACGCAAGGCAACGCACGCAAAACGAGCGGCAGCTACTACACGCCCGACAGCCTGGTGCAGGAGCTGATCAAGAGCGCGCTCGACCCGGTGATCGAGGCACGCATTGCCGCGCAGCCGGACTGCCCCACCGAGGCGCTGCTTTCAATCAGTGTGGTCGATCCCGCCTGCGGCAGCGGGCACTTTCTGCTTGCAGCGGCACGGCGCCTGGCCGAGCGGCTCGCAGCGTTGCGTGCGCCTGAAGGGGCCGTCCGCGCGCAGGACTACCGCCATGCACTGCGTGAAGTCATCACGCATTGCGTCTACGGCGTGGACCGCAATCCCATGGCACTGGAGCTGGCGCGCTTCGCGCTTTGGCTCGAAGGTTTTGAGGAAGGGCGGCCGCTTGGTTTTCTGGACCACCACCTGGTTTGCGGTGATGCGCTGATTGGTATCACCGACATCGCCCAGCTCGGCTATGGAGTGCCGGCCGCGGCCTTCAAGCCGTTGTCGGGCGACGACAAGGCGATCTGCAGGGCACTCGCCAAGGAAAACAAGGAAGGCCTCAAGGCCTTCGCCAAGCGCAAGGAGGATCCCAATCTTCCGCTTGGCTTGGAGCGCGAAAGCCTGCTGGCGGAGCGCGTCGCACTGGAGGTCATGCCGGACGAATCGCTGGTGCAGGCCGCCGCGAAGCAGGAGGCTTATGACGATTACCGCAAGCGCGAAGGCGCCAGCCGTCTGAGGCAGGCCGCGGATTTGTTCGTCGGCGCGTTCCTCGCACCGAAAGTGGGTCCGAGCGCAGTCGATACCACCCCGACCAGCCGAAACCTTTATCTTGCGCTCTTCACCGACAAGCGGCCGGATGAGCTCCCCGAGGCGCGGCAGGCAGAATGCCTGGCGCGCGCTGAAACGCTCACCAAGGAGGCCCGGGTCCTTCACTGGCCGCTCAAGTTCGTGCAGGTTTTCGCCAGGGGCGGCTTCGACTGCGTACTCGGCAACCCGCCCTGGGAGCGGATAAAGCTACAAGAGGAGGAGTTCTTCGCCAACGAGAACCGGCTGGTGGCGGAGGCGAAGAACAAGGCGGAGCGTACGCAGCGCATCGACTGGCTGTCACAAGGAATGCTAGCGCGACACCTGTATCCGGACCTCGAACACCGGCCCGATGAAGCAGAGAGAGAAAAGCAGACCTACGCGAAGTTCGTGACCGCCCGGCGAATTGCTGAGGCTGCGAGCGTCTTTGCGCATTTGAATGGCGACGAAGGCGGGCGATATCCGCTCACCGGTGTAGGTGACGTTAACACCTACGCATTGTTCGCTGAGACCATTGATCAAGTAACAGGGCTGGAGGGGCGCGCTGGATTCATTGTGCCCACAGGAATTGCGACGGATGACTCAACAAAGGCCTACTTTGAGGCGATATCTCAATCTGGGCGACTTGTGAGCCTCCTGGGGTTTGAGAACGAGGAATTTGTTTTTCCTGATGTTCATCATTCATTTCGCTTCTGCTTGGTTACCATCGGCCTCGCAGAACAGGCGGAGTTTGTTTTCTTCGCGCGCCAGCCCTATCAAATTCATGACGACCGGCGCCGCTTCACATTGACTCCGGAAGAGTTTCGATTGATCAACCCGAATTCTCGGACCTGTCCAACGTTCCGCAGTAACAAGGATGCGCAGATCACCAAACAGTTGCATCGTTCGCAGCCAGTCCTTCTCAAAGAGGGGGCAACTGCGAAGAATTCATGGCGTATTCAGTTCATGACCATGTTTCATATGTCCAGTGACAGTCACTTGTTCAAAGACGATTCGGGTGGCGGCCGGATACCGCTTTATGAAGCTAAGATGATTGAACAATATGACCACCGAGCCGGCTCGTATGAGCATCGTGGCAAGGACCGCGGGTTTCGCGTGTTGCCAACAACGCCGGTTGAGTCTTATCAAGATCCCAACTACTCGATCACCCCGTTTTATTGGGTCGATGACTCCGAGGTGCGTTCCCGACTTGAGGGGAAGTGGGACGAGAAATGGTTCATTGGCTACAAAGACGTTACCTCCGCCGTCGCATATCGGACATTCATTGCGACCGTCATTCCTTATGCGGCAGCGGGTCACACGATGCCTCTTATCATTTCTCATACTGGTAATCGCCGGGCCGTCGCATGTCTCTTGGCAAATTTCAATTCATTAGTCGTGGACTACTTAGCGCGCCAGAAGATTGGGTATATCCACATGACCTACAGCTACGTCAAGCAACTTCCTATCCGGCCGCCGGAGGCCTACCTTGATGTGGACTATGCCTTCATCCTCCCTCGGGTACTCGAACTCACTTACACCGCCACCGATCTCACGCCATGGGCCGAATTCCTTGGCTTTGAAGGCTCGCCATTCCTATTCGACCCTGGCCGCCGCGCGCAACTGCGTGCTGAACTAGACGCCTACTTTGGCCGCCTTTACAGTCTTTCGCGCGAAGACCTGTGCTACATCCTCGATCCCGCGTCGGTGATGGGAGCGGACTATCCTTCCGAAACCTTCCGCGTACTCAAGAACAGCGAAGAACGCGAGTTCGGCGAATACCGCACCCAGCGCCTTGTTCTCGCCGCCTGGGACGCGCTTGAACGCGGCGAGCTGCATTAGGCGCTAATGTGTCGATGACCCATCAAGTGGCAAAGTTCGCGCATAAGAGGTGCCCTAATGGATACTTTTAAGCGTTTGGATAGTCAGGAACTTTGCACTCGGATCCTGAAGGCGCGGCAGCGGGTGCTTCTGTGCATCCCTGGCTTCGCGGATGATGTTAGCGCCGCGCTCGTCGAGGTGCAGCAACGGCTAGGTTCTGGGGGTGTCACGATTATCGTCGACGGGAGCGATTACGCGGCTCGCCTCGGGTACGGTCACTTTGATGCGGTCAAGCAGGTGAGCGATGCCGGGTTGAAGGTTCGCATTGAGCCCGGCCTCAGACTCGGCGTTTTGGTGGTAGATGAACAAGGGTGGTGTTTCACGTCGCCGCCTCTCCTTGTCGATGCGACTATGGAGGGTGCTACGGCGCCCAACGCTATGACACTCACGCGGGCACAAGTCGATGCTGCTGTTGCGGCAATGCTACCGCCTAGCGGGGCATCGAGCGTTCCAGGCAAGGACGCCGAACAAGCAGAGCTGGGAAAGCATGTGGCAACACCCGCTGAAATCGAGAAGACGCACGCGTCACTCCAAGCTGATCCACCACAACGTTTCGACGTTGCGCGGAAAGTAACGGTCTTCAACGCTTTCGTCGAATTTGTGGAATTGGAGTTGCTAGGCACCCAACTCGGCCGACAGCGCGTTCCTCTGCCTCGAACACTCTTGCTGGCTGTCAGCGATCAGGCAACGCGCGATCGGCTGACCACCAGTTTTCAGCTGATTGGCGATGATTCAGTGATCGGCAAGCAGGCGCAGGCACTTCGGCGCGACGTTGAAGGTATTCGCAGGGAGCACACCCGGCCGCTCGGGAGCTTCGGGAGCATTTCACTCCGAGCGAATCGGCCTCGGCTGGAGCAGGCGATCGCCAAGATTCGGGAAAAGGTAGAGGCGTTCCGGAAGGAAGTCCGCGCGCGCCTGCAGAAGGAGCTTGATCACTCTCGAAAGCAGTTGGTGGAAAGCGTGTTGCCGGGACTCAAGAAGGCGCCACCGGACGCGCTCCTCTCCTCAATTGTCGGGAAACCTACTGTGGATCAAATTCGGCGCTGGATTGAGGATCAACTCGACCGCTCGTTTCCGCCGCTCGACCGGCTCGTCGCGGAAATGCACATTAAAGTTGCATTCAAGGGTGTGACGTACGAAACTCTGAATGATCCTCAGTTTCAGGTTGCCGTACGTGAGGCATATCCGCTTGTCGATTTCGACAAGCCGTTCCGCGAGTTCGTCGCCGCCCGCGCAGATGCGCAGCAGGATATCCCCGGACTGTAGTCTCTGAGGATGCTTACCCACCTCAAGCTCGATAACTTCAAGATCTGGAAAAGCACCGGTCCTATGAGGCTGGCGCCAGTAACCCTCTTGCTCGGAACCAACTCCTCCGGCAAGTCGAGCCTGATCCAGAGTTTGCTGCTGATCCGACAGACGGTGAAGGGCGACGACCAGAATGTCGATCTGAACCTGGGCAATCCGGATGCCGGTGACTCCGTGACACTGGGTCAATTCAAGGACGTGCTGTGCCGGCACGGGGATGGCAACCGCATCCGCATCGAGTTTCGCTGGGGTTGGGACGTGACGGACAAGGACTCGACCCTTTTCAATGCAAGCTATCGTCTCGGCCCGGCAGGTTCCGCAGAACTCGAGCCCTTGCGGCTTGGCCGGGACGGTCAGGGCTTCAACGTCCTGCGCCGTAAGCCCGGGATATACCGGCTTCAGCTTGGCGACGAGCGCAAAAGTCTAGGCCAGAGCGCCGACTTCCGCCCGCAACGCTCCTTCGCGCTTTCGCCCGCGGTGCTCGCGCGCCTGGGCGCGGCTGGCGAGCGGATCAAGGACGTGGGTCCCTCACTCTTGGAGGAACTGGGCCGAATCATCTACCTGGGGCCCGTCCGACGACTCGCCCAACGGGACTACGTCTGGAGCGGCAGGACCCCATCGAGCATCGGCGACGATGGCGGCAAGGCAGTCGACGCATTGATTGCAAGCGGCATTGCCGCCCAGGCTGCCGAGAGGCGCAACAAACCGCCACCACCGGAAGCAGCGCTGATCATCGACGTAGCGCGCTGGCTGAAGGCCATGGAGTTGGCCGACCGACTCGCCGTCAAGCCCCTCAGTGGTTCCACTCGTTACGAGCTGCTGATTGAGAGACAGGGCGAACGCACCAATCTCAAGGATGTTGGTGTTGGCGTCTCGCAGGTGCTGCCGGTCATTGTTGCGGCGCTGTACGCCGCACCGGGACACATCGTGATCGTGGAGGAGCCGGAGAGTCACCTGCACCCGCTGGCAGAATCGTTTCTTGCTCAGCTTTTTGCACAAGTCAGCAAGGAGAGAGGCGTTCAGTTCATCGTGGAGACGCACTCGGAGCACCTGTTCCGACGCATGCAGACCTTGATGGCCAGGCAGGAGGTAGGCAGAGATCAGGTCGCCATGTACTTCGTCGAGCGGGAAGGTGCTGACGCTAAACTGCGCGAGCTCGTCCCAAATGAGTTCGGCGCCATCTCCAACTGGCCCGACAAGTTCTTCGGGGATGCGATTGGCGAAACGCGCGAGCAGGCCAAAGCCCGTGCCGAACGCGAACTTGCTAAGGCGAAGAGCGGCAATGCCGGTTGACAAGCATGTGATTGATACCAACGTGCTGATGCTAGCGAGTGCGGCGCACCCGACTTCGCCATTTACACCCGATGCAACGTCGATTCAAGCGGCTGAGTTGCGACAGAAGGTTCTCGATTGGTTGGTTGACTTTGACTTAAGCCAGCGCAAGATCGTGTTGGATTTCGACTGGATCATCGTCAACGAATACAGGGGTGTGAATCGTCGCGATAAGCTGACCGATCAGGATTACGGGCTTCAACTAGTGCTGCAGCTGTCGTCCACTGACCGGGTCAATTGGTTCAAGATCGAAACAGAAGCTGACGGTCGCACGCGACTTGGGCACGAAGCACTCGATCCTGTGATCACCGACCAGGAGGATCGCAAGATGGTCGCCGGTGTGCTCGCATCGGGTGGGCGCGCTGGCGGATGCACGCTTGTCAACTCCTGCGACACCGACTGGTACGACTGGCAGCCTCAAATGGAAGCGGCCGACGTTTTCGTCGAGCAGCTCATTCCAGAGTGGTGCCACCCGAAGTGGCTCGCGAAGCACGCGCCGTGAGCGCGTTCTTCCGCTTTCCGCACACAGCGCACCTCGCCTGGCTTGGATCAGGCACGCCGCGAGACGACAAGCTGCTTTCGTCTCTGGAGGCTCGGGCGTTCCTCAAGGGAAGTGTCGTGGTCGAGGAGAAGCTCGACGGCGCCAACCTCGGCATTTCGCTGGCGTCTGACGGCACGTTCCGTTTTCAAAACCGCGGGCAGTATCTGGTACAACCGTACTCGGGCCAGTATCAGCGATTGACCTCATGGGTTAGTCGCCATCAGTCGGCGCTGTCCGAGACATTGGGTGAAGGCCAGATTCTGTTCGGCGAGTGGTGCGCGGCGCGACACTCTGTCGCTTACGATCAATTGCCGGACTGGTTTCTGGTCTTCGATGTGTTTGACCGCGTTCGCCGCGAGTTCTGGAGTACGAGTCGTCGCGATGTGCTCGCGCACCAAGCTGGCCTGCAGGTCGTGCCGCTGCTGTTTGAGGGCCATACGACACTTGCGGCGCTCAAAGATCTCGTGACGACGGCCAGGAGCCGGTTTCGTTCCGGGACCATCGAGGGCCTCGTCATTCGCACGCAGTCGGCCGAGTCGCTCACCGCGCGCGCAAAGCTTGTGCGCTCCGATTTCGTGCAGAACATCGGCGATCACTGGCGGCGGCGCGCGATCGAATGGAACCGGGTGCAGCCTGCTTCGATGACTGCTTCAGGCGAGCGAGCAGGGCCCTGAATCTCCTGGAGCGCGCGCTCATTGAAACCGCAGGTGTTCGAGGCATAGGACAGGCTGTAAGGCGATGCGTAGAATCCGGTTTCCCCAGGGAGCCATCGAATGAGCAGTTCCGCTTTCATCACGCGCGTGGTTTTGCGCAACTACAAGAGCATCGGCTACTGCGATGTCCGGCTGGGCCCGTTGACCTATCTGGTGGGGGCCAATGGATCGGGGAAGAGCAACTTTTTGGATGCACTGCATCTGGTGAGCGACGCCCTGACTGGTTCGCTCGACAATGCGCTGAACGAACGCGGTGGCTTGAGCGAAGTGCGGCGGCGCTCCAGCGGACACCCTACCCATTTCGGCATCCGACTCGAGTTCGCGTTGAAGGACGGCCAACGCGGACACTATGCTTTTAATGTCGGCGCATTGAAGGATAGAGGCTACGAACTACAAACCGAGGAATGCGTTGTCGGGGGCGTCGGCAAGGGACCGTTTTTCAAGATCGACCGGGGAACGCTGCGGGAGAGCAGCGAGGCCACGTTTCCAGCAGTAACCGCAGACCGCCTGGCCTTGGTGGCAGCATCGGGCCTGACGGCGTTTCGGCCCGTGTTCGACGCGCTTGCGACGATGGGCTTTTACAACCTCAACCCGAAACTGATGCGCGAGCTGCAAAAACCGCAGGAAGGCCGACTGCTTAAATCCGCCGGCGAGAACATCGCCAGCGTAATCGGGCACCTGGAACGTGTAGCGCCGGAACAACTGGTCATCGTTCACGAGTATCTGCAAACGGTAGCGCCCATGGTGCATGGGGTGGAACGCAAGCAGGTCGGGCCCATGGAAACGCTCGAATTTCGCCAAGAGATGGCGGGAGCCAATCACCCCTGGCGCTTTCTGGCGCAAAACATGTCCGATGGCACCTTGCGCGCATTGGGTGTGCTCGTCGCGCTTTTTCAAGGCAATCGCGATTACGCGCCCACGCTGGTGGGCATTGAGGAGCCCGAAACGGCGCTCCATCCAGCCGCAAGCGCCGCATTGCGCGAGGCGTTGACGCGAGCCTCGGGGAACACCCAGGTCATTGTCACCAGCCACAGCCCTGACCTGTTGGATGACCGCAGTCTCGAAGCCGATTCCTTCCGTGCCGTAGTCTCCGAAAGCGGGGAGACACGCATCGCGCCGCTCGATGAGGCGTCGCGAAGCACCATGCGCCAGCAGCTTTTTTCTGCGGGTGAGTTGCTACGATTGAATCAGCTTGCGCCCGATCCGGTCGTGCTGGCGGCGCAGCAGGAGCGCCAAGCTGATTTGTTTGGCGAGGTCGAATCGTGAGGGTGGCGGCTATAGTGGAAGGCCACGGCGAGGTGGCGGCGCTCCCGGTGCTGCTGCGGCGGATGGGAGAGTGGCAGACCCCGGGGAGGGCACTGGAGGTTCTTCCGCCGATCCGCGTTCCGCGGGATCGGTTCTTGAATCGCGACGAGGAGTTTCGCCGACATCTGTTGCTGGCTGCCGAAAAATGTGGCGAGGACGGCTGGATCCTCGTACTTCTGGATGCCGATGATGACTGTCCCGCGGAGCTGGCGGCCCAGATCATGGAACGGGCGCAGGCCTGCGTTGCACACCGCCGGATATCGGTCGTGCTGGCGAACCGGGAATATGAGGCCTGGTTTATCGCCGCAGCCGCATCGCTGCACGGGCAGCGGGGCTTTACCTTCGATCCAGCGGATACGATCGATGCCGAGACTCTCAGGGACGCCAAAGGCTGGGTAGGATCGCGACTGCCAAGCGGCACGTACCGAGAAGCTACCGATCAACCGGCTTTCTCGGCTCGCATGGACCTGCAACTGGCATTCGAGCGCAGCCGGTCGTTCCGCAAGCTCTCCAAGGAGTGGGACCGACAAGCCGAGGTGGCATGAATAGCCTTGAACGGGCTCTCGTCGAAAAAGCCGGACGCGAGAATGGCTGGGAGAACGTCGTCGACAGTCTCGAAGAGGGCGTAGTGCTGGCCTCCGCGCGGCATCACGGGCGGTCCAGCATTGTCGCAATCGGGGCAACGCCAGGTTGGAGCCTTGAGCTTCCAGAGGGGCGCTTGACGCGCGAGCTCGATCGCACCCTCCCCGGACTGACCCAGGGAGCGGGGCGATTCAATGCGGTCGACATGGACACTTTGTCGGCGCTGCTGCGTCGCGCGGCGGAGTTGTCACAGTCGCTGCCGGATCAGGCGGCGCAAACATTTCGTGCGCGCACCGCAACCGAATTGGCAGCAATCGCTGCCAGGGGAACGGAGGTCGAACGCATGGTGCGCCAGCGCGTCGGCCAGGATGTGTTCCGCGAGGCGTTGATGGACTACTGGGGCGCCTCCTGTGCCGTCACCGGCCTGGCTCTCCCTGAAGTGCTCCGCGCGAGTCACGCCAAGCCCTGGGCCGAGTGCAACACCGACGAGGAGCGGCTCGACGTGTTCAACGGGCTCCTGCTCGTCGCCCATCTCGATGCATTGTTCGACCGCGGTCTGATCACATTCGACGTGCGCGGTGGGTTGATCATGTCCGGCAGACTCAGTTCGTCGCATCGTGCGCAGCTGCATCTTGGTGACGCCATGCGGGTGCGCTGGATAGCGCCGGAACATCATCCCTATCTGCAGTGGCACCGCGAAAATCACTTCAGATGATCCACGGCCGCTTCCCCGACTCCTGAATATTGACGGGCTTGCACATGTCTACTTTCGACTCGACCAAGACGCAACTGAGCAAACTGCTCGATGAGATTGCCAAAGGCAAGATTCAGTTGCCGGATTTCCAGCGTGGCTGGGTGTGGGATGACGAGCACATCCGGTCGCTGCTGGTCAGGTGGAATACCGGGTACAAAATCGCTTCTGTGGTCCGAAATATCAATGTTTATGCGGGTCTTCAGTCACTATGTAGCTTCAACGTCTGAGCGAAATGGCGGACTGAGTCGCTCTGTTACGGCCGGCGAAATGGTTGGCGATGAAGTGGTTGTATATCGATAACATCGATATCGGCACGGCGCACGGTTGCCGCCCCGGGAAAACCCGTAAAAATGGGTTCCCGTATTCCCGGATTGCGGCAGCCTATATGAAGGCCACCGTTGAACTGCCCGACGAACTCGCGCGCCGGGTGAAAGCCGAGGCGGCGCTACACGGGCAAAAGCTCAAAGACCTCGTCGAGGAGGGGCTTCGCCTCGTCCTGGAAACGCCGCGCAAGCCGGGAGGCGATGTCGCACGCCCGACCCCGCACGACTTGATGAAGGGGGCGTGCGGAGTCGTGGACTCGGGCATTGAAGATCTCGCGTCCGATCCGAAGCATCTGAAGGGCTTCGGCAATGCCCCGCGCCGCCATCGTTGACACCGGGCCGTTGGTCGCTTTCCTTGATCGCGGCGAGCGCAACCATGCGTGGACCGTGGAGCAGGTGCAAAGCCTGGATGTCCCGCTTCTCGTCTGCGAGCCGGTACTGGCCGAGGCGATGTACCTGTTGTCCGGCTAGCCCAAGGCCCAAGACGCATTGTTTGAACAACCTCACGTTCAATCCCATCGAATTCGATGGGATTAGAAAAGCACCGGGCTGAACAGCCCGGACTTTTTGATGAAGCTGTGCAGCATGACGATACGTCTACCTATCAGCGTGCAATAAAACACCCGGGCAATTCCTTCGGCAGCTTTCGGACGCAGCTCAAAAAGCCCCTCGCCCATCGCCTTGGTGTGCGGAACCGGCGCAGCGCCTTAGATACTCTCGACGGCAAACTTGAGGCCGGCTGCCCTGAGGATGGCGTGCAGTGTTGAAAACCGTGGGTTACCGGACGACGAGAGCGCTCGATACAGGCTTTCGCGCGGCACTCCCGCCGCCTTCGCGACTTTGGCCATGCCCTGGGCCTCGGCGACGGTTCTGAGTGCCGCCAGATAGATGCGGGGGTCGGGGTCTTCGGCTGCCGCACTGAGGTATTCCACCGCGAGCCCCGGGTCCGCCCGCAGCTCGGCGATCAGGCGATCCCGGTGCGAGACCGTCAGCCGTTTGCGCGTGGATTGCGCTACTTGCGACTTGCGTACTCTAGCCATAGTTCCACCGCCCTCTTGATGTCGGCAACCTGCCAGGATACGGGCCCGGGCCTGCCGATCGCGCAGGTCGGAAAGCCACTTCGTGACCGGCTCATCGCCGGCAGCGGTCCGATAACGACGAATCTCAAACACGGCTCATTGTATCGTATACGTTACAGAAGGACAACAGGATCAAAACACAGGGATCGCTCGTGACTTCGCAGTCTACTTTCAGGAGCCCGACCGTCCGGCCCGATGGCGGCTCACTGGAGGGCGGCCTTGAGGTCGGGCAGCGTCGCCATCAAGGTCATCGGTTCGAACGGTGAAGGATCAAGGCCGAGTCGCAGGTAGAAGGCCCTGGCTTCATCCGAGATCGCATGCACCAGCAGGCCGCGTATCCCGATGGTGTCGGCCGCATGGACGATGCGCCTGGCCGCGTCCTGAAACAAGGCGCGACCGAGCCCGCGGCCTTGATGGGAGCGGCTGATGGCCAGGCGGCCCAGCACGACCACCGGGATCGGATCGGGCATGTTGCGCCGGAAGCGCCCTGGCGAAGCGTTCGACGCCACCGCGCTGGCGGCCAGCGCGTAGTAAGCGACGACCCGCTCGGCTTTGCAGACCACGAAGGTGCGTGAAGCGCCGCTCGCCTGGTTCTGGAGCGCCCGACGCTGCAGCCATTCGTCAAGCGACGCAACGCCGCTGTCGAAGCCTTGGAGCCTATGCTCCGAGGTCAGCGGCTCAGGGGCAAGCACCATGCCACCGAAGTCAGTCCCGCGGCCAAGGCGGCGTCGCCTTCAACGCGCGCTGCAGACGCTCGTTGGGATTTGGCGGCGAGTCCAGGCGCGCCAGGAACTTGGCGTACGCGGCGGGGCTGACCTGGAACAGGGTCTGGTCCAGCAGTGTTTCCTCGGCGGCTCGGCGCGCGGCGCTGAGGATGAAATCGGTTCTGGTCTTGCCACGCGATTGCGCGGCGCGGTCGATCAGGCTGCGCTCTGCCGCCGGAATACGCAGGTTGAGCGTCTCTCGCCGAGCGGGGTTGGGGGGTTTTGCGGGGGGCGCGGCGGCGGATTTCATAGTCGTGGTCCGGTTTGCGAGGACGCATTCTATCCCGCCGTAACGCCAACGTCATTACGGCTCCGGGTGCAAGGTTTGAACCGACGTAAGGCGCCATGGACCGGGTCGGTATCGCCAACCGGGGCGTAGCTTTTTAACGACAGACAGCCCACAAAGATAGCTATATAACGACAGTGGCTAAAGTAACTCGCTTTCTATTAGTCACGAGACGACAAAGTGCTGAGAGATATTATTAGCTATAAACCGACAAAAACCCCTATAATTAGCCATTAGACGACACTTTAAGCCTATCCGATGCGCCAATTAGCCGACCCGCGACAAGAAGAAGTCCTGATAACCCGTAGTGCGCCGGAGGCGGAGGCACGCGCGATCCAACGGAGGGCCAAAGAAGGGGAACTGACTCCTTTGGCGGAAGGAGTCTACGTCCGCGAACAGGATCCCAAGACACAGGCAGCGATTGTTCGCAGGAATTGGAGCCGAATCTTGGGGGCGATGGTGCCAGGCGGAGTCGTATCGCACCGCAGTGCGTATGTAGGGGGCATCACGCCGGACGACACGATTATCGTTAGCCATCCAACGCGATACAACAAAAAGATCGAGTTGCCCGGCCTTACCGCACTGCTGGTGAAGGGGCTGTCTGCGCTACCGGGAGACATGCCAATTGGCAATGCTGGACTGCACTTCGCGTCCCGCCCGAGGCAACTCTTGGAAAATCTCACCCAGTCGCGCGGACCTCGCCGGAGGTCGGCAGGAGACGAAGCCGTCGAACAAAGGCTCGTCAAGGTCATGAACGCAAGCGGCGAAACCGAGCTCAACTTGATTCGCGACACGGCGCGCGATCTCGCTAAACCCCTCGGCCTCGAGAAAGAATTTGCGAAGCTGGAGGGTTTGATCGGCGCGCTGCTTTCCACTCACTCTGATGGAAAGCTCAAGACCAAGGAGGGCAGACTCGTTGCGAAGAGAACGCCTATCGACAAGGAACGCCTGGATCGATTCGAAATTCTGGCGTCCAAGCTGCGTACCGAAGCCGTTCCACGTCGCCCCGCGATAGCTACCGAAGAGCCGGCACGTTCGAATTTCGCGTTCTTGGAGTCCTACTTCTCGAATTATGTCGAAGGGACCGAGTTCGAAATAGCGCAGGCAATGGAGATTGCGCTCGAGGGCCGGCTAGTCGAAAATCGTCCCAAGGACTCGCACGATGTACTGGGAGTTTTTCGCCAGGCGCTGCAATCACCGTGGCGGGAAGCCGTTCCGCCGCTCGGGACGGATTTCCCCAAGGAACTCGCTGCGCGCCATGCGGCAATGATGCAAATGCGACCGGAGGTGAATCCAGGGCAGTTCAAGCTCGATCCAAACCGGGCGGGAACAACCTGGTTCGTGGATCCTGCCCTTGTGCGAGGGACTCTCATCGAGGGGTCAACCCTCGCCAGAAGTGTTCCCGAGGGACTTGCGAGGGCGATTTACCTCGCCTTTTTTATCTCGGAAGTGCACCCATTCTCGGATGGCAATGGACGCATTTCAAGGCTCGTGATGAATGCGGAGCTGTCTCGAACGGGCGAAGCCCGCATCATCATTCCAGTGCTTTTCCACGAAGAATATGTGGACTGCCAGCGCCAGCTTTCCGGACAAAATATTCCTGATGGCCACATTCGGGCGCTCGCTCTGATGCAGGCTTGGACCGTTGCATTCGATTACTCGGAAGTCGATGCGCTCATCGCAATCATGAAACTGACAAACGCGTTGGAACGATCGAGGGCACAGTTCAAGCTGACGATGCCGGACGGATCGCCGGTCTCTGCTCTAGCCACTGCGGACGACGTGAGTATCGCCAAAAGCGATAATTGATATTTATCGTTAAAACCGATATATTAAGTATATCGACAATACCGATAGAGGTCCACATGAAACAGATCCTGGCCCGCAGCGCCCAACTTGGACGGATCCTTGCGACCCGAAGGCGCGCTTCCAAACTCTCTCAACGCACACTGGCAGCCAAACTGGCAATCAGCCAGAACCGTCTGTCCGAGATTGAAACGAGCCCCGGCACTCTCACAGTTGAGCGGCTACTGGATCTCACGAACCTGCTCGGCCTGGAACTGGTGATCCAGGACAGGTCGTCCGCACAACGCCCATCCAAAACCGAGTGGTAGCCATTGGGCCGTAAATCCCGCGCCCGCGCGCTTTCGGTATGGGTCAACGGCACACGCGCAGGTGAGTGGCGTATTCCGTCCCGTCGTGAGACTGAATTCCAGTACGACTCCGATTGGGTCGAATCCGAGGAAGGGCGCGCGCTCTCGCTCTCGCTGCCCCTGAGCCTGGATGAGGGCTCGATCAAGGGCAGGCCCGTCGAGGCGTACTTCGACAATCTGCTGCCAGATGCCGATCCGATTCGAAAGCGGATCCAGGATCGCTTTCACTCTCCTTCGCGCAACCCCTTCGATCTCCTCGCGGCAATCGGGCGCGATTGCGTAGGCGCGGTTCAGTTGCTCCCGCCCGATGAAGAACCCAAGGACGTGAACACGATCGATGCGCTGCCGCTTTCCGAAGCAGAAGTCGAGCGGGCCTTAGTCGAAACCGTATCGCCTTCGTCTCTCGCGGCACATCCCGGGGACGGCGATTTGCGCATTTCGATTGCGGGCGCCCAGGAAAAAACCGCCTTCCTGCGCCACGACGGCCAATGGTGCCGGCCGCTGGGCGCCACACCCACCACCCACATCTTCAAGCTGCCGCTCGGCCTGGTGGGGGGAATGCAGGCCGACATGAGCACGTCGATCGAAAATGAATGGCTCTGTGCAAGGATACTGCGCGCCTACGGATTGCCCGTCGCACATTGCGATATCGGCCGATTCGGCGCGCAGAAGGTGCTCGTGGTGGAAAGATTCGATCGGCAACTCCATTCGAGCGGGAAATACTGGCTGCGTCTCGTGCAGGAAGACTTCTGCCAAGCCACCGCCACGCCGTCCTCCATGAAATATGAACGCGATGGCGGGCCGGGCATTGTCGATATCGCGCGAATACTGCGAGGTTCGATCAATCGCGACGCCGATCTGGCGTGCCTCATCAAGGCCCAGCTTCTGTTCTGGATGCTCGCCGCCACCGACGGTCACGCAAAGAACTTCAGTATCCGCATCCTCAGGCAAGGCCGCTTTCAACTGACACCGCTCTACGATGTGCTGTCAATATGGCCCATCATTGGCGAAGGCCCCAGCAAAATTTCATGGCACAACGCCAGACTTGCGATGTCGGTGCGGGGCAAGAACAAACACTACCTGTTGAAGGACATCCAGCGCAGGCACTTCAATGACCTGGCCACCCAGTGCGGCCTGGGAGAAACGGCGGAGCCGCTGATCAAGGAAATTCTCGCAGCAACGCCTGTGGTAATCGCATCGGTCCAACAGGCTGTGCCGAAGGATTTTCCGCATCACGTGCTCGATGCGATCTTGAAAGGCCTATCCCAATCCGCTAAGCAGCTCGAGGCGATGCCTGCTGCGTAGGCGGTTTGCAGCGGCTTGCTCGAAGCTGGCGCTAAGGCGCGAGGTGGAGCGGAGCAATCCGCTTCGGTGCGCCGGCCTTCTCCGCCGCGATCAGCGATTCCACCACCCGGCGCGCCTGCACTCCCCCAGTATCGGTTCCGATATTCACGCGCGGCACCGCCGGGTCGAGGTCGATATTCGCCTGCTGGCCGGCGATCATCTTCAGGTCCTCGAGGAATGCGCCGTGCGTGAGTCGAAAATCGAGGTCCGAAATACTCGGGTCTCCGGTGCCGAAGTCCTGCGCCTGCGCCCAGAAGTAGTGGCTCGACTTTTCAGTCTCGGGGGTGATTGCGTTGAGGTTGCGCGTCGTCACGCCTTTTGAGCGGTCGCCGGCTCGCGCGCCGCTTCCCGCAAGCGCGGCGCCGATATCAAGGCGCACATACGCCGGCGGCGTGAAGACCAGGTGCATCCAGCGGTCGACGATCGCTTCGCGCGGAAATCCCGCGATGGCGCGGAAGTACGACGTGACCGGCACGTTCTCGGTCCAGCGCTCGACGATGACCGCGTTGCCCTCCTTGCGCGTCTCGAGCGCGCCTTCCTTCGGCGGGATCGCGGTCGTGCCCAGCGACGAAGAATGTACGAAGGGCAGGTGCGTCAGGTCGCAGAGGTTCTCCACCAGCAGCAGGTAGTTGCCCGGGAGCTCCAGCCTTTCGCCCTTGAAGCGCCAGGCCGGGTCGTCCAGCCAGTGGAAATCCTCGATGGCCGATTCGTCCGCCCGTCCGGGGTCGCCCATCCAGATCCACACCAGCTTGTGGCGCTCGACCACTGGATAGCTCCTGACGCGGGCGTTCGGCGGGATCGTGTCTTGCGCCGGGATCTTCACGCACTGGCCGGTCGGGTCGTACGTAAAGCCGTGATAGCCGCATTCGAGGTTGTCGCCGCGCACGCGGCCCGAGGAGAGCGGGGCATGCCGATGGCAGCAACGGTCTTCCAGTGCCACGGGCTTGCCGTCCGTGCGGCGATAGAGCACCACGGGCTCGCCCAGCAGGATGCGCCTGAGCATCGCGAGACGGCCGATCTCCTCGGCCCACGCGGCGACATACCAGCTGTTTCGGAGGAACATTGCTCAGGCCTTCTTGCGGGCCAGGGCCGTATGCGCGTTCTCGCGCAGCACGCGGCGCAGGACCTTGTTGGCCGCGTTGCGCGGGATCTCGTCGAAGAAGACATAGGCGCGAGGGCGCTTGTAGTTGGCGAGCGTGGAATCGCGGCAGAAGCGATCCAGGTCATCCTCGCTCGGGCGTGCGGCGCCGGGCTTTACGCAGGCGACCACGATCTCGCCCCAGCGCTCGTCGGGAACGCCGAGCACCACGACCTCCGCAATCCCCGCATGGCGGGCCAGGGTGGCCTCGACTTCGTAAGGGTGCACGTTCTCGGCGCCGGTGATGATCATGTCGTCCACGCGACCGCGCACTTCGAGGTCGCCGTCCTCGCGGCGCATCGCGATGTCGCCGGTGCGGTACCAGCCGCCCTGCATTTTCTCCGCGGTCGCCTCGGGCCGGTTGAGGTAGCCGAGGAAAGTCGCATCGGCGGTCGCATCGATCAGCAGCTCGCCTTCCTCGCCGATGTCGGCCACATCCTCGACCGTGCCGCCGATGCGCCCGACGCGCACGCTGGAGTAGTAGCCGGGCCGGTAAAGGTGCGGCCGTCCCGCGGGCTCGGGGAAGTAGAGCCCGTTCATGATCTCGGTGGTGCCGTAGATGTTGGTCATCTTGCGCCCCGGGAACGCCGCAGCGACGCGCTCGAGCAACGGGCCCGGCATTGCCGCGCCGGCATAGATCACGGTCTGGACGCTCTTGATGCGCTCGGCTGAAAAGTTGGGCGCGCAGAGCAATCCGTGGAAATGCGTTGGCGAGCCGTACAGGAGGGTGATGCCCTCGCGCTCGATCGTCTCCATGGCGCGCGCTGGATCGAAAACCGAGCACAAGTAGTAAGTGCCGTCGAAAGCGAGCGCGCCCAGGAGACCCGAAAAAAAGCCGACCGCATGGAACAGCGGCATCAGCCCAAGCACCTTGTTGTGCGTGCCGTGCATCACGCCGCACTGCATCGACATGTAGAGCACCCGCGCGTCCGTCGCGCGATGCGGGACCATCACCCCTTTGGGCAGGCCGGTCGTTCCGGAGGTGTAGAGCACGAACGCGAGCGCCTCGGGATCCGGCGACTTCCAGGGCGCGAGCGATCCGGCGTCGCCGCGGCAGGCGTCCAGTGCGCGTGTCCCGGCCGGGCCCGTCCCCACGGTGATCAGCGGGGCGCCCGAAGGCAGGACTTCCTTCAGGGCGCGAGCCATCGCTTCGTCCGGCAGCAGGATCGCGCCGGCCATCCCGCCTTGCTTGGCGAGGCCGGCGGCTTCGTCCGGCTTCAAACGCGCGTTGATCATCGCCGGCACCGCGCCCAGCCGATGCAGCGCAAGCAACGCGATCGCATGCTCGAACAGGTTGGGCAGCACCGTCGCGACGATCTTGCCCGGCCCCAGCCCCTGCGCCGCGAATCCCGCCGCGCAGGCGTCGATCTCGGCGAGCAGGTCGCGGTAGGTCAGGCGGCGATCGGTGCGGTCGTCCGCAATCGCCAGGTGATCGGGGCGGCGCGCGGCGGCCAGGCGCACGAGGTCGTGAACGGTCTGCATGCGGTGTTTCTCCTTGGGGTCGCTGCGTGCCTATCTTAATCGACCCGCCCGCCGCCGGCGCCGCGGGACTTTCGCGTTTCGCCATGCGCGCGACGGCGGAAACCGGGCAAGATGCCGGCCATGAAACTCAAAATGCACCAGAACTCCATTTTCGCGATCCTGCTGCGCTCCCCGTGGTGGGTCAGCGGCGCCATCGCCGCCGCGCTGTTTGCGCTGGGCCGCCTCGTCATCCCGGCCGAGTATTCGATCTACGCGATCTTCCTTGCGCTGCCGTTTATCGTCATCTCGGCGAACACGCTCTGGAAGCAGCTGCGCGCACCCAGCGCCGACGCCGTTGCGGGCAACCTCGGGGCCCTGCGGGCGTTGTCCTGGCAGGAGTTCTCCACCGCGCTCGAAGAAGGGTTTCGCCGCGACGGGTACGGGGTCAAGCGAATCGGCCGGGCGGGCGCGGACCTCGAGCTGGTCAAGGCCGGCCGCGTCACGCTGGTGGCTGGCAAGCGCTGGAAAGTCGCGCGCGCTGGAGTGGAGATGCTGCGCGAGCTGGATGCGGCGCGCGAGGCGCACGACGCCCATGACTCGATCTACATCGCAAGCGCGGAGGTGACCGATACCGCGCGGGCCTTTGCCGCCAAGGCCGGGATCCGGCTGGTCGAAGGCGCGGACCTCGCCCGGCTGGTGCCTGCCAAGGCGATCCGGTCGGGCGATGCGGGCAAATCGGCGGCGCCGCGATGATCCCGCAATTTCAGGACATTTTTTACCAAAGTCCCCTCTGGTAGCGGGTAAGGCGGCAGTTTTGTACTGGTACCAGTACATTGCGACGTTTTGCGGCAAGGCAGACCCGGCGTTAAGCTGGGGGACATCGGCTTATGAGAGGCACTGTCAAGAATGAAAATCATGGTACGGGCGCGTGCGCGGCGGCGTCAATGCGTTTGGCCCACGGGGTGCGAAATGCTCTCGCGGGCGGCGACGGAAGCCGCGTGGTGACCGCCAAGGACGCCGGGCTCGAGCTGGGCGCGGCAAAGAAGGGCGACCTGCCGCAGCTCGTCGAATTGCTCGGCGTGCTGTTCGCGCTCGAAGCCGATTTCGCCCCGGACGCGGCCAAGCAGAAGCGCGCGCTGGAGGCGATCTTTTCCGATCCGCGCATCGGCCGGATTTACGTGGCCCGCGAAGCAGGGCGCGTCGTTGGCATGGTGAGCACGCTCTACACCATCAGCACGGCCGAGGGTGGCAAGGCCGCCTGGCTGGAGGACATGATCGTGCTGCCGGAGTGCCGCGGTCGGGGCATTGGCGCCGCGCTGCTGGAACACGCCGTGGTGGGCGCGCGGGAGGAGGGCTGCCTGCGCCTCACGCTCCTCAGCGACGAGGACAACGCGCAGGCGCACGGGGTCTACGCTGCCGAAGGGTTCCAGTTCTCGGGCATGCGCCCGATGCGGCTGAAACTGTGACGCGACGAGAAGAGGGGGCTACGCCCCCTGCTCCAGACCTCCCCTCGCTCTAGCCTGCTTGGGTTGCGGGCCTGCGTGCGGCGAAAATCTTCCCCAGCGTCTGCCTGAAGGCCAACACTTCGGCGCCTTCCAGCACGCCGTGCTTCACCATCTCGCGATGCAGTTCGGGCAGGTTGTAGTGGGGCACCGAGGCGTAGAGGTGGTGCTCGATGTGGTAGTTGACCTTGTGGGGAAAGAGCAGCCACTCGACCAGCGGGCCGGCCAGGTTGGTGCGCGCTGCGGTCAGCGGGGACGAAAAGTCCGTGGTCGCGCCGTGCTCCGCAATCGCGCGCAGGCGCAGGATCACCTGCACCACGGTCACCAGCGGCAGCACCCACAGGACCAGGTATTCGACGAGGTAGCCCGTCGCGGCTGCAAGCGCCAGCGCAACGAGGTGGAATCCGATGACCATTGCGCGGTCCCGGCGCGCCTCGCTGCGCAGGCGCTCCGAAGTGTCGTTTAGCGGGCGCAGCGCCACGTTCGTCTCGGTATTGATGGCCGGAGCACCGAAGAAGTACGCGTAGGTCTTCCAGGCCGTGAAGCCCGTGAGGTCCTTGAGCAGCTTCTTCAGGAGGTAGGCTCGCCCGCGCGGGTAGCCGCCGTGAAGCGCCGTGTCGGGATCGGCCGGCCCGTACAGGTTGTTGTGATGCAGGCGGTGCACCACACGGTAGGTGCACATCGAAAGGCCCTGCACCGTGGCGCAGGCGCGGCCCATCGCGTCGTTTAGCCAGCGCTGCTCGAACAGGCGGTAATGCGCCGCGTCGTGCGCGAGCACGAAGAGCGCGTGCTGCCGCGTGCCGATCAGCACGATGCAGGCGATCACCACCAGGGGCGACGACCAGAACGCGAGCGCGAGCGTGACCAGCACAGCCAGCACGATGACTTCCTGCATCACCGACCACGCCGAGCGCGCTAACGAAATTTTCGCGAGCCGCTGGACGATCCCGGCCGGCAGCGCCTTGCGATAGTCGTCGCGAAACTCCTCGCCTCGCAGTGGCGCGCTCATCTTTGACCCACGAGCCACTGGCTCGCATACGTGTCCGGGCGGACCCGATCGGTGGAAAGCGTGGTCAACATCGTCGATTCACCCGTGCGGCAGCGTCGATTCCGCTGCGCGTACAGTCAAGACAGCGGCCTTGCCGGGCATCATACTCGGGCCTCGAAAGGGCTCGTGACAGCCTTGAAAGGGCTCGTGACAGCCTCGAAAGGGCTCATTGACACCCCGATAGTGCGAGTCTAAGGTGTTGTCACAAAAAACAAAACATAGAATCCCAGAGGAGACGAAAAAAATGACTTCAGTGCTGCGTTGGAGAAACCTCGCCGCCGCGTTGCTGGTCGCGGCCGGAGCAAACGTCGCCACAAGCGTCCTGGCGCAGGACGCGCCGGTGCGCATCGGCTACGCAATCGCGCGAACCGGACCGTGGGCCGCGGGCGCGCAGGTCTCGCAGGAACCGAACTACATCATGTGGGCCGACCAGGTGAATGCCGCCGGCGGACTCAACGTCAAGGGCAAGCGCAGGAAGGTCGAGCTGGTCGGCTACGACGACCGCAGCGAGACCGAGACGGTCGTGCGCACCTACGAAAAGCTCATGACCAGCGACAAGGTCGACCTGATCCTGCCGCCGTGGGGCACCGGCGCCAACTTCGCCGTGCTGCCGCTGATCACCAAGCACGGCTACCCGATGCTTGCGCCGACGGCGACGGGCCGCAAGCTCCTGCAGTTGAAATCCCCGTATTTCTTCGCGCTCCTGCAGCAACCGGACGTGATGATGGATGCGCTCGCCGAGTACCTCGCCGCGCGCAGCACCAAGACCGTCGCGTTCATTCACGTCGACGAGCTGTTCGGGCTCGAGCAGGCCACGGCGCTCGAAGCTTCCCTCAAGCAGAAGAAGATCCAGGTCATCGAGAAGAAAAGCTACCCGCTCGGCGTGAAGGACCTGCAGCCCGTGCTGAACGACATCAAGGCCAAGAATCCGGATGCGTTCGTGAGCCTTTCCTACCCGCCGGATACCTTCCTCGTCACCGGCCAGGCCAAGGCGATCGGGTTCAATCCCAAGGTGTTCTACGCAGCGGTCGGGACCGCGTTCCCGGTCTATCGCGACAAGATGGGCACGATGGTCGAGGGCGTCATGGGCCTGGGCACGTGGAATCCCAAGTCGAGCCCGGCCGCCAAAGCGTACTTCGACGCACACGTGGCCAAGTTCAAGAAGGAACCCGACCGCTGGGCGAGCGCTCATGCCTGGGCGGGACTGCAGATCCTCCAGCAGGCCGTGGAAAAAGCCGGCCTCGACCGCAAGGCGGTACGCGATTACATCGCCGCAAACGAGTTCGACACGGTCATCGGCAAGATCCGCTTCAAGGGCGGCGAGAACATCTCGACGCCCGGCGTGGTCAGCCAGTGGCAAAGCGGCGAATTCGAGGTCGTGTGGCCGCCGCAGCGCGCCACCAGCGCTTCGCTCTACCCCAAGCCGGCATTCAAGTAAGCCCGAAACCGGTTTGGGTTTCTGGCTGGAGCTCGCGGCCTCGGGGCTGATTACCGGCGGCATCTACGCAGTGGTCGCGATGGGCCTCAACCTGCAGTACGGGTTGATGCGCATCATGAACATCTCGCACGGCGAGTTCCTCATGGTCGGCGCGTACCTCACCTGGTGGGCGCAGACGATCCTCGAGGTCAACCCGCTGGTGTTCCTGCCGGTGGTCGCGCTCGTGCTGTTCGTGGTCGGGCTCGTGGTGTACCGGCTGTGCTTCAGGCCGATTGCAAAGACGGCCGCGAATGTGGAAATCGTGGAGGCCCGGAGCCTGCTCGTCGCTTTCGGCCTCATGTTCATCGTGCAGAACCTGGCCTACCTCGCGTGGGGCGCGGATTTGCGCGGCTACACGTTCCTCAGCGATTCGGTGGAGATCGCCGGCGCCCGCTTCGGCGCCAACCGGCTGCTCGTGTTCGCATTCGCGCTCGCGGCCAGCCTCGCGCTGCTGGCGGTGCTCAAGTTCACGCTGTTCGGCAAGGCGGTGCGCGCGATGATGCAGTCGCCCACCGGCGCCCAGCTGGTCGGCATCGACACCGCGGTGCTCCACCCCACGGTGTTCGGCGCGGGCATCGCGCTCGCGGGCGTGGCCGGCGCGCTCCTGTCGATGGTCTATGAAATCTCGCCTTCGATGGGCGAACCCTATACGGTCACTGCATTGATCGTGATCACGCTCGGCGGGCTGGGGAGCGCAGGCGGGTGCCTGGCCGGCGGGTTGCTGCTTGGGCTGGTGGAAGCGTTCGGCATGCACTTCACCAGCCCGTCGCTCAAGATGATTCTTTCGTACGGCGTCTTCATCCTCGTGCTGCTGGCGCGTCCACGCGGATTGTTTGCGCGATGAGCGCCCGCGTCCTCTTGCCTCGCACTGTGGCGCTCGCACTTGCCGCGAGCGGCGTCGTGCTTGCCGCAGCGCCCTGGGTGCTGAACGAATTCCTGTTGTCTCTCGCGCTCACGTGCCTCATGTACGCGGGGCTCGCGGTGAGCTGGGCGATGTTCTCGGGCGCCACGAACTACCTGTCGCTGGCCACCGCCGCTTTCTTCGGCATCGGGGCGTATGTCACCGCGCTCGGCTACGAGACGCTGACCTACCCGGTCGCGGTCCTGCTCGGGGGCATGGTGGCGGCGGCCTTCGCGGCGATCGTCGGCGCGACGATCCTGCATCTGCGCGGCGCGTACTTCGCGGTGCTCACCTTCGGGCTCGGCGAGCTGGTGCGCCACGCGATCACGTATGTGGAGAAGAAGTACTCCGGCACCGTAGGACGCGTGCTGACCGAAACGCCGGAGGCGGCGACGGTCTACCTGACAGTACTCGTAGTTGCGCTCGCGGCGGTGGTGGCCTGTGTGATCGTGCGCAACTCCCGCTTCGGCCTCGCGCTCGCGGGCATCGGTGCCGACGAGCAGCGTGCGCAGACGCTCGGCGTGAATACGCGCCTGGCGAAGATCGGCGGGTTTGCGCTCTCGGCTTTCTTCGCCGGCGCGCTCGGAGCCGCAATGGCCGTGCGATGGACCTACATCGACCCGCCGGCGGTGTTCAATCCTTTCATCGGATTCCAGACCGTATTGATCGCGATGGTCGGCGGGGCGCACACGGTTGCCGGGCCGCTCGTTGCGTCGATCGTGTTCTCGCTGCTGACCGAACTCCTGCGCCTGCAGTTTCCCTACCTTTTCCTCATCATCCTCGGCGTCCTGCTGATCCTGCTGGTGCTTTACCTGCCGGGAGGACTCGCTTCCCTTTGGGCCCGCAAGCGAGCCGCCCCGACTCGCGATGGCTGAACCCGTACTCGTCGCGGAGAAGGTCAGCGTGCATTTCGGCGGCCTGGTCGCGGTCGATGGCGTGAGCCTCGAGGTGCGCGAGCGGGAACTCGTGGGCATGATCGGGCCCAACGGCGCGGGCAAGACCACGTTCTTCCACACACTCTCCGGCGTGCTCGCGCCGACAGCGGGACGGCTGGTCGTGGCGGGCCGGGACTTGACCGGTCGCGGCGCGCACGTCTACGCGCAAAGCGGCGTGGCGCGCACGTTCCAGACGCCGCGCGTGTTTCCCGCGATGAGCGCCGAGGAGAACGTTCGCTTCGGCCTGGAGTTTGCCGGCCGCAGACGGTCGCAAGCGCATGATGCGTTCGACAACGCCGCTTCGATCCTCGGGTTCCTCGGCCTGGCGGACTCCGCCCGGCTGCCTGCAGGCGAACTCACGCCTGCGAAGCAACGCCTGCTCGAAATCGGCATGGCGCTCGGGGCGCGGCCGCGGCTGCTGCTGCTCGACGAAGTGGCTGCCGGCCTCACCGAAGGCGAGCTGGAACTCGCCGCTGCGTTGATCCGGCGCGTTCGCGACGAACTCGGGTTGGCGGTCATCTGGATCGAGCACGCGGTGCGCGTGCTCATGCAAAGCGTCGAGCGCGTCGTGGTGCTCCACCAGGGGCGCAAGATCGCCGACGGGATCCCGCAGGACGTGGCGCGCGATCCCGCGGTGGTCGAAGCCTACCTGGGCGCGGAAGCGTGAACGCGCTCTGCGTCCGCGGGTTGCGCGCCGGCTACGGCCCGATCGCGGTGCTGCGGGGCATCGACCTCGAAGCGGCGGCCGGGCGGCTGACGGTCATCGTCGGCCCGAACGGCGCGGGCAAGACCACGCTGCTCAAGGCGATCTCGGGCCTGATCCCGCGCGCGGGGGAGGTGCTGCTCGATGGCGTGCCGCTTCCCGCGTCGCCCGCGGCCATCGTCCGGCACGGCGTCGGCCATGTGCCTGAGGGACGCCAGTTGTTTGCGCAGATGACGGTGCTCGAAACGCTCGAGCTCGGCGCATGGCTGCTGCCTCGCGGCGAACGCAACGCGCGACTGGAAGAAGTGCTCGCGTCCTTTCCCAGGCTTGCGGAGCGGCGCAGCCAGCTTGCCGGCACCATGAGCGGCGGCGAGCAGCAGATGCTCGCGGTCGGGCGTGCGCTCATGAACCGCCCCAGGGTCATGATGCTCGACGAACCCTCGCTTGGCCTGGCGCCGAAGATGATCGAGGAGTTGCTGCGCATCGTGCTGCGCATTCGCGATTCGGGCACCACCGTGCTGCTGGTCGAACAGAATGTCGCCAAGGCCCTCGGGATCGCGCAGGACGCGTATTTGATCGAGCGGGGGCGCGTGGTCATGGGCGGCACGGCCAAGGACGTGCTCGCCTCCGAGGAGGTTCGCTCCGCTTATCTCGGAACCGTGTAAATTGCGTCGTTTCGGGAAAGGCCCCATGTCTGCGCAAAGACAGTTCTGGACGCTGGTTATTTCTTCTGCGGCAATCCTCGCCATCACCATGGGCGTGCGCCAGACGACGGGACTTTTCGTCTCGCCGCTGAACTCGTCCACCGGCCTTGGCATCGTCGCCATCAGCTTCGCGCTTGCGGTAGGCCAGTTCGTCTGGGGGGCGGCGCAGCCGCTCTTCGGCATGCTCGCCGACCGCGTCGGCTCGTTCAGGGTCATCGTCTTCGGCGCAATCCTGCTCGCGTTCGGCATGGCGATCACGCCGTGGATGGATTCGAGTCTCGGGCTCATCTTCGCCATGGGCATCCTCACGGCG
>Ga0163151_10002930_pt1 | contig 25378 bp, 21 predicted proteins | sample OliLakLV19MP5IB2_FD_145596 | JGI IMG/M metagenome (GOLD analysis project Ga0163151, IMG submission 145596) | Freshwater microbial mat bacterial communities from Lake Vanda, McMurdo Dry Valleys, Antarctica - Oligotrophic Lake LV.19.MP5.IB-2 | ecosystem: Environmental > Aquatic > Freshwater >...
CCCCCATGCTCCCCCGCTCCCGCGCCCGCCTCGAAATCCTGGTTGTCGCCCTCCTGTTCAGCACCGGCGGCGCGGCGATCAAGGCGGCGCAGTTCACCAGCTGGCAGGTTGCCGGGCTCCGGTCAGGCATTGCGGCGGTCGCGGTCTGGTTGCTGGTGCCGGCAGCCCGAAGAATTCCGAGGGGGACGATCGGCGTGACGCTGCTGGTGGCGCTGGCCTACGCCGCGACGCTCGTGCTCTTCGTGCACGCCAACAAGCTGACCACCGCGGCGAATACCATCTTCCTCCAGTCCACCGCGCCGCTGTACATCCTGCTGCTCGGCCCGTTGCTCCTGCGGGAAGCGATCACCCGCGGCAACCTGGTCTTCATGGCGGCGGTCGGGGCAGGGATGGCGCTGTTCTTCGTTGGGCGCCAGGTGACCTACGCGACCGCGCCTGATCCGGTCCGCGGTAACCTGTTCGCCCTTCTGTCCGGCGTCTCCTACGCGGCCATGCTGATCGGCCTCCGGTGGATGGGGACCCGCGGCGCGGCGCCGGCGGCGGCGGTCGCGGTGGGCAACCTGCTCGCCTTCCTGGTGGCGCTCCCCAATCTGTTCCCGTTAGGCGGCCATGGCGTGGTGGACTGGTCGGTGATCGTGTACCTCGGTGTCTTCCAGATCGGGGTGGCCTACGCGCTGCTGACCCGGGCGATCTCCTACATTCCGGCGCTGGAGGCCTCGCTGCTCCTGTTCCTGGAGCCGGCGCTGAATCCGCTCTTTGCCTGGGCGGTGCATGGCGAGTCGCCCACGCGCTGGGCCCTGCTGGGCGGGTGCATTATCATCGGCGCGACGGCGGCCAAGGCCTGGTTCGATTCCCGCCCTCCGCTCGCCCAGGCCTGAGGACCCCCAATGTCGCGCACACCGCTCGCGCTCATCGAGACCATCCGTGTCATTGGCGGACGGGCGCCGCTCTATGGCCTTCACCTCCGTCGCCTGGTGGCCAGCTGCCAGGCGCTCGGCATCCCCTTTCCACTCGCCTTCAAGATCCCCGAGGGCGGTCCCGACCGGGCCCATCGGCTCGAGGTGGGACCGGCCGGTGTCGCGGTGACCGAGCGCCCGGTAGGCCCGGTCGATCCGGTCAGGCTCCGGACCAGTCTGCTGGTGCACCCAGGCTACCGCCACAAGACCACCGAACGAACCGCATTCGATCGGGCGCAGGCGCAGGCCAGGCCCGACGAAGCGGTCCTGCTCACTGCCGCGGGTGAGGTGGCCGAGGCTGGCCTCTGGTGCCTCTTCTGGTGGGAAGGCGACACCCTCTGTGCGCCGGCACTCGAGCTCGGCATTCTGCCGGGCGTATCCCGCATGCGGGTGGAGGAGCTGGCCGGCCCGGTCGCGGAGCGACGGGTCGGACGGGCGGCACTGCTGGGGCGGTCGGTCTTCGTCACCAACGCCCTCCGCGGGGTCGTTCCCGTCATGAGTTGGGACACCGAATCAGTGCCCAAACACCCTGCCACAGCGTTCCTTGCGTCCCGCTTCTGGGGTTGACCGGGAGGGGTCCGGTCGGTAAAATGCCCCGGCTCGGCAGGCCCGGGCGATGCGGTCGTGGTGGTTGTAGCTCAATTGGTTAGAGCGCCGGTCTGTGGCACCGGAGGTTGCGGGTTCAATCCCCGTCAGCCACCCTGGCGGAGGGTGCCGGGTTGGAGCGCTGGATGGGGGATGGGCGTCCTCCGGTCCGTGCTTCCGCCCGAAGCCGCCGCGAAGGTCCGTAGCTCAATTGGCAGAGCACCGGTCTCCAAAACCGGGGGTTGCAGGTTCGATTCCTGCCGGGCCTGTAATGAGCCATCGGCCGTCAGCCATCGGCCATCAGGTGGTGGAGGAGCGAGGCAGGAGAGCGGTACGATGCCGCTGAAGGCTGATGGCTGAATGCTGTCAGCAACGCCGCTATCGTCTAGAGGCCTAGGACACAGCCCTCTCAAGGCTGGTACACGGGTTCGAATCCCGTTAGCGGTACTGGATAGCCGGGCCCCCAACGGCCCCATCGTCTATCGGTTAGGACGCGACCCTTTCAAGGTCGAGAGACGGGTTCGACTCCCGTTGGGGCTATGGTTCAGGGGACGGTGCCGCACCTCGGTGTGGCGCCGACAGTTTTCCAGAGCGCCGCTAGCTCAATTGGCAGAGCAAGTGACTCTTAATCACTAGGTTGAAGGTTCGATTCCTTCGCGGCGCATTTGTAAGTGATTGAAAATAAAGCAGATAAAGAGAGGGGCGGCATCCGATACCGGAAGCCGCCCCTCCTGTTCTATCCGATGGCTACCCAATCCGAGCCGCACCTCGGGAGAGGGCGGCGTCCATGGCGGCGGTGGCCTCCTCCTGCATCCCCTCCAGCACGTGAGAGTAGGTATCCAGCGTGAGGGTGATGGAGGAATGCCCTAGGCGCTCCTGTACGACCTTTGGGTTGACCTTCTCCCCCATGAGAATGGTGGCAGCCGTGTGCCGGAGATCATACAGGCGGATATCGGGGAGCTGAAGCCGCTTCAGCATGGGCTTGAAATGCTGGCTCCGGATGTTCTGGAAATCGACGGGCGTCCCCACCGCCGAGGTAAAGATGAAATCCTCGTCGTGGAAGATCCCCTCCGCGTAGACCCGCCACGTATTCCGCTCCTGCTTGAGGCGAGCCAGCGCCAGTTGAGTGCGCTTTCCGAGCGGGATGGACCGGGGCTTGCCCGTTTTGGTCGGGCCGAGCCCCCATTTCCCCTCTCCGAGTTGCTTCCATGCCCTCCGGACACGGAGGTGGCTGCCCTCCAGGTCGGACCACTTCAGGCCCGCCGCTTCACCGGGCCGGAGGCCGGTGTCGATCATGACTGTGAACAACGCGTAAAGAACCGCGCGGAAGTGCCTTTGTTCGAATAGCAGATCTGTGCGGCCTCCGGATGCGGCTGCAACCTCAACCGCGTTTGCCGCCTGTTTGGCATCTTCCTCCCAACCTGCCAAGAATTTGGCCGCCTGCTCGGCGCTGAGGCATTTCATCTCCCGATGCTGCGGCCGGGGCAATTCGCTTCCTTCCATCGGGTTATCTCGGATCAATCGCATGTGCTTGGCCTTCCGTAGGCAAATACGGAAGTAGCCGCGCACCTGAGCCACTGTGCGGGTCGAGAGGTCGCCTTCGCCCAGCCTGTTCAGCCACCCCTGTACGTCCACTTCGTTCAGAGCAGTCAGCTTCTTAGCCCTGAGCTCGGGGAATGGCTTGAGGTACCGGCGCAGCGTCACCCGATAGTGTTCGCGGGTGCGTGGGCTGGCTCGCTGGCAGTACTTGTCCAAACACTCTTCGATCCACTCCTCGACAGTACGATGGTCCCTCACGGGGATATCTCCCCGATCCCGCATTTCATCCTTCTGCTTGAGCAGGAGAGTCAGGACTCTATCGGCATCCCGCTTTGTCCCCCTAACCGTCTTGTGCTTGAAGAGGGCTCGACCGTCGGAGCCTCGACCGAAGTACACCCTGACACGCCAGACGCCGGGTAGTGCTTCCGTGATCCGGCCGCGACGCCGGATATGCTTCGCGCTGGAATCGGCCATGAACACACTCCTATGAGCGGGTGAGGTTTTCACCCGCTCACTGTCCTCAACCAATTGGGGATCTAGAACTGGGAGGAATCTTCGAGTGCGAGATTCAGCTCGATGTGAAAGTAGGAACGCCCCGACGAACGTGCTAGGTACGGCTAACGAATTTAGCGCAGCGCTGCTCCGTAGACAGATAAACCCCGAAGCCCCATCGCTCCGGCCCTGTCAAGGTGGAACCGCGTCGGAATTGCAGAGTTAGCGTCTGTTGTCTCGGACAAGAGGTGCTTGGACAGTCCCGGTGCAGTCCCACGAAGGAACTTGCACCCGAAAGGAGCTGTCCCATGTCGTCTACCGCAGTCTACCGTTCGTTTGAGCGGCACCTCATCCGGGCCGTGGTCGCCTTGGCCAATGAGCCAGGTCTCCCGGCCGCCACCCGCCTCCGCTGGATCGCTGCCATGGCGCTGAAGAACGAGGAGCCAGAAGGGCTGGACTCACTCACCCGCGAGCTGGAGCCCGAGGCTTCGGCCGCGGCCGAGCACCTCCGAGGCGCCGCGAAGGCTCTCCACTCGCACGAGGAGGGCTGAGCGATGTCCAAGCCAAAGAAGCAGCCGAAAGTGGCCACTCAGGCACCCGAGCAGCCCAAGAAGCAGCCGAGGAAGGCCACCCAGAAGCCCAAGGCGGCGCCGAAGGCACCGAGCCCCGAAGTGGAGAGCCTCAAGGCGGAAATCCTCGCCCTGAGGAAGACGTTGGCCGAGAAGACCGCGCAATTCCGTTCCCTCGGAGGGAGTCTCGGGGGTGGGGAAACGGACACGGTGCGAAAGGTGTTGGAGCTCCTCCGCCGGAAGGATGGGGCGACCAAGCTGGAGCTGGTGGAAGCAACGGGAGCCAAGAAGGGCTACGTGGACGCACTGCTCAATCGGATCTTGCCGGGAAAGGGTCATCAGATCGAAGGCCAGCCTCGGGAAGGAGGTCGGGTGAAGGCCTACCGCGTCCCTACCGAGGGCTGAGGCTGGAGCTGGTCAGCGACCGCGAGGACGGTAGCGCAACGGACCAAATCCTCTGGGATTCGATACTTGGTCGGGATGATTGGGACATTCAGATGGTGTAGCCAGAGTTGAAGGGCCCCCGGCGGAAGCCAGCCGGGGGCCCTTCGCTTGCTGATCGGCCTTCGAGAAGCGGCGAGAAACCGCGCTGAAACCGTCTAGGATCGTCGATCGCTATCGAGGCCGTCTCAGGGTGCGGCTCTTGGAGTCGGCGAGGAAATACTCGAGCGGCTTTCGGTAGAGGACCGAGAAGTCCAGCAGGTCGATGGGGTCGATCCGCCGCTCCCCCAATTCACACTTCGATACGTAGGCCTGCTGCCGTCCCAGCGCCCGGGCCACCTGCACCTGGGTCAGGCCGCACGCCACCCGCGCCGCCTTGAGGCGGGCAAGAAGGGCCTGATATCGCTTCGTGTGGACTGCTCGCAAGCCGGGTCACCGGGTCTAGAGGCAGCCCTAGTCTGTATTCTGTTGCGGGATAACCCATCTTGGAATATTGTCCCGAAGAGATCCCAACTAACTCATGAGAGGAGCGAGACTATGAAACTCGTAGCCGGCGTGTCCGGTGCCGGGGGCCGATTGGTGGTGCTGCTGTTGTCCGCTTGCGGTGGGGGAAAGCCTGAGGTCGATCAAGAGTTTGAAAAGTATCAGCAATCCCAGCCAGCATCCGAGCAGCCCCAGGTGACGCCAATGCCATCGACCACCCCTTCAACAGCCAGTGGCTACACGGATGAGCAGCGGACTGCGGCACGGTCCGTGATGATGAATGTTCGGTCGCTGGCAACGGTTGAGGAGGAGGACGGCGGGGGCCACCTGATACTCAATTTCTCTTCCACCCCTTCGCCAAGTGACCCCGAACAGCGACTACGGTTCGTCAAGGCCGTGGCAGATGCCGACGCCGTGCTACAGGGGACCTCGCGGATGATCTTCTTCTACCGTCCCGATGGGAGTCAGTTCGCTCAAGCCGACCCCCTGAAGGGGCCGCAGCTAAAGGGGGAGTGATCCGGGTAGTGGGGCAATAAATAGAGAAGGCCCCGCGCTGCGTTCGCGGGGCCTTCCTTTACCACCTACTTGTTACGCGTACTGACTGAGCCGCCAAGAAACCGCAGTGCGGGTCTTGGCGCAGGGGGGGAACCGCTCGCCCTTGCTCAATGGGATCACGCTTGCTCGTCCCGCATTCTGGCAATCTACGCATGCGTAGACGCCGGAAACCTGACAGGTATCGCCGGTCTTGTAGGTGGTGCCAACCGGCGGCAGTGAAGAGATGGTCACGTGCTCTCCTTTCCGCCACATACCCCGCGCCCCTTGTCGAACCGCTTTCCAGAGCCTAGCTTGGCCAACGCAGGGCCGTAGAGTCCTGGCACTCATGCAGTTCGGGCCCAGTGGCATTGGACCCTCGCAAGGCTGCCCAAGTACGTTCTAGCGTGCTTGGGCACTTTCGTGTGGATCCGCCGCGCAGCTCCTCGGACCCAGCCAACCCCACCTTCATGAAGCCGAGCAGGGACTGGGTTGGCATTCGTCCCGGCAGGTGATCGAAACTTCCCCCAGCTTAAACGCGAGTGGGGTGATTGTCAAAAACCCACGCGACTTTCAACTCATTTGAAATCAATAGCTTGTGAAATAAATCACGATCACTGGCACTCTTGACAGACGACTGCTAGCGCGCTAAGGCTTTGGGGTGTATTCGGTGCACGCGATTCACACCTCAGCCTTCGTGCGACACTCGACTTGGAGCTCGACCCCATGACCGCACCGGCGATGCAACTTCTCGGAAGAACACTCGCCGATGGTTGGCTTGTCGTCGAAGAATTTCAGCTCGCTGCCTCAGGTACCGGAGGGACGTTTTCCGCAGGATACATCGCCGAGAGGGACGGGCATCGCGTCTTCGTGAAGGCCCTGGACCTTTCCCGCGCTGGCAGTCCCGGAGTCAATCGCATCGACGAACTGAAGCGTCTCACCACAGAATTCGCATTCGAACGCGACTTGTTAGACGCGTGTGCGACTAAGAAAATGGACAAAGTAGTGAGGGCTGTAGGGAGAGGCGAAGTCATGGTTGCCCCCGGGCTAGGTGGGACGGTTGACTATTTGCTGTTCGAGCTGGCTGACGGAGATATTAGGAAGCACATGGAGCAAGCAGCCTCCCTCAACGCCGCCTGGGTGTTTCGTTGCCTGCAGCACATCTCGAACGGCATCGGGCAGCTCCATCAGGCGAATATCGCTCACCAAGATGTGAAGCCATCAAATGTTCTGGTCTATTCGAAACTCACCTCGAAGATTGGGGATTTAGGGCGGGCCGTCCTCAAAGGAGTAGATGGGCCTCATGACGGGCGACGGATCCCAGGAGCTCAATCCTATGCGCCCCCTGAATTGCTGTATTCTGAAATTCCGACCGAGTGGGCCGCACGGCGCTTCGGATGCGACCTATATCTCTTGGGCAGCATGGTCGTATTCCTATTCGCCAAGACAACAATGACAGCCTTGCTGTTCGCGGAATTACCTGCGCAGTTCCACTACCAGAGCTACCGAGGCTTCTTTCGAGATGTGCTTCCACACCTCAGGGATGCGATGGATCAAGGGATGGCCCGATTCTCACTTTCGGTCCCCGCGCCGTATACCGATCAAGTCCTTCGCATTGTACGCGAGCTCTGCGACCCTGATCCGCTCAGGCGAGGGCATCCCAGAAATGTGATCATGAAGAATGGCAGCCAGTACTCAGTAGAGCGCTACGTTTCGGAGTTCAATCTCTTGGCCAGTCGGGCGGCCAGTGCTGCTCGAAGGTAGTTGCGCGTGAGCACATTCGACGACAAACAGCCTCGAAGGATTGTCCCGCGCTGGCGGGATTCCGTGGCGACGGTTGTGGCCGGGGAACTAGTCCCATTCGTAACCGGGGAGAGGGCGCTTCCTCCGAAGCCTTCGATTGAGGTCGTTGAGCGTCGGTTAGCCGAATGGCGCAAGAACCCGAGCGTGCCATTCGCGGCGGATGCTGTAGGAGTGGCGCTGGTTAGTGGTCGACCTGAGTTGGCCCGAGATGCCGCCACTTTCCTGCTCAGGAACGACAAAGAGGGGACTCCCGCTTCGAGAAGGCTTGCGAATGTGGTACTTGGACTTGAGTCATTCGAACCTGGCGATCTCGCACCGACTCTGGACCAAACTAGGGCAGCAATTCATCGACTTCGAGTCCGTCTTCGAGGTGAGCCACGCAACAGTATTGGATGGATAGACCTCGCGAGGCACTACGTGGTTGTCGGCCTGCCCGACAAAGCAGTTGACGCCATGCGACGTGCGCTGGCGCTCGAGCCAGACAACCGCTTCGCGCTCCGCTCCGCGGCGCGGCTCCACTTGCACCGAAGGGATGTTGAGGAGGCCCTGCGCGTTCTCCGCAAGAGTGAACGGACCAAGACCGACCCATGGCTCCTGGCCTCGGAAGTGGCCGTTGCCACGGTGGCTGACAGACAGCCACGATTCATAAAGCTTGCTCGTGCAGCCGTCGCTTCACGCTCCATCGACCCAAAGCATACGTCCGAGCTCGCGAGCGCGTTGGCGACGATCGAGCTTCGGGAGGGTCACCGTGGCGAGGCACGAAGACTTTTCCATCATGCACTCGTCTCACCGAATGAGAATGTCATCGCTCAAGCAGAGTGGGCGACCCAAAACCTCCCCACGTTTCACGTTCCCAAGAGGCTTTTGGAACGACCCCGCTCCTTCGAAGCTCGCGCTTGGGAAGCATACCGGAGCAATCGGTGGATGGAATCGTTCAATGAGGCCATGCGCTGGCAGAGTGATGAGCCATTCTCATCGCGGCCGGCGCGGATGGGGACCTTCGTAGGATCAGTATTGGTGCAGGACTATGTGCGTTCGGAGGCGATGGCCCGCCGTGCCCTGCAGGCTTGGCCGGATGATTTCGGTATGCGTAACAACTTGGTGTTCAGCCTCGCAAGTGCAGGCCAACTTCCGAAGGCGAATGTGGAGGCGGCTGCAATGAAGGACGAGCTGCTAGCCGATCCTCGCAATCTAGCCGTCTGGACCGCGACACAAGGCCTTCTCGCCTTCCGGGAAGGAAGCATCGCAAAAGGGAGAGCCCTTTACAACGCGGCTATAGTTTCGTTGGGACTGCAGAAGGACGCGGATGCTGTGGCCTACGCGGCCGCATTCCTTGCTCGCGAAGAATTGCTGGCTGGAACACCTGAATCGATTGAGGCTCTTGCGCAGGCAAGGAAACTGGCCCAAGGCAGCAGTTCCCAGCCGCTACAGGCAGTGATCTTAGGCCTTCCAACGGCGCCGGTTAGTCGGTGATTCCACGGAGCTCCCGATCTTCTCCCTAGTTGCCGCCGCATCGCCCCGAGCCTGTGGCGGTGTGGTGACGCGCTAGCAGTGGTCAAGGATGCGTTGCTAGCTGAGGGCGGTAGTGATAGGACGCGGAGAAGGTCCCACATGCCAGAGGTCACCACAATCGGCGGCGCGGCGGCTCCAGGCGATCAACCATCCTGCCGACCTCGTTCTTGGTCTGCTGTCTTCCTAGAACGACGGTTCGACATCTGCTCCACCTTCTCCGGCCGCAGCAGGGGAAGCCTGACTTCGGAACAACACGGCTGCCGAAGGCGTCAATGCCCTCGCCTTTGCAATTCTTCGTGGTCCTCCTACTATTCGTAAGATCTGGTCGATTCCTCCAACAGAAAAGCGTAGGAGTAGTCTCTTGGAACTACTGCGGAGATTCGGAGTTGCGGCTGCACTGGTTCTAACTTCACTGAGCCTCCCAGAGAAAGCGGTGGCCCAGCCAGCGCAATCATATCGAATCGCCTTGGTTACATTTGAGCCCGGTCCGGCGATTTACGAACTCTTCGGACACAATGGCCTCTGGGTAAGGCGGACTGACGATAGCGTGGGCATATTGTATGACTACGGCCGCTTCAGCTTTACAGACCCCGGCTTCCTTTGGCGGTTCTTTAAAGGCGAGATGAATTATTGGATGGCGGGGCAACAAGCAGATCGTGAGTTTGAGCGATACCTTGCCGCCGGTCGCACCATCCGCATTCAGGAACTTCGTCTTCCCAGCGACAAAGCCCTCGCGCTGGCCAGCTTTTTGGCTACAAACGTGGAACCCGAGAATAGGTACTACCTGTACAAGTATTTTACGGATAACTGCTCTACCCGAATTCGTGACGCCCTCCAACGTACAGTGCTCCCAACACTCGCGGATCTCAAGGTCACGCCTGCCCCTGGGCAGACCTACAGATCCGTCGTTAGGTATCACACTTCGGTCGCGCCAGCGTGGGCGATCCTAATTGAGCTTGCTCTTGGGTTAAATGCCGATCACGAGATATCCAAGTGGGATGAAACATTCATTCCAGAGCGTCTAAGCGAGTCGATTCGCCTCCTGAAGGTTAGCGGCCCGGTGATAAATGGAGCACCTGCCGTGACCAACGAATACCTGCTTCGGCCCACCACTGGCGGGGTCAGGCGCGCGGAGAGATTTGATGTTGGGTGGGTCGGGCTCGCAGCAGGCTCCGTCATTGGACTCATAATCATTCTGGCTAACAGTATGTTCCAGCATTTCTTAGGATCTGTGCCGGCTCGGCTTTGGCTAGTGGTGACTGGAAGCGGAGGTTTTGTATTGTTGGCGCTCTGGGCTCTTACAAGCCACACTTACGCCGCCTCGAATATGAACATCCTCCTCCTAAACCCACTGGCCTTGCTTGCCGGGCTGGGCACGCGAGAGACTGATAACCCGCGGGTCATTCGTTGGGCGTTGTCAGTTGTGGCCGGAACCGTCGCGTTCGCACTTATTCTGCTGGTCTTTCCATTCACGCAGGCAACCAATCTTGGAGTGGTGCTTGGAGTCGCCCTCCCGACTCTCGCAAGCATAAGCATACTCCAACGCCGACTGTACCGGGTAACAGCGCGGTGAGGCGGAGGGTAGACGGTCCGGCCACTACCCCGGTAGGGTGGGATAGTGGCCGTCGGCCGACTCTAGGCGACTTAGCAAAACGATTCGGAGTAATGGTACCCAGCGTCTAGTGTGAACACGCGCAACACCCACACGGCGGGGTACAAAGCCTGGCAGAGCAGATGTATCCCGTCTCGGTACAAGCCTCGACAGCGAGTGGGTAGCCCATCCCCATGCAACCCCCGCACGGTGTCGCTGGCTGGGCAGCGATTGGGCGTGCTAGTGATGCATGGGTCACCAACGCCAAGCCCAAGCCGATGACGATTCGCTTGATGGTCCGCAACATGTTATTCCTCCGGTCTAAGGATTGTGAGTAAGGCCAACAGAACTTCCGTGTGTTTCTCTCGCGATTCTATCTTCACTTTGAAGCAGCTGCAGGATGTCCACCCCCGCTCGTTCGCTCGTAATGCGGCCGGCATCATCCAACCTCACGTACATCGCGATCCGGTGGAACATTGTGTCCCCTAAGAGAGGACGGGGCAACGCGACGACGCCGATCGAGCGCGGCACCCGCTCCGCCCGAAAGAAATCGCAAACGGGCTGCGAATCAGACTCCGGAATACCAACGTAGAAGCGAACCGAGGTGCTGTCGCTCACGAGGTGTCGAAGGCTGTATCCGACTGTTCGACACCCGAGGCAGTGCTCTGCGGTAATAAAAAGTAACTCACGCGGCTTACCTGTGGGCTTCGACCCGCACAATCGTTTGAGCGACCCTCGATTGATATGGGCGATTATGGAATCCACCGCTGGTCGCAAGAGGTCTTCAACCTTAACCATCTTTGCTGAGTCGGGCTTCCCGGCGAACTCAACCAGCGCAGGCGGCGCCGCAGGCCTGCGCTCCCCTTGACAGGCGCAAATCAGAAGGACTGCCAAAGCAGCGACGCGCGTTAGTGTCAAGACGCCCTCCGGCGGTAGTAGCCAACCGCTGTCGTAGCGCGGCCGTCGGGCCCTAGTAACACGATAAGTGTACTGTCACTGACCGCCATCACCGCAGGGGCGTGTTCAAGGACTTCCCAGGTCCCCTTGTACCTCGAAAGAAGAAGCGTGGGATCGTGATGCGTGAGAATCCCCTGTACATACGGAATGACAATCAATCCAGCCGACCCCCTGACGCTGGGAGCAGCGTGAAAGGATGAGGTCCACCGCATCAAGCCAGCCATGTCATGATATGGTTCGTGCGGTGCTAACGGACGTATGCGGCCGGGCACTAGAATTGGTGTTGAACTGATCGCGCCAGTCCGTAGATCCACAAACCAAAGGGAGTCACCTACCGAGGACACGACGAGAGCGGTATCGCCGAGCGGAAGGACCATGGATCTCCTTGCGCTTTCCCATGCTTGGTTTCGTGGGTCATCCGTCGCACGTAGCCTGTCGCGACCGAGATACATTCGTTGAATCGTGCCCAACGAATCCGTGATGAACACAGCGGAATCTGCGGCCACCTTGCCTGAGAAGAGGAACCTGTCTTCAGCTAGGAGAGCGAAACTCTGAACGGTCGTCGAGCTATCAATTCTAAACTCCCTGACATATTGCCCATCCCCATCGAATACAACGACCTTGGCGGGGCTTGGCTCAACAACATACATCTGCCCGTGCGCATCCACTGCAGTATAAAGCGGTTGACGAAATTCTCCCGGCCCATCGCCTTTCCTGCCGAGAATGTGCAACAGGTGACCGTCATGGGAGTATAGCTTAGCATTACCCTCAGAGAGGTCGGCTATGAGGATGGAGCCATTTCTGGTTAGCGTTACGCCTGCCAGTCGGGCGATTGGAGCGGTGTCCGACTCTTGAAAAACAGTCGAATCTACCAACTGATATCGATCTGCAAACTCTGCACTCGTTGGGCTGATTGGCGGCTTCGCCTCTGAACCAGCGCCAGCGCACCCGCCGGCAACCAGAAGTCCAGAAATGACCCACGCTCCGGAGTGAAGCTGTCTCATGACCTAGGACCTCTGGCTATAGGGAAGTTGCATTCAGAAGGCTGCCCAGATGCCCCACTCCCCCGACGGAGCCGACACTCGACGACATTGCGAGGATCGAGAGTTCTTGGAGTCTCAGGCGAATATAAGTGTCGGACCTCATGCCGCAAGTATGGCCCTATCATGCCCTATCGTGTAGCTCGTAGAGGAGCGTCAGCCCCGAATCCCCCTCGTCAGCCAGACGCTTAACCGTCTGGGGCAGACTCTCACCTGACTTCCGAAACTCCTTGGCATACAGCTCGATGGTCTTGCCCAGGACTTCGCGAGCGTGCTTGGTGATGGTGGGCCGCGGCCCGCAGTTAGGGCATCGGCCCGTCTGGCTCTTTCGCCTTCCACAGTCCATGCACCACCGGTTGGTCTTGGCCAACGGTTCCTGCCATGGTTCCCGCAGGCCGGTACCTCCTATTGAGAATGCCAAGAGCTCCCCCTTCTTGATGGCCTGCCAGACTTCTTCGTTATCCACCTTCGCGGTCACGTACCAGCCGGTCGGGAAGCTCGAAGGAAGGCCCAGCGCCTTCTTGAGGTCCCGTGTAAAGACCACGGAATCGACCACCGTCCCCACGCCCTTGATCCGGTGATCAAGACCCAAGTCCCGACTCTTCTGCATGAAGCTGTGGGCTGCTTCCACGAGGTCGTCCTCGAGGATCACATCCCCCTGACTGTCCACTATGGGGGTTCCATCCGGGTGCTCAATGATTGAGGCCCACCCGCCCACAAGGCGTTGGTCCTCGTCCAATTTCTCGATTCGGAGGACGGGCGCGGTCATGCGGTCACTCCCCTGCGCGAAAGGAAGGGCGCCCAAACGGTTACTTCGTGCTCGGACAGCAGGCCTCGGCCAACCGGCCGGCCGTCCAAAGCGTGAAATAGTTCGCGGTCGGCGTGTGCGAAGGCACTACCGATGGGGAATTTCACCGTCAGGAGATAGTCGTTCTGTCCAGTGACGTCGAAGTATGGGATGAGCTCGTGACCGGTCGCGAGGTATGCCCGAGCCGCAGCTGAGAGGGTCAGCAGGGCTTCATCGACGGTTCGGGCCTCCTCGATCCGGCGGGAGACCAACACTGCGGCTTCCTCCCGTCTTCGCTCCGTCTCTGCCGCGGCCTCCTCGGCCTGCGCTGCTTGGAGTCCTGCCTCTGCTTCCCCTATGGCCAGCCCGAGGTCAGCACGTTCCTCCTCAGCCTTTGCCAGTTCGATGGCCGACTGTGCGAGCCTCTCGGCGGCCTTCTTATCACCCTGCTTGGCCGGAAGGGCACAAGAACGCCTGAGGGATTCGAGGCGGCTCACTGCCCGTGCCGCTTCCTGCGCCTCGGCCTTGAGCCGGTTCACCAATGCCAGCCATTCCTCGCTCATCATTTCCTCACCTCGCCGGATAGGAGTCGTAGTCACCTGACCCCAGCCAAGGGGTAGGTTGTGCTAAGGGATCGAAGGAACTGGGAGGCACTTCGAAGGGTCGCACTGCCCGAGGGCGGGATCGCGCGGGACGGGCGGAGACTGCCAGAGCCAGGGCGTCGGCCCGGTCGGGACTTCGCCCCAACCTGCGCCGTGTCTCGTCCTTGGCCTCGAGCTGAATGAGGCCGCTGCCGGTGAAGGTGTAACGGATGGCCGAGAGATCGGCCAAAAGTTCATCGTCATCGGGAAGCGAGATGGTGTGCCGTTCAAGGGCCTCCCGAACAAGCCAGTACATCTCAGCACGTTCATTCCTAAACCGGGCCGTGTCCTTCGCCGCCCCGCCGAAATGCACGGCCTCTACGCGTCGAAAACGCAGCTCCCGCAAGCGGTCCACCACTCCAGCACCGACTCCTCCGACATCAACACGGATCAGCTTGGGAGTGTGGAGCAGGGCTTCACGCATTACCCGCTGGACGGTCACCATGAGGTCCGGGCTTCGCCACAGGATGAACCGCTCGACCCTGCCACCCTTGGTGATGCAGATGCAGGACTGGTCCCCAGCAATACTGCGGGCCACGTCCACTCCAAAGATCACGTCAGCGGTGGGCGGGACTTCAATCGGTGCGATCGCTCCCTCAAGGAGGCTCAAGCCGAAGAGCTGGCCGTCCCCAGCATCGGCGAACTCGCCCTGAACCCGTGTCGTGTAGAGCTGGCTCTCTTTGCCCCACTCGGCTGCACGCTCCTCGCACCACATAGGGCTGACGATAGAGCTGTCCTCGCTGGAGAGATGCACGACATGGAAGAGGCCCCGCTCGCAGGCGCGGTAAAACGGCCCTGCCGTCCCTCCTGGCGTGCTGGCCACGACAAGGCGGCTGTCCTCGCCACCGGTAAGCGCTCCCATTAGCGCATCAAAGCTGTCCTGTGGAACGCCCTTCGTTTCATCCATCACTAGGAGAAGGCCTCCCTCGGCGTGCTGGCCTTCGATGCGGTCAGGCTCTGTGGCAGGCAGACCGACAATGCCCCATTCATTGCCGAAACCGCTTACAACGGCCTTTCCCGCCAGCACCTCGACGGGGAGCGGCACCTTTGACCGTCGGGCCACCTTGCGGAGTTCAGCGAAGAGAACGCCTCGCACCTGCCGCTCGTACTGCGGGGCCACCACCACGACGCGGGAGTACGGCCGCGTGATGAGCCACCACAAGGAGAGCATTGCGAGCGACGCGGTCTTACCTACCCCGTGCCCGGCACGAATGGCCGTGCGGGAATGACCCTGTACGGCGTCGAGAATCTCGAATTGGTATGCGGTCCCATCGCTGCGACGGGTGGCACTCTGCATGCCGAGGATTTCCACCGCGAACCGGACGGGATCCTCCGCGTACTCTGTGAAATCTCGGCTCTGACTCCCGCCCTCGACATGGAGCGCTTCGAGTTTGCGGCTCACCGCCTCGAGGCGGGCGGCGTTGCGGATCGAAGACACTAGGCGACCCGGATGCCGGAGCGGGCTTTCTTCAGCTCCTGGGCGAGGTCAATGGTCTTCTGCTCAAGTTCCCGGAGCTTTTGACGGTCCAATTCAGATACTTCGGCACGAAGCCAGATTTCGACCGTTCGGGTCGCAGCCGAGGCCTGCGCGGTGGTCACGATCCCGGAAAGGGCCCACTTCTGTATGTCCTCAAGGCGGAGCTTCGCATCGGCAGGAGAGGTGAGAGGCGTGAGCATCTCATCCCAGCGGGCCAGACTCATCCGCCGCCTGCCGCTATTGATGCCGCCCTTTCGGGCGTGCTCCTTCAGATTGGGATTACCCATGACGCGGTTCCGGTGAAGAGACTTTCAATCCCTTGCCGCCGAGGGGCGGTTATCGGGGTTCTCTCCACCTAGCGTCACGTCCGACTCGGTTTCCCACCACCTTCGATCCACTTGCGGGGTAGGTTGCGCCGCCTGCGGGTGCGTTGCGGGGAGGGGGGGCACGTTTAGAGGGCTGGAAGGGAGGAGACGACCTGAGGCACCTCCTGAAGGAGGGGAGAGGGTGTCCTCTACGCACCTATAGAGCTCGATACAGTTTTTCCGTAAACTCCTATAGGAGTGTTGTGGGAGATTTGGCCGATACCTGCATCGACCTCTATAGGTGTACAGCGAAGCGGTGTATGTAGGTGTTGCTCAGTTGACGGCGTGTGCGGTGAGTAGTACGTTGGGTCTGCGGGTGCACTGATCGCAGGAGGGGCTGAGTCATCGCCTCGCGGTGCATGGCCGACAATTGGAATGGTGCAGTCTCACGAGGCAGGGCCAACGGCGGACATACTCCGCCAACAGGCACTGCCTTTTTTGTGTCTCACATACGCGAAAGGAAGGCACATGACCGTCACAGCAACAAACGCCCGGGCGATGAACGCCGAGCAGGCCGGGCTGTTCTTGGCCGAGCTGTACGGCTTTGCGGAGCCGCTGAGCAAGGCGGCGATGTGGCGTTTCGGTCGGACTGGTCAGATACCGGTGCGGCGACTCGGAAAGCGAGTGTGGTTCAATTCCGAAGACTTGACGCGGTTCTATGAACGGGGTGGGCGGGTCTAGGCACGAAAGAGACCTATCAGCAGTCCAACGAAGGAAAAAGGAGAGCATATGAGACTAACGCACACACACTAGGCAAGGAGGGGCGGAATGATTGGCGATGGTGGACATGGCAAGACCCCGCTGCGGACGGGGTCTGCCGAGGAGATGGCGGAGGACTGCGGGGATAATCTCTCCCCAGACTGCTATGAAGATCAACAGCACATCCCCACGGGGCCGAAATGCTCCGACTTCGAGCTAATGCTTCGGGTGTGCGATTTGTGGTGCCGTGTGGAGCTAGCGAATAGGGGCAACCGGCTCTCCGCCTCAAAGAGAGAGGTTTATGAGTCGTTGGTACGAATTCCTCTCGGGCACATCCATGCTTCCTGTCGAAGGATGCGACGGGGATGGGAACGTCGCCTCATGGATGCCGCATGGGAGCTCGGAAGGCACGGAATCATCTTGGAGGTTCCATGACTCCCTCCATCCTGGAAAGAGCCAAGAGCAACATCATTCGAGGGTACAAACCCATCCCTGTTGGCTACCGGGAGAAGGCGCCCCGAATTAGGGGGTGGGAACAGCTCGAGCTGAACCTAGAGAACGTCGAGCAATATTTCGATGGTTCACCTCAGAACATCGGCATAAGAACCGGCGAGGCGTCGAGATGGCTGATCGATATCGACCTCGATCACCCTTTGGCGGTTGATCTGGCGCGAGAGTTTCTTCCTCCGACCGAGGCGGTATTCGGCCGCGCAGGCAAGGCATCCTCCCATTGGTTGTTCCATGCGGAAGGAATCGAATCGGAATTCTTCGCCCTGCCGCGCGGGGCGATGATCGCTGAGATTCGGGCGAATGGACGACAGACCGTCTTTCCCGGATCGGTTCATCCAACTGGTGAGCAGGTAGAATGGGTGAATGAGGGAGAGCCGCGGGATATTGACGCAGAAACTCTCCGAACCCAGGTGGCGCGCCTTGCTGCGACGGTCCTGTTGATTCAATGCTTTCCTTCGGAGGGGAGCCGGGACAATGCAGCGGTGGCGCTCGCGGGCTTCCTGATCAAATCAGAAATGGCGAGCAACGATTCCGAGATCGAGCGGTACCTGCGCCTGATCTGCGAAAAGGCCGGTTGCGCGGATATCGAGGCCAAGGTCGCGAAGGTGAAGCAGAGCCGCAGGGCGGAGGGAAGGGGGAAGGAGCTTCAAGGCATTACCGGCATGCGTCAGTACTTCGGCAAAGAGGTCACCGATACGGTTGCCAAATGGCTGGGCGTATCGAATGCGCGACCCAGCCTGACCAACGTCGCCAACACGGATGCCGCCAATGGCGAACGCCTAGTCCGGGGATATGGTGAAAAAATTCGATACGTGTATCCGTGGAAGGAATGGCGTGTATGGGACGGTATGCGATGGATAGGCGACAAGGCGGGCCGGATAGAGGGGTTCGCCATCCGCACAGCCCGGAGCATTCTCGGGGAAGCGCAGAACGCTGAACGTAGGGAAGACGCGTCCGCGCTTGCAAAATGGGCGACTACCTCGCAGTCGAAACAGCGAATAGAGGCGATGATATGGTCAGCGCAACATCACGTACCCCTGCAGCCCGAAGAGCTGGATGCCGACCAGATGCTATTCAACCTGCACAACGGGACCGTCGAGCTCCAAGCGGGACGCCTGAGGGACTTTGAGCGTGAGGATTTCATCAGTATGCAGGGGGGACTGGCTCTCGACCTGGAGATGCCTTGCCCGCGATGGTTGGCCTTTCTCGAACGGGTGATGAAGGGCGATGCCGAGCTAGTCGCCTTCCTCCAGAGGTCAGTCGGCTACACCCTCACCGGTTCCACGGCAGAACAGTGCTTCTTTCTTCTCTACGGCCAAGGGGCAAACGGAAAAAGCACGTTTATTGAAGTGCTTCGAGGAATCATGGGGAGTTACGGCCGACCCACGGACTTCAAGGCGCTCGTAGACGGGAACCGCGGTGATGGTGTGCGCAATGATCTTGCTGCCTTACGGGGTCTGCGGCTTGTGACTGCCTCGGAGGCGAACCGAGGGCAGCGTTTCAACGAGGCTTTGGTGAAGCAACTCACCGGTGGAGACAAGGTCACCGCACGAAAGCTGTACTCCGAGTTTTTCGACTTCCACCCAGAATTCAAGCTTTGGCTGGCTGTCAACCACAAGCCCGGCATTCGAGGTGTAGATGAAGCAATCTGGCGCCGAATTCACCTCATCCCCTTCGAGGTCACGATCCCCCCGGACGAGCGAGTCAAGGATTTGGCAAAGCTGCTCTTAGAGGAGGAGGGCGCCGGGATCATGGCGTGGGCTGTTCGAGGGTTCCTTGAGTGGCAGACGATGGGGTTGGCTATTCCTTGCCGGGTGAGGACTGCGACTCAGGAATACCGGGATGAATCAAACGAGCTCGCCGATTTCTTCGAAGAAATGGTCGATGCTTCACCAAGGGGATTCGTGACATCGGCGGACCTCTACACGGCCTACGATCGGTGGTGCACCGAAAACGCCGTGGAGCCCAAGAAGAAGAACCTTTTCGGCATCCTGATGAAGGAGAGGGGGTTCCCGGCGGAGTATAGGTCACATGCGGGGCACTACGGCCGCTACTACGAGGGCCTTACGCTGCGGCAAGTGCCGCCCAAGACAGAGGTCCAAGCCACTCCCAGTTCCGGTGAGGGCCCCGGGCATCCTTCCTGGCCGAGGCCAGAGAAATAGTTATCCAATTTCAACCGAAACAGTGAAGACTTCGATCGAACCGCGTGAAAGTGCGCGGTTCGACTCGCCGGGGTAACTCGTTGGGAATGGGGAATCTACGCTATCCACGGCGACTACGGTTCAATTGCCGGTCGGGTCCTCTTAATCACTAGGTTGAAGGTTCGATTCCTTCGCGGCGCATACAGGCGGGACGGGAGCAGGGTTTCCCGGCCTGCCTTCGTTCTTTCCCACCATGAGGGACGACCCTCGCTCGCCGGGACACCGGGCTCACCTCCCCGCGGGACCGGTCTTGGCCGATTCAGTGGCCAGAAGTGGCCCCGATCAGCAGATTTCGCCATTCCACAACTACCCCCAGGTCCGGCTGGGTCGGGTGGGCCAATCCCCCAGTCCGGGCACAGATCTTGTTACGTGAAGGTCCATTCTGAGACATTGAATCACCGGGAGGCCTCTTGGCCCCTCGGTGGCCGTTGCCACCTTGCCAGCGCCCCAGGGGTCCTGCCCATGCGGAACACCACACGCCTTGCACTCCTCACCACCTTTGCCGTCCTCTCCGCCTGCGGTGGCGACGGGACAGGGCCCTCGGATCCGGTGGCGTCGAGCCTGGTGGTGAGCGCGGGAGCCGGTCAGTCCGCCACGGTCGGGACGGCGGTCGCGGTCGCACCGGGCGTCACGGTCAAGGACCAGCGCGGCAACGGCATGAAGGGAGTGGTGGTCACCTTCGCCCTCGCGACGGGCGGCGGCAGCATTACCGGTGCACTGGTCGATACCACCGATGCGGGCGGCGTGGCCCGGGTGAGTGGCTGGACGCTTGGCACCCAGGCCGGCAGTAACACGTTGACGGCGGCGGTGGCCGGACTGACGCCGGTCACCATCATGGCGACCGCGACCGCGGGCGCACCGGCTTCCCTCGTCTTTCTCACGATGGCCCCGGCCGCCGCGCAGAGCGGAGTCGCCCTCACCACCCAGCCTTCGTTCCAGCTCAAGGATGTATTCGGCAACAACGTGCCACAGGCCGGTGTTGCCGTGACGGCGGTCATCGCGACGGGCGGCGGCACGCTCGGTGGTACGGCGACGGTGAATACCAATGCCTCTGGCGTCGCAAGCTTCACCAACCTCGCCATCACCGGCACGATCGGTGCGCGCACGCTCAGCTTCAGCACCAGCGGCCTCCCGGCGCTTCTGTCAGGGCCGATTCAGCTCAACGCAGGTGCATCCGCGACGGTGACCGCGGTCGGGGCGACGGCACTGTCGGGGACAGCAGGGGTGGCGGTCGGCACACCGATCACGGTGTCTGTCGCAGACCAGAGTGGCAACCCGGTCGCCGGCGCCACAGTGACCTTCGCGGTCACTGCCGGCGGTGGTAGCGTGACCGGTGCGACACCGGCAACCAGCGTCTCGGGGCAGGCCACGCTCGGGAGCTGGACTCTCGGCATGGTAGCGGGCACGCTCAACACCCTCAGTGCCTCGGTCGCGAGCCTGACGCCGGTGGTCTACAGCGCAACACCGGCGGCTGGGGCGGCGGCAGCCCTCCAGCTGACTACGCAGCCCGGCACCACCTCGGCGATCAACGGTGCGGCGCTCTCGCCGCAGCCTGTGGTCCAGGTGACTGACGCCTTCGGCAACGTGGTGACCCAGAGCGGGCTCACCGTCACAGCGGCCATCGCCTCCGGGGGTGGTGTGCTCGGCGGCACGGCGAGCAGCAGCACCAACGCGAGCGGCGTCGCCAGCTTCAGCGGGCTTTCGATTACAGGCACCGCCGGCGCACACTCGCTCAGCTTCAGCTCCGCGCCGCTGACAGCGGCAACCTCGACCAGCTTCACCCTCACCGCCGGGGCGGCGACCACGCTGGCGGTGAGCGGGGGAGACAATCAGAGCGGGACGGTCGGCGCAGCGCTGCCGACGGCGCCCGCCGTGCTCATAACCGATCAGAGCGGCAACCCGGTGAGCGGCGTCGCCGTCACCTTCGCCGTGGCCTCGGGCGGGGGTAGTGCGACCGGCACCTCGACGAACACCAACGCGTCCGGCATCGCGACGCTCGGCAGCTGGACGCTCGGGACGACGGCAGGCGCCAACACGCTTTCCGCTGCTTCCGGTTCGCTGGCCGGAAGTCCCCTCACGTTTACCGCGACGGGCACCCCCGCGGCCGCCAGCCAGCTGACCATCACGACCCAGCCGTCCAGCAGCGCCACGAACGGGGTTGCGCTCGCGCAACAGCCGGTGCTGCAGCTCCGGGATGCCTTCGGCAACGCGGTCAGCCAGGCTGGCGTCGGTGTCACGGCGGCGGCCTCGGGCAGCGGCAGCGTCGCCGGCACGAGCACTATCGCGACCAATGCCAGCGGTCAGGCCAGCTTCACCAATCTGGTGCTGAACGGGCTGCTCGGCAGCTATACGCTCAGCTTCACCAGCACCGGACTGACTGGTGCAACCTCGTCCAGCATTTCCCTCGTCGCCGGTGCGGCCAGCCAGCTGGCGCTCACGACCCAGCCATCCACCAGCGTGGTGAACGGCAACACCCTCGCGCAGCAGCCCGTGGTGCAACTGCGGGACGCCGGCGGCAATCCCGTCTCGACGGCGGGGGTGAGCGTCGCCGTGGCAATCAGCGGGAATCCCGCCGGCGTGGCGCTCGGGGGTACGACCAGCGCCCTGACCAATGCCGGGGGCTCCGCCAGCTTCACCAATCTCTCACTCACCGGGCTCACCGGGAGCTACACCCTCGCGCTCAGCGCGAGTGGTGTGACCGGTACGACGTCTAGCAGTATCGGCCTGCTCGCGGGCCCGGCGACGACCATCGCCATCAGCAGCGGCGACGGCCAGAGCGCCACAGTCAACAGCCTGCTCCCGATTACCCCGGCCGTCCTGGTCACCGACCAAAGCGGTAACCTCGTCAGCGGCACCACGGTGACCTTCGCGGTGGCAAGCGGTGGCGGCAGTGCCACCGGGACGACCGCCGTGAGCGGCGCCAGCGGGATCGCGACAGTAGGCGGCTGGACGTTGGGTACGGTCGCCGGGAGCAATACCCTCACGGCCACCGCCATCGGCCTGGTGGGCAGCCCGCTCAGTTTCACCGCCACCGGCACGCCGGCACCGGCGAGTCAGCTCGGTATCACGACCCAGCCCTCCGGCAGCGCGACGAACGGCGTGGCGCTGGCCCAGCAGCCGCAGATCCAGCTGCGCGACCAGTTCGGGAACGCCGTCACGGGCGCAGGAATCGGTGTGACTGTCACCGCCTCGAGTGGCGGTACGCTGCTCGGCACGACCACTGTGAACACCAACGCCGGTGGCCAGGCCAGCTTCAGCGGGCTGGTCCTGAATGGCACCGTCGGGAGCTACACCCTCAGCTTTGCCAGCAGCGGGCTCACCGGCGCGACGTCGGGTGCGATCGCGCTCGGTGCCGGTGCCGCGAGTCAGATGACGGTGACCACCCAGCCCTCTGGCTCCGTGGTGAACGGCAACGTCCTGTCCCAGCAGCCGGTCATTCAGTTGCGTGACGCCGGTGGGAATGCGGTGAGCAGCGGTGGCGTCAACATCGTCGCGTCGCTCACGGGCAGCCCGGCGGGGGTGACGCTCGGCGGCACCACGACGGTCGCCACGAGCGGCGCGGGCGCCTCGAGCTTCACGAACCTGTCGCTGACGGGCCTGGTCGGCAGCTACACCCTGCGCTTCACCAGCGGCGTCCTTCCCGCGCTCACCTCGACGACCGTCGTCCTCCAGACCGGTCCCGCCACGACGATTGCGTCGAGCGCGGGTGACGGGCAGACGGCGACGGTGAACACCGCCGTCGCGACCAACCCCTCCGTCCTGGTCACGGACCAGAGCGGCAATCCGGTGAACGGAGTGGTGGTGACCTTCGCCATCGCAACGGGGAGCGGCAGCATCGCCAGCGGCAGCGGCACCACCGGCGCGAGCGGGCTGGCGACCGGCGGCTCCTGGACCCTGGGCCAGACCGCGGGCAGCAACAGCCTCACCGCCACGGTGGCGAGCCTGATCGGCAGCCCGGTGACCTTTACGGCGACGGGCACGCCCGCCGCGGCCACCAAGGTCGTGATCACCACGCAGCCCTCCGCCAGCGCCACAAATGGCGTCGCTCTGGTCCAGCAGCCGGTGCTGCAGCTGCAGGATGCGTTCAACAACAACGTCAGCCAGGCGGGCGTCAGCATCACGGCGAGCGCGTCGGCGGGCGCGACGCTCAGCGGGACCGCGGCGCTCACGACCAACGCCGGCGGCCAGGTGAGCTTCACCAACCTCAGCCTGACTGGCCTGGTGGGGAACTACACCCTCAGCTTTGCCAGCACCGGCCTCGCCGGCGCGACGTCAGGCACGATCGCGCTCGGCGCCGGCGCGGCGACTCAACTCGCGGTGACGACTCAACCGTCCGCGAGCGTAGTGAACGGGGGTGCGCTGGCCCAGCAGCCGGTCGTGCAGCTGCGTGATGCGGGGGGAAATAATGTGCCGACTGCCGCGGTCAATGTGGTCGCCGCCCTGACGGGCGCTCCGGCCGGTGTCGCGCTCGGCGGCACCACGACGATCGCCACGAGCGGCACCGGGGCGAGCAGCTTCACGAACCTCTCCCTGACCGGCCTGATCGGCAGCTACACTCTCACCTTCACCAGCGCCGGAGTCACACCTGCGGTGTCCAGCACCATCGCGCTGCAGGCGGGCCCGGGCGTCTCGCTTACCGCCAATAGTGTGCAGACGCAGAGCGGGCGCGTCGGCATCGCCGCGACGACGCTCCCCTCGGTCAAGCTGGTGGATGCGAGTGGCAATCCGGTCACTGGTGCGACCGTGACCTTCGCCGGAACGGCCGGAGGTGGCATAGTCACGGGCGGATCGCAGCTGACCGACGCACTCGGTTTGGCCACCGTTGGCGGCTGGACCCTGGGTAAACGGGTCATCACCAACACCATGACGGCGACCGCGGGGGCGCTGCCCGCGCTCTCATTCGACGCCTCACCGGTTTTCACTCCCAGCCGAGTGACCGCGGGAGCGGCCCATGCCTGCGCAACCTCAATTGATGGCGTGCCCTACTGCTGGGGATCGAACACCGCTGGTGCGCTCGGCGACAGTTCGCTCACCCAGCGCCTGACACCGGTTGCGGTGAAGACCTCGTTGCTGTTCACAGGTATCACCGGCGGTCAATCGCATAGTTGCGGTATCACCGGCGCGGGCGCCGCGTCATGCTGGGGCGCCAACAACAAGGGTCAACTGGGCGTCAATAACACCTCCGCGCAGACTGCTCCGGTCAGCGTGAGCGCTCCTGGCGCCATCGGTTCTCCTCTGACGTTCAGCACCATGGAGCTTGGCTTTGATCATACCTGCGGCGTTTCCACCGGGTTGTCACTCTACTGCTGGGGCGGCAACAGCAACGGCCAGCTGGGCAGTGGCGGGACCTCGACGGGTAGCCGTACCACCCCGCTGCTGGTCAACTCCGGCTTCTCCCAGGTCAGCGCCGGTGTCTTCTACAGCTGCGGAGTCCGCTCGACCACGAGCGTCGGCAACTGTTGGGGTATCAACGGTTTCGGCCAGCTGGGCGACAGCAGCAAGAGTCAGCGGACCACGGCGACCGTGGTGAAGGGCAATCTGACGTTCGCGGAAGTTGTGGTGAGCCAGACTCACTCCTGTGGCCGCACGACTGGCGGGCTGGTGTACTGCTGGGGCGCCAACATCAATGGTCGCATCGGCCAGGACACCTTGACGCTGAATCCCCCGCTCAACGAGAGCCTGATTCCGCTCCAGGTCGCGGGTCTCCCCAGTGTGGCGCAGGTCGTGGTGGGCGGCGGCCACAGCTGCGCCAGGACCAGCGGCGGGCAGGTCTTCTGCTGGGGCCTCAACGATGGCGGCCAGCTGGGAGACAACTCCCTCTCCAATCGGCCAACACCCGTCGCGGTAGTCATGCCAGGGGGGGTGAGCAGCTTCACCAGTATCGCCGCAGGATCCGCCTTTACCTGTGGCGTGGCGAATACCAGCGCGGTCTACTGCTGGGGTGACGGTGCCAACGGACAACTGGCCAATGGCAGCACCACCGACCAGCTCGTGCCGGGACTGATCACCGACCCCTGAGCAGGGGCAGGGGAGCGGGCAGGAAACGGCGGGCGGAGTCAGGTGACTCCGCCCGCCGTCGTTTACCCGCATGCTTGGGAATGGTCCCCGCCCTGGCATTCGATCAACTTCTAACGGCTAACGGCTAACTGCTAACGGCTAACGGCTGACGGCTGACGGCTGACGGCTGATGGCTGATGGC
>Ga0163151_10002932_pt1 | contig 25359 bp, 26 predicted proteins | sample OliLakLV19MP5IB2_FD_145596 | JGI IMG/M metagenome (GOLD analysis project Ga0163151, IMG submission 145596) | Freshwater microbial mat bacterial communities from Lake Vanda, McMurdo Dry Valleys, Antarctica - Oligotrophic Lake LV.19.MP5.IB-2 | ecosystem: Environmental > Aquatic > Freshwater >...
GCACATCGGTTCACGATGATGATGAAATAATTGAATATACCACCGATCCTGAATTAATTCATGAGAAGTATAAAAACATTGTTGATATAGTGATTGCTGGAGGCTATGGCAACAATGAAGCTTCCACCATTGTTGATTGTAGCGAAGGTGAATTTGAAATATTACGACAAGGCTTGGGTGTGTTGGAGGAGTTTTTGTAAATTGCTTTTAATTTTTTATATTTGATATGTGTACATGCACTATAAAATGAATAAAAAATTCCAAATTATTTTTGCTTTTTTCATCCTTTTAAATGTAGGATGCAAAAAAAATCCTTTTGATTATAGAACCAAATATATTGGCGATTATGATTTTGTGAATTCATGGTCTTATTACTGTATGTCCTCAACTCCTCCTTCAAATTCAGGAGTAATATACACTTCTGGAAGAATTGAACACGAAAAAGAGGATATGATAAAAGTAGTCCGTGATGCTAGTCAACCTGCATACTACGATCTCTTTTTAATAGATAAAGAAGGTAATTTATCTGTAGGAGGATCCTATAAAGGAAAGTGCGACAACAAAACAAAAATGCACTTTTCAGTAACAGGAGGAGGCTTGGGTTGCCCATCTTCTTCAACCATTACTGGTACCAAAAGAAAATAACCCTTCTACTCCACCGGAAACCCTTTTTGCACCCAATCTTCTTTTATCCCAACAGGAATATTCAACACTTTCGCATTTTTAAAACCCATATCGTTTAAATATTTTATGGCGGGACGAATATTGGGACAATTGTCGGAAGAGCAGCAGCCACAATAAACAACCACTACTTTATCTGGGAAAACTTTGCTCACTTCAAATTTGAACTTTTTCATTCCATCAGCTTCACTCACAGAACCAATATGAATAGCCCCTTTAATCTGGTCGACATTCCCAACATTGAAAATTACAGGTTTTGCTACTTTGGGATTATTAATTTGATTGGCCAATTCCTGAGGTTGAATTAGCTGTTCCTTTTTAAGAGGATCTTGTTTAATGAAAGAAAATAAAAGGATGGAGATTGGAAGTAGAAGAAGGATGAGTTTTTTCATGAGCGTTTTTATTTTCTCAAACAACAACAAACTTTATACCAAAATTATCAACTAAGAGGCTTCAAATGTCACTTCGAGCGGAGTCGAGAAGCACATAAAACTAATTATTATTTGCAGGGTTCTCGACTCCGCTCGAACTGACCTTATAACAATATTTTGAGTATAAAAATCACTTGCCCAACACCTTAAACTCCGTTCTTCTGTTCATTTGACGGTGTTCATCTGTATCATTCAATACTTTGGGTTTTGTATCTCCATAACCTTTATAAGTCAATCGTTTTGAGTCAATTCCATTTTTCACCAAATAATCGTATACCGCTTTTGCACGATTTTGTGAAAGCACTTGGTTCATTTTTTTATCTCCAACATTATCTGTGTGTCCGCTCAACTCACCAGAAATTGTTTTATTTTTATTTAAGAACCCAACCACTTTATCTAATTCCGCTTTTGATTGTGGCTTCAAATCAAATTTTGCCGTTTCGAAAAACACATTTTTTAATTCCATTATGTTTTCCAATTCTATTGGTTGCATTGGCACATCCAACACTATTGGTTTCATTTGATCGGACAGTTCTTTCAATGCATAATTTTCAGAAAAAAATAAATAACCATCAATGGATGCATTCAGCATATAATTTTTATCAATAGGCAAACACATTAAAAACTCACCATTTCCAGTGTTTGCATTTGATTCCATCATTACCAGCCCTGTTTCTAAATCAATCAATTCGAAATGTGCACCAAGAGGTTTTTTTGTTTTTACATCGTATACTTTTCCTTTTGCATACGTAACTTTTCCCGGACGAGCGCCTTCATAAAGGTCAAATTGATACAAATCCAATCCACCTTGTCCGCCTGCCCTATTCGATGCTAAGTAAGCCACATTACCTGAAGCTGCCACCAGAATGCTATTTTCATCACCATAAGTATTAATAGGATAACCAAGATTCATGGGTGCTCTCCACTGTCCTTTTTCATCTTTGCGCGATACATATAGGTCCAATTTTCCCATTCCTACATGTCCGTTTGAACCAAAGTACAATGTTTTTCCATCAGGGTGAATAAATACTGATTCTTCTTTACCGGGAGTATTAATGTTGGGGCCAAGATTTCTTGGAGCGCTCCATACTCCATTAACATCTAAAGTTGAAACATAAATATCTGTTTCCCCTATTCCACCCGGACGGCCACTCACGAAATAAAGCGACTTACCATCAGCAGAAAAAGAAGGTTGTGTTTCATAATGATTTGTATTGATTGAACTTCCTATGTTGTATGGAGTAGCCCACTTCTCTCCAACTTTTTCTGTATAAAATACATCACAACTTCCAAATCCCTTTCTTCCACCTGCATATGCTCCCGCAGCGTTTTCCTGACAAGCTACAAAAAATAGTAATTGTCCATCAACCGACAAACAAGGAGCACCTTCATTACCTTCCGTATTGATTCCGTTTCCGATAAGCACCGAAGGTTGCCAAACATTATCTACTTTTTTGCTAATTAAAAAATCTTCTTGTAAATCTTTTTTTTCATTTCTGTTATTTCTAGTATACAATATAGTTTGTTCATCTGCAGTTACAGCAGGGAAATAATCATCAAAAGAAGAATTAATAGATGCTCCCATATTCTTAAGATCAAAGGGGACAGGATTTTTCATTGCATTGATAGCAAAATTGCAGTTTGCTAAATTCCGCTCCGCATCTTCTTTTGTATCTGGATTAATGTGTACTTTTTTCAAAAAACGTTCGTAATCTTTTTTAGCATCTTCATATCTACCAATACTAATTTCCAAATTAGCGATGTTATAAAAGTTTCCTAAATTAAAAGTAGGATTGATGGATATGGCTTTTACGTATTCCTCAATCGCTTTTTCAGGTTGGCGTTTTACTTGAAGAATTTCGGCATACAATAAATGTGGTTCAATAAAATTCGGATCTTTCTCAATTGCTTTCAATAATTCCTTTTCAGATTCATCATCTTTTCCCGACTGGAATAATTTTACTGCGCTTTGAAAAGAAGAGATTGCCTTTTTATTAGTAGAAGTATATTCGCCTGGAGGCATTTGCGCTTTGCAAGAAAACAGAAAAATAATCGAACAAAAAAATAGAAATTGTTTTTTCATAATCTTATACAGTTTCAAATTTATAAGCGTTTAGAAAATCAGTGTACTCTTCCATGAAAGTTTTCTTCTTATGATGTTCCTCTTGGTTAGCAATGTATTTTTTTACTTTTTCTGCAATTGATTCACTCACAGAAACAGCAAAATAATCAAACTGCCACTCGAATTTAACAGGAATTAATTTTTCTTTGTTTATCCAAAAAGAAGATTCACCTTTAATAAGCATAACAACCTTTGCTATGGCTTGATCAGCACTCAAAGAAATCAACAAATGAATATGATCTTCGACACAATTCATTGATTCAATAAAAATACCTTTTTTTACACTATTGTTCTTAATATGATTCAACAAAAGAGGTTTTAATTCTTTTGTAATTAATGGATTTCTATTCTTGGTCGCCCAAATTACGTGCAATAGGATTCTTGTATGTGACATAGTTAGGTTGGGCTAAAGCCCAATTATAATTTCATTCCATTTCCCCGACCTGAAGGTCGGGGCTAATGTAGTTTGATTTTTCCTTTTTTTATATTACGACCTGAAGGTCGGGGCTAATGTAGTTTGATTTTTCCTTTTTTTATATTACGACCTGAAGGTCGGGGCTAATGTAGTTTGATTTTATTCAAAATATTATCGTCATTCCTTTTTATTAGCCCCGTGCTTTAGCTCGGGGCTAATAAATGATTAAAACCACCTTGGGCTTTAGCCCAACCTTACTAAAATCATTCCAACTATGGAATATTCATGTATTTATGTGTTTGTAAGGATACGTTCCATTTAGGATTTGCCATTACATAATCAACAATCAGAGGCATCATTTCTTTACTTTTACTCCATTCAGGCTGTAAAAACAACTTGCAATCAGCAGAAACGTGTTGTGCATTTTTTTCTGCCCATTCAAAATCATTTTTATTGTGAACGATGATTTTTAGTTCATCAGCCTTTGCAAAATTCTCCGGTAAAGGCTCGCTTGTTTTCTTTGGCGACAAACAAACCCAATCCCATATTCCGGTCAACAAATAAGCTCCTGATGTTTCAATGAATGTCTGAATACCTTTTGCTTTGAATTTTTTTGTGATATAATCCATGTTGTACATGCTGGGTTCGCCACCTGTAACAACAACTGCTTTGCATGGAAATTTACTTGCATTTCCTACAATCAAATCTGCATTCGTTAATGGATGCAAAGAGGCATCCCAACTTTCTTTTACGTCACACCAATGACACCCAACATCACAACCGCCCACACGAATAAAATACGCAGGTTTGCCTGAATGAAACCCTTCACCCTGAATGGTATAAAACTCCTCCATTAAAGGTAATTCCAGTCCTTGCTCCAATAACGTTTTCTCTTGTTTTGTTTTCACTGTTATTCTAATATCAACATTTTATATTCAAACGGCTCAAATGCTTCTTTTAAATCTAAAATAAAGTCCTTTCCTGATTTCAAATAATACGGAGCGAAATTATCGTGTCGTTCTTGCAACACTCCTTCTGGTAAAAATTTATCTTTCAACTTTTTAATCTGATTGATATTTACCTCCTGTTTTTGCTTCTCCGACTTCATTAATTTATTTTCTATGCTCTTCAAACTTGTCAAAGCTTTTTGAAACTCTGCTTCAACACTTGCTTTTAAGGTAGAATCAACCGCGTTCACTTTTTCGGCTAACTCTTTAAACAGGATTGTTAATTTATCTTCTTGCTCTTTAAGAGAAACATCTGAGTCGGCATTTTTGCTAACAAATTCTTTTATTAATTGATCAATGTCTTTGAACAAATCTGCTTTTGATAAATGTAGTCTTTGCATTTGTTGTTCAGTCTTTTCATCGCTTAGCAATGCAAAATTTCGAGGCATTAGCACTGGGAAATTAATCTTATGGTGTTCGAACATTCTTTTGTATTCTAACCAATAAGCAATTTCTCCTGGTCCGCCTATGTAAGCTAAATTTGGCAATATTTTTTGCTGAAACAATGGACGCAATAAAACATTTGGACTATATTCTTCCGCTTTATAACTTAACGTTTCAGCTGAAGCTGTTTCTATTCGCACTCGACTATTATCCGAAAGTTTGAACACATTAATTTCACGCGGATTAACTTGCGCTTTGTGTCCGATTTTTTCTAATTCAGAAATGGTGCTATTTACAATCTTAAAATTTGTGTTATTTGAAATATCATCTTTAACAATGTCAATAAATGAAGCTTTTAATTTTGCATCATCTGCATCCAGAATAACTAAACCATCTTTAGAAAACAGTTGATGTACCATATAACGAGTAGCATCCGAAATAGTAACATGTTTTAAGTAGGAATCAGTAAATAATTGGATTAATTCTTTTGCATTTTCAGATTCACCAAGAATCTGTTTTAATTCATCAATCACTGTATTTAATGATTCTGTTTTAAATTTCCCAACGGCTCCTTTTTCCGTTGAATTCCATTTTACTTTTTTACCAAACAAGTTGATGGAGGAAATTTCTTCAAAATCGTGGTCTTCTGAAGCCATCCAATACACTGGAACAAAATTGCTATCCGGATATTTTTTCTTTAGGACTTTGGCTAAATTAATTGTCGAAATAATTTTATAGATAAAATAAAGCGGGCCTGTAAACAGGCATAATTGGTGCCCCGTACAAACGGTATAGGTGTTTTTCTCTAGCAGCCGATTGATATTATCTGTTACGATCAAACTATCAGCAATTTTGGAGTATTGCGTTTTGAGAACCTCTACCAATAAAGTGCGGTTAGTGTTTTCTTTGTTTTTGTCCTCCATTGCTTTTTTGAAGGAATCAATTTCAGGCGCATACGAATAAAACTTACGGAGCTGTGTTTCTCCGTTTATATAATCTAAAAACAGTTTTGAGAACTGCTTTGTTTCTTCAAAGGAAATATACTGTTTTTTAAGCGTCATAATTGCTTTGTAAAGGTAAGGAAATCGATTTTATAATTAGATAAATTATGAATTGATTAAATTTGTAGAAAAACATACCGAATTATGCAAAACGAAGACGTCAACCCGTGGAAAACATTAACATCTGAAAAAGTCTATGATTCACCATGGATTGGGCTTACAAAGCACGATGTGTTAAATCCAAATGGTAATCCAGGAACCTATTCGGTCATCAATTTTAAAAACATGGCATTGGGCGTTTTGGCACTTGACAAGGACCATAACACTTGGATTGTTGGACAATATCGTTATCCGATCAATCAATATTCATGGGAAATACCCGAAGGAGGAGGAAAATGGGATATTGAACCATTGGAATCAGTTAAACGTGAATTACTTGAAGAAACAGGTATAACAGCAACTAAATGGACAAAAATATTAGAGATGCATTTGAGTAATTCGGCAAGTGATGAGTTTTGTATATTATATATTGCTCAAGAACTTAGTTTTGGAGAAGCGCAACCTGAAGATACAGAGCAACTAGAGGTGAAAAAACTTCATTTTAATGAATTGTACCAAATGGTTGAAGAGGGTGAAATTACAGATAGTTTAACGGTTGCGGCTGTTTTGAAAGCTAAAATTTTAATGCTGGAAGGCAAAATTTAAATCACCAAACGACCTTCAAAAACTTCTTTGAATTGAAAAGGGATATCCACCATCTGTTCAAAGTCTTCACCTGCCTCGCGAATATCTTCATCATCAAAAGACCATATTACAACTACAGATTTACCTGAATCATAAAGTTCTTTTAATTTATAAAGCATAAACAAATACATTTTGGAAGAAGAAATATTAAAATATTTTAGGTTGAAAACAAAAAGAGTAATCTTGTTAGGGCTTTTAACGTACTCGTCTAAAAAATCCAATACAGGCTGATACAAGTCTTTTCCATCCAAAGGAAGAGAAACGCCTTTGATTTCAAAAACACCATTTTCCTTGTCCATAATGATGGTAGGATAAATATCTGTTTGGTTGATTTTTACAAGTTTCTTCATGCTACAACTAATGTAACTAATTTTAGAGTAAAGAAAAAAAGAAATCGATGATTAGACTACTTCACCATATAAATCATAATCTTCAGCAGATGTAATTTTCACGTTTGCAAAATCACCAACACGAACATAGTCTTTATCTGCCTTCACTAATACTTCGTTATCTACTTCGGGAGAGTCGAATTCGGTGCGACCAATAAAATAATTGCCTTCTTTTTTATCGAAAAGAACCTTATAGGTTTTACCAATTTTCTTTTGGTTTAAATCATAAGAGATGCCCATTTGAAGAGCCATTACAGCTTCGGTACGCGCTTGTTTTGTTTTTGCCGATACGTCATCTTTTAACAAATAAGCATGCGTGTTTTCTTCATGTGAATAAGCAAAAATTCCTAATCGTTCGAAACGACTTTGCTCCACCCACTCCAACATTTCCTCGTGATCTTTTTTTGTTTCTCCCGGATAACCAGCAATTAGTGTTGTTCTTATTGCTATTCCAGGGACTTTATCACGAATTTGATTTACTAAATCAATTGTTTTTTGTTTGGTTGTTCCTCTTCTCATGCTCTTCAACATATTATCGCTAATGTGTTGCAAAGGCATATCCAGATAGTTACATATATTTTTTCTTTCGTTCATCACATCCAATACATCCATAGGAAAACCAGCTGGAAAGGCATAATGCAAACGAATCCAATCAATTCCATCCACATCCGAAAGTTGTTTTAGTAATTCGGAAAGATTACGTTTTTTATAAATATCCAAACCGTAATAGGTTAAGTCTTGAGCAATTAGCATCAATTCTTTCGTTCCGTTTTTCGCTAAATGTTTTGCTTCTTTTACTAAGTCTTCAATAGGTCTGGAAATATGATTCCCTCGCATCAAAGGTATAGCGCAGAAAGAGCAAGGTCTATCGCAGCCTTCAGAAATTTTGAAATAAGAAAAATGGTGAGGAGTAGTTAATAATCTTTCACCAACCAATTCATGTTTATAATCTGCTTTTAATGTTTTTAATAAACGAGGCAATTCACGTGTGCCAAAATATCCATCAACATTCGGAATTTCTTTTTGTAATTCGGGTTTGTATCGTTCACTCAAACAGCCCGTAACATATACTTTATCAACCAATCCGGCTGTTTTTGCATTTGCATAACGGATGATGGTATCTATACTTTCTTGTTTTGCATTATCAATAAATCCGCAAGTGTTAATGATAACAATACTTGAATCATCATCTGTACTTTCGTGATGCACATCAAAATTATTTGCCTTTAATTGACCCATCAAAACTTCGCTATCCACAATGTTTTTAGAGCAACCTAATGTTACAACATTTACTTTATTTTTTTTTAATGTTTTAGTTTTCACTGAGTTTTATTGTTTAAACAATGAATCAACGAATTCATGTTTGTTGAATACTTGTAAGTCTTCCATTCCTTCTCCTACTCCAATATATTTTACCGGAATTTTAAATGAGTCGGAAATACCAATAGCTACACCACCTTTAGCTGTTCCATCTAACTTTGTAATCGCCAATGCATTTACATCTGTAGCAGCTGTAAATTGTTTGCATTGTTCAATTGCATTTTGTCCAGTTGAGCCATCCAATACCAATAGAACTTCGTGAGGAGCATCTGGAATGATTTTCTTCATTACATTTTTTATTTTGGTAAGCTCTGTCATTAAATTTATTTTGTTGTGCAAGCGACCTGCTGTATCAATAATAACAACATCAGCACCTTTAGCAACAGCAGAAGTCAATGTATCAAAAGCAACAGACGCAGGATCCGCATTCATTCCTTGAGAAACCAATGTTGCATCTGTGCGTTCAGCCCAAATTTTAATCTGGTCGACAGCTGCAGCACGAAACGTATCTGCAGCACCAATCACCACTTTTTTTCCTGCATTACGAAACTGATGAGAAAGTTTTCCAATGGTTGTTGTTTTTCCAACGCCATTCACTCCTACTACCATTATAACGTAAGGCTTTTTGCCTTCAGGCGTTTCAAAATCCGCTTTATCTTCCTGTCCGTTTGAAACCAACAGTTCTGCAATAACTTCTCTTAATATATCATTCAGTTTTTCCGTTTCTACTTTTCTTTCTTTAGAAACGCGTTCTTTAATTTTATCAATGATTCGTAAAGAGGTATCAACACCTACATCAGAGGACATTAAAATTTCTTCTAAATTTTCGAGTACTTCATCATCTATTGTGGCTTTTCCCATAATCGCATTTGCGATTTTGCTGAAAAAACTTTGTTTGGTAACAAATAGACCTTTATTAAGACTCTCTTTTTTCTCTTTACTAAAAAAATTAAAAATGCCCATTAAAAATTTATGAATTATTAATGCTATTTATAAATTAAATTATCACAGACTTGTCCTCGACTCCGCTCAGACTGACGTTACAGGGAGCATTCTGCGATGAGGCAGACCTATCGAAGTTTGCTTCCCTTTTCATTGTGGGGTTAAACAATAAAAGCTTCCCCTTGTTTGGAGAAGCCTTTATATATATCAAATCAATTAAGATTATTTATTTTTCAAAAAATCTTGAATGTGATCATTGTGAATAATTTCTTCTTTAAAAGAATAAGCACCAGTTTTTCCTGATTTTACCATTTTAATCACTTTTGTAAAGTTATTTCCTTTACCAGATTTAAGTGTTGCGACAACCTTTTTAGCCATTGTTTTATAAGTTAAAAGTTTTAAAGTTAAAAGTCAAAAGTTCGAAAGAACTATGCCTAAGCTTAAAACAAGATTATTTAATTTCTTTGTGAAGAGTTACTTTCTTCAAGATAGGGTTGTATTTTTTCAACTCTAATCTTTCGGTGGTGTTCTTTTTGTTCTTAGTTGTAATGTAACGAGACGTTCCCGGCTTACCGCTGTCTTTGTGCTCAGTACATTCCATAATCACCTGAATTCTGCTACCTTTTTTTGCCATTGTATTATTTGTTTTTCAAAATTGGAGTGCAAATGTAAAATTTTAAATTCAAATCCACAATGTTTTTTAATGAAATTATGAGTGTTTACCGCTATATTTAGATGAATATCTTTGAAAGCAGACATTACAAACACTTCGGCTACGTTCAGTGTGACGCAAAAACAACCTTATTCTTACTATTTTATCTTATTAAAAAGACTTTCTTCCTTCATCAAAGCCTCTATTTCCTCAATTTTTTTGGGTGATTTGGCCGATAATACTTCTGGATCTCCTGTGGTAATAAGCACATCATCCTCAATCCGAATGCCAATATTCCACCACATAGGATCACATTTTGAGCCTGCAGGGATATAAATGCCGGGTTCAACTGTAATAATGCTCCCAGGTATCAGTTTTCCGTAGCTTCCGGGGTCGTGAACATCCAAACCCAAGTAATGTGAGGTTCCATGAAAGAAATATTCTAAAAAGTCGATGGAATTATTGATAATACCATTGTCCAGCAAGCCTTTTTGAATAACCGCCACTGCTGCTTTATGTGCAGCCCTAAACTCTGCACCGGGAACACAAGCTTTAATTCCTGCTTCCTGAGCTTCTAAAACAATATTATAAATGATTTTTTCCTGTGCCGAGAACTTTCCATCCACTGGCAAAGTACGGGTAACATCGGCTGTATAACCATGATATTCGGCTCCAGCATCAATTACTAGCAAATCCAATCCAACCAACTTTTTACGATTGGTTTCATAATGAAGAATGCAGGAGTTTTCCCCGCCTCCAACAATAGAAGGATAACCAACATATTCGGAGCCCTGGTGTTTAAACATATATTCTACCACTGCCTGAGCCTGGTATTCTTTCATTTCAGGCTCTAATGCTTTCATTATTTCGTTATGTGCCATGCAAGTCATGTCAATGGCTTTACGCATCAAAACAAGCTCTTCTGGTTGTTTTATTTCCCTCAAAGTTGCCAACCAGCCTGCCAAAGTTATATTGTCGCAATTCGTGGCTGTATTCGTGGTTTTAGAACGAAAATGCTTAATCAAGCTATACAAATCGCCTTTATTGTTTTTGTCGTCCCTTACATCATCATTAAATTCTAGGTGATATACCTTGTCTAGTTTCTCAAAATCAATTTTAAAATCAGCGAACTGCTTATTAATTAAAACAGTTGAAAAGCCTAATTTAGTTGCTACACCCTCTTTTCCTAAAATTTTCCCTATCCACGATTCCTTTGCAGCATCGCGATCCTGCACAAAAATCAACTCATTCGTTTTGATGCTATCATAAAAAGTTTGTTCTTCTTTAAAGATGATAAGCATTGCGTTGGGCTCGGTCAAGCCTGTTAAGTAATAGAAATTAGGATCTTGGTGGTAAATAAATTTGGTATCGTTTGCCCGTTGGCGTTCGGCTCCAGCAAAAATAACAGCACAAGTATTATTAGGTAAAAATTTGCGGATCGCTTCTCTTCTTCCTTTATGGAAATCTTTCGAAAGCATATCCGTATCGTAGATTTGGGAGAAACCAGATAAGGGCAGACAAAGAAGAAAGAATGTTTTAAGTAATTTCATAATCATGCCTTGCAATAATGAGACCCCGATTTTCATCGGGGTTTTTAAGATTAACAGTTTGCGGAAAGCAAACGATAAGTTAATGATAATTCGTTTACTATAATGAGATCCCGCTCTTCAGCGGGATAAATGAAACTAAGGCTTTCTTCAAAAGCCGAGTTTCATTAAAACAAAAACGTTACTACAAAAGTAGTAACGTTTCCTATATAAATTTATACCGCTTGTGTAATAATTACTTTTTCAAGTGGCCTTCAGCTCTAGCTTTCTTCACTACAGCAACAATACCATTTTTGTTGATTGTTTTAAGAGCAGATGTAGAAATACGAATAGTAATCCATTTATCCTCTGCGGCTAAATAGAACTTCTTAGTTTGTAAATTCACATTGAACTTACGTTTCGTTTTTGTATTTGAGTGAGATACTTTATTACCTACAATCGCTTTTTTTCCTGTGATTTCGCAAACTCTTGACATTGTATTTTGTATTAAATATGTTCTTTTTTTTAATTTCGGACTGCAAATATAGGAATTTGTATTTAAATCACAAAATCTTTTAAATATTCTTTGCTTTTCTCATTCTTTCACGTTCTTCGGGTGTTTGCATCTCATAGATGAATTTGCTTGTTTTTTCAAGCCATTCAAATATTTCCTTGACACTTCTTTTCTGGTGTTCCTTTATTTGCTCCTCGGAAACCGTGTAATGAAAGCCTTTGTCGGCATTTTCTAATTTTGGACTTATATTGGATTTCATCTTTTTATCAATTTTGATAGTAAAATTATATCGTCTTGATCCTGTTTACGATTAGCATACTGCTTTAAGTCAATTAAATTCTCTATCGAAACCAAGTTAACTGAAATCCCTTCAACTACTCTATTTTGTTTATTGCACCATAAATCATCAAATAAAATTGGAACATCAATCAATACATCCAAACTCATATAATTTGAGCGGCTATTAAAATAAGAATATGCAATTAAATTTTTATCCATTATTGCTCTTTGGCGCTCATCCTTGCTTACAAAGGTTTTTAAAGAAACAGGAATTTTGGATTGATACATTAATGTTTTTAATGCATTCTCAAATTTATCAATATTTTCTTCTGTAAAATCTAGCAGTAAGTCAATGTCCGCAGTCATTCTAGGTATGCCATAAATATTCACTGCCAAGCCACCACAAATCAAATAACGAACTTGCTTTTCTTCTAATTTTTTAAAAAGTTCAAGGTATTCCATATCTCAACAAAGATAAATAAAAAGACCTATAACCCTAAAACTGCAAATAAATAGGCATTACCTGATCAGCTTGCTTTACTTGTATTATTATCCATATAAAAACGAGCATTATTGCTATGCGTCCCACCATTGTTATCTTTGAAAGGACATTTACCGATAAGGTTTCGTAAGATCTTGGCACAAAATGGAAAATGTAGCCAATTAACATTACCGCAAATACAATTCCGTATGCCTGCAACATAGGCTTCCATGCCGATCCGTTAAAGTTGGTGAAGATCTGTATCAGGATAATCTGGGCATCCTGAAAAGAGCTTGCTTTAAAGAAAATCCAGCAAAGGCAGACGAAGTGAAATGTTAGTATGACGCCCAAAACCGTTAATAATTTTGAATTTGGAACTTTCAAATTAAACCGGGAAATAATGGATGAACGCATTTTATCAAACGCCAAAGCCAAGCCATGCATGAAACCCCAAATAATAAAATTAAAATGGGCACCATGCCACAAACCTCCTAAAATCATCGTAATCATCAAATTCAAATATTGACGAAACTTCCCTACCCTATTTCCTCCTAGTGAAATATAGAGGTAATCTTTGAGCCAAGATGAAAGCGACATGTGCCATCTGCGCCAAAATTCTGTGATACTGCTAGATTGATAAGGTGAATCAAAATTTTCATTTATCGTAAAGCCCATCCAACGTGCCATACCGATTGCCATATCGGAATAACCTGAAAAATCGCAATAAATAACCATTGCATATCCGTAAACACCTAATAAACATTCGATTCCCGAATGGCGTGATGGGTCATCAAAAATATACTGTACGTAATTTACATAGATGTAATCCGATATGACTACTTTCTTGAACAGTCCGCCCAATATCAGATACAAGCCTTTTGCAATGTCCTCTTTTGTGATGTGAATATCTTTTCGGATTTGCGGAATAAAATCGGAAGCTCTTACAATTGGGCCCATTACCAGTTTTGGGAAGAACGACAAGAAAAAACAATAATCCAAAAAACTGGCAACGGGTTTGAATTTCCCTCTATACACATCAATGGTATAACTCAAATTTTCAAATGTATAAAAGGAAATACCGATTGGTAAAATCAGGTTCAATGGCTTTACCTGTCCTAATTTCAAGTCGTTGATGATTTCAATAAAAAAATCGGTGTATTTAAAATAGAATAGCAAACCAAGGTTTATGACAATGCTAAAAATCAGAATTGCCTTTTTTCTTCCGATTGTTTTTGCGGTATAAATCCAGTTGGATAAATTAAAATCGACTACAGCCGACAATAAAATGAATCCGAAATAAAAGCCACAAGCCTTATAAAAGAAGTAAAGCGAGAAGATGGTAAAATATACAACACGCGTTAGTTTACGTTTGTATAAAAACTGATACCCTAATAAAAAAATGCAAAAGAAAAATAAAAAGAACCCACTATTGAACAATAGCGGGTCTTTCGCATTGTAAGTCAATTGCGAAATTAATTTATCGATATCGAAATGAAAGTCGAACATCTTTTATTTTTTACTCTTTTTATATTTTTCAAACCCTTCCATCAAGGCATTGTAAAACAAATCCCCTTGAATCTGATAGCCTTTTCCTGAAAAGTGTACTCTGTCCTTTGCTGACAACTTCATTGCATACCATTTGCCCATAGAACCGTATCCGCCCATCACTTCAAACAAATCCCAATACGCAACGTTATTTTTCAAGCAATAATCAACTACGGTTTCTCTTGCCAGTTTCATATCCGGATTTTTTACTCTTCCATTTTTAGTTTTGCGATAAGAATCTGGTGGAGTTGTAATAATTATAGCTGCATTGGGGTTGGTAAGTTTCACACTCAAGACTAATGAGTCGATGCTTCTGTAAAAAAAATCTTTATCGAAACCTTGAGAATACGCTTCATTTGTTCCCAAAGAAATAATCATTAAATCGGAGCTCAAGTACGACAATTGTTGAGTAAAATATTTCGACATAACATAGTGGCGGTATTCGGCACCGTTTACTCCAATCATATTGTACAATACACCTGCAGAATCATTTTCCAACAGCATTCCATAAATTCGAGTGGCTTTTTGATTGAGCGTGTCTGCACATTTATTTCTCAAATAAATTTGACGAACAGGTTTATCAAATTTCATTTCTGAAACAAAAGGGTTGGTTGATTTATCCGTTGATTTAAATACTCCTAATTCACAATTTAAGTCATCACAAATAGTAATATCAAAATTATTTAATCCTTTTTCGTGAAACAATGTAAACTTGGTAAAGCTATAACCCAATTTAGGTTGGTCTTTCACAAACAAATTAATTTCAGCCATTGAATCTTTAGTTTCAATTGTAAATCCACTTATTCCGATGGGCAAAGGTTTGTCGTAAAAAACATTGCGTTTATAATCCCAAAGAACATTTGTAATTGTTTTGTAAGATGTGGGCTCATTGCTTTTTGCGGAGCGGTATGGAAATATCAATCCTCTTCCGGCATTACCAAATTTCAATTGCAATTTCTGACGAACTAAGCCAGAAAAATGATCTGCTTGAATGTGCGAATCACCAATATGAGTAATATTCATACGAGTGATTCCCTTTTGTTCTAATTGGAGTAATTTTTCATAAAAAAAACTTAATGCTGTGCTATCATTCTCAATTCGATTCACTTGTTGATTAATAAAAGCATATTGATTATATGCAGAAGTATCAAGTATTTGCGCCTTGGCATCACCCCTATCCTCCCAAAAGGGAAGGAAGAATATTATCATCCAAAGTATGATTTGCTTTTTCATTTTAATTTTTTCGATGAATCGTTTCCAACTAAAACTTCTTTTGGTTGAGAAAGAGCGTTCAAACTATTCTTTTTATTATAATCATTGTATTCACTCATAATCTTGCTGAACAATAATTTTCCAACTTTATGAGCACCTTTAAAATTGAAGTGCGTATAATCTTTATTAGCAAAAGCTGTATCACCTTCTACCCACTTTACCATAGAACCGTTTCCACCCATTGCATCATATAAACTCCAAAAAGCAAGCTTGTTGTCCTTTGCCATACGTTTTTGTGCTTCTACCAATATTGGAACACTTGGATCGGTTTCATAAACACCATCTTTGCGATAACTTTTATCCCCTACACTTATCAATAAAATACTTGTATTTGGAAAGCTTGCTTGCAAATGTTTAATAACAACATTCATTCCGCGTTCATACCATGAAAAATCTGTCACGATTGGATTTACAGCATTCAAGCCATATTCAAGAATAATCAAATCGTAATCCAAACATTCGTTTGTAGAAGTATACATTGCTTGTTTTATTTTTTGGATAGGCAATCCAGAATTTCCTCTAAAGGAAAAATTATCAACAAACACACCACTATCACTTTCTAAGCTAAATCCATAAACATCGATAGGTGACTTACATTGAAACTTTGCATTTATCTGTTGTGCGGAAGTATTTACAACTAACTCATTCACCAAATTTTCACCGCCAAGTTTATAACGATTGCCATTGATAATTACATAATTTTCACCTTCACTTTTTCCATAAATAAGTTTGGTTTCATAAAAACGGTTTAAATGTTTTCTCTTCACTGCCGTGTACTTCACAGAACTGCCTACTGTAGAATTATTGGTATCCACATTATTCATTGTATTCGGAACAAAACAATATCCTGCAATACCAAGTGAATGTCCGCTAGGTACATTTTCTAACAAATTGTATGTTTTCCAACCGTCAAAAGAATGAAATACGCTTGTTCTAAAACCAGCAACAATGGACGTGATTGGAACATAACCAACACCATCGCCACCGAAATAATCTTGCATACATTCTCTAAAGTCCTGTGAAATCAGGTCACCTTCAATCATTGAATCTCCAAAATAAGCAATGCGTGTTTTATTCTTTTTCTTTTTGCCTGCATTTAAAGATTGAAAAAAATGTGCTAATGCCGAAGTAGTGTCGTCTTCGAAATCGAAAATATTACTAGAGTCAATTTGTCGCAAAGCAAATGCGGTACTGTCTTTTGCAATAATTGAATCTGTAATAACACGGTGCATTAAAGGAACTTTTTTAAAAACACCTTTTTGTAAAATGTCGGCAAGAGGAGCCACTTTTTTTGTTTTATGTCCAGCAATTGTAAATTCTGTATTGAATTGAGAAAGAACAAGCAGCACTATGGTAATTGTAAATACCATAATAAAAGGTTGAGAATGCCTGTTTTTATCGCTCATTGATGGATTTGAAAATTTATCAAAGATACTCTTTTGTTAACGAGCTTATTGGGAGAATAAAAAAGAAATAAAAAACGCCCTGTTAATAAAACAGGGCGTTCAATATTTGTAAAATCTATTTCTTAATGATTGTGCCCGTCATCCGGACCATGCTGTTGTTGTACTGCGCCTTCTTTTACTTCTATCAATTCAACATCAAAAGTAAGTTCTGCTTTGGCTGGAATCATTGGAGCACGACCTGCTTCACCGTAAGCCAATTCGTAAGGGATTACTAATCTTAATTTATCACCAATGCTCATTAAAGAGATCCCTTCTTCCCAACCTGGAATAACCTGACCTTGTCCTAATGGGAATTCAATTGGCTCCCCACGTTCAACCGAAGAATCGAACATTGTTCCATCCGCAAGGTATCCAGAGTAATGCACTTTCACTGTTTTGCCAGATGCTGCTTTTACAGCAGAACCTGCTTTTTTCACTTCATAATATTTTATACCGGTAGCGGTTGTTTTCATTTCCAATCCTTTGATATCATACAATACAGGAGGAACAATTACGGTTACTTTCAACATTTCAATGTCCATAACCAAATCAGTATTTGGTGGAATCAATGGTGGATAACCTTTTTCGCCTAATGCTAAAGCAGAAGGAATGATTAATCTTGCTTTTTCACCTTGACGCAACATTGAAACTCCATCTTCCCAACCCGGCATCAATTGTTGTTTACCAACTTTGATGTTCAGCGGTTGATTGCGATCAAATGAGTTATCAAATGTTTTTCCATCACGGAAATAACCTGCGTAATGAAACTCAGCCATTGTACCCGCTACTGCTTTTTCTCCTGTTTTGTTTTCTTTAACAATGATGTATTGAACGCCACTAGCTGTTTTCAAAGTGTCTTTCCCTTTCACATCGTAAGGTCTGATTCCTTCTTTTATATCCAACAATTCAACATCAAAAATAAGAATAGAGTTGGCCGGAATTTTACCGGTTGCATTTGCTCCGTAACCCAGTTCCGGTCCAAATTTTATAGTTGCTTTGTCTCCTACTTGAAGCAATAAGAATGCTTCATCCCATCCTTTGATAACATTACCTGCGCCTAATTTAAATTCAAATGGTTGTCCGCGTTTGATAGAAGAATCAAAAACAGTATCATTGGTTAATTTACCAGTGTAATGAACAATTACTTTATCTCCAGTCAAAGGCTTTTTTCCATTACCCTTTTCCGTAATCGTATATTCTAATCCAGATGCTGTTTTCACTGTTTTCGGTTTTTTAACTTTAACACTTTTCGTTTTCTCTTGAGCACTTACTGCAATTGCAGCTAAGGCTAGAACAATGGTTGCTATTTTTTTCATCGTAAAAATATAGTTTAATTATATTTTAATTTACTTTTTGTCCTTGAATTACTTTCCCTGCTGGAGCTGCTGTTACAGATATTAATTCCAAATCAAATACCAGTGGAGAGAACGGAGGAATTGGACCACCACCTTGAGCTCCGTAACCTAGTGAAGAAGGAATAATTAACTGTCCTTTTGAACCTGGACTCATCAACAAAAGACCTTCTTCCCAACCAGCAATTACTTGACGTTGCCCTAAAGGAAATTCAATTGGATCGTATGGTTTTCTGCGTTCATCAAATACTCCTGCTTCTTTTGCAATTGCTTCGAAGCTGGTATCGAAAATTTTTCCATCCATTGTGCGACCTGTATAATTTACTTTTACAACATCACCCAGATTAGGTTTTTTGCCATTTCCTTTTTTCGTTTCAATATAATATAATCCATTAGCAGTAGGAGTTGCCGTAATTTTATTATCCGCTAGATATTTCGCTGTAATCGCTCCTTCTTCTGCTTGCATTTTCGTCATCATTGATTGTTGCTCTTCCATTTGTTTTTTCTGCAAAGCTTCCACTTCCGTTTTTGCAGTTATTTTTTGCAAAACTACATCGTATTTCAACATGCTTCCTTTAGTCAAAAAAGGAGGCATTTCTCTTGATTTATACATTGAATCAACGCTTACTAAAAAGCTAGCACTATCACCAACAGCCATCATAGCCAATGCTGCTTCAAAACTTCCCTTGAACTCAGGCTTCATTAATGGGAATTCATAATAGGTTAATCCTGAACGATTGTATTTAGCATCTTTTGAATCAGTTAAAATTGAATCAGCAGGTGTTTTTACTACTAAAGAAATTTGAATCATATCGCCTTCAACAGGTTTTACACCATTTTCAACTTGTGTATAAAACTGCGCATACACTCCTGTTGTTTCATCCAATTCGTATCCAGGATAAGGAGAATTTGTACATGACGTAATTGTTGCTACAATACCTACAGCGACCACTGTTATTGTTCTAGAGAAAGAAATTTTCATTTTAAGATTATTATTTTTTAGTTAAATTTAGTAATTCTATTTCGTAAATAACGGTTGTGTACGGAGGGACGATTCCAGTTGAAGAACCTTCTTCTCCGTAAGCAAGGTGCGAAGGTATAATAAATTTTGCTTTTGCACCTTCATTCATTAAACTTATTGCAGATTCTAAACCTTTAATCACCTGCCCTTGTTCTCCACAAATGTATTCCATGGCTTGTCCTCTCTCATAAGTAGATTCAAATATTTTACCATTAAAGAAAGTTCCGGTATAATTAATTTTAATCACATTACCTTGTTCGGGTCGGTTTCCAGAGCCTTGTGAGATGGGAAGATAATACATGCCGTTGGCCAGTTTCGAATAACCTGCTTTTGTGGTATCCATAAATAATTGAATTTTTCTTTGCTCTTCAATGTCTCTATCTTCTATAATAGAAGCGTATCGTTTTAATTCTGTTTCGTATTCAGCTTGCGTAAAAATGTTGTGCAATTTCACATCCATTTTAACTAGCCCTCCTGGTTTAATAAACAGTGGAAGTTTTGCTTTAAGAAATTGAGAGAAAAGTGGCTCAGCATTAACAAGAAATGAAACACTGTCACCTTCATTCATGGTGCTCAAACCTTCTTCAAAACTGCCTTCAAAAGAAGAATGGTTAAAAGGAAGCACCACCATTCCGATATCGTTCATCGAATAGGTATCCATAAAAATGGAATCCGTTTCCGTTTTATAGGTGATGATAAGCTGAAGGTACTCTCCAAAAGATGGTTTGCGTTTTCCATCACCAATCATTTGCAATTTGTAATACAAACCGGAGTCGGTTTTAGAAAACCCTTTATAGGGTGAATTGTTGCCGCAAGAAGCAAGAATAAAAACTAGAATTAATATGTGTAATATACTGATTTTCAAAATATTATCTTGCAGACAAAAGTTCTAGTTCATATAAAACGGATGCTCTGGGAGGAATTCGTTTTTCATCGCCAATTAAGCCATAAGCTAAATGAGAAGGAAGGATCATTGTGGCTTTATCGCCCACGTGCATATACTTCACCCCTTCATGTAATCCTGTTTCTACGCTGCTTTTATCAACAACAAACTCGTATACACCCGTAGAATCTGAAGAGTAACAAAGAGTTCCATCGAGCAATTTCACATTAAAATTAAGCTTCACACGTTGTTCAGTTTGGGGCATTATACCTGCTCCTTTTTGAGTTACCATATAACGCAATCCACTACCTGTGGTAATCATGTCCCACCCTTTGCGTTTCACATATTGGTCAATTTCGTCACTTTCACGTTTTACTGACATCTTATTTGCCTCAATCAACTTCTCTTTAAACTCTTTGCTTTCAATGTTTGTTTTCTGCACAGGTTTATCCTGATTGCTACCGCATGACGGCTGCAATATCGTTGAAGCGTAAACAATTGCAATAAAAGTATAGTTTCTAAAAATCATATTCTATTTACGTTGTAAAGCTGTTTTATATTCAGGCAATAAAGCCTCAAACTTCTGAAGTGTTTTATCCATGCTTAATTCGCTCATTCCTCCTGCCGCATTTGCATGTCCGCCACCGCTAAAATGTTTACGAGCAAATACATTCACATCAAAACTGCCTTGAGAACGAAAAGAACATTTAATTATTCCATCACGCTCCACAAAAAAGGCTGCAAAACGAATTCCATCAATGGACAAGGCATAATTCACAACACCTTCTGTATCGCCTTTTTGGTATTGATAGCGCTCCAATTCCTCTTCGGTTAAACTAAAATAAGCGGCTTTGTATTCTTTAAACACTTTTAACTTTTCACTTAAACTAAAACCTAACAATTTTATTCGACTCTCCGTACTTCCATCATAGATTCGGTTGTGGATTTCTCCATTTTCGGCACCTGCTTCAATTAATGATGCAATGATTTTATGTGTTTTAGCAGTTGTAGAAGGGAAACGGAAAGAACCTGTATCGGTCATAATGCCTGTGTACAAACAATTTCCAATATCTTTATTCATAAATTTTTTATGTCCCATCAACTCTATCAATTCAAAAACAAGTTCACAAGTAGAGCATGCTTTTATACTGTGTAACATATATTTAGCAAAGTCTTCAGGCTGCAAATGATGATCAATCATGAATTTAACAGCACTCGACTTCCCTACTTCATCACCTAATTTATCGATGCGTTTTAATGAATTAAAATCCAAACAAAATATGATGTCGGCTTTAGCTACCAATGTTTTGGCTGATTTAGGATTTTTTGAAAAATCAGTGACTTTTTTATTCCCTGGCAACCAAAACAAAAAAGAAGGATAATCATTAGGAGTAATTACATTTACTTTGTGTTTCAGCTGAATAAGGTAATTATACAAGCCGAGTGAAGAACCCATTGCATCACCATCAGGCGACCAATGAGTAACAATTACAATATTTTTAGGCTTAGATAAAAGCGCTTTTACTTCTTTAATTTGTTTTACATTCATAGAGAGTACAAATTTACAATAATTTGTCCGCCATTTAGCAATCTTTATTTGTTTGAGATGAAGATATTTTCTCTAATTTCGCACCCGAATTTTAATTAACAAAACAACAACAAAAAACAATGGCAACAAACAGAACATTTACAATGATTAAGCCGGATGCAGTTGAGAACAACTCTATTGGTGGAATTTTAAAGATGATAAACGAAGCAGGGTTTCGCATTGTAGCAATGAAATACACTAAACTATCTGCAGAAGCAGCAGGTACATTTTATGAAGTTCACAAAGAACGTCCGTTTTATGGAGAATTAGTAAGCTATATGTCGTCAGGACCAATTGTAGCGGCTATCTTAGAAAAAGACAATGCAGTTGCTGCTTTCAGAACATTGATTGGTGCTACAGACCCAACAAAAGCGGATGAAGGAACTATCCGTAAAATATATGCAAAATCAATTGCAGCCAATGCGGTTCATGGTTCAGATAGTGATGAGAATGCACAAATTGAAGGCGATTTTTACTTTTCGAAATTGGAGAGATTTTAATTACGGATAACGAATAAAAAAAATACGAATCAAAGCCTGTCTGAAAAGATGGGCTTTTTTTCTCCCCCTGCCCCCTCGGAGATGGAGACAAACTCCAAAATAATAATTTAAATATTCACAACTACACCTTCCAACACTTCAAATATTTTTACCATGGCAAACGTATCCAGCTTACAATATTCTAAAAGCTGTTCGCGTGTTTCCAAAGCTCTAAACATATCCGATTCTTTTCTCAGGTTCTCAAATGCAATCATAGCAACACTTCCACTTCCGATTTTTAGGTTGGAATAACTTAATTCGGGAACCAAAGCCGGTAATACATTTTTAATAGAAAAAGAATTTTTCATATCAGGATGATAGTAGGCTCTTTCCTGAAAAGGTTGAACAAGATCTACCATTCGGCTTAAACGATTGTCAATTTCGGAGGCGAATTCTGGGAAATCTTTTTTTAATCCATTCAATACATTTCTTTCCATCAAAATATCGTAAACCAAAATTATTCCCTCTAATTCTGTGTCTTTCAAAAGTCTTTCTAGAAAAGCTTTTCGAGGGTCAGAATGTTCGTCTGCTAAAAACTCAAAGTGTTCTAAGTTCGAATTTTTATCTTTTTTATAATGTAATGAGTATTGAAATGGAATATGCTGATAAGGTTTTGTTTTTTCATACAGCGGAACAGCTGGCATAAATGTTTCAAAATCCATAAAAAACAATGGATAAGTCGCTTTTTTCAAAAAGGTTGCTACAGCTGCTTTATCAATAATTTCTTTTTTACTTTTTATTGCTTGAATATGAATGTTTGCATTTTTATCCAATTCATTTTCAGCCGGAATTTGATCTACCGTTTTGTACCCTTTATTGTACAATGCAAACAGCTCCGTTTTTTTCACTCCTGTAATTTCAAAAACAGAATTACTTGGAACACTTTTCCAACAATTGCCCATAAAATCACACGAGTAAGGACTAAAACAATGCTCACCAATTTTAACATCCGGTTCAGATGGTGTGTTTACAACAGACATAGAACGGTCGACATTTTCTTGAACCAAATTTTGATTAGCTAATGCTTCTTTTAAAACCGATTTTATTGAAAATAATCCTTTCAAATCCACATCGCCATTTCTAACATATTGGTTATTGATGATGATGAGTGAAATGTCTTTTAGCTGAATTCCAGAATTGGTGATTACCCAATATTGCAATGATGCATCTAATAAATAAACAGGAGAAATTTTAGTTGAGCTTTTTACTTCGTAAGCATACCATTCATTGTCTTTTTTTACCAGAATATCAAGAATGGCAAGCACTTGATTGAATTGGAAAGCTGCCTCGTAAATCACTTCTACTCCGCTTTCAATTAATTTTCGGGTGTTTTCTACAGCAGCAATGTTGTTTGAGCGTTTTTCTGGTGTTGCATCCACGCCACCTGGAAAAAGCTTTTGAGCCAAAACTCCAACATTATTACCTCTGTTAAAAATAGCTTTTTGTTCAGGAGAAACCACATCCCTTTTTTGAATAAAATATTTATAGAGATACAATGATTTTGAACATTGCAAACCACGTAAAAATGTTGATTTACTTAAAATATGTTTTTCCACAGAGCAAAAGTATCAAATATGTTGAAGCCAAGAACTTTTGCATTTTTTATTTATAAAGCCAACTTATGCAATAGAAGGCAATAAAATCGCTGTGCTACATGCATCTGTTGGGTTAATCCCGATTTAGAAAATCACCTTTGGGGCGCAGTTTTGGGGCACCACCCAAATGTGGATTTTCTTACATCGATTATTCATTAGCTTTCTTAATGAATAATTTGGAACAAAGCGACCGAAAACTAATTTCCGTAGGCAAATGGTCTTTTAATTTACAATATATATAACTACATTTGTTACCAAGATTACTTTTGATTCACCTATGATTAAAACTATACGACACATACTTCTTGTATTCGTCTTTTCAATTTTTATTTTCACTTATTCGTCTGCTCAGTTTGTAGTAAATGCTGGTCCGGATAAAGTTGTTTGTCCGGGTGTAACAACTTTAATTGGCAGTCCTGCGCCTGCTTCCGGTGGTTTAGCGCCATACACGTATGCATGGAGTCCTTCAAGTTTTTTAAGTAGCACCACTTCGCCTAACCCAATTTGCAGTCCTCCAAGTAGCACTTATATAACTTATACATTAACAGCAACAGATGATACAGGAGCAGTAAAAACGGATGTAGTGATTGTTTCCATGCAATATGTTGACAATGTAAATGCAGGCAATGATACCGGTATCTGTGAAAACAGCTTTGCGCTCTTAGGTGGTGATTTGAATGCAGGAGGAATGGGAGTTACGTATTCCTGGCTGCCTACAACGTTTTTAGACAACAATACACTTCCTCGTCCTACGAGTACTCCAACATCAAGCATTACTTATACATTAACAGCAACGAGTGCCTCCTGTCCACCAAAAATAGATATAGTCTCCGTCAACATTATTCCTACTCCTGCTATAAATGCGGGGCCAGATGTTACCATTATGGAAGGAGAGGTTACCACTTTAAATGCTTCAGGTGGATTTTATTATGCTTGGTCGCTAATGCCTATCATGTATGAATTTAGCTACAACCCAGATGTAGAACCTTTTGTAACAACCACTTATTATTTATACGGAACCGACAATACAAATACTTGTCCAGCATACGACTCCGTAATCGTAACAGTAATCCCAAGCGAGGAACTAGTTTTCTACAACACGTTTACACCCAATAACGATGGGAACAATGACACTTGGTATATTGGAAACATTTATAAATATCCGAATAACAAACTTGAAATATATAATAGAAATGGGAAGCTCGTATATAAAACAAGTGCATATATAAAC
>Ga0163151_10002934_pt1 | contig 25355 bp, 23 predicted proteins | sample OliLakLV19MP5IB2_FD_145596 | JGI IMG/M metagenome (GOLD analysis project Ga0163151, IMG submission 145596) | Freshwater microbial mat bacterial communities from Lake Vanda, McMurdo Dry Valleys, Antarctica - Oligotrophic Lake LV.19.MP5.IB-2 | ecosystem: Environmental > Aquatic > Freshwater >...
GAATACCGTCAAGATGGTCAGTCTCATGCTGGAATATCTGCGCCATCAACTCGCTACCTCCCCGCTCGAATTTCTTTCCTCTTTCATCATATGCAACGACAGTCGCTTTGGTTGAACGTCGAACCTTTCCGTATAAGTAGCGTACTGACAAACACCCTTCTTCCATCATCTCTGTCTTCTTTGAGAGTTTGGTGATCTTTGGATTGATGAAAATCATGTCATTTACCATGTTCGCTTCACGATTCTTTTTTGAAAAGGCTTCCTCCTCCACATGAGATTTCTTCATCATTTCGAGAACGATACCTGACACTACAAAGATGCGCAAAGGCACACCGATTTGTGGAGCAGCGATAGCAACACCGTCTTCTTGCGAAGCTAAGGCTTTTTGCATGTCTTTGATTACTTTTTGAATGCGAGGAGAAGTGATTTCAGCGAGAGGGACACTTTGGGCGATTTCACGAAGCACTGGCTCAGCTCTTTGCATTATATTTACCATGTTTTCACAATACCAGACTTTTAAAGGTGCGTAAACACTGTGTAGAAGACCGTCTTCTACACTAAAGCAGAGAATTTGGATTCACATTAATCTCAAACGACGGAGGAAGTGAAAGGAGAACGTCGAGAAGGTCTTGATCTGGCCAAGACTTTGCGGGAATTGAAACAAGGAGATGAAGAATATGCATATTATTGATGGTTTTAATAAATGCAGGGAAGACAATTGGTTTCCATTCAGTGAGTTGGTTTTCAATAGTCTTCATATCTTTTCCGATTTTCTCTTTCTTTCCTTTCAAACTAATTTTAATCATGATGCTATGTGGAGGGTAGTTAAACTGTTTACGCTCCACGTCTTCGCGCGCTTTAAATTCTTTCTCATTGTTATGCTCCCAATCTTCAAGAAGTTTATGTTGTGGGTTTCTCGTCTGCACAATCACAGCGGTCTTTGAAACTTCATCAAGCATTGCAAGAAGTCGCCAAAGCTTCTGATTGATATTGAAGTCTGGAAGCGCAAGAAGGGAGTCGGGTGAAGGAATACAACATACATCTATATGGTGGGAGGATGAGACTAGGTAGGGCAAAGCGATTTCAGTAGCTATGAGCACAGCGTGAGGCTCGGAGAAATATTCCGAAACAAGCACTGTTATTTTTTTAGGAGTAAGTTTGAGAGTGCTATCGAGTCGAAAAATCTTTGTTTTAATTTTTTGTTTTTTTACAAATTCACGCACATCTTCTTCTATCTTTTCAATTCCAAAACCAAATGCTCTTAGTCTCCATCCACCACATCGCTCGCATGCACGCATCGCGGTCTCGCGATATCCGCAATGATGACAGAGAAGATTGTTGTACTCTTCATTTTCTTTTTTTGTGTGGAGGGTGAGTGGAGCATTGCATCTTTTGCATAGGACACTGTCTCCGCAGTCTTGGCAGAGCACAGTACCCGCACCCGTGCGTGTGCCGAGGAGAAAGAGGTGACTTTCTTCTTTGTTTGGAAGGTTTTTTAAAGCACTTTTGATCTGGTCACCAAGCGAATTAAAATTCTTACCTTCGCCTTTTTTATGTTCACAAAGTAGTTTTTTAGTGCGAGGTAAAAGAGTAAAATCGTTTTCAATAATTCTTGCACCAATGTGCTTTGCGTAGACACGAAGTGCAAAACGGAAGTCAATGAAGGGTCGAGTCATACCTTTATATGAATTTGAACCAATTTCTTCAAGAATTATTTCTTTTGAATCTGCTGGTATTTCATATATAGAACTTGGTAAAAGGGCTCCATTCTTTTTTTCTGGTGCAATCACTACTTGGTGTAGAAGACCGTCTTCTACACTTTTTACTTTTGAGGTTTTCTTAGGTTTCTTGAAAGCATCGATGTATCGTTTTGGTAAAAGAATTTTTAAAACCGCACCCGTAGTGCAAGCGTGGAACTCTGCAGTTTCTTGAACGGTTTGCATGAAAGCAGAAGAAAGAAAGGGAACAGAGACCAAAGTGCCGATTTTGCGCAGCGCAAAATCGGCACGCTTAATCTCCGACTTCATCATCCGTGCATCTTCCACATCAACAACCAATCCTTCAATATTTTTCTTGCGTAGAGGCACAGTCACGAGTGCCCCTTTCTCAACACTCGAAGAAGTGAAATACGAAAGGGTTTCCTTTCCAATACCACGCGATATAGGAATAACAGAGATGATATACATATGCCCATGTTCTCATTTCAGACCCCCTCCTACAAGCCCTTTCACTTTGCTTGTTTTTGGCATAGTATGTGGGTACTTATGTCATTCTTCCGGAAAAAATTAGGAATTGACCTTGGAACCGCAAATACGCTTGTTTTTGTACCAGGTCGTGGAATCGTCCTCAACGAGCCTTCTGTCGTTGCTATTTCCGAAGATGACAACAAGATTCTCGCTGTGGGACTCGAAGCCAAGGAAATGATTGGTCGTACCCCTGATTCTATTGTTGCGTATCGACCTATGAAAGACGGTGTGATTGCTGACTATCGTGTGACTGAAGTAATGCTTCGCTACTATATGAACAAAGCGCTCGGCAAATGGAACTTTGTCCGCCCTGAAGTGATGATCTCAGTGCCTGCTGGTGTGAGCTCGACTGAACGCCGTGCAGTTATCGAAGCCGCTATCAAAGCTGGTGCCAAAAACGCGTACGTAGTGAAGGAACCAATCCTTGCTGCAATTGGCGCAGGTATTTCTATTCATGAACCAGTAGGACATATGATTGTTGATATCGGAGGAGGTACAACTGATGTTGCAGTAATTTCTCTTGGAGGAATCGTGGCATCAACCTCAGTGAAATGTGCGGGAACACGAGTAGATGCATCCATCATTGATCATATAAAGAAAAACTACAATCTTTCAATCGGTGACAAGACAGCAGAAGACATAAAGACCAATATTGGGTCAGCAGTACCTGTAACAGATGAATTGTCGATGGTGGTGAAGGGGCGCGACATTATGACAGGGCTTCCTCGTTCTATTGAAGTGCGTACTAATGAAGTGGTGAAAGCCGTAAGCAAAGACCTACGTGAGATGATTCAGGCTATCAAGAATGTTCTTCAAGAAATCCCACCTGAACTTGCTTCTGATATTATTGACCACGGTATCATTATGACCGGAGGTTCTTCACAGCTCCGCAATTTTACTGAACTCGTTCTTCGTCGCACCGGAGTGAAGGCTGTGCTTGCAGAAGACGCTTTATACTGCGTGGTGAAGGGAACTGGTATTGCACTAGAACATCTTGAGGTCTACAAGAAAAGTGTTATTTCAAAGCGGTAATTAATTTTTAAATAATTTAATATGAAAACTATACTTGTAGACGCTGTTGACTGTTTTGTTTCACCAAAAGGTGAATTGTTTAGAGGTATGTATGAATTGCTTGAGACATATCCAAACAATAAAATTCTTTTGACGGGGGCTAGCGATGAGCAATTTAAAAAGTTTGGCTTAGACAAAATGCCTTACATGGTTTTTACATTAAAACATAACCCTGAAAAAACTGATCCTGAATATTATAAAATTTTACTTAGCAGTTTATCTTTAACAGAAAAGGATGTTATTTATTTTGAACATGGACAAGGAGCGGTCGAGTCAGCTCAATCTGTAGGAATCAATACCTATTTTTATGATCATGCTAAAGCTGACCTGAATAAACTTAAGAATTTTTTAGATACTAACTTGGTACTACACTGAGCATATTATGAACCTCACCGACAACCTCACCACACTCTCGCAAGCGTACCTTCTTCTTGGTCATAATAAAAGTATTGAGGATAATCTTGTGGATACACTATTAAATTTGCATGGAGTCATTTCTGTACAAAATCCTGACTTTTGGATGAAGCGGTTTGAGACATTTAGTATTGAGGATGCACGCGAGTTGCGTACCGAAGCGCTTCGGAGAAAAGTAGGTAAAGGAAAAAGAGTGTTCATGCTCAGTGCCAACAACTTCACAAGAGAAGCATCGAATGCACTTTTAAAAACTCTTGAAGAACCACAACAAGACACACATTTTTTTATCATCCTTCCAAATGCTTCTCGCGTGCTTCCGACCATCATGTCTCGGGTGCAAGTAATCCAGACGGATTTCATTAATGAATCACAGCTTTCTCCGAAAGAATTTTATGTACTTACTCAAGGTGAGCGAATTACCTTCATTAAAGACACGCTTGTAAAAGTGGAGAAGGAAAGTATCTCAAAGACCGAAATACAGACTTTCATCGAAAATCTTATTCGGTATCGAAGAGAAGTCGCGAAATCACCGAAGGAGATTTCGCGAATCGCACTCCCTGTAGATGTTGCGGGCTATCGTTTCGACCAAAGCGCGTCTCTCAAGATGATTCTAGAATACCTTGCCATATTTTAATATTTGTTGTACTTTGTTTATTGAAAGGAGGACTCATTAATTGTGTCCATTAACAGCACCAGTAAAATTTTACCTAAAGGCCGTAAGTTCGAAGTCGGATTTGCTGCAACATCAGCTCACAACGTAGTTAGGCCAAAGTTTGTACCGCTCTTGCCAGCAGTATGTCAAATCGTAGAAAGCTATGTAAAAAAAGGAGAAAAGCCTTTACCTAAGACCTTTATTGCAAATCTTGTTTTTGAAAAGGTTCGAGAATCGTTGCTACCTGTGCAGCGCAACGATCTTCGTTTGTACGATAGTCTTGGCACTTCATTGGACTTCTATCACGGAGTCGATGGTTTCTTTTTTTTGTGGGGAGCTATTGCAACTTTTGACCTGAGTATAGACAGGGGAAAGGTGAGAGATATGAAAACGCTAAAGGCAGATGTTCTTATTTCAGAAGACCGAATCACGTACAACAACTCTATGCGCGAAATGACTCGCCGAATTGTTTTTGTTCTGAAAGAACGTCTCAAACACGGTCCGCTCGTCTACTAAGGTAGACGAGTTTTTTGTTTATGCTCTTTTCTGCTATTATTGCCCACATGGCATATAATTTTTCTGATTTCAACAAACGTTTAAAAGAGGCTGAAGAGTGGGTAGCAAAGGAGTTTACCTCTCTTCGAACAGGGCGAGCAACCATTACTTTGCTTGACGGTATTATGGTGGATTCGTATGGTTCTCGTATGGGGCTCAATGCGGTCGCCAACCTTTCAGTGGAAGATGCTCGCACTATCCGCATTTCGCCCTGGGATGCTACTCAGGTAAAGGAGATTGAGAAAGCTCTCATCAACTCTTCTCTTGGTATTTCTCCTGTTGTTGATGACAAGGGTCTTCGTGTGGTCTTCCCAGAGCTCACCTCAGATCGACGCACGGTTCTTATAAAGATGGCAAAGGAGAAACTGGAGGAGGGACGCGTGCGCATTCGTCAGGAACGTGAGAAGGTTATCAAAGATATTCAGTCTGTCGAATCAGAAGTAGGAAAGGACGAAGTTATGCGAAACAAAACTGAAACCGATAAATTAGTAAAAGAGGCTAATTCTCGTCTTGATGAACTCCTTAACCGAAAAGAAAAAGAAATTCAGTCTTAATATTCTGTTTAATACACACCACTATGTCCATCATTATTTTTATCATTATTCTCGCAGTTCTCATCTTCGTGCATGAGCTCGGTCACTTTCTTATTGCAAAACTTTTTGGAATTCGCGTAGATGAGTTTGCTCTTGGTTTCCCCCCCACTCTTATGAGTAAGAAAGTCGGAGAAACTAACTATAAGCTCAACATAATTCCTTTTGGAGGGTATGTAAGTATTTTTGGAGAGAATCCAAACGATGAGTCATTGAACGGTCCAGAAGCTAATTCTCGAAGCATGGCTCGCAAACCAAAGCTTGTACAAGTGGCAGTGCTTCTTGCTGGTGTTATTTTTAACATCATCTCTGCTTGGATTTTTATCTCTCTTGCTCTTGGTTTTGGTATTTCTCCTATCGCAAATCTCGCGAGCAATCCTGATTTTGAAAAGGAGGGAAAGATTATCGTTGTGGGAGTTACTGAAGGTTCTCCTGCAGAAGAAGTGGGAATCATGGCCGGTGATGTAGTGTACGAAATCAAGTCTGTAGAAAACAAGCAAACCGGAGTGTCTCCTACCACTCTTACTGAAGAAGGCCTGTCAGTGCAGTCCGCGCAACAACTCATCGCCTCCAAAGACAAGATTGTTTTCAATGTTTACCGCACAGATGGAAAAAAGACCTTTACTGTAATTCCTGAAGAGGGAATTGTAGAAGGTAAAAAGGCAGTGGGAATTAGCATGGAATCAACCGCTCTTGTCCAAGTACCGTGGCACCGTGCTCTTATTGAAGGAGCCAAAACTACCTACAACGTGACCGTTCTTACCGCCCAAGGTCTGTACGGCTTTGTTACAGACGCGTTTACCGGAAGAGCAGACTATCAGCAAGTGAGCGGTCCTGTGGGTATTGTGGGTCTTGTAGATGACGCCTCAGCCTCTGGCTTCTCATACCTTCTTTTCTTCACTGCTCTCATTTCAATCAACCTTGCTGTAATCAATATTCTTCCGTTTCCAGCACTCGACGGAGGACGTATTCTCTTTATTATTATCGAAACTATTACCCGCCGACCTATCCCGCCAAAAGTTGCCAATGCACTGAATCTTGGAGGGTTTGCTTTGCTTATTCTCTTGATGATTGTGGTAACATATCAGGATATACTTAAGCTTATTATTAGTTAATTAAAAAACATGGAAGATGAATCATTCATAGAAAATGGAATTGAAAAAAGAAATCTCTTGCAACTGGAGGTTATGAAGTATGCAATACGAACACGGGAATTACGAGAAGAAGAATGGGTAGAGAAGTTTAGCGCGCAGTTTTCGGAACTATATGAAAATACTAATATCTCGGAACGCTTTGACAGTGTAATGGATAAAAACCCTGATGAATTCTACGAGTGGATTCAATCTAGTTTAGATAGCCTTGTTTCTGAGACAAGCTAAAAACAAGTATTTTTTCTAAATACAACACTAAAACCCGGCAAGTCAATATCTATATATTGTCTGTACTTTTGATATAGTGTTCTCACATGAAGCAATCAAAACTGCCTTTCAAGACTCGCAAAGAAGACCCAAAAGATGAAGTTTCAAAGAACGCCAAGCTCCTTATTCGTGCGGGTTTCGTTCATAAAGAAATGGCAGGAGTGTATTCCTTCCTTCCTCTTGGTTTGCGCGTGCTCAAGAAAATTGAAAACATTATTCGTAAAGAGATGAATGCTCTTGGTGGACTAGAGTCTCATCTTACTTCTTTGCAGGATAAACAGGCTTGGGAGAAGACGGGGCGGTGGGACGACTCTGTGGTGAACAACTGGTTTAAAACAAAACTCAAGAACGATACAGAGCTCGGTCTCGCCTCTACACACGAAGAACCACTTTCAGCACTTCTTTGTGATCATGTGCGTTCATACAAAGATCTTCCTTTTTCTGTATATCAGTTTCAAACAAAGTTTCGTAACGAGACTCGTGCAAAAAGCGGTATCATGCGTGGACGAGAATTTTTGATGAAAGACTTATATTCTTTTTCTCGCAATGAAGAAGAACATAATGAATTCTATGAACGAGCTAAAAAGGCATATGTTTCTATTTTTAATAAAGTAGGGCTCGGTGACAAAACATTTGTTACTTTTGCATCAGGAGGAAGTTTCTCGAAATATTCTCACGAATTTCAAACTCTCACTGATGCAGGAGAAGATTTAATTTATATAAGTAAGAAGAAAGGTATTGCAATCAACAAAGAGGTTCTTAATGATGAGGTTCTTGCGGATCTTGGAATAGAGCGAAGCGAGCTTGTTGAAGAAAAGTCTGTTGAAGTTGGAAATATCTTTAGCTTAAAAACAAAATTCTCAGAACCTCTTGAGCTCGTATACAAAGATGAAACAGATAAGTCGGTTTCTGTAATCATGGGAAGTTATGGTATTGGAGTTCCTCGGCTTATGGGAGCAATTGTCGAAGTTCTTTCTGATGATAAGGGTCTTGTGTGGCCAAAAAGTGTCGCTCCATTTGATGTTCATCTTGTTGCACTGTTCGACAAAGAAGGAAGTGTAAAGGAGCAGTCTGACAAGCTCTACGAGGAGCTCTCAGATTCATTTGATGTGCTTTATGATGATCGTGAGGCGCAGGTGGGAGCAAAGCTTGCTGATGCTGATCTTATTGGTATTTCTACCCGCATTGTTATCGGATCAAAGACTCTCGCAGAAGGAAAAGTAGAAGTGGTTGATCGAAAGTCTGGTCAGTCAAAGATGGTTGATTTGGAAAACATAATTTCAGAACTTCGCTAACATGATTAATAAACTATCCTCACTGTTTTCAAACTATATTGGTATTGATTTGGGTACTGCAAATACGCTGCTTTATTTGCGTGGAAAGGGGATTGTCGTGAACGAGCCATCAGTTGTAGCACTCAATACTAAAACGGGTCAGGTAGTAGCGGTGGGGAAAGAAGCCCGTGACATGCTTGGTCGTACCCCGTCTCACATCAAAGCTGTGCGTCCTCTTGTTGATGGAGTAATTTCAGATTTTGAAGTGACAGAAGAAATGCTTTCATATCTTATTCGACGAGCTGAAGAGGAATCAAAAAAGATGCTTGGTCCTGTGGTAGTTATCGGAGTTCCTACAGGAACAACTAATGTAGAGCGTCGCGCTGTGCGCGACGCCACCAAGAGTGCAGGAGCACGAGAGGTGCATGTTATTGAAGAGCCAATGGCTGCCGCTATCGGTATTGGCCTTCCAATTGATGAGCCTGTCGGAAGCATGATTATTGATATTGGAGGAGGAACGACAGATATCGCCATCTTATCGCTTGGAGGAGTAGTGAAATCAAAAAATCTCAAGATTGCAGGTGACCGTCTTAATACTGACATTATGTCTTACATGCGTAGCGAATTCAAACTACTTATTGGAGAGAAGACGGCAGAATATATAAAGACAACCATTGGAGGAGTGTTACAAGCAGATACTATGCATATGTCGGTACGTGGACGAGATCTTGTTACCGGTCTTCCTCGAGAAGTGGTGATTAGTGATGCGGATATTCGTCATGCCCTTTCTTCTTCAATCGACTCTCTTTTGGAGGGAATTCGAGAAATCCTTGAAACAACTCCACCTGAAATTCTTTCAGATATTATGCATCGTGGAATCTACCTCACCGGAGGAGGAGCTCTCATCAAAGGTCTTCGTGAAGTGCTTCAAGATTACCTTGGAATCCCTGTAATGGTGGGTGATAATCCTCTCGAAGCTATGGTTCGTGGGTGTGGTATCATACTTGAGAACATCAAGGCTTATAAGGATGTTCTTCTCGATAATGAAGACGACTTACCTTTCAAAAACTAAATACCATCGCCACGCCACGCCATGGCTTCTTATTGGCGTGTCTTCTGTTGCTATACTTATTATTCTTACGGGTCTTTTCTCTCAGTCTTTTTATAATTTGATGACTTTTATGACGGGGGCAAGTACAAATACAGGACAAACAGCAAACACTTTTAGTTCTTTCTTCTCATCTCAATCCGAGCTGAAAAAAGAGTTGATCAGACTGGAAGAAGAAAACACGTTGCTAAAAGTTAATCTTTCAGATCGCGACATGTTGCTGAAAGAAAATGCAGACTTAAAAGCGGGATCATTTGTCAAAGAAGAGACTGGTCGCATTGTGGCTCGTCTTATTTCAAAGCCACCATTCACCCCGTTTGATGTTTTTGTTATCAATAAAGGTGAGTCACATGGAGTAAGCGAGGGAAACCGTGTGATGATTGGCGAAGTGTGGATTGGTACAATTACGAAAGTAGAAAGCTCAGTTTCCCGCATCACCCTTCTTTCAAATTCAAGCAACGAAACTCCAGTTTTGGTTGGTGAGAAAGCTGTACCTGCTCTGCTTAAAGGAAAGGGAGGGGGGAACTTTGGTATCACTCTTCCTCAAGGCTCTCCCGTCTCTCAAAATGATTTTGTATACTCAGCTTCTACGTCAGAATCCTACTATGTTGGTAAGGTCGGCCACATTGAGGATAATAATGACAATACCCTTATTTCAGCACTCGTAAGCTTTCCCTTTAGTATGTATGATGTTTCCTATGTTGAGATTATTTCGTCGTAACAAAAGCAAATCAAACGATATTCTCCCGGAGGATATTTTCTTGGACTCGAGCAATAGTTTTGATAGGCATCAGATGGAGGGGCGCATTGAGAAAGCTATTTCCCAAAAAAACATAGCTATTTTAGGTATTTTTTTTCTTCTTGTTGGTGTACTTTTTTTGGGAAAGGTATTTGCGTTACAGATAAAGGATGGGCAGATGTATGCGGAAAGAAGTTTGAAGAATGCTTTGCGTAATACATTTATTTTTGCAGATCGAGGACTCATTACTGACCGCGATGGTGATTTGATTGCTTGGAATTCACCAAACGAAAAAGCCGAGGATTATGCAATTCGCAAATATACCGAAGCAGGAGGTTTTGATAATTTGCTTGGATATGTGAAATATCCAGCGAAAGATAATAAAGGATTTTATTATAAATATGATGTATCAGGTGCTGATGGTATCGAGTCGTATTACAACACAATGCTTGCCGGAGTAAATGGGTTAAATATTGTTGAAACAGATGCTTTAGGAAATATTGTTTCTTCTTCGACGGTGCGGTTGGCAGAAGCAGGAAAAAGATTGGTCTTATCGGTTGATAAGGATATCCAATCTTCGTTGTATGAGAATATTAAGCAAACCGTTGAGAATGCTGGTTTCGTTGCGGGAAGTGGAATCATTGTGGATGTGCATACGGGAGAAGTGCTCGCTCTTACTAGTTTTCCTAGCTATAACAGCCAGATAATGTCTGACGGACAAGACAAAGAAAAAATCTCGTCTTATTTTCAGGATTCACGAAATCTTTTCTTGAAGCGGCCGATTGTTGGTCTCTATGCTCCAGGATCTATCGTGAAGCCCTTCATCGCACTTGGTGCGCTTGAAGAGAATATTATTTCGCCAAATAAGAAAATTGAAAGCAAGGGACTTATTACTATTCCCAACCCGTATTTCCCTGACAAGCCTTCTATTTTTCGTGACTGGAAGAAACACGGATGGACGGATATGCGAGAGGCTATTGCGGTGTCTTCTGACGTGTATTTTTATTCAATTGGAGGAGGGTATGAAGATCAAAAAGGTATGGGAATTAAAACCATAGATTACTACATGTCATTGTTTGGTTTTGGGGCACCTGTCGGGGAATCATTCTTCAGTATCAAGAATAACGGAACAATTCCTACTCCTGAATGGAAAAAACAGATGTTTAACGGTGACCCTTGGCGCTTGGGAGATACGTATACCTCGTCGATTGGACAGTTTGGCTTTCAGGTAACAGTGGTGCAGGCAGTGCGTGCAGTAGCCGCACTTGTTAATGGCGGAATTCTTATTGATCCGGTGATTATTAAAAAAGACGAACAAGGATACATTGCCCCACAAACACAAAAAATTGGTGAACTAGAAGAGAAGAATATTCAGGTTGCACGAGAGGGAATGCGTATGGCGGTGACAAACGGGACGCTCATTCTTCTTAATTTCCCCGACATAGAAATTGCTGCAAAGTCCGGAACTGCCGAAGTGGGGTTTGAAAAGAGGTTTATTAACTCTTGGTCAACAGGGTACTTTCCTTATCAAAATCCGCGATATGCTTTCGCTATTGTTCTTGAGAAAGGCCCATCAGAATATCTTGAAGGTGCCTCAGCCGCACTTCAACGTTTCTTTTATGATGTAAAAGATGCTACCTCAACCACACATTATATTAAATAGGGGTCAGGAGCTATTTTTTCGACTAAGTACACATACTTATTTTTAGTAGAAAATTATGCGTACCTGGATATAATAAGTACGTGTATAGTGAGGAAGAAAATAGCTCCTGACCCCTATTAATTGACTTAGGGGGTGGTTATTTGTAGAATGCTGACACATTATAAGTTTGGTTATAACCTTTTACCCTATGAGCGACGAAAAAGAGTACTTGACACAAGAAAAATATCAGGCCCTAGTAGAAGAGCTTGATAACCTCAAAAAAGTAAAGCGCAAAGAAGTTGCTGAACAATTAGAATTTGCTAAGCAGCTCGGAGACTTGTCTGAAAACGCTGAATATCATGAAGCACGAGATGAGCAGGGAAAGATTGAAGATAGAATCGCCAAGATTGAGTATATTCTTAAGAATACTGAAATAGTTTCTCTTCATCACAGCACTTCTGTTGATATAGGCTCTACGGTAACGGTTAAAAAAGAAAAGGAGAAGGACAATATTGTATACAAGATTGTTGGTTCTGAAGAAGCGAATATGGCTGAAGGAAAGATCTCTTTCAAGTCTCCTCTCGGTCAGTCAATGATCGGAAAGAAGAAAGGCGACTCATTTACCTTCATTGCACCTAAGGGAAGTTTCACTTACAAGGTGGTAGATATCGCTTAAATATTGCTATACTAGATTCATGGCAACACTCGAAGAACTGCGCGACGCACGTCTCAAAAAACTGGAGTTACTAAAAAGCAAAGGAGTTGATCCGTATCCTGCGGATACTCATCCCACCCACACACTTGCTGAAGTTGTGGTTGGTTTTGCTAATCTTGAAACATCTAAAACCCCCATCGCTCTCGTTGGGCGTCTCATGTCGCTCCGTTCCCAGGGAGGTCTTATCTTTTTTGATTTGTTTGATGGTACGGGAAAGTTTCAAGCACTTATAATGAAGAAAGAGGGAGCTTCTGAAGACATGGTTGCACTTTTTGATCAGACTGTTGATATTGGGGATTTTGTAGAAGTGAAGGGAACAGTGTTTGTAACTAAAAGAGGTCAGCAGACTATTGAGGTGACCAACTGGCGCATGCTTGTGAAGAGTCTTCGTCCACTTCCTGAGAAGTGGTCTGGACTTCAAGATGTTGAAGAGCGTTTCCGTCGTCGTTATCTCGACGCTCTTATGTCTGACGAGGTGCGCGAGCGTTTTGTGACCCGTTCTCGTGTTATTACTCTTATAAGAAAAATGCTTGATGAAAGAGGATATCTTGAAGTCGAGACCCCAGCTCTCCAGCCACTCTACGGAGGCGCATCCGCAGAGCCTTTTGTTACTCATCATAATGCTCTTGATATTGATTTGTATCTTCGCATTTCTGATGAGTTGTATCTCAAGCGTATGCTTGTTGCGGGTTTTCCAAAAGTATATGAAATTGCTCGCGACTTTCGAAATGAGGGAATCGATATGACTCATAACCCTGAATTTACTATGGTTGAATGGTACGAAGCTTTCAGTGACCACAAAAAACAAATGGTATTCGTTGAGACAATGATAAAGGGGATAGTAAAAGAAATTTTTGGTGCTGATACCTTTCCCGCATACGACAACGAGATTAATCTAGCCTCACCTTTTATTGTCTCTTCATATTTTGATTTGCTAAAAGGAGTGGGGGTTTCTGACTCTGCTTCTATGTCTGTCGAAGAGCTTGGTGCGTGGGCCAAAGAAAAGGGAATCGAGGTGACTACCGTAGATTCAAAAGCAAAAGTTCTCGATAATATTTATAAAAAACTTGTTCGTCCTTCTCTTATCCAGCCAACATTCATCGTAGACTATCCTGCCGAATATCTTCCTCTTGCGAAGAAGAATAAAGAAAATCCTGCATTTGTAGAGGCGTTCCAACTTGTCATTGCTGGTGTCGAGCTTGTAAAAGCCTTCTCAGAGCTAAACGACCCTATCGATCAGCGTGCTCGTTTCGAAGAACAAGAAAAGAATAAGAAAGGCGGTGAAAAGGACGCTCAAGTGATGGATGTTGATTTTATCGAGGCTCTTGAATACGGTATGCCACCAGCGGGAGGAGTGGGAATTGGTATCGACCGTCTCGTGATGGTGCTCACCAACACAAGTAATATCAAGGAAGTAATCTTCTTCCCAACTATGCGACCTCGGTAGTAAAGTAGTATCGTAGATAATATTTGACCACACTAGTTTAGTGTGTTATTGTTTATTTTGTAAGAACATTCAATGAAAAAAAATAAAGAAAACCTTCAGGTGACCGTCTTAAAGTCGGTCGCAAAAGTAACTGTGAATAACTGGTTTCCAGTGGTGGTGCTCGTGGGTTTTGTTCTCTGTGTTTTGATGGGAGAAGAAATCTACAACTTTACCAATCCCCAGAAATCTGCGGACATCGCGACTGTTGGGGGGAGCGGAAGACCAAATGTTGTTGGACCTATTTCCTTTGTGGATTGGGCCTCAAAGAAAATATCCGGATGGAAGTCTGTATCCGTAGAGGACACTTACGGTCTCCGAGGGACTATTCTGGTTCCACCAGAGAATCTTTCTGACTTTCAGAAAGGAGCCACCATCAGAGTCTCCTTTCTTGTTGGAAGGAACGGAGCTATCCTCTTTAAGAAAATCACTGCCGATCCTATGGAACGTCTTCCGTAGGCATCGGCTTTTTTGTTGCCTACTTAAACGCATCTTTGCCAGCAAACACAGCTTTCTTTCCAAGTGCTTCCTCGATACGAAGAAGTTCGTTGTACTTTGCTACTCGTTCAGAACGACAAAGTGATCCAGTCTTGATCTGTCCACATCCAAGCCCAACAACGAAATGTGAAATAGTAGTATCTTCTGTTTCTCCTGAACGGTGTGATACTACGGCTGTCATACCAGCCTTGTGTGCCATGTTGATAGCGTCGATTGTCTCAGACACAGTTCCAATCTGGTTGAGCTTGATAAGGATTGAGTTTCCTGCTTTTTCATCGATACCTCGCTGAAGGCGGGTGATGTTGGTCACAAATAAGTCATCTCCCACAATCTGTACTTTCTTTCCGATATTCTTGGTCATGAGCTTCCATCCTTCCCAGTCGTCTTCGCTAAAACCATCTTCGATTGAGACGATTGGATATTTTTTGAGCCAATTTGCATAGAACTCCACCATTTCTGTAGAACTCAAGGTTCTACTTTCGCTTGCGAGGTCATATGAGCCGTCTTTGTAGAGTTCAGTCGCTGCTCCGTCGATTGCAATTGCAATGTCTTTACCTGCTTTGTATCCAGCAGCAATGACTGCTTCAAGAATCACTTCGATAGCTGATTCATTAGAAGGAAGAGAGGGGGCGAAACCTCCTTCGTCTCCTACAGAAGTGTTGAGGCCCCGCTTGTGAAGAATCTTCTTGAGCGCATGGAACACCTCAGTCCCCATTTGAAGAGCATGTGAGAAGTTCTTGGCACCCACTGGCATCACCATGAATTCCTGAAGGTCTGTTGAGTTCTCGGCGTGCTTTCCTCCGTTTAAGATGTTCATCATTGGAAGAGGAAGTGACATTGGCTTGCTGGTCTTGGCAATCTTCGCGAAGTATTTATAGAGAGGAATTCCTTCTGCTTGTCCTGCAGCGTGTGCGAAGGCAAGTGACACTCCGAGGATGGCGTTGGCACCAAGCTTTCCTTTGTTTGTTGTTCCATCAAGCTTGATCATGGCATCATCAAGAGTCTTCTGGTTGAATTCTTTGTTTTTGAGAGCTTTGAGAATAAAGGTGTTTACGTTCATAACTGCCTTCTGGACACCCTTGCCTCCGTAACGCTTACCACCGTCACGAAGCTCGATTGCTTCGTGGGACCCAGTAGATGCTCCTGAAGGAACCGCTGCTCGTCCGAATGAGCCGTCTTTGAGGATAACATCGACTTCTACTGTTGGGTTACCACGCGAATCCAGAATTTCTCGTCCTTTGATGTGTTTTATTTTATGCATAGGGTTCACATTATAGGCGGAAATGGTATTATGGCAAACATGACAGAACGAACAAAAAATAAGTGGATTGCGGTAGTGGCAGCATTAGCCGTAACAGGAGTATTTTTCGGAGGATTATCAATTTACATGAGTGCGACGGGCACTCCGGAAGCAGAGCAGGAAGTTACTTCTTTTGGAAGTGATCTTAATAAGGCAGAGGATACTAACACAACAGCCGTTAATAACACTAATCAACTTAATCAAAATACAAACATGCCAACAGAACTAGAAATCATCGACGTGGTAGTAGGAACGGGAGCAGAAGCAAAGGTTGGTGACACCGTAGAAGTGCACTACAGCGGAACATTTGTCGATGGAACAAAGTTTGACAGCTCATATGACCGCGGACAGACGTTCCCGTTCAAGCTTGGAGCAGGAATGGTTATTGCTGGATGGGATCAAGGGGTTGCGGGAATGAAAGTGGGAGGCAAGCGAAAGCTCGTGATTCCTTCAGACCTTGCATACGGACCCAACGACTACGGACCAATTCCTGGAGGCTCAACACTTCTGTTTGATGTTGAGTTGGTGGGGATTAAATAGTGCTACTTCGCTTTTTAGAATTAGTAGTATTTTCTCCGAGCACCTGAGTTTTCTTGCTAGAAAACTCAGTCCACTTTGCGCCGTTGCGCAGCAGTGAGTCTCTTCTAAAATACTACTAATTCTGCTAAGCTCAGAGTTCTATTAATCACATGCCGGCAATTAAATTCACCATAGAAAAGAAACTCGAAGGAACTCTCGGACGTGCCGGAGAAATCGAGACAAAAAACGGAGTCATCAAGACTCCGGCTTTTGTGACGGTGGGAACAAAAGCGACTGTGAAGGCGCTCAATCCTGATCAAGTAAAAGCGGTGGGAGCACAGGTAGTTCTCGCAAATACGTATCATCTGTATCTCCAACCTGGTCACGGAATTATCGAGAAAGCGGGAGGTCTTGGAAAATTCATGAACTGGACAGGTCCAACAATGACTGACTCGGGAGGGTTTCAAGTCTTCTCACTTGGAGCTGCATATGGAAAGGGAATCGGGAAACTTCTCAAACCAAACACAGAAAAGCTTTTGAATGTCGTACCCGAAGAAGCAAAGCCAAAGCTCGTGGATATCGACCATGACGGCGCTATGTTTCGCTCGCACCTCGACGGTTCTGCTCACTACTTCACTCCAGAACGCTCGATTGAAATTCAGCACGGAATTGGTGCTGATATTATTTTTGCTTTTGATGAATGTACTTCACCGATGGAACCTTTTGCTTATCAACGACAAGCGCTCGACCGCACGCACCGTTGGGGAAAGAGAAGTCTTGAATATCATAGAAGCAAACCAATTAGTGAGATGCAGGCACTATTTGGAATCGTACAAGGAGGACGTCATGAAGAACTTCGCAAAGAAAGTGCTCGTGCGACTGCGGAAATGATGGACTCAAGGGGTGTTGGTTTTGATGGGTATGGAATCGGAGGATCATTTGCAAAAGAAGATATGGAAACTGCTGTGAGATGGGTGAATGAAATCCTTCCTGAAGAGAAACCTCGACATCTACTTGGAATCGGCGAGCCTGAAGATTTGTTTATGGCGGTGGAAAATGGCTGTGACCTGTTCGACTGCACGGGGCCAACACGACTTGGGCGCACAGGAACTGTCTACACGCGAAAAGGAAAAATTCATATTGTGAATACGAAATATCGCGACGACCACACACCTATCGACGCCGACTGTGATTGTGACGCGTGTGCCAACTATTCTCGTGCATACATCGCACATCTTTTTCATGGAAAGGAAATGCTCGCAGGAACTCTCGCTTCTATCCACAACTTGCGATTTATTGTGAAGCTTGTCGACGACATGCGGACAGCGTTACTTGACGACACTTTTTTTGAGTTTAAGGAAAATTTTTTGAAAGAATACCTGAAATAGGCTACTATCAAGGCATGTCGATTTTTAAGATAAACAACGAGTATGCTCCTGCGGGAGACCAACCGACTGCTATAGAGTCGCTTGTTAAAGGTGTCAAAAAAGGTCTCAAACACCAGACATTACTTGGAGTAACGGGCTCAGGAAAGACATTTACCTCTGCGAATGTCATTGCTCAGATTGGTAAAGCAACACTTGTTATAGCTCACAACAAGACTCTCGCTGCTCAACTTGCTCAAGAATACAAAGAATTCTTTCCGGAAAATGCGGTGCATTATTTCGTTTCGTATTACGATTATTACCAACCAGAAGCATACATGCCGGTGACTGATACATATATAGAGAAGGAGGCCCAGATTAATGCCGAGATTGATCGTCTTCGACACGCATCAACACAAGCACTTCTTACTCGTAAAGATGTGATTATTGTTGCATCTGTTTCTTGTATCTACGGTTTGGGAAGTCCAGAAGAGTATGAGAGGGTTCATTTGAAAATAGAGACAGGAATGAAGAGTGACCGCGCTGAGCTCATTCGTAAACTTATTGCGATTTATTTCGACCGTACTAATGCTGACATGGCACCAGGAAAGTTTCGAGCACTTGGTAATTCGATGGAAATCATGCCGGTAAACGAACGTGTAATTTATAAGATTGAATTCGGTGTAGATGGCGTGCATCAACAAATAAAGAAGATAACTAAAATAGATGAAATCACTCGAGTCATTCTAGATGAACTTGACGCCTTTTTTCTTTTCCCTGCGAAGCACTTCGTGACACCAAAAGACGAGCGCGCTCGTGCAGTGAAAGATATTAAGGTGGAGCTCGATGAACAACTAAAAGTATTTGCGAAAGAAGGGAAGATTCTTGAGGCAGATCGTTTGAAGCGGCGTTCTAACTATGACCTCGCACTCATTCGTGAAGTGGGATATTGTAACGGTATTGAGAACTACTCTCGACACTTTTCTGGCAAAGCCCCTGGTGAAGCGCCTGACACACTGCTTTCGTATTTCCCCCACAAACCAGATGGTTCTCCTGATTTTCTTACAATCATCGATGAATCACATGTGACCATTCCGCAGATTGGAGGAATGTATGCGGGAGATCAGAGCCGTAAGAATGCTCTTGTTGATTTTGGTTTTCGCCTTCCTTCTGCTCGTGACAATCGCCCACTGAAGTTTGTAGAGTTTGAAGAACGTGTTGGACAACTTATTTATACATCTGCCACCCCAGGAAAATATGAAGTGGAGCATTCACAAAATGTTCCACAACAGGTTATTCGTCCCACAGGTCTTATTGATCCTGAAATTACGGTGCGACCGATTGTGAGTAGTGTAGAAGATGCCCATCTACACTACAAAGGACAGATTTTTGATTTTATTGAAGAAGCAGAGAAAACAATTGCGAAAGGTTTTCGTGTAATTGCTACAACTCTCACCAAAAAAATGGCAGAAGACCTCAGTCAGTTTTTGAAAGAGAAAAATATAAAGGCGGAATATTTGCACAGTGATATCGAAACACTGGATCGTATTCAGATTCTCACTGAGCTTCGCAAAGGAAAGTTCGATGTGATTGTCGGAGTGAACCTCCTTCGTGAAGGACTCGACTTACCTGAGGTTGCTCTCATTGGAATTCTTGATGCCGACAAGGAAGGTTTCCTTCGTTCAGAATCTGCACTCATTCAGACCATTGGGCGCGCTGCTCGTAACGTAGAAGGAAAAGTTATCTTGTATGCCGACCGCATGACAGGCTCTATGGAACGTGCAATCCAAGAAACAAACCGTCGTCGTGCCATTCAGGTTGCACACAACACCAAACATGGCATTACTCCAAAAACCATCATCAAGAGGATCAAAGATATTACTGAAGACATGGAGAACGAACATCAAAAGACTATAAAAACTCTTCTTGCGATGGATGAGGAGGCATACACAAAGGATCCGAAGAAATTCCTCAAACAAAAAGAACAAGAAATGGAAGATGCAGTGAAGGAACTCGATTTCGAAACAGCTGCTATTATCCGTGATGAAATACGTTCATTCTCGGACAAGGATATAAATGAAGAGAAAAAGGCAAAGAAAGCTAAAAAGGATGCAAATAAGGGAATAAGGGCGAAGAGGGAGGAGTTGCGGGGATAGGTTGCCAGACGGCTATATCTGTGTTAATTTTACGCTCTATCTTTTCTGTTTGTGTAGTAAAGAAGTTCCTTATGATAAATCAAATAAAAAAACGAGTAGTGGTGCTCGGTGCACCCGGTTCCGGCAAGCAAACCTTCATTGATGCCTTCGGAAAAAAAGGCCATCAATACGGACATATTTCTCCTGGAGAGATTGGACGCAAGGAGCGAGAAAAAGGAAGCGAATTAGGTTTCCGTATCGAGGCCTATCAGCAAGCAGGCCTTCTTGCTCCAATGAGTGACATCAAAGAACTTATGTGTCCTTGGATCGAGAAATATCTTGAATACTCACTCATGTTCCTCGATGGCTTCCCTCGGAATTATGATCAAATTGACCTGCTTTTCGATTTAGGGAAAGATTACAACTTTTCTTCTATTGAAGTCATCTATGTCGATACTCCTCTCGAGATCTGTTTCGACAGGCTCTTGTCTGCCAAGCGTGGACGGAGCGATGATGGTGATCCTGGTATTGCCAAAGCTCGACTGGAGGTCTTCAAGAAGGAAACACTCCCTGTCATCGACTGGTTCGAACACGGTGATGGTAGTCACCGTCTTCATTTCAACTCGATCAATGGGTCTGATATGGAGAATCACGCTCCCAAGTTTGTTGATGATTTTGTTGATGTGTGGGGTTTGCTTCTGTAAGTCAGTCATTCATTGCGCCTTCCTTTCCAGGAAGGCGCTTTTTTAGATTTAATCTTTCTATTGACACTTTGATCATATAGACGTACCATAGCATTTACCTCAATTTATTGAGCAGCTCTTTCCCCCCAAATCCCCCACAGGGTGCCCCGGTCGCTTGCGACCGGGGCTTCTGTTTTTATATTTTGATTTTTACTAAAATGTGGTGTAGTATTAAAATTAGAAAAATAAAACGATGGAACATTCTGATACTCAGCAACAGTTACAACAGCAACAGTCACAACAGCACGGAGCCTATGGACTTTCGCAAATTCAAGTCGAGGCTCTCGGTGATGATCAGCACCCGGGACACAGTGACGCGGTCGTCGCCCTTGCTGAAGCTGTCAACGCGTCCACGCGCTGTGCGCAAGGCTAACTAGCCAAATTTTCTCACTTAAACTCCCGACCGCTCGGGGGCTTTTTTATTTGCCAAAAGTCCTGTACCATGGGGCTGTTATGAAAGAAAAGCCAAAAATTACCGATAAAATCGTGGTAAAAGGTGCCCGAACCCACAACCTCAAGAATATTGATGTGGAAATGCCTCGTAATAAAATGGTGGTAATTACCGGCCTTTCTGGTTCCGGAAAATCATCTCTTGCTTTCGATACTATCTTCGCTGAGGGTCAGCGACGCTACATTGAGTCTCTTTCTTCGTATGCTCGACAGTTTCTTAGACAGATGCAGAAGCCTGATGTCGATGAAATAACAGGACTTTCTCCTGCGATCTCAATCGACCAGAAGTCTCGTTCCAACAACCCTCGCTCAACAGTAGCTACTATTACTGAAATCTACGACTATCTTCGTATCTTGTATGCACGCATCGGAAAGCCTCACTGTCTCACTTGTGGAAGAGAAATTAAAAAACTTTCTAAAGAAGAAATCCTTGAAAGTATTGTACGTACGGTGAAAGAAATTGATGGAGGAGAAAAGAAAAAGAAAGTTATGGGTGTGGAATATTCTGAAGCAACATTTTCTATTTATGCTCCGCTTGTGGTGGGACGAAAAGGTGAATACTATCAGCTTCTCTACGATCTTCTTGGAAAGGGATATGAAGAAGTGATGGTGGACAAAGTGAAGCACTCTCTTCGCGATCAAATTATCCTTACTAAAACTAAGAAACATGACATTGATGTTTTGGTTGATACTTTTTATATTTCCGAACTTGTTTCAAAAGACAAAAAAGTTAAGCAGGCTTTCGATGAGCGTCTCAACGAAGCAATCGAAAAGGCTTTGCAAGAAGCGGAAGGTCTTCTTCGTATCGTCACTCCTGATGATAACCACCTCATCTCTTCAAAATTTATGTGTCCTTTTGATGGATTTTCATATCCTGAAATCGAGCCTCGCCTCTTTTCTTTCAACTCACCCTATGGAGCATGTACTGAGTGTAACGGTCTTGGTACACGCGGATTCTTCGTTAATGAGAAATGTCCAAAATGTGAAGGTAATCGTCTTCGTCCCGAAGCTCTGCACGTGTACCTCACTCAAGAAATGTCAAAGGGCACCTTTGACACTAAGATTAGTATTATCAAACTCGTGGACATGTCTATCAAAGACGTACTTGAGTTTTTCAAAGGTCTTAAACTTAGTGCAAAAGATAAAGAAATTTCAAAAGTTATTACCAAAGAAATTCAGTCGCGACTCAACTTCATGAATGATGTGGGTATCGAATATCTTTCACTTTCTCGTCGCGCCAACACACTTTCTGGAGGAGAAGCCCAACGTATTCGTCTTGCATCGCAACTTGGTTCGGGTCTTGTGGGTGCACTCTATGTGCTCGACGAGCCAACTATTGGGCTTCATCAACGTGATAATGATCGCCTCATCAAGACTCTTCTTACTCTTCGTGACGCCGGTAACACTATTATTGTAGTGGAGCACGATGAAGACACTATTTACTCAGCAGACTATATTATCGATATAGGACCAGGTGCAGGAATTCATGGAGGAAACGTGGTGGCGATGGGATACCTTGATGAGCTCCTCACTGCAAAGAAAAATGATTCAGGTTCACTTACTCTTAGTTATTTAAGAAAAGAAACAGAAATCGCTGTACCAAAGAAGCGTCGTAGTGAGGAAGCAGGAAAGATCATGGTTCGTGGTGGAAACATTTTTAATATTAAAGATATGAATATCGATATTCCTCTTGGTCGTCTTATTACTGTGACAGGGGTATCAGGTTCTGGGAAATCTTCTTTTGTGTATGAAATTTTATACAAAAACTTAGAAGCTCGTCTCGAGAAGCACAAGCGCACCGCGCAAATATTCAATTGTGGAAGCTTCAGCGGAAGCGAGTATCTTGGTCGTGCTATTCTCATCGATCAGTCTGCTATCGGAAGGACCCCTCGTTCTAATCCCGTGACCTACACCGGAGCATTCACGCATATTCGCGATATGTTTGCAGAAAGTGCAGAAGCACGCGCACGAGGATGGACCGCAAGTCGATTTAGTTTCAATGTAAAAGGAGGACGATGCGAAACCTGCCAAGGGAACGGAATGATTGAGGTGGAAATGCATTTCTTACCTACTGTGTATGTGACATGTGATGTGTGCCAAGGAAAACGCTTCATGAAAGAAACACTCGAAGTAAAATACAAAAAGAAAAATATTTTTGAAGTACTTTGCATGACTGTTGAAGAGGCTCTCACTTTCTTTGATGAAATTCCTTCTATATATGATCGTATCAAATCTCTCAACGACGTGGGTCTTGGATATCTCCAACTCGGTCAGTCTGCTACTACTTTGTCGGGGGGAGAAGCACAACGCGTGAAGATTGCTTCGGAGTTGTACCGTCCACATATTCAGAAATCAATCTATATTCTTGATGAGCCAACCATAGGACTTCACTATGAGGATGTTAAGAAATTAATTGAAATCTTGCAGAAGCTGGTGAACAAGGGAAACACGGTGGTTGTGATTGAGCATAGTATGGACCTCATCAAATCATCTGACTTTATTATTGATATTGGACCTGAAGGGGGAATAGGGGGAGGAAGGGTGGTAGCCAAGGGCACTCCTGAAGAAGTTGCCAACAATCCAAAAAGTTTTACAGGAAAGTATCTCAAAAAAGTTTTGTAGAATGTTTCTTCTCTTTAATGTTTAAAGACATTTGTCCATATCTAACTGATTTGTTCGGATGTTTTTTTGTGATAGTATGACTCAAATACGATTATGTCAATACTTCTTACTGCATTGAAAAAACTACCAGATTCGCCTGGTGTCTACTTCTTCAAAAAGGGGAAGAATATTCTTTATATTGGTAAAGCTACATCACTAAAAGATAGGGTTAGGAGCTATTTCGCCTCTGACTTGCTCAAGACACGCAGTATGCTCATTGCTGATATGGTGACACTCGCCACCACAATTGATTTTCAAAAGACCGACTCGGTACTTGAAGCCCTCATTCTTGAAGCAGAGCTCATTAAGAAACATCAGCCACACTACAACAGCAAAGAGAAGGATGATAAGAGCTTTTTGTTTGTTGTTATTACCGATGAGGATTTCCCTCAGGTACTTACTATACGCAAACGCGACTTGGAAGACATGAAGGTGCGACAGACTATTGCTCCGAAATATGAGTTCGGACCATTTTCAAACGGAGCTTCGCTTCGTGAGGCACTCAAGATTGTCCGCAAGATTTTCCCGTATCGCGATGAGAAATGTAAAGTAAGTGGAAATAAAAACAAGACGAGTAAAGCATGCTTCAACTATCAGATTGGACTCTGCCCAGGTACGTGTGTTGGTGCTATTTCAAAAAAAGAATATGCGCGCACTATACGTAACATAGTTATTTTTTTTCAAGGAAAGAAAAGAGAGCTCGTTAAAAAGCTCAAAAAGGAAATGAGTATGTTTGCTAAAGAAATGAAGTTCGAACAAGCGGGAACTACAAAGCGACAGATTTTCGCACTCGAGCATATTCGTGACGTGTCGCTGATTAAGCACGACACAGGAACCGAGGATGACTCTAGGGGACAAACAGGATCATTCTTTGCTTTTCGCATTGAAGCGTACGATGTTGCCCACATGCAGGGAAGCGACATGACAGGTGTGATGGTGGTGATTGAAGATGGTGTAGTTAAGAAGAGTGACTATCGCATGTTCAAGATTCGTCGTAAAGGAATCAATGATGTTGCGAGCCTGCGAGAAATAGTAGAACGACGTTTGAAGCATGTTGAATGGCATATGCCTGACATGGTGGTGACTGACGGAGGGTTGCCTCAATATAATGTTGCACGCGAACTGTTTCCTCAGTCGGTTGCAGTGGTGGGAGTGGTGAAGAATGACAAACATCGACCCGATCGACTGCTTGGTGATGTAAAGCTAGCCAAAACCCATCAAAAGGCTATCTTGCTTGCAAACAGCGAGGCGCACCGCTTCACACTCAAATATCATCGTAAGTTGCGGTCGGGGAGCATGTTTGAGAGGTCTTGATGTTGTACCTAAAATCAGGTATATTATTTCCACTGCGATTTTGCAGTTATTGGGCCCGTAGCTCATCTGGTAGAGCACCTCACTTGCACTGAGGGGGTGGCAGGTTCGAGTCCTGTCGGGTCCACCAAACGAAACTTGTTCGGAATTAAGAAAACGGAGCGATTTTGCGGGAGCCAAAATCGCACTGTCAATTTTTTCAAAACCCTTTCCGCCTACGGCGGAAGCAGTGAATTCCCAAAGTTCCCCCCAATTGCATGAAAGCGTTTTGTCTTTAAGAATGGGGTTCGAGCCGATTTTTTGGAAAAACTCTTTCCATGCAAAATAGTTTTCGCCTTTTTCCAAAATAACGGCTTCTCTCAAAGACAAAACGAAACTCCGCAAGGGTTCGACCCAATTGTTTCTCTGTTGTCCAAAATCCTTAAAACTTTCCTCCAGCTTCGCTTTCTGACGAAGGAGAAGGTCTT
>Ga0163151_10002939_pt1 | contig 25340 bp, 33 predicted proteins | sample OliLakLV19MP5IB2_FD_145596 | JGI IMG/M metagenome (GOLD analysis project Ga0163151, IMG submission 145596) | Freshwater microbial mat bacterial communities from Lake Vanda, McMurdo Dry Valleys, Antarctica - Oligotrophic Lake LV.19.MP5.IB-2 | ecosystem: Environmental > Aquatic > Freshwater >...
GTGCTGTACTGGATGGTGCCGCGCCAGGTGGCCGGCACCTACCAGGTCGCGCAGGGCGAGGTGACGCTCAAGCAGGAGTTTCAGATGCTCAGCGGCACGCTCAAGAGCGCCGGCGCCACGCTCGACCTGAAGGGCCGGGTACGCGGCGAGAGCATCGAACTGGAAGCCGGCGACAGGAAGTATCGCGGCCGGCTCAAGGGCGGCACGCTGGCCTTGCGCAACGCCGGCTGAGCCGGCGCGTGGCTGCGCCCGGGCGCGGCGCTTAACTGGCGTGTCCAGGTCGACGGCGTCGCGCCGTAGGCCACGGTGATGCGCTTGGCGCTGTGTACAGTGCCGGTGGCCACACCCGGATAGCCGGGCAGGGAGTAATCGAATGTCTGGCCCGCCTGCAGCCAGCGACCGCTGCCCTGAAAGCGCTTGCCGGCTGCATTGATCAGGGTGACAAACACCTGCTGGCCTTGCGCACTGATCTGCACCGAACTGCCGCTGGTCGAACGCCACAGCCCGGCGATATCGACGCCTTGTGGCGCGGCCTTCATGCCGGCATCAAGTGCCGGCATGCGGCCGCGCTGCCACACGCTGGTGCTGCCATTCGGATTGGTGACATCGATCTGGCGCTCGTTGCGGATGGCTGCCGCATAGGTCCAGTCGTTGTGCCGGAAGCTGAAGCGCTCGCCCTCGGTGTTCCACTTGCCGGTGAGCGGGCCGATCTGGCCCTGCGCATTGTTGATGGTGACAAACACCTGGTCCTGGGCCGCCACAACCCTGATTCTGGTGGCGCTCGGACCGTACCACACGCCGTTTGGATCGACGGCGAACGAGGCGCCTGAAAACACCAGCAAGGCCAATGGCAGCAGGGTGCGAAAAGGCTTGCAGCGGAGCATGCGGTTTTCCTTTCGAGTCGACAGGTCAATGGCTTTGGTGCAGCGGTGGCACGCAACGTGAGCGGGTGCTGAACTCGCGCCGATGGTTGCCGCAACAGCCACGCCGCAGGCGCGCAGCCCGCCAATGGCCGGATGCTGTTTCGATGTTTACGGCAAATGCAGCCGAAAGCGCAGCTTTTTTGCGGCCGCATTTGCCTGCCGGGGAGTGCCGCGCGCAAGTCGCTGCACCAGATGCAACCCGGCGCGGCCGGCGCTGCTGGCGCGCGGTGGCCGGCGCCGCGCCGGCTGTTTGATCTCGCGCATAATGTGCGACCCCTTGCCACCCAAGCCCGCAGGAGTCTTTCAATGTCCGCTGTTGCTTCGTTGCACTTTGCCGCTGCCCTTTTGGCATCGATCGCGGGCATCGCCCTGGCGCAAACCCCGCCCGTGTCGCCTGCACCCGCGGCGAGCTATGAACCGACATCGGGCCAGGAAGGCAAGGACGTGATCTGGCTGCCGACCCCGCAAGCGGTGGTCGACAAGATGCTGGAAGTCGCGCGGGTGGGCCCGAAGGATTATGTGATCGACCTGGGGTCAGGCGACGGCCGCACCGTGATCACCGCGGCTAAATTGGGGGCGCGTGCCAGCGGCATCGAATACAACCCGGACATGGTGGAATTCGCGCGGCGCAACGCCGAGAAAGCCGGCGTCGCAGCCAAAGCCACCTTCGCCAAGGCCGACCTGTTCGAGACCAGCTTTTCGAAGGCCAGCGTGATCACCATGTTTCTGTTGCCGGATATCAACCTCAAGCTGCGCCCGAAGATCCTCGGCTTGAAGCCCGGCACCCGCATCGTTTCCAACACCTTCACCATGGGTGATTGGGAACCGGATGTCAAAGTGGAGATGCACGGCAAGCCCGGCTGCGAAAGTTCCTATTGCACGGTGCTGTTCTGGGTGGTGCCGCAGCGCGTGGCCGGCACCTACAGCGTGGCGCAGGGGCAGATCACGCTCAAGCAGAAGTACCAGAAGCTGGGCGGCACGCTCAAGACCGACAGTGCCACGCAGGAGATCAAGGGGCGGGTGCGCGGCCAGAACATCGAGTTCGCCGCCGGCGACAAGAAGTATCGCGGCCGGCTCAAGGGCGGTGCCCTGGAATTGCGCGAAGCCGGTTAGGAAAACGCTGAACCAGTCCTTGGCATGCGGATCCGCGAACCAAGGGTCCTTTCGATTCGACGCTCTGCGAGAGGGACGTTCCTGGCCTACGGTCTTGTTCAGTGTGTCCTTGGGCGGTGTTGCAGGCGGCAGGCCGGGGAGGCTTGACCGCGGCCCGGCAAGCCGGCCCGCTTGTACGCCATTGCAGCGCTGTGCGCCGGCCTCAGGCGCGCACCACCGCCGTGCCGAGCACGCGCTCTGTCGCGGCAGCGCAGCGGCTCCATAGTTCGGCATCGGCAGCGAGGCCGCGAATCGAGGCGAATGCCGCCAGGCGGCGCTGGCGCGGCGCCGGGTCCAGGCCGAAGCGCCACACTACCTTGGCGTCGCACTCCGGGCAGAATGCCAGCGGCGCCCGGTCCGACTCGGAAAGCGAGTTCGAACCGTTCATGCAGCAGCCATAGGCCGTGCAGTGCCACAGGCCGAACATGTGGCCGAGCTCATGCAGCACGACCTGGGCCACGCGGCGCAATTGCATGGGCGCCGGCGCGCGCGCCTCGGCCAGACGGTACAGCGACCACACGCCGACGCGGTCGATGAGGCTGGCCTGGCCGAATACGTAGTTCCACCCGGGGCCGGGGGTCAGGTCCTGTGGCGTCATCGCCAGCAGCGCGGCGGCGCCCGGCGGAACAAGCGGCTTCAGCAGGTCGAGCAGCGGCAGGCTGTAGAGCTGCTCCGCGGGGCCGCTGCCGCGGCGCTGCCCGGCCGGCAAGGGCGGCACCGGCTGCGCCGGCAGGAGCCGCACCGTGCGGCCGTAGAACAGCTGCGCCAAGGCCACCACATCGGTGACGATGCGCGACAGGCGTTCATCGAAGCTGCCCAGCGGCAGCAACAGGATGTCGCCGTCGATGCTGCGTCGCGACAGCGGGACCGCGCGCAGGTACTGGTTGAAGGTCTCGCCGGGTTCCTCGAAATGGGCCAGCCATTCGCCGTAGCGCGGCTTGACCTTGCGCGTGAACAACGGGCGCTGCGCAGTGGCGGCGGCAACGATGCGCGCCAGTTGCGTCTCGCTGTCGTGCGGCGTGGGCAGGCGCAATTGCAGCGCCAGCGTATCGCGCCAAACCGGATGGTGGTAGCGCCAGGCTTCCCAGGTGACGCCGGCGGCCGCTGCCAGGCTAAGGCCTGTGAAAAAGCGGCGGCGCGAAATCGGCAGCGGGCGGCGGCCGATGGCAAGCAGATTCGCGAAACGCTTGGCGGGCGGGCTCATGGCGGGACCGGGTGGGTTGATCCGCGCGCTCTGCACGCGCGAGGGGCGATGGCGATTGCGGGCTTCACGCCGCGCGCCGCGGCAGGTGCCGGTGTCGCTCGTGCCGCCGAGCGCTTGCAGACATCGTGCTCGCCAAGCGTAACCCATGGCCGTGCTTTTTGCCGCTCGTCGAATTTTGACCGCTTGTGTCTTGATAGCTTGGGCCGCTGAACTTTACCAGCCAGCCGGTGTTGCGCGCCAAGGTGTCGGCGCTGATTCCCGGCGGCAGTCGGTGCCGTTTCGCAATCGCGGAAAAGTTCGCGTCGGATCGCGAACCGGGTAGTTGCCTGTCCGGCAGCCGCAGTCGCCGCAAGAGTGAAGTCGTGCGTTGCCGTTGTCTGCCGGCCCGCGCACGGTTCCGGGTGTGCCCTGGACGATCTTGGACGCGACTTGATCTTGCTCAAGCCCGGCGCCCTGCGATGCGCCAAGATGTCGGCTTGGAATACGCCAGGGGAAATCCGATGAAGCGAAGGATCAGTTGTTGCACCACCCGGCAAGTGGTCACGCGCGTGGTGTGGGCGGCGGCGCTTGGCTGCGCATTGAGCGCACCGCTTGCGCTGGCACAAGCGGGCGCCGAGCCCATGCCCGGCAACTATCGGATTGTCGACGGGCGTGTCGACTCGGGCACCTACGCGGGCTGGCGCATCTTCCATTCGGCCTGCAGCGCCTGCCATGGAATGGGCGGCGCGGGCAGCGCGATCGCGCCCGACCTTACCGCGCGTATCGGCAACATGACCCCGCGCGCCTTCGCCGCCAAGGTGCTGGCCAGCTACCGTATCGTCGCACCCGCCGACGGGCCGCCGGTGGACAATGGCGCGGCGACGCCTGACACCATGCTCGAGCAGATCATGCGGCGCGAACGCGGCACAGGCGGCCGGGTCAGCATGCCCGCCTGGGAGGGGGATGCAATGGTGGATCCGCATGTGCTGGACCTGTACGCCTACCTTTCGGCGCGGGCGGACGGCAGGATCGGCGTGGGCGAACCGCGGCGCATGACGGGCGTGAAGCGCTGAGCCTGCTACAAAACGTGAGTTTTCAAGCATCACAGCCTTTACGGCTAGTTCGGCAAAGGGTCGCTTGCCGATGCTCGTCAACGGCGATCGAGCACCGGAAAGTGACTATCGAGCTCATGCCGATGTGGTGGGCGCGTGCCACCTGTGTGCGATTCCACGTTGACGGAAACTTGGGCGGCGGCCATGCGGCTCAATGCCGTCACTTCCAATCGGACGCCCGCGAGGCGGGCGGGGCGGGCGCCATACGGGCATATGCCTTATTCAGGGAACTGGTGATTTGCAGTTCGCCTTTTCCTCGAAGCCGCCGCAGTCGAACGCGAGGGCGCAGATGATTCGGCGCAAAAGCCGGGCTTCGGCACTGTCCATGAGACGGTGAAACTAGCCGCGCCACATGACACTCGCAATGCACCTTCGCTGCAATGTGTGGGCGGATTGTCACGATTCCCTGCTAGGCTGGTGTGCACCCGGTTGACGAAGGTGTGTGCCGGGGTGTAGCGGGTGGATAATCGACCCGAACGGTCACCGCGAGGGAAATACCATGAGCAATCGGAAAGCGGCCTGCATCATCGCGACACTGGGCCTGACGTGCCACTTGGCGCTCGCCGATCCGGCACCTGAAGCCGAGATGCGCGGGATCGAGGCGGAAATCGTGCGTGTGCAACAGGAACAGCAGGCCACATTCCAGAGCTTCCAGATGACGCAGGAAATGCGACGAGTGGAGCAGTCGACCCTCGATGTCCCTGCCGTGCAGGGGGCCGCCGCGATGAACTTGCCGCCCCGGAACTACGAGGAAATGGTGCGCAGCGAACAGGAAGTGCGCAATCGCAGCGGCCAATATGCCACCGACCTCAAACGACTGTATGCGCGCAACACGGAATTGGAAGAACAGAAACGGGCTTTGCGCGAGCGGCTCGACGCATTGAGGCAACGGCCGAAGGATTGAGGCGGCGAAAGAACGGGGAGCGACCATGATGTGTTTTTTGTGCAAGCCACGCGCAGTGCGCGCGAGCCGGGCGGCGCGGTACGCGCCAATAGCGACGGGCAGCGCCAAACTTCGAATGGGGAACACCGGTGCCTGGTAAGAAGACGAAACCCGCTTCGCTGCGGCTCAGGGATTTGCCCCTGACTTTTGTGGCTGGAGCCGTCGCCCGGCGGCGACCGATGGCTAGCGGTTCGAAAAGCCGATCCAGCCCGCTCGCGCCGGAAAAAAAGCCCGCTCCGCCCGGCGCGGGCCGCAGGCCGCGCGCGAATGACTTGCGCTCGCGGTCGAGCCTGGCGGCGCTGGGGCTGGCGTGGCTGCGCAAATTCCAGGCCAATGCCCACGCTGCCTTGGCCAGCCGGGATCCGGAGTTTGTGCACCAGTTGCGTGTGGGGCTGCGGCGGATGCGCGGGCTGCACGGCGTGCTGCAGGCCGTCGATGCCGGCCGATTCGGGCCCGAATACTCGGCCAGCCGCGACGCGATGCGCTGGATCGCCGGGGTGTTGGGCGCGTCGCGCGATGCCGACGTGTTTGTCCATGAGACTTTGCCGATCCTCAGCGTCGACCTTGCCAAGACCGTGCGGGCGCAACTGCGCCGCCGCGCACTGAATTACCAGGCCAGGCAGCGCGAGCACACCGGTGTGGTGCTTGCCGGCACTCGCTTTGGCAGCCTGCCTGCGCTCATCGGAGCCGCCTTCGCGGCACCGGCAACCCGCAGCCCCGACGAACGCGATGACCGGGTCAGGCGTGCGCTTGGCGACCTGCTGGAGCGGCGTGCCAGGCGGGCGCGCAAATGCGCGCGCCATACCGAAACGGCGTCCGCCGAGGCTTTGCACCATTTCCGGATCGAAGTGAAAAAGCTGCGCTATCTAAGCCAGGTGGCAGCACCGCTGCATGATGAAGCGGTGGCGCAGCCTTATCTCGTTGCGGTAGAGAACCTGCAGGCCCTTTTGGGCGAGATGCAGGATCTCGCGACCGCGCAGCGTCTGGTGTCTGAACTGGCGCAGCAGGCCGGCGATTCAGCGGCAACCATGGTCGCGCCTATCGAAAAGACCTTGAATGTGCGCCGCGCGCTGCTGCTCGAACACATCGTCGTGTCGGCGCGCGAATTTCGGCGCTTGCGGCCGTTTTGGCGGGTTGCATAGGTGGGGCCGCCCTTTCATTGGTCGGCTCACGACCGGCGGCCGCCCAAGCGAACCTGATGGCCGATAACGGCTAGATGGCTTCAGGCGGGCTGTCCCAAAGGAACGACTGCGGAAGTATGGCCTGTTCAAGCATGTCGAGGCTGCGTGGCTCGACACCCTTGGCGGCGAAGAATGCCCGCCAGCCCGACACGACGCCCTGCATGGCGTAGGCCAGTTTTTCGGCATCCTCGCGCGTGAGTCCGAAAACATCGCACCGGGAAAAGAGGTTGTACCGGCTGGCTGCCCGCCCAAACTTTCCGACCTCCAGCGCCAGGTCTCTGCGCTCCTGGGATATCAACGGCACCGGCACTATGTCGTAGGCTGGCGAGAGCCGCCAGCCGCCGGGCGTATGCAGCATGGCGTGGTTGCGTGGGTGGTCGTCGTTGTTGGTGACCATGGCGTTGAAGACCATGCGCAGAAACAGTTCGCGACGGTCTTCCTCCGGCTTGACCGACCAGCGACGCAGCTCGTCTGCCAATAACAAGTAGGACCAGCGCTGGCGGCCGAGGTAGCCATCTTCGGCGTCAAGGACCGTCAGGCCCGATACGAGTCCGTGCCGCCAGTAAGCCTTGGCATCGGGATTCCACTCGCGGTCGAAGCGCTGAAGCAGCAGGGTTTCCTTTGTGCCGACCGGCTCCATGCGAGTGCCGCATACGCGCAGGCCGGCTTCGCGCGCAAGTTCCAGCGTCGCATATTCGATGCGCTGCATGTTGTGACGATCACCTAGTTCTGGCAGCTTGGCCAACCAGATCTTGTTGTCGTCTTCGATGCTCACCTTGGGGCGCGCACCGCCCATGCTCGTGCCTGGCTCCAGTTCTTCCAGCACTTCGTGTGGCAATCGCCCGTCCTCTTCCAGCTTCTGCGCTGCATGGGTGAGCGCTTCCAGTTGGTGGGTTTGGTTGCACCGACGAGTCCGGGCAGGCGGCTCGACCGTGCGGCTGATGCTCAGATTGCCTGCGCCATCGTCGGGCCCATTGAGGAGATAGTCGATTTCCGAAATATCGGATTCAGGCCGTTGCAACCTGGCCTGGATGACCCTGCGCCCCCATGCGTCAGGACTCGCATCACGGACGGCACCTGGAATGCCCTTGAGCTTGGTGAACTTGAAGGCACGTTCCGTCAGGGGCAGGTGAAAGCGGTCCAATGCGATGACGTTCGAACGCTCGAGATACCGCTTGCCGTAAGTGAAGGTGCCCTCGAACACCCCTGCGGCGACGTTTTTGACTTTCAGGGAAGCGCAGGGAACGACCTCCATGGTGGCAGGCAACTGGATATGGACATAGCAGGATTGCTCTTCGTGCGCCATTGTTCAGGTCTCAGAAATTGTTGTCGATGGCTGGCGAATGGCGCACTCTTTGCGGCTGACGTGCGGCCTCCAGGATTTTGCCGTGTTCGTCCTGGTCGGGGTCAGCAAGAGCTATGGCCGGGTCGAGCAGGCCGAGCGCCCAGAGTACCGAAAAGAGCGTTCCGACCGCGATGCCGGGAATGCCGGTCTCGATGGCGTACAGCGTTTTCCGGGTGATTTGGCAGGCTTTTGCAAGCTCCTCCTGGCTTATTCGGCGGCGCACGCGAGCCAGGCGAATGTTCTTGCCAAGCCTTTGGACGGCTTGCCTGACCTCCAGCGGAAGCGCTTCATTGGCGGGCATTTATTTATGCATTAAATAACTTAATGTGTAAAATTATATACAAATAAACGGAAACTGTCATGACTGAATAGAGCAAACGGGCCTTCGTTTCGTTTATTTCCCGTTTTGTTTGTTTCGTTTGCAGTCGCCGGACGTCGACACAGACTTCACTTGAGTTAGCCGCGAGACGAGCAACAAGGAGCCGACCGTGCCACCTATGGTGAGGCCATGGTCAACGGGTTGGCCGACGCCTTGGACGCACGCGGCATACGCGCCTGTCCCCGCGCACCCCGCGCCAGTGCCGCCGGTTCTACACCGTTTATCCGCTGCTTTGGCAAACAGCGTCTGCCAAATCCTCAGGCCTACGGCTTGCCCCCCAATGTGGCAGGCACTGCCTGCCATATCACCGGCCGCACTGGTTGCGGCCGTAGGTGCGGCGGCGCCCCATGCACTGGCGACGCCCATCGAGAAGTTGTTTACCCACCTTGTCCAAAGACAAGGAGAAATTGGCCGTGATGGTGCGGCAGGGCATCGAGGTTGACGGGGCTTGCGTCGATGTCGATTGCCACTCGCATGCTTTGTCAAGTAAAGTGTAAACTGTAAGTACGTTTGTCAAGTTAGAAGTTTGAATGGGTGAAAAAATGAAGAACGCGCCGGTGTACTTCGCCATCGCTCAAGCCCGTCATAATCCGATCCTTCGCCTGGGTTCGTATGCCGCTGATATTCAGGATCGGATGCGAAAAGTGGGCTACCCCGACTTCAAAAAAGGTGTGTCTATGGCATTCAACTTGATGCCAATGATCGGGGACACGTCGCAACCTCAACCTCCCCCCGTGGTCAACCAAGTCGAACGGCTGATGTTCTTCAGCACCGATAGCACGAAGGGGTTTATCGTCGAGCAAAACGCGTTGTCTTTCCAGACTACGGAATACGATACGTTCGAGACGTTCGCAGACGAGTTCATGAAGGGGGTGGGTATCGTGCATGAATGCGTGACCCTCGCGCATACTGACCGGATTGGCCTGCGTTATCTCGATGCGGTGGTTCCTCCCAATGGAGAAGCAGGACTTGGAGACTTTTTAGTGCCGGGGGTGTTGGGCCTGAGCAGAAGATTGCCTGACGAAGTGCAGGTTTCTCATTCGCTTACCGAGACGCATTTCAAGACCTCCGAATGTGTTGTACTTGCACGAACGATCATTCAAGCCGGACCGCTGGGATTTCCGATGGATCTGCAGCCCATCGGTATCAATCTTGCGCCTCGATTCCAGGTGATCAATGGCGTCCACGCGATTGTCGACACCGACGCCTCTATCGAGGGGCGGCACGTGTTTGAAATGGATACCGTCAAATCGCGGCTGACGATGCTCAGGGGCGGTATCGGTCTGGCATTCAACGCGATAGTCACGCCGGCCGCCATCGCAGCTTGGAACAAATAATTTAAAGGAAACTGCGATATGTACGCTGCGTATCAAGTTGACGGCCCCTCGCCGCACGTTGTCAGGGCAACGACGCTCACAAAAAATGATGAGCATCTAGATGAGGCGGCCATTGTCGGTGCCGACTTTCATGGCCGAATCGTCAGTTATTGCCTCGCAGGGACATTGGGTTTACTTACGCCGCTGTATCTTCATGCCAGCGCAGCTACCGCGACTTGGACCATCAATCAGATCGAATTCGAGGATCCGCGTACGGCAGTGGTCCACGCGGCGACTTCCGCCTCGCGAGAGATTGCACACATTCGGCAGGTTTTGAAAATATCGGTCACGGAGATGGCAAGGACCTTTGGTGTTTCGCGGCAGGCGGTGCATGAGTGGCTCAACGGGGGCTCGCCATCAAGGCAGAATGAATCGCGGCTATCGGACTTGGCGCAGGTTGCGGATATTTTTCTCGATTCGACGATTGACGTCACGCCCCAGATGCTTCGCCGAAGGGGGGCGAGCGGCCGGTCAATTCTGGAATCCGTCAACGAGGATGGCAAGGCCGTGGAACTGGCACGCAACCTAGTTGAGACGCTGTCTCGCGAGTTCCAGCAACGCAAACGCTTGGCCGAACGTCTCGCTGAACACCAAGAGGTGACGGTGCCTGCCGACGCTTTCGGCGCCTCGCACCTTCGTGAAAATACTTGACGAGTGTGTGAATGGCAGATAGTGCCCGTCAGGTATTGTGGCTTCAGGGAAATGTCCTAACCGACGAAGCCGCGAAAACCCTCGGCTTGCGATTCCCCAAGTCCGACAGGCTGCTAGACACGTTCGTCGTAGTGATTTCACATGACTGCGATTTGGCGGCTGCCGCTGACAAGGAGGCTGAAGCGGAAGTCGTCGTTGGGTGGCGCATCGCAACGCTCGGTGCGGATTCTTATGCAAAGACGGCGCGTCGCCTCCATTTCGAGTATCAGTCGGATGGCGGGCCCGTTCCATTAGAACTGTTGGCCACTTCGAAACAGTCCATTAGCAAGGCAGCGTTATTTGCAACTGACCCGCGCCGGGATATGACGCTGGAAGGGCAGGGATTGAGAATTCTCCAGCGCTGGCTTGCAGCACGCTATTCGCGCGCGGCTTTTCCGGAGGCTTTCGAAGATCGACTGCGCGATGCAACGATTCCAGGAAAACTCAAGCTTCTGAAGAAAATTCAAAACATTTTGGCGGCAAGTGGTGATCACATTCGCGCATTGATGTTTGATCTCGACCAGGGCGTTGATGTCGAGCGCTCGGCAGCGGATGATTTATACCAACTGGGGATAGTCGTGCTGTACGACGGTGGTCGAGACGAACCAACAGCGGCAGCAGCAGCGACAAAGGCGTCCGAGGAACTGGAGTCACTTTTCGAGTTGGCATTTCTGAAGCCAACCGGTGCGTGGAAAAACATCCAACTCAAATACTGCGACCCGGTTTCGGACAATGCGATTACGGTCGCCCAAAGCGAAGCTCCAAAGCAATGGCGCTTGGAACACATGAGCCTCCAGGACGAGTCGCCGTTGCCGATGCTCTCGCTGTGAACGGAGAATGGCCAGGGCGGCGGCAAGCAACCATGGGCACGAACCAGGGACCTGCTGATTAACAGAGGCGAAAAGCGCCCTGCAAAAAATCGTCTCGGCCTGCCCTCGCTCGCCAAATCGCCCCATCGAATTCACGCGTTGCCTTTATTCGGTACGGGTGTTGCCGCAACTGGCAGCAGTTCCCGAAAGGCGCGAGTCGAAAGTAGGGACTGAGCTCGTTGTATTTGTTCTGTCGCAAGAATGAACGCGATCCGGTCGCGCAGTCACGGCCGACCGATACCAGCCAAACCAGATTGCAGGCTCCAAACAGGGAGAAAAGTTCCTGCTGCACATATGCTGGCAATCAGTCGGATCGCTGCAGTGCGCATCGGACCACGATGCGGCCGCTGTCGAGCAATTCGAACAACGCCGCCGAGGAAGTCAACAAAGGCCGCTGTCGGGTGGCCAGCCAAGGGAACAACTTGAGTGCCAGGTCGCGGTAGAAATCCACAGGCGGGCAGTTCTATGGCTTCGACGGTGTTCCAACACGTACGACTCGATGGAATTTGCAGTAGCGCCATGCCTCCGGGCAGATTACGATTTCTGTCTGATTATTGCCAGGCTCAACCGGCGTCCAAATCGCCCGACTCTCTCGTTGGTTTAGTGTGAATCGTTTGCCGTTTGACCAACGCAGAATTGCAAGAGAATAATCCTTGACATTTATATTTGCACAAATGTACCCTTCCGCCAGCATGTGCTGAGGCTCCGGCATGGCTGGGAGCCGAAACAAAACCTCTTGCGTCCGTGTACGGGCGCCAACTACCGGTGACCGCGTGTGAGGGTTGCAGTAGCCATCCTCGTTTCAATCATCGCCGTTGTCTTGCTTGTTGCCTGTAGCGGCACGTCCAAGCCAATGCCTACGCCGGCCCTCGTTAACCCGGCACCCGCTTCAGCGCCCGCTGAAACCATATGGCGTGAAGGAGTCGAAGATGGAAACCGTCAGCTTCGGCAGGAATCAACTTTTCGCGACTGGCCGCGACGAGTTGTCGTGGTCGCAAAACAGGCGCGCCGATCTTCGTTATCCGGCGCGACAGAGTAGGAGCACATATGCACGTACGATTGGAACCCAGCTTCGGCCCGGATGGAAAACTCCCTCAGCCTGGCATCGAGTCAACCGGAAAATTGAAGCCTGAGAAGGGCGGATTTCGCGACCACCTGGCGCTTTGGATTGTGCTGGTGCTGAGCCTGATGGTATTGGCCGGCGGCTACTGGGCGTGGACACACTTGTTCTCCGCGGTGGGCGTATCGATGCCGAGCCGAATCGCAGTGGCTCCGCGACCGGTGGCACCGCAAGTGGCGGAACCTGCCGTCAAATACCCAATCGCGGCCGTCAATGGTGTCGACCCTGGTACGCTGCCCGCGGCCGACAAGGTTGATGCGTACGTGGCCGACGCGCTGGTCAAACTCCTGGGTCAAAGGGCCGTATTGTCGATGTTACAGACGGGCGATTTTGTACGTCGCGTTGTGGTGACCGTCGACAATCTGGCGCGCGAGCACGCCGCGTCCGGCCTATGGCCGGTTAACCCGACGCCCGGGCGATTCTCCGTGACCGGCAAGGCCGGCGCCCAATCACTCAACCCCGACAACGGCTTGCGCTACCTGCCCTTCGTACGGATAGTCGAGTCGGTCGACCTTGCCGCGGGCGTTGCCCTTTACGTACAGCTGTATCCATTGTTTCAGCGCGCTTACGAAGGCTTGGGCTATCCGGGGCGATACTTCAATGATCGCCTTGTGGAAGTGATCGACAATCTTCTTGCCGCACCTGAACCGGCGCGACCGGTCGACCTCCGGATTACAGAAGTGAAAGGGCCAATCAAGGTAACCCGACCATGGCTGAGCTACGAATTTTCTGACCCTGGTTTGCGTTCCCTATCTTCAGGACAGAAGCTTCTGGTTCGTATGGGGCTGGACAATGAAAGACGCCTGAAGTCCAAGCTGGCGGAGATTCGGCGGTTGGTGACTGCGAAAAGCGCTCTTCGTTAGTGCTTGGTGTTGGCGCCCAATGCCCCGTGGGTGGGCTACGAATGAGGCATTCGCAGTTCACGGCCGTTTATGATTCCTGCGTCCTGTACTCCGCGCCACTTCGGGATTTCCTGATATGGCTCGGGCTGTCAAGACGCTTCCGTGCGCGGTGAAGTCCCCAGATTCACCACGAGTGGACCCAGCAGCGCCCGATCGATCACTTCGAGGCCGAGCGCGCGCATCTGAAACCGCTCAATCCCGCGCCTTTCGATCTGGCACGGGTGTGCTCGGTGCGGGCCACCAAGCAGTTCCGGGTGCCGCTGGATTCGAACCACTACTCGGTGCCCGCCTTGTATGCCGGGCAGCGCTTGTTGCTCAAGGCCTACGCCGATCGGCTGTGCATCCATTTCCGCGACCAGCTCGTCGCGCGCCATCCACGCGCCTGCCTCCGGCAGCATATAAACGCCGGCCTAGAACCATTGGTAGAAGCGCCTCTCAGGCCGATTTCCGTCGTGTGGAGCCGCTCTTCGCCGGCCTGAGGATCATGTCGTACAGCGCCTGCGCCGCCTCCGAAGCCGCCTTGGCGGCTTTACGGTTTTGCGATTTTCCGCCCAAAACGCTTCAACCCAGCCTTGTCAACGTTGTAGATTTCGTCGCGGCGCCCTATTTTGAGCACCAGCACACGCACCTTGCCGGGATCGATATCAGCAATCAGGCGGACGTGTCCTTCTCGACGTTTCCAGAACCCGTGAAGACTTCCACCGAGACGTTTGAAGTGCACCGTCGGATCGGTCGACGCTGTCGCTGTTTTCAGAAAGCTGCGCACGCGCAATTGCAGGGCGCCGTCGAGCGCGTCGAACTCCCGGCCCGCCGCTTCGCTAAAGCTAAGCTTGAAGGCCATTGCGGCGGAACACCGCTTCCGCACTGACTGTCTTTTGTTTGCCGGTGTTGATTTGCGACAAGGTGCGGCGGGCGTCGCGCAGATCCGTCGCATCCTCGAGGGCTTCACGTAACAGTGACGTGGCCAACGCCGCCGCCGGCTTGCGTGACGTCTTTGCCTGTCTGACGAGAACGCGCACAGTGGCCGCATCGAGTTCGATACTGGCCGTGCCGTCCGCGCGGATACTGAGAGTTTCCAACGCCTCAACATTGCCCATGATCCACCTCGTGTAGGTACGTATAGCAGATATTGTAGACCAGCCGTATTCTGAAGTGCCCCCTCGGAAACGTATCCCACGAAGTAGTTAAATTTCACGTTGTGGAGGTATGTGATGAATGTTGCTGTTGACGCCGACCGAAGATTGACCAGCCAAGAAGGGGGATGCCGAAGGATAGGAATTCCAACGCCATTGTTGGAGTAATCCGGCCATATCCGTCTGGGTGTTAACGGCGGTGCAAAAGCGAACATTTCTGGCGACGAAAATCGCAAACTTCCATGGTTGCAAGCGCGAAACTGCCGCGCTTGCAACCATGACCAAGTGTATCGCCCCTCCGCCGCGCCAAGGGTCCGCTACGCCAGGCTGCAAAAGACCGCAGCCTGCCCTTGACCCGGCTCCTGGGCTTTCTGGCGTCACGCATTTTCATGCCCGAAAAAAGCGCATCGCCATATAGTGGCGGATTTGGACCGCCGTTCACACGACCAGATCAATCGCGTCAACTGGAACGTCGCGCCCACGCACCAGGTGCCCGCGCTCAGAAGTATCGAAGCGGACGCCGCTGAAGAACCAAACGGCACCGAGCTAGTCGCGCTGCGCTGGGGGCTGATCCGGTTCTGGGCCGAGGTCGTCGCGCCCAAGTTCGGCACCATTGCACTACCTTAAGCCAAGTGGTGATATTCACGGATGAGCGGATACCTTGCGAATTTGAGCGTCGAATGTGGATAGGTCGGCCGCGGTTAGTTGCTTCGTCTCCGCCTGCCTGCGTGATTGGATCGGCAGGGTAAAACTTGGCGTTCATCACCGCCAACGTGTTTCCTTGATCATCATAAAGATTGGCCGCGAAAGTCAGCGTGGATTCGGTGAGCCGATATCCCTTTGCCTCAACAAACGCATCCATGGAAATCCGCGTGTTCTCCGACAGCAACCATTATTTCCCGCTCGAAGCGGTCAAACCCGAATATCTGGAGAAGAGCGGCACCACCACCGTGTGCGGCTGGAAGGGTACGGCCAACTACTATTCCCTCAACATCGCGGCAAGGCCAATCCGGACGCGGTCTGGTACTACGCTGAGCCAAAAGAGGCGGCGGCGCAGATCAAAGGGCGGGTGGCGTTCTGGCGCGGGGTCGAAGTAACGCCGTGACGGAAGAGGCGCTGTGCGCCGGAGCATTGGTCAATGGGGACCGGTCCTACCCGAAGCGAAACCTTCAATTGCGAGGAAAGCGACGCCGGTTGCGCGGCCTATCGCGTTTCGTTCTACTGGGCCGAAAGCATTGCCCTTTCAGGAGCGGGATGAGCCATGACTACCAGCATCGACCGGCTCCTCGCTGGTTTGACTGAATCGCAGCATTTCCGCTGAGCGATGGCGCGGGGGCCGGGCCGTCGCCGCGGCCTTGTCGTTGATCGAGTGCTGCAAGCTGGTGGAGGTGGAACCTTTCGCATATCTCAAAGATGCGCCGGAGCGCATCAATGCGCACCACGTCGATCGCTCGGCGGAGTTGCCGCCGTGCAACTGGGTGCCAAAGGTCTCGGCCACGGCAGCAGCAGCTTGACCGCGCGTCCCGGCTTATCCAGTATCGGCCGCTCTCACCACGCAAGCCGCTCCGCCGTCAAGATACGCGCGTACCAAAAATGATACACTAGGCAGTGGAGAAAAAACTTGTCCCAACCTTGGGCGTACGATTTTTCAGAACGGATGCCGGCGCTGAACCCGTTCGCGACTGGTTGAAGGATATTCCAGTTGCGGAGCGCAAAACCATAGGCGAAGACATCAAGACTGTTCAATTTGGATGGCCCATGGGTATGCCGCTGGTGGCGCATCTTGAAAGTGGCATCTGGGAGGTACGCACTTGCGCACCCGCCTGAGCACGCGTATCGCACGATTGTTGTTTGTTCTCGATAGCGACATGATCGTTCTGTTGCATGGCTTCATCAAGAAAGAACAGAAGACTCCCAAGCCGGAATTGGACTTGGCAAAAGAACGACTCAAACTGTTGAAGAGGCGCAAATGAAAAAGCAAAACATTGGAAGCGATTTCGATGACTTCCTTAAGGAGGAAGGCAGGTTAGAAGAAGCTACTGCCGTGGCGGTGAAACGGGTTATTGCGTGGCAGATCGAGCGGGAAATGGCCGCGCAAAAGATCACAAAGACGGCAATGGCAAAAAAGATGCATACCAGCCGTGCTGCGCTCAATCGCTTGCTGGATGAAAACGATACCAGCCTGACCCTGACAACGTTAGCTGGTGCGGCAGCCGCACTTGGCCGCCGCATAAAACTCGAGTTGGCGCCAGCCTGATAATCACCACGGTTGCGCCTTGCACCATCACAATGTCGCCAACCTTCAATGCGGCCGCCCGAAATGGCGGCGAGTTGCGCCTTGGCCTCAGGATTGCCGGGATTTCTCGACAGCCCGACGCGAGCCAGCTTGGGTACCGTCAATACCGGAGACTCGTCGAACCGCTAGTCAGCAAGCCGATTCGCCATGCCTTGCGCGGCTGCTGGGCGAAAGACGCATTCGGCGCAAGCGCGCGTGCCCCCGGCGCAAGAGTCGGCTGGCGTTCTGGCGCGGCGTCGAAGTGACGCCATGACGCGGGAGACCCTGTGCGTCGGGGCATCGGTCGAAGCAGACCATTCCGACGCCGCACAGGTTTTCAATTGCCAGGAATGTGGCGCCTGTTGTGTGACTTATCGTGTTTCGTTTTACTGGGCCGAAGCGACAAGCCTGGGACTGCCGGATACGCTGGTCGAGCAGATGGGCCCGTTCTACGCCTGCATGGCGGGCACCAATCGCGCGGCCCCGCGTTGCGCGGCGCTCGAGGGCCAGGTGGGCGAGACGGTCCGTTGTCGCGTATATGGCCAGCGGCCGGCGCCGTGCCGGGAGGTTCAGCCGGGCGACGACAAGTGCCTGCGCGCGCGTATCCGCAACGGTTTGAGCACGATCGGCTGAGAGGGTCTTCCGCTGGCGTCATGCCGAAGCAATCCCGGCCAAAATGTCTGCCCGGCATGCCGACGCGCAATCGTGCACAAGTGCGGAAGCGGGCAGTTCAAGGACAGCGTATTTTGCTCCTTGAATTGCTTCACGCAGTGGAACGCTGCTGAAATTGCGCGCCGCCTTGCCTATATATCCAGGAATGGGGAAAGCGGTGAGTGAAGCTACGCCAGGCGGCGTCTCGTCGCAACAAGCCGGTGCGCCGACACCGACCCGCGGTCGCGAGTACACCGGCATTCTGCCGAGCCAGCGCATCGAGGCGATGGTGGCAAGCGGAGAGATATTCTCTACTGGTAACAAATACGATACGGCAGCGGCGCGGCTGATTGAACGCGCATCGGATCAGATGCTCTCCGCAATTCAAATCGAGCGCTCCATCCACTGCCTCGCCGTCATGACTTCCACGCCGATCCGCTTCGGAAAGTGCCGCACGTTGCCCGTAATCACCGGGCAGTCAGCGGCCAATGCGGCGGCGATAAAAGGCCAGTCCGCAGGGTCGGGCAGTTTCAGTACTGGCAGATACGGCGTGATGCGAATCCAGCGCGCCTGCGCCGCGAACAAGTCAAGTAGCTGCGTCACGTCGCGTTCAAGGAAACCAAATCGTGGCCGCTGCAACACATCGATGTATTCGTCGAGAATCTCGGCACATATCACTGGCAAGAGAATGCCGTGGCGGATTGCCAGCGCCACCTTGTCGGGGATGCTGCCCCGCTTGAGCAGCGCCGATACCAGGATATTGGTGTCAACGACGGCCAGGCTTGACATTGGCGGTTTGGCGGTCTTTGCGTGCGGCAGCGATCTCGGCGTCGATTTCCCTGGTCGTGATCTTGTTCAGCCCTTTCTCCTCTGCGCGCGTCTGGATGCGGTCGAGCACGGCGCCGAAGCGTGCAGCGCGGTGAGCACGCAGTGTCGCTTCCACTTCGTTCGGCTTGGTGTGCAACAAAAGCGCGAAAGGCTTGCCATTGCGTGTGACGACGATCTCCTCGCCGGCCTCGACGCGCTCCCACACCTTGCCGGATTCAGCGCGGAGCTCGCGAACGGTTACATAGTCCATGGGACACCTCGGTCATCAAATGTGTACGCAATTGTAGACCAGGATACTGACATGAATGGAATTTCCATGGCATTTTGGAGTGATCCGGCGATATCCGTCTGCGGCAATCGTTGACGGGCGGATTCCTGCTACCCGGCGGAACGAGGCCGTCGCATCGGGATCACCGCGTCACTCGCCGACGATGCCGGCTTCCTGGACGATCTTGCGCCACTTGGCGATCTCGCGGTATATCTGCTGCGCAAATTGCACCGACGTGTTGGGCGCGGGCGTGGCGCCCATCTGGCTGAACTTGTCCTTCATCTCGGGCAATTGCATGATCTCCTGCACCTGCTTGCTCAACAGCAGGACGACCGCGGCGGGCGTCCCTGCGGGGGCGACCAGGCCGTGCCAGATTTCCATCTGGTAGCCGCCAAAGCCCGTCTCCGCAATGGTGGGCACGTCGGGCAGAAGAGGGTAGCGTTCGGTGGTCGTGACACCCAGTGCGCGCAGCTGGCCGCTCTTGATGTGGCCGGCGACCGAGGCCGTGGGGCTGATTAGCGCGTCCACCTGGCCGCCCATCAGATCGCTGATTGCCGGGCCCATGCCCTTGTAGGGAACGTGCTGCATCTTGATGTCGGCCATGCGCATGAACATCGCCATCGTCAGGTGCTGCGAGGTGCCGTTGCCGCGCAACCGGGCAGGTCGGGTACGTATGCCGAATAATTGTTCTCGGCCTTGTCGATCACGATCGCGTAGCGCATTGGAGCCTCACTTGCTTCAAGCCGGGCTGCTTCAAAATACAGTTCAATGTTGCAGGCGCCAAATCGTCACCCGGTTTCCCGGGTACGGTCACGCGGCCCGGCTTTGGTGCATTTTCGAACTGCCGGTGGCGGCCGCGGCTGCCGGCCTCTACACCAGGGACGCGGCAAATCATTGGCGTCAGACCACGCGGCTTATAATCTTCCTCTGTAGCGAGATCACCCTCGCGACGGTTTTTACCGGGATATCTATGGCGGAAGTTGCAGCGGAATATTTGCGACCCTGCCGGGACCAAAATGTCTGCCCGGCATGCCAACGCGCAATCGTGCACAAGTGCGGAAGCGGGCAGTTCAAGGACGGCGTATTTTGCTCCTTGAATTGCTACACGCAGTGGAACGCTGCTGAAATTGCGCGCCGCATTGCCTATGCATCCAGGAATGGGGAAAGCGGTGAGTGAAGCTACGCCAGGCGGCGTCTGGTCGCAACAAGCCGGTGCGCCGACACCGACGCGCGGTCGCGAGTACACCGGCATTCTGCCGAGCCAGCGCATCGAGGCGATGGTGGCAAGCGGAGAGATATTCTCTTTGCTTCCTTTGCAAGGGATCGACCCAGACCAGATTCAGCCTGCCAGCATCGATCTGCGGCTAGGGCAAGTTGCCTACCCTGTGGACACCAGCTTTCTTCCCGGGAAAGGCGTGAAAGTCCTTGAAAAGATGCGGCAACTTGACGCTCAGTTCGAGCGTTTCGGCATTGATCTTGAAAACGGTGCTGTGTTGGAAAAGGGGCGGGTTTACGTCATTCCGCTGATGGAGGCAATCAAGCTCAAGAGCGAGGTTGCGGCATTCGCAAATCCGAAGAGTTCTACAGGGCGCCTGGATATTCTGACGCGGCTGATTGCAGACGGTGCAAGCAGTTTCGATCAGGTTGAAGAGGGTTACAGCGGAGCGCTGTACCTGGAAGTGGCCCCCCGCAGCTTCAGTGTTGTTGTCAAACCCGGGACGCGGCTCAATCAGCTGCGGTTTCGCCGTACCCGAGGCGAGGGGCCTAAACCAATTGCCGCAACGGAGTGGCGGCAATTGCTCGGCCAGGGCCGGATTGTTGATTTTCGCGACAGTGAGCAAGCCATCGGACACACCAGGAGAGGCATGCTGCCTTTCACAGTCGACCTTCGAGGTTCCGGGCAGCCGGATGCCTTGATTGGCTATCGCGTCAAGAAGCATACGAAGAGAATCGATCTGGAACGACGGGATTACGACCCGCTGGAGTTTTGGGAACCGATCCGCTTTCGCAAATCTGCCTCCTTGATACTCGACCCTGACGAGTTTTATATTCTGATGACCAAAGAGGCAATCGCCGTGCCGCCGGACTTCGCAGCCGAAATGCTGCCGTACGACACGCGCGCCGGCGAATTCCGGGTTCACTATGCGGGCTTTTTCGACCCCGGATTCGGTTGGGACGCGTCGAAGGGCAAGGCCGGCAGCAGCCGGGGTGTGCTCGAGGTTCGTTCGCATGAAGTGCCATTTCTGCTGGAGCACGGGCAGACAGTAGGATGGCTGCGCTATGAACGCATGGCAGCAACGCCAAACCTTCTGTATGGGCGCGACATCAAATCGAACTATCAAGGCCAAGGGTTGAAGTTGGCCAAGCAATTTTTGAACATCCCGCTCAAGGATTCCGCGTAGGCCGTCGCTCGTGGTTCCAGGGGACGCTGGACTATCAGGACTATCACCGAAGAATCGAGCATGAAGATGTTCGAGCCTGCCATGAAGGGAAAGCCTTCCATCAGCGAACCCAAATCGGCCCGCATCGGCATCATCGGCCTGGGCATCATGGGCGGCATCATGGGCGGCACCATGACGCGTGCCCTGCTGGCCGCCGGTCATCAGGTACCCGGCTACGACATCGATGATGCCAGCTTGCGGGCGCTGCGCCGTGCGGGTGGGAAACCCATGCCCGGCTACGCCGAGGTTGCAAGCAGGCCGATGCACTGATCACCTCACTGCCTTCGGCCCAGGCGCTGCACGACGTTGTGTCGGGGCTCAAGGACGTCAAGCCGCGCAAGCGCGGCCAGATCCTGCTGGAAACCAGCACCCTGCCATTGGCTGACAAGAAGCAGGCGGAAACTGTGTTGCGCAGCCAGGGGCGGACCATGCTCGATGCTCCCATCAGCGGAACTCGCACCGAGCGTCCCGCGCAGGCCTGGATCATGTATCTCAGTGGCCCGCCTGGCGCCTGCCGCCAGGTTCGGCCCTGGGTGTCGCACTTCACCTTTTACGCTCCGCGCATCGGCGTTACAGGTAGCGGCACCAAGCTCAAGCTTGCAGCCAATCATCATGTAGCGATTCTCAACGTGGCATGCGCCGAAATGGTGGCGTTTTGTCGCAAGATGTGGGCTGGACCCTCGCGTTGCCTTGCGGCACATGGGGAACAGCCCCTACATTGGCACCGGGCTGATGCGCATCGGGCGGGTATTCAATTCAAGCCAAGCGAAGGCACGCCGCTGCACGCGGTGGCTTGATCAAGTTGCGTAATTGTATCGTTACGCGATACAATTACGCATGATCAGGAGCTTCGCCCACAAGGGGTTTGAGAAGTTTTTCCTGACCGGGCGCAAGGCAGGCATCCAGCCGTCGCACGCCGACAAACTGGCGCGCCAGTTGGCGATTCTGAACGTCGCCAAGGCGCCTGAGGAAATGGACAAGCCCGGCTGGAAGCTGCACCGTTTGATCGGCCGCGACGCCGGCCGCTGGTCCGTTTGGGTCAACGGCAATTGGCGCTTGACGTTCAAGTTCGTCGGCGAGGACGCCGAAGTTGTGGACTACCATGACTATCACTGAGGAATCGACCATGAAGATGTTCAATCCGCCCCATCCCGGCCTGATCATCCGTGAAGACGTTCTGCCCGATCTCGGCCTTTCCGTGACCGAGGCAGCAAATCAGCTTGGCGTTTCCCGCGTGGCGCTCTCGCGGGCAATCAATGGCCGTGCCGCGATCAGCGCGGACATGGCGATCCGGCTTGCGCAATGGCTTGGCGGCAGCGCAGAGACGTGGCTACGAGCCCAGGCCCAGTACGACCTCTGGCATGCCCAGCGCGAGAAGAAAATCAAGGTCAAACCGGTGCAGCGGGTTGTCGTCGCGGCTTGACCCGGCGTACGGCTTCGCCAGGCGGGAGGAGATGGCGCTAAAGAAACACCGAAACGTTGACGCTGAATCGCTCGGCGAACTTCTTGGCCAGTTGCTTGCTGATTTCGCGCTTGCCGCGCAATATATTGCTCAACGTTCCCTGCGACACGATATTCGCCAAATCAGTCTGTTTCAAACCGTTGGCCTTGATCAGATACGACAGCATGTCCTTCGGCGATTGTTCTTGCACGCTGATGTTGTCGTCTTCCCACGACGCCATGAGTTCAAGCACAACATCCAGCAGGTCGGAAAGCGGGTGCCCGACCTGTGTGCCGACCTGATCGACAAGCTGATCCGCCAACGTTCGCATGGCTTCATAGTCAGCCGGCGAGCGAATCGGGCCGATACCCGTGGCATTCTTGATCAACGTCCAGGCGGAAATCAGCCGCTGGCGTTCGCGTGATACGTTCAAATTCAGGTTCATGAGGGGTTCATTGTTTCCATGCGTCAAGGTCATATTCGGCGTGCGTCAATACATGTCGCACGTAGCAGATCTGCCGGTTGAAATGCATCGCGGCGACAAGTCGGAATTTATTGCCGCCGATATCGAAGACGCATACTGGATCAACATAGTCTACCGAGGCGCCGAATGTGCTCTTCAGGGCACTGAAGTCCACATATTCCTGATGGGAAATTGATTGGTACCACGCTTCAAGGCCGCGCTTGGCCCGCGGGTGCACCAACCAAAAATCCCTCAGACGTGCTTTTGATATGACCCGCATGCTTGTCTTTCAAAAATGGCCTCGACGCCTGCGGCATCGCAAAGGTTAATGGGGCGGTCGTCATGGTCGTTTCCTTGGTTCTGTCTAGTGAGTGAGTGAATGAGTGATTTTTGAATGAACTTGACAAGATTTTGAGTAAATTCGAATGTTTGAGCGAGATTCGAGTATTTGTCGAGATTTTGATTAGGGATCAGCATGTTTGAGAGTTTGGCAAGCTTGCGTAGACTATTTCAATATGCCATATATGTCAATGTGCCATAAACATGTCGGGCGACCGATCAGCGTCGATTTCACCTGGCGGCCACTTTGAGCGCGGCGATTCTCTCCTCGGTGTTGACCTGCCCGGCGTGCGGCTTCGCCAAGCGCGAGGACATGCCGACCGATGCCTGCCAGTTTTTCTACGAATGCGAGCGCTGCAAGGCGATGCTGCGGCCGAAGGCGGGGGATTGTTGCGTGTTTTGCTCGTACGGCTCGGTGAAATGCCCGCCGGTGCAGGACGCGGGCGGGTGCTGCGGGCCGGCCCGCTGAGGCTTTTAGCTGCTGAAGACGTCGAAGGCCGTGGCCTGATCGGGTCGCTCACCTGCGTGGCCGGCGCGTCGATACGCATGCTCCCGGGAAATCCGCTGAGGCCAGGGCGGCGCTGGCCGAGAGGCCGATGTACTGGATGGCGGCGATGAGAACGTTTTCGAATTTCACGGTGGACTCCCCTCTGATTGCAGCATTCGGTGATTCGATCGGGCTTCAGGCGGCGTTGCAAACTGCGATGAGCCATTTAGAGGCGCCGCCACCGGCCCCGGAAAGTGTCTCAAGGTCGCGGTGGTGCTTTAAACGCACAACGGGCCGGATGAGGGGGTGAAAGATGTGCGAAATGTTGCGCGGCGAGTCGGCCCGACCTCGGAGTTTGGTCGGATAGCCGCCGGCGAGGTCACAAATGCAGGCGGGGCTATGGGATATCCATTTCATGTATATTTTGTGGTTATGACTTGCCCGGAGAGATTCCCATTAACATGCACGTGAATCTATCACCAGAGATGGAAGGTTTCATCAAGGGCAAGGTCGCCAGCGGCTTCTATGGCAACGCCACAGAGGTGATCCGCGACGCGATCCGCCGCATGCAGGCCGAGGAAAGCCGCGTCGCAGCCTGGCAGGCGGCGATCAGGAAGGGCGACGAGCAGCTCGATCGCGGCGAGGGTGTCGCCAACACCGGCGAGACCCTGGACGCGATGACGAAAAGCGCCATCGGCGCCATACACAGCGGCCGGCCTGCGGACCCGGATGTCCTCCCGTAAGGGGCTGCCGCTCAGGCTTTCGCCGATCGCGCGGGACGACTTCGTCGGGATTCTGCGCTACACCGGCGAGACCTGGGGCCATGACCAACACCCGACCAATCGGGTCCGATTCTTCCGCCGGTCACGTCACCGAAACAGCCGGTCACGTTCCCGAATTCGGCGGTCACGATGCCGAAACGGGCGGTCACTTTGGTCTGAAATACGCAGAAAGTGGCGGCGCGCGCTCATCGGCCCGCAAGCCGGGCCGGTTCAAGCTGCGACTTCGATGTATTCCACGCGGTTTGCCGGTGGCGGAATGGCAAGGCCATCCTCGCGCATACCTGCGGGGACTGATGGAACGTATCGGCCGTGGCATGCAGAAGATCATCCAGTCGTCTGTGGACCTGGGGTTGCGCCAGCCGCAATCGGAGGACCGGGAAACCGGCGTCACGCTGACGCTGTGGGGGCCGGGCAGTGCGCCAGAGGAACAGGCATCGCTCAACGCACGTCGACAGGCGCTGCTGGCAGCGATGAAGCTGGAGGAGCGAATCCGGCCTGCGGAGTACCGCGAGCGTTTCGCAGCCGAAGTGTCCGAGCGCCAGGCCCGCCGAGACTTGATGGCGATGGAAGAACTGGGTCTGCTGCGGGTGGAGGGTGCAGGCGCCACCACCGCCTACGTGCGGACAAACCGGACATGAGCGTCGCCAAACCGGACATGAACCGGACATCGCCAGCCTTCCCGCTGGCACAGCCGATCGCCGCCGATGAAGCCAGGTCATTGATTTGCCGTAGCTTCATCGGATCATCCGAGACGGCATCATGGGCCTGAGCGCTAGCAACCGGACATCCTCCGGACATCCGCTCCACGACCGCTGAGCCGCACCGCTCATGTTGCCATCCCTACTCGCACGCGACATTCAGGAAGATCTGAAGCAGTTTCTGGTGTCTGGTTTCGAGCAGGCCGACGCCTTCATGCATGGGCTGTGTGCAAGTGGGCCTGCTGTTCGTAACGGGTTCTGCCGCGCGCAAGTTTTTCCAGAGCTTCGACACTGAGTACCCCGGCTACGGGCATCAAGAGCAAGCGTGGAACCGGCTTTCCAGCCAGCACGTGTCGGCC